>Ga0208203_1000822_pt1 | contig 13318 bp, 12 predicted proteins | sample DeeseametaMP2914_FD_184167 | JGI IMG/M metagenome (GOLD analysis project Ga0208203, IMG submission 184167) | Marine microbial communities from the Deep Atlantic Ocean - MP2914 (SPAdes) | ecosystem: Environmental > Aquatic > Marine > Oceanic | place: West of Santa Cruz de la Palma, Atlantic Ocean...
AGTCAGGTGTTGCTGATCACTTTGCAGAAGATGAAGAAGAGGCCCTTTTAATTACTCGAAATATTATTGAAAATCTTAATTATCAGTCTCTCGGTAAGGAACAAAACTTTGCCAAGAGAAGTGAAGTCAAAGAACCTCTTTACCCTATGGAAGACGTCTATGGCATCCTCCCAGAGGATACGACGAAAACTCCTTTTGATATTAGAGAAATTATCGCAAGGCTGGTTGATGGCAGTGAGTTTCATGAGTTTAAAGCGCGCTATGGTACGACTTTAGTGTGTGGCTTTTCAAAAATTCACGGCATTCCTGTTGGAATTGTGGCCAATAATGGCATCCTCTTTAGTGAGTCGGCCCAAAAAGGCGCGCACTTTATTGAGCTCTGTGGCCAAAGAAAAATTCCTCTGGTCTTTCTTCAAAATATTACAGGCTTTATGGTCGGGAGAAAGTATGAGTCAGAAGGAATTGCTAAGCACGGCGCCAAGATGGTGACGGCCGTATCAACGGTGAATGTTCCTAAGTTTACAATTCTCCTTGGTGGCTCCTACGGAGCTGGTAACTATGGCATGTGTGGTAGGGCCTATTCGCCTCGTTTTCTCTTTATGTGGCCAAATGCTCGTATCTCTGTCATGGGAGGAGAGCAGGCAGCCGGTGTTCTCACAACCGTTCGCCAAGGAGGACTGGAAGCGAAGGGCAAGAGTCCAATGAGTGAAAAAGAAGTCGAGGAATTTCAAAAGCCGATTTTAGATAAGTATGAAAAAGAAGGCTCTTGTTACTACTCAACAAGTCGTTTGTGGGATGATGGTGTCATTGATCCCGCTAAGACTCGTGATGTCTTAGGCCTTGCACTTGAAGCCTCTCTTAATGCCCCTGTTGATGATGTCAAATTTGGCGTCTTTAGAATGTAGGAAAGCCAGATGAAAACAGATTATCAATTTCTAAAAGTAGAAGCTGATCACCAAAAAGTACTCACCGTCACTCTTAATCGTCCAGAGCTTCATAATGCATTTAATGACGATTTTATCGCAGAGATGACCGAGCTCTTTCAGGCGATCAAAAAGGAAGATGACATTAAACTCGTTCTTCTTAAGGGGGAAGGTAAGAGCTTTTGTGCAGGCGCTGATCTCAATTGGATGAAGCGCATGAAAGACTATAGTGATCAAGAGAATTTCCTTGATAGCATGCGCTTAAGTCACCTTTTTCAAGAGTTAAATTCTCTTCCTATGCCGGTCATCGCGAGTGTGAATGGAGCGACTCTTGGTGGGGGAACGGGCATTGTCGCTGCTTGTGACTACGTTATCGCCGCCTCTGAGGCAAAGTTTGGATTCACTGAAGTCGGTCTTGGTCTTGTTCCAGCCGTCATCTCTCCCTTTGTTATGGCGAAAATAGGGGAAAGTTTTGCAAGAGCATACTTCCTTAGTGGAGAGCGTTTTGATGCCCACGAGGCCATGCGCATGAATTTAGTCCATAAAGTCGTTAAAAGTGATGACCTTGAGTCAGCAACACTCAAGCAAGTTGAAAGATTCTTAAGGGCGGGACCAGTTGCTCAGCGAGAGGCTAAGAAATTAATCAACGGAGTCCTTGAACACACTCTCAAGCTTGATAAGGAAGTGCATGAGTTTACCTGTCAAACCATCGCACGCGTGAGAACAAGTGATGAAGGACAAGAGGGGATGAGTGCTCTTTTAGAGAAGAGAAAACCAAATTGGAGTCAGCAGTGAAGAGCTTTAAAAAAGTTTTAATCGCTAATCGAGGTGAAATAGCCATTCGCGTGGCGAAGACCTTGAGGGAGCGTGGCATTGAAAGTGTTATGCTCTTTACCGATGAAGAGAAGGAATTGCCCCATGCCACCTTTGGCGATTACGCCATTAATCTTGGTAGTGGTCCTCTTAGCGAGACCTATTTAAATATCGATCGCCTCGTTAAGCTTTGTCAGGAGTATCAGGTTGATGCTGTTCATCCGGGTTATGGCTTTCTCTCTGAAAGGGCACCTTTTGCTAACGCCCTTGAAAAAGCTGGCGTCAAACTTATTGGTCCTCCTGTAACCGCAATGGAGGCCATGGGTGATAAGAAAACATCGAAAGAAATTATGGAAAAAGCCGGAATCCCTCTTATTCCTGGCTACCATGGCGATAATCAGGAGAGTGGCCTTCTAAAAGAGGAAGCCAAGAAGATTGGCTTTCCCGTTCTTATCAAGGCAAGTGCTGGCGGTGGTGGAAAGGGAATGCGAATCGTTGAAAAGTTAGAGGATTTTGGTGATGCTCTTGAAAGTGCCAAGCGCGAGGCCCAGAATGCTTTTGGTGACGACAAGGTTCTGATAGAAAAGTTTATTACAGATCCACGCCATATTGAAGTGCAGGTGATGAGTGATTCACACGGAAATCATTTTCACTTTTGGGAGCGCGAATGCTCAATTCAAAGGCGTTATCAAAAGATTGTCGAAGAGTCTCCGTCACCCAGTTTAGATCAGCCGTTGAGAGAGAAAATCTGTGATACGGCGGTTAAAATTGCCAAAACCATGGATTATGAAGGGGCTGGTACTGTTGAGTTTATCCTTGATAAGGATGGCTCTTTCTACTTTCTTGAAATGAACACCCGTCTTCAGGTTGAGCATCCCGTCACAGAAATGGTGACAGGCTTTGATCTTGTGGACCTTCAAGTAAGAGTCGCTCAAGGAGAGAAACTTAGTTTTAAGCAAGAGGAGATTATCCAAAAAGGTCATGCCATCGAAGTGCGCCTCTATGCAGAAAATCCTGATAAAGACTTCATGCCCTCAGTAGGGAAGATTGCCTATGTGGGAGAAAGTCGCCTTATTGGTGTGCGTCTCGATACTGGTTATCAAGATGGTAACGAAGTGACAGTGAGCTTTGATCCCATGCTGGCTAAACTTATCGTGTGGTCAAGTGATCGCGTAAGTGCCATTTCTAAAATGGAGAAGGCACTGTGTGATTATCCTTTCCTTGGTTTGACCACAAATCGAGACTATTTGAGCCGGATCTTAAAACATCCACGCTTTAGAGAGGGCTTGACCTATACTCACTTTGTGAAAACTTATGAAGAGGACCTCAAAAGAGAAGAGCTTTCTCAAGAAGAGGCCCTTCTCTCCATGGTGGCCTCTCAAGTTTTTAAAGGAAAAGTTGGCGGACAGGGAGAGGTCCGAACTGCCCCAAAAGGACCTTGGACAACTTTAGGGCCATGGCGTCTGTAGCAAAATTATGACAAAGGATATTCCATGTTAAAAGAGTGGAAATTTAATGGTGTAGAATACAAATTTGATTGGGCCCGTAAGGACGATAACGAATTTACTCTAGAATCTGAGGGAACGTCCCATAAGATTCAAGTAGTAAAAAGGGTTAACGACCACGTCGTCCTCGTTAATGTTAACGGAAAAAATCACCTGCTGATGAAGTCAGGAGATCTCATAAGTATTGGTCCTAAAACGATTGAAGCTCTTGATAGTCGCTCTCGTCAAAAGGGCGCCAAGTCAGCTGGGGAAGAGGATATGAGTTCTCCCATGCCTGGTAAGATCTTAAAAGTTCTTGTTAGTGAAGGAGATGAGGTGAGTGCAGGGCAAGGTCTTCTTGTTATGGAGGCCATGAAAATGGAACATACCATTAAGGCTGCCTTTGAGGGGGTCGTGACTAAGGTTTATTTTAAAGAAGGTGACCTTGTTGGTGGTGGTGTGGATCTCGTTGACCTTGAAAAAAAGGGGGAGTAAATGAGTCTTCCTAAGAAGATTCGTATCGTTGAAGTTGGTCCCCGTGATGGACTTCAAAACGAAAAGAAAGTTATAAGCACCGAGCTTAAAGCTCAGTTTATTCGCGATCTTAGTGATACTGGTCACCAAACTATAGAGGTGACCAGCTTTGTAAGGCCCGATCGTATTCCTCAGATGAGTGATGCTAAGGAACTCTTTCCTCTTGTGCGCGACCTTGATAAATCAGCTGATCTTGTTTGTCTTGTGCCTAATCTAAAAGGTCTAGAGCTTGCTGCCAGTTTAGGAGTGAAGGAAATTGCCGTCTTTACGGCAAGCAGTGATACCTTTAATCAGCGCAATATCAATGCCACGATTTCTCAGTCCTTTGAAAGAATCGAGCCTGTAATTAAAGAAGCTCTTAACCAAGGAATGAAAGTCAGAGGTTATGTTTCTACGGCCTTTGGCTGTCCCTACGAAGGATATGTAAATCCTGAAAAGGTAAGGGAAGTTGCTAAACGCTTAGAGGGCCTCGGTTGTTATGAATTAAGCTTAGGCGACACTGTGGGGACGGGAAGTCCTCTTAGTGTTTCTCGTGCTCTTGATCTCATTCTAAAAGATATTGATGTTTCTAAGATCGCTCTGCATTTTCACGACACTCGCGGCATGGCACTTGCGAATATAATGAAAGGTCTTGAGTATGGAGTAAGTGTCTTTGATGCCAGTGCTGGTGGCCTTGGGGGCTGTCCCTATGCCAAAGGCGCGACAGGTAATGTGGCCACAGAAGACCTCGTCTATCTATGCCAATGCCTTGGTATTGATTGTGGCGTGGATCTTGATAAACTGACTCACGCGTCACGAAGAATGTTAAGTGAGCTAGGAAAGCCGACGACTTCTAAATTTTTACAAGCATATTCTAATGCAAAGGATGCAAATGAATCTCTCTACCTTCCAACACCTTAATGTTAACTTAAGTAATAACCAATTATGGGTGCGCCTTAATCGACCAGAGGCGGCGAATGCCTTTCATCTTCCGATGATCGATGAGTTGGTCTCTCTTCTTGAGTGGGCTGATTACTCTGATGAGGTTAGAGTTATCGTTTTTACGGGGGAAGGGAAGCACTTTTGCGCTGGCGGCGATGTTAAGGCCATGGCCGAAAAAAGGGAAATGTTCTCTGGTGAGCCCGATCAATTGAGACGAAATTATCAAAAAGGCATTCAACGTATTCCCCGGGCAATGGAAGCTCTTCAAAAGCCCACGATTGCTCTTCTTAATGGTGCCGCTATTGGAGCGGGATGTGACTTTGCATGCATGAGTGATATTCGCATTGGTTGTGAAAAAACCAAGCTTGGTGAGACCTTTACAAAACTTGCACTGGTTCCTGGTGATGGAGGGACTTATTTCTTAAGTCGTGTTGTGGGCTATACTAAGGCGATGGAGATGTTTCTTACGGGAAAGATTTACCAAGCAGAAGAATGCCTAGAAATGGGTGCCCTTAATAAATTAGTAACGAGTGAGACGCTACTTGAGGAAGGCCAGAAAATGGCGGCAATGATTTGTGCTAATGCTCCCGTTGCCGTGCAGATGACAAAGAAGGCCCTCAAACTCGGCTTTCATAAAGATCTTCAAACAAGTCTTGACCTTCTAGCCGCCTTTCAGGGGATTACTCAGCGTACAGAGGATCATTTTGAGGGTCTGAAGGCCTTAGAGCAAAAGCGGCCCGCTCAATTTAAAGGCTCTTAAGTGAAGCTATGGGGAATTCGCTTATTGATTTTTGGGGTTCTCATTTTAGGGACTGAATGAGTCGGTCGCATCCTCTATAAGACAAAAGAGGAGCCTTGTGAAAATTGCCATCCTCGAGAGCGTCATGAAAGCTTAAAGAATTGGCATCCCGCCAATAAGAGTTTTCAAGCATCAAAGCAATGTCCAACAGAGAGCTGCTTTAGTCGCGTTGAATACCAATTCGATGATGTCGGTCGCAGGACAACCTCGAACTTTATTAATAATGGTAAAAGGCCAATAGCTCTTCTTGGAGACTCCTTTATTTTTGGTTACGGCCTTAAAGATGAGGACACACCAGCGGGTCTTCTTCAAGAAAAGTATGATGGTCCAGTCTATAACTATGGCTTTAATGGTGCAGGAACTTCCTTTCTTTATAATTTGATGAGAAAGCGCTTCCTTGTTGAAACTCTTCCTGAAGAAACAGACATGGTCATTTTTCTCAACGAAGTCATGCTCTTTAGGGACCTCCCCAGCACGAGCACTTCCTTTAATCCCTGGATTCCCTACTGTCGAAGGGAGGAGGAGAGACTGCACTGTGGGGACTATAAGGATTTTTTTCCGTACGAAATTCAATTTATAGAGGCCTACGAATGGCTTAGGCACCATAGTGACTTTTTAAAGTACCTTGATCCCTATTTCTCCCTTCATAGTAAGAGAGAGAATGCGCTCGCCGCTTTAGAAAACTTAAGAGAGTTTAAAAAACTCTACTAAGCTTACTTTAAAGGTAAACTCACAATTCTTATCCATCCTCATAAACCCTTAAGACCCGTTTATAAAGAAGTATTTGATAAAAGTGATCTTAATATCCAATACCTTCCTGAAATGGATTATGACGATCCTCGTAACAATCTCTGTTCTTGTGACTTTCACCCTAGTCCCTATTCCAATAAAATAATGATGGATAACTTCTGGGCCTTTTATCAGCGGCAATAATTCTTTCGTAAGGAGCGTGCTAAGCGTTTGGCGACCCTCTTATGCCAAAGAGCATTGGGGTGCCAGTCATTGGGAATGAGATAGAGTCGATTAAATTCAGCTTCTCTGGTAACCGCCTCCTGCCCGGTCAGTGACTTTGCTTCGGGGTTCCACTCTTCTAGCGAGTTGATACTTTGAAGACCGAGCCGGCTAAAGAGCTGGGCTGCCTTTTGGTGACTTGTTATCTCGCTTTCATAGCGACTATCCATAAAAATAAGACTCTTCTTATCTTTAAGGAGCCCTGCCATCTCTTGATAGGCCCTCGGAAGTGAATCGATTGGGGGAAGAGTACTTTTTTGAAAGGAGTGCCAAGGGAGACCTTGAGGCGCATTGATGAGAAAATTAAGAGCGTGACTAGGACCCATAAACTGAGGCTTTTTTCTAGGCTGGGCTTCATTAATCCAGTCGTTACCAACGTAGTTAATAAGAACAAAGTCGGGGTTATATTTAAGGGCCTCCTCTAAAACATAGGCTTCTTGGATAGCGCTTTGGCCTGCGATGGCAAAGTTTAAGGTTTCTACCTTCTTTCCTTGGCAGCGAGGAAGTTCCTCTTCGAGTTGGCGTAAAAAAGTTTCTTTGTCAGAAACACCCCATCCCATCATTACGGAGTCGCCAATCCCAATGATGCGAAAGATATCCTTTGCCTTTTTCTTTATAAATTCTCGATCACGATAGCCTAAAGAATTACTCGAAAATTCTTTATCAAGGAATGTCGCTCTTAAATGGGGAAGAAGAGTGAAGCCCTGGGAGGGATGAACGGTAGGTCTCATGACTTTTGCAATATCATCGATGACCTTTCCTTTAGTGAAATTGTGCTCGCTCTTTTGTTGGTGGTTTTCAACAAGGCGAAAAGTGCCTTCAATAAGGGCAAGAAAGAGAAGAGGAATGAAAATACTTTTGATCATAAATCTATTTTAAGTCTGAGTTGACAAAGTGAATAGGGAACCGCGACAATTAAATAAATCCAAGGACATAGGACTGAACTGCGGGAGGCGAAGACGTGGAAAACGACTTTCCACCGGCATTTTTGACTTTAATAAGTCTACTAACAGCACTGATACTTTCAGGCTGCACATCAATTTCCTTTAAGGGAAAAGGTTTGATTCCAGTTTACCTTACACCCAGAGCAGATCATCAAAAATTAGTTGAGGCCCATGGCCATAAAGAGTTCTATCTTTGGGGCCTCATTGGTCCTGATCGTGATGTCTTTGTCGATGAGCTACTCTATGACAAAGGTCTAGTTAGTGCCGCAGGTCTGAGTGTTCATGAGTACCAAAGCACTGGGAGTTTTATGAAGGCCCTCTTTAGTTTTGGCTTTTATATTCCTAAAGAATATAAAGTTTCGGCTAAGGGGATCGAAGGGGGCTCCTTATAAAAAAACTCATCTTCCTCTTCCTCTCCCTCTTTCTTTGCAGTTGCGCTGGTAGCATAAAAATTGTTGGTCACGGCTGCCAAGGGTTTAACGCTCAGATCATGAGTGTGAATAATTCTTTTAATCCGTCGATCTCTTGGGAGAAAAAGGTTTGGACTAGTGGTGGAGCTGAAGACGATGCCGTCATCTATCTTTTAAAGGACCTCCTCAAGGAAAAAGACCTTGAGTGTAAGCAGGTCTCTAAGATTCGTTATGGCATTGAACAAAATCTTATGGATCAAGTGTTCAGTATTTTTCCTTACTGGCAGCGCATGACCATAAAATTAGAAGTAGAAACAAAAAGTTAAGATAGCGTAGTCAAGGATGACTTTGACCCATGGAAGGGGCGTTCATAGCTCAGAAAGAGTGCCCCGGGGCCACGAAGGCCCCTCCCTTTTGGGGAGCTAATCATCGCCTAAGAGGTCAGCAAGTCCTGCGAAGGTTGACTTGATGTGATCTTCTTTTTCCTCTTCAGTCATATGGCCAAAGGTTGTGCGGTCTTGCTCAATAAAGAGAGAGTTGAGTTCAGTAATAAAGCGTGAGGGGTGACGGGGAACTTTTCGTCCATAGATTTTTCGCTCCTTACAATAAGTCATAAAGAGTTTTTCTCGCGCTCTTGTGACCCCGACATAGGCAAGGCGGCGCTCTTCAGAGATATCTTCGCCATCAACAATCGTTCTCTTGTGGGGAAGGATTTCTTCTTCCATACCGATGAGGTAGACGATATCAAATTCAAGGCCCTTACTCGAATGAAGAGTCATCATCGTGACTTCATTCTTTCTCACGTCATCATCTTCTTCATCAAGATCATTATCCTGCGCATCTTGAAGAAGGAGCTTTTCCACAAAGTTCTTAAGAGTCGCCTGGTCGCCATGAAACTTTGTAAAACGACCGGCTGATTCAAGAAACATCATGATATCATTCTTGCGGCGATCGGCCTGCTTAACGTTGTCATATTGTTTATCGATAAATTTTAAGAAACTAATCTCCTCAATAAGCTGAGAGCTTGCTTCAGCGAGAGGATACTTCTTAAATTGGTCTTGATAACGTCTAATGAGACCCACAAATTTATGAATATTCTCTGAGCGGGCTCCAGCGATTTCAGGACTTTTCTCCATGGCCTCAAAGAGGCTCACCTGATCCTGTTCACTCTTTAAAAGAAACTTTTCTAGAGTAGCATTACCAATGCCACGGTGAGGAACATTAAGAATTCGCCTTAGCGACATTTGATCGTGGGGATTTAAAATGACGCTGAAATAAGCGATGAGATCTTTGATTTCTTTCTTTTCGTAAAATTTTTGGCCCCCTAGAACAGTGTAGGGGATTTGAGCGAGGCGCAGTTCGTCTTCGATAGGCTGGGCCTGAGTGTTTGAGCGATAGAGAATGGCAATATCACCGAGATGACCCCCCTTACTTTGAAACTTGGCAATTTCGTCGGCCACAACCTGAGATTCATGGTCAGTATCTCCCATTGCCCAGAGGTAGGGTTTGACATTACTTTCTTTAGTGGACCACAGGGTTTTGGCCCGACGATTCTTATTTTCTTTAATGACGTGGTTGGCAAGGCTTAGAATGGGGGAGACGGAGCGGTAATTCTGCTCAAGCTTAATAACCTTGGCCCCAGGAAACATTTTTTCAAATTCTAGAATATTAGTAATATCTGCGCCTCTAAAGGCGTAGATACTTTGATCGTCATCACCAACCACACAGAGGTTGTCATGTTTGCTGGTGAGACCACTGATGAGCTGGAGTTGCAGTCCATTGGTGTCTTGGTATTCATCAATCATGATGTATTGAAAGCGCTCGGAGTATTTTTCAGCGATATCAGGATTTTCTCTAAAGAGCTGCACCACGAGAAAGAGGATGTCATCAAAATCGATGGCGTTATAAAAGCGCAGCTTGTCTTGGTAGTAGCGATAAACAAATTCCGCAGCGAGATCGTAGGGTTCATCCTCGTTAAAGTGAAGGCTCGCAATATAGTCTTCGCTTCCAATACCTCTGTTTTTTAAAAAGCCAATAGTAGAGAGGATGCGCTTATGATCAAATTTCTTGTCGGCGTGATAGAGCTTAAGGGCCTCTCTCACAATACCGAGCTGATCGGAAGTGTCATAGATCGAGAAATTAAGATGATAACCAAGCTTGTCGATTTCTTTTTTGAGGATCTTAACGCCAAGACTATGAAAAGTTGTAAGGGTTAGGCCTCGGCTTTGACTCTTTCCAAGGAGAGTGATGACTCGCTCCCTCATTTCACGCGCTGCCTTATTGGTGAAACTCACACCAAGGATACTCTTACCCTTGATTCCTAAATTGGAAACCATATGGGCAATGCGATAAGTAATCGTTCGGGTCTTTCCAGAGCCAGCGCCGGCGAGAATAAGGACGGGTCCTTCAACTGTCTCTGCTGCGCTTCGTTGCTCCGGGTTAAGCCCACTTAGTGAAATCATAGATTCCTTGGCCGTGACTGGAAAACATCCCCATAACAGTATAAGATTTCAAGCGATTAAGAAATCAGAAAAGACGAGGATATTATGGCTAAGAAAAAAGTGGCTAAAAAGGCCAAAAAGAAGGTGGCGAAGAAGAAAGTCGCTAAGAAGCAAACCACAAGAAAAAAGGTAGCGAAGAAAGCGGCTAAGAAAAATGTCGCGAAGAAAAAAGTAGCTAAAAAGAAAGTAGCGAAGAAAAAAGTGGCTAAAAAGAAAGTAGCGAAGAAAAAAGTGGCTAAGAAAAAGGTCGCCAAGAAAAAAGTTGCTAAGAAGAAAGTGGCTAAGAAGAAAGTGGCTAAGAAGAAAGTCGCTGCAAAAGATCACCTTTTCGACTCGGTCTTAGAGCTTATTCGTAAGACCAGTGCTGAAATTCCTGAAGATGTTCAAAAGGTCATTTTAGAAGCTCTTGAAAGAGAAGAGAAGAATACAACGGCTGAATATGCCATGGGCATTATTAAGGCCAATATTGAACTTGCGAAGAGAAAGTCTCAGCCCCTTTGTCAGGATACGGGAACAATTCTTTTCTTCGTTAATCACCCGGCTGGTTTCCATCAGAATAAATTTAAGAAGACAGTAGAAAAGGCCGTGGTTAAGGCAACGGAACTTGGTTACCTTCGCCAAAATAGTGTCGACTCCCTGACTGGTAAGAACGACACCATGAATATTGGTCCCGGTCATCCTGATATTCACTTTCACGAACATGATAAGAAAACAATTGAAATTCGCCTTATGTTAAAAGGTGGCGGGTGTGAGAATGTAGGGGCGCAATACTCTCTTCCTCATACCGAGCTTGGGGCAGGACGCGATCTTGATGGTGTCAGAAAAGTAATTCTTGATGCTGTTCAAAAAGCACAAGGCAAGGGTTGTGGTCCAGGTGTTCTGGGAGTCACTATTGGTGGCGATAGAGGGGCAGGTTATGTGAACTCTAAGGAGCAGCTCCTGCGCCGTCTGGATGATGAGAACTCTCATCCTGATCTTCGTGAACTTGAAAAGGATATTGTGGCCACTTCCAATGAATTGGGTATTGGTCCTATGGGCTTTGGTGGAAAGACAACGTTACTGGGCTGTAAAATAGGGGCTCTTAACCGACTTCCTGCTAGTTACTTTGTATCCATTTCCTATATGTGTTGGGCCTACCGTCGTCTTGGTGTTGTCCTCAAAAATGATAATGCTATTTCCAAGTGGCTCTACTAAGAAGGGAGAGAAGAGATGATTCGTTTAGAGTATCCATTTTCAAAAGAAAAAGTTAGAGAACTCAAAGTGGGGGATATGGTCCTCATTAGTGGCAAGCTCTTCACAGGAAGAGATGCGATTCACAAGTATCTCCATGAAGGCAATCCAAGTCCTGTGAGTCTTGAAAATCAAATCATTTATCATTGTGGCCCTGTTGTTCTTGAAAATAAGGACGGAAGCTACGAGGTAAAGGCAGCAGGTCCTACGACCTCCATTCGTGAAGAGCCCTATCAGTGGGAGGTCATGCGCGACCATGGAATCGTTGGCGTGATCGGTAAAGGCGGAATGGGGCCTAAGACTCTTGAAGGTAATAAAACCTATGGCTGTGTTTATTTTCACGCTATCGGTGGGGCCGCTCAGGTTTTAGCCGAAAAGATAAAGAGCGTAGACAATGTTTATCTTAAAGAGAAATTTGGCTCTCCCGAGGCGATCTGGGAACTCAGTGTCGATGAATTTCCTGTAGTTGTGACTATGGACGCCCACGGTAATAGCCTTCATCAAAAAGTTGAGGACGAGTCCAAAACAAAATTAGGCGAGCGCCTTAATAAGTAGAAAAGGGAATCTATGCAAGCTCTTTGGAAGCCAACTCGTGTAAGAATAGAGAAGTCTCAAATTTATCACTTTCAAAAGTGGTTTGAGCAACGAGAGGGGACTTCTTTTAAAGACTATCAAGATTTTCATCAGTATACGGTTGAAAAGAGTGAGTCCTTTTGGAACTCACTCTTTGACTACTTTGATCTGAGCTATGAAGGAGACCGCAGACTTGTCTCTACCGATATGGGATTTGACGAGTATGGGTGGTTTCCGGGAGTCCGTCTCAATTTTGCGGAAAACCTGTTAAAGAGAGGACGAGGTGATGACTATGCCCTTCACTTTATTCACGAATCCTCTCGCCAAGAAAAACTGACCTATGACGATTTAAGAAAGGTGACCGCACGGTTACAGGGAAGTCTTAAAACGGTTATGAATTCAGGTGACGTTCTCGCTTGTTACATGCCTAATTGTAATGAAACCGTTATTTCTATGCTTGCTGCAAGCTCCATGGGGGCCGTTTTTACAAGCACGAGCTGTGACTTTGGTATTGAAGGGGTCGTTGATCGCTTTGGCCAAAGCTTACCGAAGGTTCTTGTTGCTGTGAATGGTTATGAGTATAACGGCAAGAGTTTTGACCTCATGGAAAAGCTCGATGAGGTGAGCAGCCGCCTTTGTGGAATTGAAAAAATAGTCGTCGTAGACTTTCTTAAAAAGGGGCTCTCTTTTGACGGGCTTAAGAATAAAGAGAAATTTGTGGCATGGGATGACTTCTTAGGCCATGAAGAGGAACTTTCTTTTAAGAGGGTGCCTTTTCAAAGTCCCCAATACATCATGTACTCATCAGGGACGACTGGCAAACCTAAGTGCATCGTTCACAGTGTTGGGGGGACCCTACTTCAGCATATTAAAGAGCTCGGTCTTCATAGTGACCTCACTCAAGAGAAGTCGATCCTTTATTTTACGACCTGTGGTTGGATGATGTGGAATTGGCTTGTGAGCTCTCTCTTCTTTGGCTCTCGAGTTTGCCTCTATGAAGGCTCACCGGGGGTTCCTAGTTTAGGGGAATTCTTTGAAACAATTGAGAGAGAGGAAATTAATATCTTTGGAACAAGTCCAAAATTCTTAAAGGCTTTAGAGGATAGCGGTTATAAGGCCAAGAGCTCCTTACCGTCTCTTGAAAGTATTCTCTCAACGGGGGCGCCTCTCCTTCC
>Ga0208203_1000825_pt1 | contig 13297 bp, 15 predicted proteins | sample DeeseametaMP2914_FD_184167 | JGI IMG/M metagenome (GOLD analysis project Ga0208203, IMG submission 184167) | Marine microbial communities from the Deep Atlantic Ocean - MP2914 (SPAdes) | ecosystem: Environmental > Aquatic > Marine > Oceanic | place: West of Santa Cruz de la Palma, Atlantic Ocean...
CTTCAGGGGGAGGAGAAATATAAAGATCAGGTGGATCGGTTGGCGGCTTATATTTGGAAGGTTGCTCAGAGGACGGGAGGGGCTTAGTCCCCTCTCTTTATTTTCATTCTTGCCAAACTCAACCTGGCACCTTTTGGTTAGAAGAGGGGTTCGCCGGCTCCGAGGCGGATGAGGTCTTCGTGGCCGTCTCTTAGGTCGATGATGGTGCTTGCTCCGACGAAGTCGAGTTCTCCTGGGTCGATGATGAGGGAGGCGGTGCTTTTGAGGGCTTCTTCTAGTTCGTAGGAGTAGACTTCGCCCTCTTCTAGGGGGCGGCCTAGGAGGTGGGAGTCGATATTGGTGCTTAGGAGGGGGCTGGTGTGAACTTTGAGGAGTTCGGTGATATAGGGCTGAGGGACGAAGCGCAGGCCTACTTGATGATCGGTCTTACTTGCTTTGAGAGACTTGATCATTTTCTTGGTGGCATCGAAAATAAAAGTGTAGTGACCTGGTACTTTTCCCCTAATGAGGCGAAAGGCCTTATCGCTGATATGGGCAAGTTCGCTTGCGCTGCTGATGTCTTCACAGAGGAGGGAGAAGTGATGGGACTTTTCTTCATTTTTAGCTCGGTAAAGCTTCTCTACTGCACCCTTGTGAAAAGGGTCTGCTAAAAGGACCCAGCTGGTGTCGGTGGGGATGACAACGAGCTCACCTGCTTTTAAAAGAGAACTCGCTTTTTTGAGAATACGATCATCTGGGTTATGGGGAAAAATATATTCAATCAATTAAAGAAATCCTTTTCTAGGCCACCCTCATGGTGAAGGCGGTCTCGATTACTGGGCGTCACTCCTGTGAAACTTAACTTGCCATCTTCTGTTGTGGCAACCATTTGACTTAAAATATTGGGGCCTTCCATTCCCGTGATCTCCATCACCTCGCGCACGATTCTCTTGCCCTCACGATCGCGACCTAACTGAATAATAAAATCGATTCCTTGGGCCATCTGCTTTCTGACCACTTGAAAGGGAACCTCAAAGCCCGCCATTAAGAAAAGATTTTCCATACGGCTTAAACACTCTCCCGGGCTATTGGCGTGGATTGAAGACATCGATCCGTCATGGCCTGTGTTCATCGCCTGAAGAAGGTCAAAGAGTTCTCCTCCACGCACTTCCCCCACAATGATGCGATCGGGGCGCATCCGAAGGGTGTTCTTCACAAGTTCTCGTGAAGAGAGTCCCTTATATTCTTTTGATGGTGAGAAAACCTCAAGACGGACAACATTGGGAAAAGGCAAGGTGAGCTCTTTCGTATCTTCGATGGTAATCACGCGATCTGCAGGGCTCATCTCCTTGAGGAGCAGATTAATAAAAGTTGTCTTTCCAACCCCTGTTCCACCTGAGACGATAATATTACAGCGGCTGCCAACTACGGCCTTAAAGAATTCAACAAACTTAGGGTTTAGGCCAAAGACACTATTGTCATCATCAAAGGAGCGAATACTCTTTGAATAACGTCTTATGGTGACCGCGGGACTTCCCTGGCAATAAGGCTCAGAAATAACATTCACCCGGGAGCCGTCAGGAAGGCTGCCATCTAAAATAGGATTGAGAGCATCAAATTCTTTCTTATTAAAGAGCGCGACTTCCTTGGCGAAGTCATAAATATCTTTCTTACTGATGGAAACATTGAGTTGGATGAATTGCCCTTGCCTCTCTACAAAGACACGCTTGGGATCATTAATGACGATCTCTGAGATGCCTTGCTTCGTTGAGAGATCTTGAATGAGTTGCCACACTGAATTTTCCATAGTCACCTTATTCCACCACCGGATTGTGAAAAGCTTCATTATGATAAATGCTCGCCCCATAAGCGAGGAAGGCCTTCATCATTGTAAATTCTTGTTGAGGAGTGAGCTCGCTTTTAAGACTGCTGTAACCACCACCGCCGCGAATAAGTTTTTTAACCTTGTCCACTCCTCTAAATTTGATGAGGTAGTGCAAACTCAAACAAAGCCAATCCACCTGGGCCACTCTTGTCTTGGCCAAGGCCAAAACATCAAGGACGTCCTGGGATATGAGGGCGATATTTTTTTGAATGGGTTTTCCTTGGGCAACTTGCTCTTCGTAATGGCCCATCTTGAGATAGAAGCCAATGAGAAAGGCGCGGCTGTAGCCATTGAGATTGAGTGATTTAACCTCGTCTTCAAAGGCCAAAATATCTTCAATACTCTCAAGCGTAAAACTCTTAGGATAATATCCCTTTGCCTGATGCTCTAAGAAAAAGGCCGCCAGTCGATCGCGCAGTCCCAGCCAACCAAGAGTATTGATCAACTGTTCAAAGCTTTGGCGATTACCTAAATCGGCCGTCGCCCTTGAGAGAACTGATTGAAAATGAGGACGCTGCCAATAATCACGTTTTAAACGAGCGTAGCCACTGCCACTCGTTTGCATATTTGATTGCAAGAGAGTGACAAACTCCTCAGGTAAATGAACATATCCGTATGCCATACATTCATTTTAACCAAATTTTAAAGGTTTTGGACTTTTTTATCCTTTCATCGTCACTTTTCCCCTTTATAATAGAGAAATGCGTTTACCTCTTTTACAAAAAATAGAAATTGAAACTAAAGATATTGATGAGATCTGCCTCATTCTCAAGAGAAATAATGTAAGCTCATGCCCGACTGTTTTAGTCTTTGATCATCTTAAAGACATTCCCTTGCGCGAAGCCGTTAAGGCGTGCCAAAAAGCTTTTGAGGTGAGTGAACTCAATCCCCTCCTTCCCTATCCCACTTATATAGTTACTCAAATGGGTATAGAGCAGCGCTACTTTCCAGAGATAAAAGACACCACCTCTGGACCAAAGCACTTTAGAAAGAAAATCAAGAAAGTAAAAAAAAGAGAGGCGACTCTCTTATCAAAGGCAACGACTTATAGTGAGCGTATTCATAACCATAATCTTGTCGAGGACCTCTCCTATCTTTCGCGAAAGGCCCGTGACAATAAGGCCCTTAAGAAGCTTTGTTGTGAGAAGAGTTTCTATCTCAACCTCTTAGAAGATCTTAAAAATCCCTCTCAATCAGGAGGCGAAAATAATGAGTAAGAAGAAGATTTTCCTAAACGATCAAAAGAAGAAAGACCTTGAAGGTTTTGAGGATATCCTTGATCTCATTGATCCCGATGGCCCCGATATCCAAAATGTGAAAAATCAACAAATCGAAGATTATGAAATCTATGACTTCTTAGAAAAAGAAAACCTTCGCCTAGAGAAAATTGATCAATTTCTCACCACCCATCTCCCCATTGATAAGAAACACTCCCAAACCAAGAAGCTCATTGAAAAGGAGCGAAAAGATGTCGCTCTTTTAAGAGAGGAGCTTGTGAGCGCTTGTGCCCAAGAAGACTCAGGGATCAACTATTACCTCGGTGAAATCTTTCGTAACACTTTTTAAGAGTGACAAAAGGCGCTTTTAATCCTATTGATGAGGGATGAAATCTCTCCTCTTTACGCTCTTTTTCGTCCTCTCTTCAACAAATGCAGAGACCATCATTTACAATGAACACAGAGACAGTGATTGGCTTCCCCTCACTTATGTCGTCAACGGTACTTTTGATGTCATTCAAAATCCCTACTGGTTTAGCCAACGCCATTACTGGCAGAAGATGGAAGAAGTGTGGCGCCGAGTAAAAGACCCTCACAAGAATATCAAAAGAGATGGCGGCTATAAGAAGCTTATCGAAGATGAAGTCTTCTCAAGTCGAGTGCTCCCCAATATTGGTCTTCACTTTCTTGGTGGTGCCTATGACACTCTTTGGCTAAGTGAGTATTTTGAGGCAAAAGGCTTTGCTTATCCTCGCTTAGGCGCGTTCATCGTGACCTATATGGCCCACTTTGGAAATGAAGCGCTCGAGACAACCTCCTCTGAAATCTCATCCCACGATCACATTGCTGATCTTTACTTCTATGATGTCGCGGCCTTTGTCCTTGCAAGCTACCCACGAGCAATGACCTACCTCACAGAAGACATGGGGATGAAAGCATGGCACTTTAATCCCATGTATGACATTGATGGCGAAGATTTCTTTAATACCGGTCTTAACTATGTTTTTAGGCCAAAATTTGCTTACCTTAATGAGGGAAAAGTGAAGCCTCTTTTCTACCTTGGCATGCAAACCTTAGGGGGAGCGACCTATCACTACCGTGAGGACCGTGGAGTTTCACTGGCCATGGGGATTAGCCTCACCGATCCTTTAAAACAAAAGGGTCGCTTTGTGACCGGGCTCTTCTATGAAGAAAATGGAGAGCTAGAGGCGAGCCTCTTTCTCAATGGCTCAGAAGATTATCGCTGGCGCTTAAACCTCTATCAGGGCATTTTTAAGAAAATGGATTTTATTCCAAAAGACTGGCGCGTCTCGCTTATGCTTGGACAAGGAAAGGGGCCGACCTACGCTGCAGGGATTAATATCAATCTCCCCATAGGTCTCGGTTTTATCAAGAACTCCCCCTTTACTTCTCACTCCCAATTTTAAAGAGATTCTCTTCACTCTCCTCAAGATCTTCAGGATCGATCTCAGAGTGGTCACGATTCACTTGATGAAAGCTCACTCTTTCAACGGAAGCAAGGCTTTTGATATCAGTAATTAAGCGGTCCATTGTTCTCACGTGGCCAATAAGATAGAGAGTTAAGACCTTTCTCTTGTGATCAATCTTATCTTCGTAGACCTCATCAATTTCTATTCTCTCACTCTTAATAAGTTCCATCACAGATTTCTTCACACTCCCAAAGGCCAAGGCCTCCACGTGAAAGGTGTCTTCTCCCTTTTCGCTTTCAAGAAAGCGATACACAGGATTAACGAGTTTTAAGACAAAGAGAACTGTGAAACTAAAAAGACCCGCGCTAATGGGATAGCCAAGACCTATTGTGTAACCAATAGCGGCCACAACCCAAATCGTTGCCGCCGTCGTCATCCCCACAACATTGCCACGCCCTTGAATAATGGCACCCGCTCCTAGAAAGCCAATGCCACTAACAATTTGCGCTCCCACGCGATTGGGATCGGCAGGGCCTGCAAAACCCTCAAGATGAAGGACACTCATGGCCGTATAAAGAGTGGCGCCTAAGCAGATCAGGATATTCGTTTTAAGACCTGCAGCCTTCATTTTCTTTTCTCTGTCATACCCGACAATGCCACCAAGAATAATGGCCGAGATAATTTGGATACCTACGCCGAGGTAGAGGGGAACTTCACCGAGCAATTCTATTTTGATATTTTGGAATATGATCATTTTTCCTCCATCTAATATTTTAGACACACTTTGCACAAAATACCAAATCTATAAGGTCTGATTATAGACTAGAACGCTAAGGTACTGAATATTAGAAAAGTTGAAGAACTTAGCCGGCAACTATTACCAAACTCAACCTGGCACCTATTGGTAGTTAAGAAGAATAGGGCCACCAACATGAGCAAATTCCTCATCGGCAAGGTTGGCGTAATCATAGCCTTCTAGTTGAGATTTAATGAGGGTGAGAAAGAAGTCTTCAAAATGCGTGATTTGATCAAAGCCAAAACTGGTTTTAAAGGCACTTGCAAAGGCGTTAAAAGAAGTCGCGTCAACTTCTTCCCCGCCATTAAAGAGGGCACTCACAAACTCTCTCATTTCCTTAAGAGTCAGACCAAGCTTGCCTTTTTCAATTTGCTCCTGGCCAAGGCTGCCTCTTTGAAGGAGGACAAAGTTTGCGAAACTAGAAATAAGCACGGCCTCAAAATCAATATCATCCACTTGATAGTTGAGATAGAAATGATCTTGGATGCGGCCACTCTCCTTAAGGGGTTTGAAGTCTTTATAAAGGCGCACGATAAAGGGCATCATCGCACAGACCAAATCAGCCTGTTCTTTCCAGGCCTCATAGGTTTTAACATTATCAATATAGCTGGCGCGCTCATCTGGATTAGGACAATAGCGCACAGGAACATCGAGGCTATGGTCAATAAATTCATTAAGGCTTCGGCCAAGAAAGGCCTCTAAATTCGCTTCACCCCTTAGCGCTTTCTTAAGATCCCCCTGAGTGAAGCGAATGAGGCTATTTCCGATGCGAAAGATTTCTGTAAAATCAAAGAGCTCAAAAATCCCTTCTTCACCCACAGTAAAGAACTCACTTCCCTTATTAAGAAGGTAGTCAAAACCAAGAAGAAGGCAGTACTTGGTTTTCTCGCCGGCCCGATTGATCGCAATCGCCCCATCTTTAAAACTTCCTCTTAGAGCAACATTGCCATTGACCAAGCGGAGGAAATTAAAGCGCAGGTAGGCCTGGCGCTTTTCATCTTTTAATTTTAAAAGTTCACTATCAAAGCTTGAGAAACTATCACGAAAGGGACTTAAGGCTTTCTTAGGCAGGACCTGACTCTTTGAAAAGGTACTCACGCCCACAGAGAGAGACGTCTTCTTTCTAAGCTCATGCTCAAGATAACTCATATTAGCGAAAGGATTATCAATTCTAAGCGCATCATAGTAATCCACAAAACCAGCATCATTGAGGCGCCCTTTCTTGGCCTGGTATTCATCCTCAACGATCGTTAAGGCCGACTCGGAAACCATTTTGAAAATCCACGTATACGCTTTTTCAACTCCCATCTCTGAGTAGATTTCACGAATAAGGGCGCGCACTTCGGCCACATAGGGAAAATCCGCGTGAAATTCAAAGAGCAAGAGGCTGTCATCACTCAGAAAGTAATTGTCATGATCGGGGTACTGAGGATCTTCAACATCAAAGGTCCAAATATTAAAACGCCCTTTAAGATAGAGAAGAAAGGGAATGCCATTAGCAAATTCACTTCTCACCTCATCATCAAGACACTGAGCAAAGGATTGAATCCAAAACTCAAACTCATCAGGATCGAGCTCATCTTTTGTCCAGATATCAAGGTCCTGCATAAGCGAGCGTTGCTCTGAGCTTAAGGCCGGCAAGTACTCTTGCACCTGAGTGGGACTTAAATCTTTAAGGGCCAGATAAAGAGGCTGAAGAGGAATATTATGAAGGCTTACTCCCTGCTCGACGAAAGACTCAATCATCTCCATCGTTGAATAGGCATCACTTTCCTTAAGCATCTTTTCTAAAAAGTTTGAACTCACACTTTCCCCTATTTATTTACTTTTAAACTACGCACGACTTTAAGGACCTCACTAGGCTCAGCCCTTTTGGTGTAATCAGGATCAACAAAGCTATAGCGAATCACACCTGATTTATCAATGACGTAGGTTCCTGGCATGGGCAGCTCACGTTTGGTGTTGCCCTGGGCCTGATCGAGTTTAATTCCAAAACCTTTGTAGGCCTTTAAGACCGTTTCGTCGACCTTTAAAGCTAATCCTAGTTTCTTGGCCGCAAGGTTGTCGGGATCACTGAGAATCGTAAAGGTTAGGTCACGCTTCTTCTTCATCTTCATGCCCTCTTTAACGGTGTCTGGACTTACGGCAACAATCCTGGCGCCCGCACGATTAAAGAGATTAATCATCTTTTGATAGGCATCAAGCTCAAGCATACAATAAGGGCACCAGCTGCCGCGATAGAAGGTGAGAACCAGGTACTTATCACTATAGAAGTCCTTAAGAGACACCCGGGTGCCCTTGAGGTCTTGTAAACTGATAAGAGGTACTTTTTGACCGACCCCTAGGGCCTTTTTATCGAGACCCATCTCTTTGAGAGACTTGATCCACTGGCCCATGACCTTCTTCTTTTCAGGGTCACTCTTTCTTAACGATTCACTTCGCCTTTCACTCAGTTGATCTTCTAATGTCTTAGCCGCGTGCGCGCAAATATTGGCCAGAAGAGAAAGGGCAAGAAAAAACTTAAGCATGGTGACCTCCTTTTAAAATTAAAGACTCTATTCTCCCTCAAAGAGGTCCATTTGGTCACGATTTCTTAAGGACTGTTGAGTCTTTTTTTGAATGGACTCGACCCGATAAAGGCTTTCCTTGGGGTCTTTTAAAAGAGGGTAATAATCTTCTGGTCGCTCTTCTTTAGCCTCTAACCATCGCGCCCAATGCTCTTCCTTTAAAAAGATGGGCATGCGGTCATGGCCTGCGGCCTCGATCTCAGGGACTGGTTCCTGAGTGATCGCGGCACAGGAGTAGAAACTGTGCTCCCCTTCGTAGAAGTCATAGAGCACGGGAATGCTCATAAGCTCCTCTTGCGCCCGAAAGGCGACAAGCTTCTTAGCCCCGTTTTCATCTTCAACCCATTCATAGAATTTCTTGACGGCAATCAAACCATGGTTGCGCCCAAAGATCGCCGACCAGCTCTTTCTCTTTTGCAAAGAATCCAGGCGAGCGTTAAAGAGATTGTACTTACTGGGCACTTCTTCTTTGGCGTCATGGGGTCTGAGGCGATAGCGCATGGGCCTTATAATGCGGCCAAAACTTTGATGCTCGTGAACCACGGGAAGAAAGGAGTGGGGATAGATGCGGTCATCTTCATCAGGGCCCTTAAAGAGGTTTGGAAACTCACTCTTTTTCGCCTCAAAGTCTAAAAAAGCACGCTTGTCTATCCTTGCTTGGAAAAACTCAGCTAACTCACTAAGATTACGATGAACTTGCAGACTAAAACACATATAAATCCTACCCTACCACGGTTGCACAAGCTCAGTCTTTTTCCTATATTGAGGCGATTATTTCACCTGATGACAAGAGTTTTAACGTTATGCGTAGCGACTATACCTATACTGATAAGCAAAATCCACACGCCCTAAGAAGCCGTGAAATGCTCAAGAAGTATCCGCAAATTAAAGAGTGGATGAAGCCTTATCCGATGACAGCCTTTTGGATCACTCTTGTCACTCTCACCCAATTAGTCACGGCCTATGCCATCGTTCACTTTGACCTCAATGGCTGGTGGATCTTTGCCCTCTCCTACACCATTGGAGCCCTTGCCAGTCACGCTCTCTTTGTCCTCATTCATGAGGCCTGTCACGATGCCATCTTTAAGAAGAAAATTTGGAATAAGTGGTGGGGAATATTTTGTAATATTGGTCAGGGCTTTCCCTCGGCCATGAGCTTTCGCACCTTTCACCTTCTTCACCACTCCCACCTCAATGAATATGATAACGATGCCGATCTCGCCTTTAATTGGGAGGCCCGTCTCGTAAAGAATATTTGGTGGCGCAAGGTCTTGTGGTTTTTGGCCTTCTTTCTCATCGAGTCCATTCGTCCCTCACGCCTTAAAAAGGGGAAGACTTTTGAGATGTGGTCACTCATTAATATCGCCTTTATCATCGGGACAAATCTCGCCATCTATTTCTTCATCGGTCCTTGGGCCCTTGGCTATATTATTCTCTCAAGCCTCTTTAGTGTCGGCCTTCATCCAGTGGGCGCGCGCTGGGTGCAAGAGCATTACACCTACCAAGAAGGTCAAGAAACCTATGGCTACTATGGCATTCTCAATAAAATTCAATTCAATATTGGCTATCACAATGAGCATCATGACTTCTATCGCGTGCCTTGGATTCATCTTCCTAAAATAAAAGCGCTAGCACCCGAGTATTACGATAACCTATTCTCACATAAATCTTGGACACTTCTTCTTTTAGACTTTATCTTTAATCCTGAACGGGACCTCTACTTACGAATAGTGCGCAAGCGGGATAACAAATCACGAAAGAATGATGAGCAATCCACACAAGGCGCTGGTTCCCAACCCAGTTTTGCTAAGTGAGATAAAATGGAATTTAGAGAAGTACTGCGTTTTTGGTTTGAAGAACTCAAGCCTGAGCAATGGTTTAAGCAAGATGAAGAACTTGATAAGGCGATAAGCGATAAATTTGGGGCCATCCACCACCAGGCCACCCTCGGCGAACTTGAGGACTGGCGTGACTCCCCTCGTGGCCGCCTCGCTGAGATTCTCGTCATTGATCAATTTTCACGCAATATTTACCGAAATGACGCCAAAAGCTTCGCATGGGACTCGATGGCACTTTGCCTGTCGCAAGAGGCGATCAGAAGAGGCTGCCAAGAAGATCTTTCAAGCCCTAAAAAAGCCTTTCTTTATATGCCATTTATGCATTCAGAATCTGCTCAAATCCACCGACAAGCTGTTGAACTTTATAGTGAACCAGGGTTGGAGTACAACCTTGAGTTTGAATACAAACATAAAGAGATCATCGATCGCTTTGGCCGCTACCCCCATCGCAATGCCGTACTTGGGCGGGAGTCCACACCAGAAGAGATCGAGTTTCTTAAACAGGATGACTCAAGCTTTTGACTAACGACACCGCACCAACAGCAACCCGCAAAAGTCTTCAGATTCCCCGTAGACTCTTTCACTGTTCCATGGGACTTAGTGTGGGTCTCGTCTATCAATTTCTTCTAACCCACTCACGGGCCATTTATATTTTAGGCTTTTGTGCCTGTATCGTTTATATCCTCGAACAAGTGCGCGTAAATTATCCTGAGCTTAGCAGTAAAATTAAACTCATTAATAAGTATATCTTTCGCGCAGAAGAACAACTTAAAGAGAGCGCAGGGGTTCCCTACGTGATGGGCCTTCTTCTCACACTCATCAGTTTTCCAAAAGTGGTCGCCCTGGTCGCCATTTATACTCTGGCCGTGGCCGATCCCCTCTCTGCGATTATCGGCATTCGCTTTGGTAAGAAGAAAATCTCTGAAAATAAATCATTTGAAGGAAGTGGCGCTTTCTTTCTCTCTAGCTTTATTATCACTTTTCTCGTTTTCTTTTGGTGGAGTAGCTACCTAGAAATAATGTTAGGCCCTCTTCTTCTTTTAAGTTTCCTTGTGGCCATTTGCACCACCCTCTTTGAACTCATCCCCTTAAGAATTGATGACAACCTCACGATTCCTCTTTTCACGGCGGGAACAACGCTTCTTCTTTGTGGACTTCTAGGAGTGCCTCTTTAATGAAGTGCTTCGATTCAAAAGTTGAGGCCCAAGGTCTCTATCAATTTCAAGTCCACGCAAACCATGAATTAAAAGAGCGCCGCTTTGATAGGATCATCTTTCTTCTTCACGGCTATAGCGAAACAGGTTTTAAGATCTATAAACGCCTTGGAGTGAAGCTTGATAAGCTCATCGGAAGTAACACGCTCATCCTCGCTCCCAATGCGCCCTTTCCCCTTCCGAAGGCCTTTCCCCTCAGCACCAATGAAGCGAAGACAAAGGAAGAGCTTCTTCAAGGTTTTGCCTGGTACTTCTATCATAGTGCCACAAATGAGTTTCTCATTGACTATAAAGTTCCTGCCCAAATGCTCACAAACTATATCACCGAAGTACTAGACCTTTACGCCACGGAGAAGGCACCTTTTCAAATCATAGGTTACTCTCAAGGGGGCTACCTTGGGCCCTTCTTGGCCCAAGAGCTCGTGAAGAGCTCCCTTGTGCCAGAGAAGGTCATTGCCCTTAATTGCTCTATCAGAAGTGACCTTTTAAACGAGGTCCCCTCCTATCCTCTTTATCAGTTACAAGGCACAGAAGATAAGATCATTGATACTAAGCTCGCCTTTGAGCGCTTTGAAAAATTAAAAGCGCGTGGCCTAAAGGCGGGAGAATTTCAATGGATCGAGGGCGTTGATCACTTCCTTAAAGGGGATTTGACAGAGGCGTGTCTTAAAATCGCCACCTCTCCTCAATAGCTTCAATACGAGAATTAAGACGGTGATAAAACTTGGTTCTTCCTAGCCACCACTTCACGAAAACACGATCAATAAAGCGAAGCACGTTAAAGCCAAGAAAGACTAACCCCACAATCCCCAAGAGAATATAAATCACATAGAAGGTGCCTTGAGGGTTTTCGCTAAAAAAGAGATTTTGGGTGTTCATCCCAAAGAAGCCTACAATCAGGTTGAGGGGGAGAAAGAGACCGCTGAGAACCGTTAAGAAGTAGATGTTGCGGTTCATTTTTTCGTCTTTGAGAGAGCTAAAGAAGTTATGAAGGTTATCAAGACGTCCGAGAGAGCCTTGGACAGTGTGGTAGAGATAGCTCACTTCGGCGTTAAGAGCTGAATAATCAAGAGCAATATCCTTACCCTCTTCTTTTAGCTCAAAGGACTTAATAACATCTTTTAAAATAAAGAGTTGGCGCCCTAGGGTGCGCTCCATCTTGGCCATCACCTTCTTAAGATCAAACCAGTCATTAAGAAAGGCAGAGCTTGCCTTTCTTTCAAAGAGTTGGTCTTCTAATTTCTCTAGTTCCCCTCCATAGAGAAGAACAATTTCTTTAAGCTTTTCGAGGCGATGAAAGAGCTGATCGACAAAATCAAATTGATGGGCACTGAAGACTTCAAAGTCCCCCTCCCCATACTTAAAAACCTTATCTTGGACAAAGAGAAATTTCTCACAGTATGACTCAAGGTGACCATTTTGGTGATAGAGCGAGCGAAAAACGAAGAAATCAACTGAGCCAATTTTATAAAACTGAGTCGGAAGATCCGTCTCCTTAAGCTCATCGCTAAGCTCTTCTTTTAGGTGCCCAATTTCATCTGCGCTAATAAGCGACTCTATTTCAGACCAGCTCATTAGTCCTCCCTCTTCTTTAAAAGACAATAGATATCTTTATTGTAAGGGAACTTCGGGCGTTTCGTCTTTAGAATTATGAGCTGGATCACCACTTGTTTGCGCTTTAGCCTCGGCCGGCTTAGTTTTTTTAGAGAACTTCGTGCCAAGGGAGCTCATAAGCTTAAGAATGTCAGTTTGAATGCCAAGCATCGCAGGAATGAGAAAGAGGGTGAGAAAGGTCGCAAGAAAGAGCCCCCAGCCCATTGAAAGCGCGAGAGGTTTAGTAAATCCGCTATCCCCACCAATGCCGTAGGCCATGGGAAAGACACCACCAAGTGTTGTGATACTGGTCAGAAGAATGGCCCTGATTCTTGTGAGGGCGCCTGCGATAATTTCATCATGACTGAATTTCTTCTTTGAAGCGACAATATGATTAATGGTGTCCACCATTATAAGGGAATCATTAACTACAACACCGGCCATTCCAATGATCCCTACAATCGCCATCACATCAATACTTTGGCCATGAAAGTAAAAGGCCCAAATAACGCCAACGACACCAAAGGGAATGGCCGCACAAATCAGCAGGGGCTGAAAGAGGGAATTGAGGACGACCGCAAGAACGAGAAAAATCAAGAGGACACAAAAGATTGCCATCTTATTCATGGATTTCTTATTCTTGGCCGCATTGTCATCAGCATCCTCCACGATAAAGCGAAGCGACTCAAATTGTGTGCCTAAGGGCTTTACAAGTTCATCTAATTTTTTAACAAAGACTTCTTTCTTTATTTTTTCGGGATCAAACTTTACATCGACG
>Ga0208203_1000826_pt1 | contig 13297 bp, 9 predicted proteins | sample DeeseametaMP2914_FD_184167 | JGI IMG/M metagenome (GOLD analysis project Ga0208203, IMG submission 184167) | Marine microbial communities from the Deep Atlantic Ocean - MP2914 (SPAdes) | ecosystem: Environmental > Aquatic > Marine > Oceanic | place: West of Santa Cruz de la Palma, Atlantic Ocean...
GGCATCCAATGCATCGAGGACATTATTACTTGATATCAATAATGGTGCCTGGTGCGACGAGCTTTGTGACTTTTTTAATGTTCCCAAAGAAACGCTTCCTTCTGTTGAATCGAGCTTTTCTCTTTTTGGAAAGACTAAAGGACTCAGCTTTCTTCCAGATGGAATCCCTATTAGTGGTGTACTCGGTGACCAACAGGCTGCACTCTTTGGACAAGCTGGCCTTGAAAAGGGGATGAGTAAATGCACTTATGGCACTGGCGCCTTTTACCTCCAAAATACAGGTAATGACATTATTCATTCCCAAAATGGCTTACTAACAACTATTGCCTATCGAGAAAATGGTGTCGACTACTATGCTCTTGAAGGAAGCTGTTATATTGCTGGGGCTGCAGTTCAATGGCTCAGGGATAATTTAAAAATTATCAATAACTCTGGTGATGTCGAAGCATTAGCTAAGAATGCAAGTGATGATGGCATGGAGAATATCTTATTCCTTCCCTTCTTTAGTGGTCTTGGTTCACCCTACTGGGTAAGTGATGCCCAAGCAGCTATTGTAGGTCTCACTCGAGACAGTGGTAATTCAGAACTAGCTCGCGCTTGTCTTGAAGGCATCTGCCTCTCTATTAACGATTTAATGGAGAGCTTTGAAAAAGATAGTGGTCACAAAGTTAAAGAGCTTCGTGTAGATGGCGGCGCTGTCGTAAATGATTTTTTGATGCAACTTCAATCCAATTTTAGTGAAACTGCTATCATTCGACCTGTCGTGATTGAAACAACCGCTTTTGGGGCTGCCTGTGCCGCAGGCATTGGAAGCAAACTCTTCACCAAAGAGGAACTAGCAAATAAGTGGCAAGAAGATAAAGTCTTTAACCCCCAAAATAGTGATTACTATAAGCGAAAGAAGAATCAATGGAATGGCGTTATCAAGAGGCTTTATCTTTAAAGAGTTCCTTTAAAGAACTTAGTCTTTCAATTTTATAATATTCAAAAGTAGAGTTAGTTTTTTTCTCTTCAGCTTGAACGACACGGCCATTAAGAGTTAATTTTCCCGTTAAAATAAACCTACTGATTAATGGCTTATCAAGGAGTGCTGAATATATTGCAGCACCTAAGGGAAGATCTATATCGTCAGGTGGTAACTTCGACTCCCCCACAATATCAATGTAAATGTCAAAATGATTTAGCGAAACCTTAAGTTCCTTCTCCAATAGAGCTACGATTATTGCCGCTCTATTAGCCTCTACACCTTTCACGACACGTTTACCAAAGGTTTGATTTGCTTTGACCACCAAAACTTGTATTTCAAAAAGAAGTGGCCTTGATCCTGCTTCAACAACCGTATAGATGTAACCCGACCCTTCAGTCTTGCTCTTCAATTTTAAAAGAGACTTCTCTAGGGTATAGTCCTCTAACCCATTAGCCGTCATTTCAAAGATTCCTTTTTCTTCGGTAGTGCCAAATCTATTTTTTTTACAGATAAGGCTTCTCTGTTGGTGACCTTTTAACTTTTCAAAATAGAGGACTACATCAACCATGTGCTCCAACACCTTTGGTCCCGCGATACTTCCATCCTTCGAAATATGACCAATAATAAGACAGGTAATATTTTTTTCTTTTAACTTTGATATGAGGAGCTGTGTAACTTCTTTCACCTGGCTTACACTTCCAGCAGGTGTCATCACCTCTGGGTTCATTAAAGTTTGTATGGAATCAATAATCACAAGGGAAGGCTTAATTATACTAACTTCTTCAATGACAATATTGATATCTGCAGTAGAGAGGAACCTTATATTTCCATCTTTTAAATTTAGCCTTTTCGCCCTACTCGCTATTTGATTTATACCTTCTTCACCCGAGACATATAATGCAGGTTTATCCACATTGAGACTTTTCAATAACTTTATTATGAGTGTTGATTTTCCAACACCTGGCTCACCTGCAAGTAGAGTCATACCTCCGGCTACCAGGCCACCTCCAAGTACTCTTTCTAACTCTGACCAGTCAAGATCATGAACCATCTTCTGTTCTAAGGAGGTACCTATTAAATCTGAGATTTTATGGGAGGATGAGTTCTTAGTTTCTCCATAATCAGCGAGGTCAACAAAGGTATTCCACTCATTACAACGAGAACACCTACCCTCCCATTTAATTGCTTTGTGCTGACATTGGGTGCATATAAATTCAAAGTCTTTGGATCCCACACTTACTCCTGGATGAGTGTGAAAAGATCCTCCTCTGTAATGATGTCTATGCCAAGTGATGTTGCTTTTTTAAACTTTGAACTGGTGCCTTCGGTATCGTTTGTAAGAAGGTAGTCTGTATTTTTTGAGACAGATCCCACGACCACACCACCATTATCACGAATCACAGTTTCAATTTCACTTCTCTTGCGACTTAGACTTCCCGTGATACAAATCTTTTTCTGAGAAATTTTAGTTTCGCTAATTTCTACTTCATCGAAAGTAAAACCTAACTGCAATAATTCATCTATTAATTCCATTTTTTCGGTAAGACTCACGTGAAATTCTGTTGCTGACTTTTCAGCAAATCCCTCTATATCCTGCAGCTTCTCGATCGTTAAGGCCTTAATCTTCTCAATCGTATTGTAACCCGCCAGGACTACCTTTTCGCACTTATTAAAAGCCCCTCCTTGAATTCCTAGACTGGCTAAAAATGTGGTTAACGTTACCTGTTTTGAGTTTTCAATAGAATTTATGAGCTTAGTTGCTAACTTATCTTTGACCTTATCCAATTCCATTAATTTGTTGGCTGTTAACCGATATAAATCTGGAATTGATTTTACTAATTTAGCCTTAATAAGTTCGTCCAATCGTTTTGATGACAAATCATCAATCCCAATTTTGACAATAAAGTTTAGAATCTGCTCTTTGATCTGGGCAGGACATTCAAGATTATCACATCTTAAACGGATATCATCTTCACGAATCGGACCTGCACAACTTGGACATTCGTTGGGTATCTTATATTTTCCCCCACTATCCACAACGACCGACATGAATTTGGGAATAACTTCTCCACTTCTTATGATTTCAATTTCATCTTCTTTCTTTAAGTTGTACTGCTTTATCATTCCAAAGTTATGTAATGTAACTCTTGAAATTTTAGCTCCCGAAAGCTCCACGGGTACAACGTTCGCTATTGGTGTTAAAATACCATTTCTACTGACTTGCCACGAGATGCTTTTAATTTTTGTTTGTTTTGCCTCACCCTGAAATTTAAAAGCCATTTTGTAGCGTGGATGATGGGCAGTACTTCCTAACTCTTCGTGAAGGGCTAAGTTATTATACGAGAATACTAAACCATCAATTTGATATTCCCCTTCGCTCATAAATTCTTGTGATTCTTTCAATCTTTTTTCAATGTCGCTTTGAGTTTTATGAATCTGAATTTCTTCTGGTATGAATCCAAGTTGAGAAAGTCTTTTTTCTTTCTCCACCTCTTTTTTTAAAGTTTGCTTTGGAGTAATTAAATCAAAGGCGCGAAACTCAATGTAGCGGCATAGCTCGATATTATCTTTCCGTCCGATAAGGCCTGCCACAATATTTCTTTGGGAACTTGGCCTTTCTAAACCAAGAGCGACCATTTCTTCGCTTAAGTGAAAGAATGACTCCTCAGTGCAAAAAATTTCACCGCGGACCTCAAACTTTTCTTTTGCCTTAACTGATGTCGGCACCCCTTTCATCCATACAGACTTATCTGTAATATTCTCCCCTACAGAACCATCGCCCCTTGTTTTGGCGATTATCAAACTACCCTCTTCGTAAACTAAGGAGCAGCTGACACCATCAATTTTGAAGGTTGATATGATTTCCTCATCCCCCTTCCATGCCATTAATTCTTCTATTTTATAGGTCTTATTGAGTGAAAGCATTTTTGTCTCATGGCTGACCTTGTTTGCGCCCTTTGGCGAACTTCCAACAAGATCAAGCACGCGATTGCTGGGATCAAGCTTTTTCAGCTCACTCTCAAGTTCATCATACTTAGCATCGATTATTTCTGGAGCCCCTTGATAGTACTTTGCCTTATGGTACTTTATGAGTTCCTCTAATTCTTTGATTCTAATTTCTGTGGTCATAGTTTTCTAAAAGGTAAAGGTTGTCCCTAGCTTAAGAGCAGACTGTTTTACTGAAATACTTCTTACAGGCGTCTCAAAACTAGCTTTACTGGAATTTACACCATAGGAAATATCAAAAGTCATATTCGGTGCATAGAGGTACTGCCCCCCTATCTCAACAGAGTAATTTCTCGCCGAATCATCTTCTCCATAGACGGTGACTTCCTCTTCAAAGCCGGGGCTAAAAAGAAGTGATAATTCCATGTAAGCTCTAAATACTTTTTGAATTGGTATTGATCCTTTAGCTCCAAAGAGTAATCCTTTGAAACCAACTTCTGTAAATCCATCAGCTACCGAGGTATCTAAGCCATAAGTGTAACTTGCGTATCCAACATAGGCATCCACTTGGGGACCATAGAAAAAGCCCATGGGAAGGTATTTATACCCTGCTTTAACTCTAACAAAGCTATTACTCATATTATTAGAGGATGAAGTAAGAGTTCCTTCTTCCTGGCTTAAACTACCCACAACGCGAGAAATATCGAGACCAAAGAAATAGTTCCTTGTTAGCCATAGTGTCGTTCTTAGATCTACTCCTAATACAGTTCCGCTAAGTTTCTTTGTTGTCGTGCCATCTGATGTTGCTGATCCTTTCCCTACATTGAACAAAAGAGCAACTTCCCCTAGCTTTCCAAACTCGTACTCATTCTTTTCTACGTACTTTTTTTGTTCGATAAGACCTGGTTTACTCTCTCTTTTTAGAATGACCCAATCCCCATTTCTGAGCTTTCTATTGGTGTCATACTGAAGAACATTACCCGTTGCTTGACTGTTAGAAGAATGAATAACCTTGGCACTTCCAAGCTTTTCACTGTCCCAGTCAATAATTTCTTTGAGAAGAGGGTGCTTTTTCTTTCTTGTTGGTCTTGAAATTATGACTTCGTTACCTTGAAATATCCCTCTATTTTCTCCAACATCAATGGAGAACTGATTACCGAGAACGCCGATAACAAGACCATCATAGGGGATTTGTTTTTCATAGATGGTTAGCCAGTTCTTTACCGTTTGGGCAATTATCTTAGGGTCATCTGTATTCAATCTTGTCTGCTCTTTAAAGAATACATCGGAGCCATTAGCACCTAATACCTTTATCTTAAGATCAACACCTTTAACCTGGTTGACGATATCAACCTTCATTAAAGATCCTGTTTTTGTTTTCTCACTTATAATCTTAAGAACTTCTGGATTAGTTAAAACTGAATCGAGATTTCTTTTATAATTGGAAAGAATATTTAAAATCTCACTATTACTTGTGTAATAGCACCAATCTGAGTCTTTTAAGTAGCGCTCAACATCTTCAAATACTTTAAAACCGAGGGCACCACCAACACTATCCCTTACAGGGAGGAGCATACATCGCCTCATGCTCGCAGAAACATTAAGACTCAGTAATAAGGCTATTAAGACAAAAACGAGTTTTTTATTCACACTAGTGGCCTTGGGGAAGTTCGGGTAGATCTGAACCTATATTTTCTCTTATCTTCTTGCCTTCATAAAGATCAACGAGCATTTTTAAGTCGTTATTTTCTTCTTCTAGAATCCTTATCCGATCTTTTAACTCATGTATTTGTATTTTGAGAGAGAGCTCTTCTCGCTCTTTTTGATTAACTCTTAATGTATAGTTTTCGTCAGATACAAAGATCAGATATTTCCCATCATCCAAGCGATGTTTGACCCTATTCGCCTTTATATAGCGCCTTACCGTCGAAATAGAGATATTTCTATACTGTGAGTACTCAGGAATTGATAGCCATTTACCGTCCATAGCTGACCTCCACTTTATATTTTAGGGTAACAGTATTAAATTTAAAAGTTAAGTATTTGATTTTATGCTTTTACAACCGATAAGTTTTTTATGAGAAGAGTTGATTTAAAGAATTTCAAAGGGAAAAAGGTTGCCCTTGTCTTAAGCGGTGGCGTTGTCAAAGCAGCAGCATGGCATATTGGTGTTGGTCTTGCTCTCGAGGAACTCGGCTTTACTTTAAAAAGTAATACTAGCGAGCCTAGTCAGCTTGAAATCAGTACTTATGTTGGGAGCTCTGCGGGCTCGCTTATTAATATGTATTTTGCTAGTGGTTATAGGCCAATCGATATCATTAGCGCTCATTTAAATCCAAAAAATGGCATTATCAAGCCTGTTACATATAAGGACATGCTTACTTTTAAAAGGGATGTTGTGAATCCACCAAAAGGTAACAATTACGATCCTTTTAGTGAGTTTCCATGGCTACTCAAAAAAATGATCGATCCATTAATGAAGTTTAATGGCCTCTTTACCACGACCGGTCTTAAAAACTATCTCGAAAAAGAGGTACTGTTTAGCAATGACTTCAATGACTACAAGGCCGACGTTTTTGTGGTTGCAACACAACTTGATCATAGTCGTAAGGTTATCTTCAGTAAGTATAAATATCCCAGCCCTTATCACGACAAGACCGCGAGTTACTATACTGGTACGCCAATAAGTGAAAGTGTGGCTGCTTCAATGAGTGTCCCTCCATTTTATTCCCCAAGTCCTGTCAAAAATCCAGTAACGGGAAATAGCGACTACTATATCGACGGCGAAATACGCGAAACACTGAGTACTCATGTTGCAATTGATAATCACTGTGACTTCGTTATAAGTAGCTGGACACATACGCCGTATCACTATCAAGATGCTATAGGTAGTCTCGTTAACTATGGACTTCCTGCCATCTGTACCCAGGCTATATATCTTATGATTCAGAAAAAAATCGTTGCTAGCCGTGCTAGAAGAAGTAGTTCAGAGGATATTATTAATACGGTTAATGAATACTTTAAGAGTAATAAGTTCTCTGAAGAACATCGAAAAAACTTAATGCGAATTCTTGAGAGGAAACTTAATTTTAATCCCAATGTCCATTATGTGGATATCTATCCTACTCACGAGAACTACGACACCTTTTTCAAGAACAGCTTCTCGTTAAACCCTGATAAAATGCGGGAACTAGTTAAACTTGGGTACACTCGAACTATAGAAATTTTTAAAAGGCATGAATGGGAAAGCTAACTCTAGTCCTCTTTTTTCTACTTTCATTTAACAGCTACTGCTTTAGTGTCGAAAATATTTTTCAAGACGACTTAACGCTAACAGACAGCTTAAGCATCACTCAAAGCTCTACTAGTAAGCAGGCATCCATCGAAATGCTTCATGGTAAATATCTCTCGGACCCTAAGAATAGGATATCCAAAGATTTTGATATACCGAAGAAGCTAAGAGATCGTGTCGAGTTTTGGTATCGCGTTTATACTCAATACGAGAGTTATAATAGCGTTATCCATGATATTGAAAGCCTCGGTATTATTTATGATGTTATAGACTTTAGCGACTTTCAAAAAAGTGGTCTAAACAAGAACACTAGGTATAGCCTTCAGAACAAAGCTCTCAAGGGTATTGTTCAAAATTATAAAAATGCTTTTAAGAAACTCTCTGTAGGAAAATGTAATAGCCAAAAGTGTAAACAAATTTTAAGCGCTCTCAAAAAAAATAAAATCAGAATTCCTCAAAACAAGAAAAAAAGGAAAAGGCTCTTCACCAATCTTAGTCGAAACCTAAGAACTCAAACTGGTCAAAAGGATCACATTCTTAAAGGATTAGATAATCTTAAAGGATATCAAGAAACTATTGAACTCCTCTTTAAAGAATTCGAAATGCCAAACGAACTTCTTGCTATAAGTTTTCTTGAATCCAGTTTTAACATTCATGCAAAATCAAAAGTAGGGGCCACCGGTCCTTGGCAATTTATGCGCATCATTGGAAAACATTTCTTTGTCCAAAATCGGTTTGTAGATCAAAGAAAAAGTCCTGTCATAAGTACTTCAGGTGCACTTCATCTTCTCAAGCAAAATATTCAGATAATGGACAGATGGGATCTCGCTGTAAACGCTTACAATAGCGGTACGGGCCTTTTAAGGCGTGGGGTAAGAAGCCTTAAAAAGAAGGGATTCACCAATCCAGGCGTTTCTGAGCTGATTGATCACTTCAAGCATCCCAACTGGGGATTTGCTGCCAAGAATTTTTACAGTGAATTCTTAGCGCTCGTTTATACTCTCGCCTACAAAAGTGAAATTTACTCTAAAAAGTTCGACGAGCATGATGGTCTTATTGATATTTATGTCACGAAGTGCAGGATTCCTTTATTAAAACTTTTACCAGGACTTAAAAGTACTAAGCATAATATTATGGCACTTAATAACCATCTTAGTCGTCGTTATCGTAAGAGTTCTTTTCCTAAAGGGACTGTTGTCCTTAGTGATGTAGAGCTCACTGAGAGGAAGTATTATAAGGTTCCTCATGCAAAACTCAGAAGACGCTATCCCAAGAATCTTCATAAATTTGTGAGAAATCAGAGCTGCTCTAAGAGATAAGTTGAGGGTGAGCAGTAAGTTCTCAAATAGTCTTGAGTTCCATCTTGGTAATCGACTTTAATATTAAAGATTCCTTCTTCATTACCTAGGATAAAGAGCTTTTCACTTATCGGTGAAATTTCAGCTGTAAAAACACCTTCTGTGTCGAGATAAGCTGTGTCGTATACCGTTGGGCCACGTGCGCCCTCACCAAAGACTCTGATATCTTTAATATTTGATTCTATATTTAATTGGAGTAAACATTCATGGTTCATCCCATCAATTGAAAAGGATCTTAGTACTTCTCCAATAAACTCTCTGGACGGAAGCGTTATTTCCTTATCCCCATCTAGACCGACAAAGATTGAATCTCCAAGGTGACCCACTTCTAAGTAAGTTCTTGAGCCTTTTATTTTCCAAGGTGTTTGAACTGAGTACTCACCCGGTACTTTTTGAGTTGGGCTTTCACCTGTAGCAAAATTAATAATTTTTTCAGGGGCTAGCGAAAGAGGCTTTTTGCTCTTTCCAAGAGTATTTCTTAAATAAGTAGCTATTGATAATTCAGAAGGTCTGACCATCTGACTAAAGTCATAAGTTAACTCGTCTGGTGCAATAAATGTTATCTTTGATGTTTCCTGCCCGTTGATGCCTAAATAGCGGACGCTTACATTTCCGGGATCAACACCTATAAAGAGAATGTAACGAACATTATTCTTTGTTTTTCTAAATTCATCATTTAAAAGAATTCTGTGTTGGTAGGGTAATCCTTTAAACGAAGATTTTTCTAGCTCCACATCGGCGATCATCTCCCCCATGTCGACAAGATAATAACCACCAAATCCATCCAGTTCTGCTTCCTCTAAGTATTCAATCATCGAATCCTGAGTAATCATTGGGATTTCAAACTTTGAGTACTCACTTCCTAGAGGTATTTCAAAAGTTGTTCTCATAAAATAATTTTTCGAGATAGTACCGCGGAGGACACCAGTATTATTCTTTAATGAGTAGTCATAATTAACCTTGCCTTCATTAAAGTCTTCATAAACAATTCTATCATCATAGGTTGGTACAAAACTGAAGTTCCTAACGTCTCCACCAAATCCTTTATTAAGGTTTGCTTCTAGAGCATATAAAGTGACCCTGCTTTGTTCGTTATTGGCTTCTTCATTTTCCTCTTTCTTAGTACTATTTCCTTCCAATGTATTTTTGAGGATGTCCTGCCAACTATTATGGCTTACCATCTTAGCGGGAGTCGCTGCTCTTTGCTTGGCCATAACCTGGCTACCCATTTCTCGATCAATCACTTTTTGAACTGCTGAAGAGAGGGTTGTATTTGCAACATCATGAATATTTTCGCTTTCACTATAATCAATCAAAACCAGCTCATCATTCTTTGTATCTGGTGCTGCTGGTTCTACTTCTTTAACAGGTTCAATAGTGATCTCCTGTTGTTCAAACATGGCCAACATTTTTGGATCAGAAGGGTCATAAATATTTTTGTTAGCAGGAGCTGCCTGGGCCACTTTAACCACATCTTCTTCTGTAACCTTCGTCTCACTTTCAAGAGCGATGCGATTTAATTCAGCTTCGATTCCTTCACCATAAAATTTTGACCAAGCAACGATTGTTACCTTAGTTTCCGTACTAAACCCATAGTGATTAATCGGATAGTCATTATTTAAATCGTGCTTTCTTCTTTCTTTAACAACCTTCTTCTTTATAACCTTCACTTCTTTAAGAGGGCGGGCTTCAAGAATAGGTTCTGCTACTTTATAGACTTTCTTTTTTGGCGGCTCGTAGCTGATCTCTTTTTTCTTAATGGGCTTAATCTTCCTTACTGGAAGTTTCGTCACTCGCTTTTCAACGACTACCTCTTTAATCGGCGCAGGTGTCTTTTTCACCTTCACAAGAGGGGTTTTAAGCTGCGTACGAATTGTTGGGATTTTGAATGAAATACTCTTAGGCTGATCTTTGAGGGCACTGCAACCTTGTCCTAAAACAAGGAGATAGATAAGTGTTAATAGCGACCAGGTAAAGACCTTTTTCATTATCTCTATTGTCACAAACTCTTCGATTATTTCTAGTGCTAGGAATGTTTTTCACCTTCATTTTAAATACTCAACACAACAATTGGTGAACACTCACTTAAAATTGACAAAAAAAAGCCCCACCATTTTGGTGAGGCTTTTGAGTACTCATGAATAGTCACAAGTTATTTTGTTTTTTGTGCCAATTGAATACGAAGTTGAGCTCTTTCAGCTTTTCTTCTGAACTTTTCAACTTCGTCATCAGTCATAGGCTCTTCACTATTGAGGTGGCTAGTCGCATTCTCGAGTGCACGAGTCGCTCTCTCCTCATCAATTTCGTGATTCTCTTCTGATGTATGAGACATGATGATAATTTTATTCTCAAGTACCTTACAGATTCCGTAAGTTACAGAGAAGTGTCTATAAGGGTCGTCAGCACCACCAAAAATAGAAAGTACCCCAGTCCCAAGTCTGTTAATGATATGAGTATGATGAGGAAGGACATTGATCTGACCCCTTACCGTTGGAATGATAAGGGACTCAGCAGGAATATCCTTCGCTACAACTTTTTCTGGAGTAAGAAGGTCAACTGTAAAATAGTTCATATTGTTTACCTATTTATTAATTCTTAAACCTATCTATGAACGAAGAGACTGAGCCTTTTCGTAAACATCATCAAGGCTACCTACAAGATAGAAAGCCTGCTCAGGAAGATCATCACATTTACCTTCAAGAATTGCATTGAAAGCAGAAATTGTATCTTCAATCTCAACAAACTTACCTTTAAGGCCAGTAAATTGCTCAGCAACAAAGAATGGTTGAGAAAGGAACTTTTGAACCTTTCTTGCACGAGCAACGATGAGCTTATCTTCTTCAGAAAGTTCATCCATACCAAGAATTGCAATAATGTCTTGAAGCTCTTTGTATCTTTGAAGAATTGCTTGAACCGCACGTGCAGTTGCATAGTGCTTCTCACCTACGATTTCAGGAGCAAGAATTGTAGAAGTTGATGATAGTGGGTCAACCGCTGGGTAAATACCAAGTTCAGCAATTTGACGAGAAAGTTCTGTCGTCGCATCAAGGTGAGCAAAGGTAGTTGCTGGAGCAGGGTCAGTGTAGTCATCAGCAGGAACGTAAACGGCCTGGATAGATGTAATTGAACCCTCTTTTGTAGAAGTAATACGCTCTTGCATAGCACCCATTTCAGTACCAAGAGTTGGTTGGTAACCAACGGCAGAAGGGATACGACCAAGGAGTGCAGACACTTCTGAACCAGCTTGAGTAAAGCGGAAGATATTATCAACGAAGAAAAGAACATCTTGCTTTTCTTCATCACGGAAATATTCAGCAACAGAAAGACCTGTTAGAGCAACACGGGCACGGGCACCTGGTGGCTCATTCATCTGACCGTATACCAGGGCTGTTTTATCAATAACCCCAGACTCACTCATTTCATCGTAAAGGTCACGACCTTCACGAGTACGCTCACCAACGCCAGCGAATACAGAGAAACCACCGTGTTGAGTAGCAATGTTGTTAATGAGTTCCATAATAAGAACGGTTTTACCAACCCCGGCACCACCGAAGAGACCAATTTTCCCACCTTTTAGGTAAGGAGCAAGAAGGTCAATAACTTTAATACCTGTATAGAAGGGCTCTTTAGAAGTTGATTGAGCTTCAAAAGAAGGAGCTTCTCTGTGGATATCATAAGTCTTTGTGTATTTTACAGGACCACGCTCATCAATAGCGTCTCCAGTTACGTTGATAATACGTCCAAGAACGTCACGACCAACAGGTGCTTGAATTGGCTTTCCTGTGTTCTTAACATCTTGACCACGTCTAAGACCTTCTGTTTGGTCCATAGAGATAGTTCTTACAACGTTATCACCAAGGTGTTGTGCAACCTCAAGAACAAGGTTGTCCTGATCTTCACTGATAAACTTGTTACTTACGCGAAGTGCAGTGTAAATCTCTGGAAGATTTCCATCAGCAAATTCAACGTCAACAACCGGACCCATAACTTGTTTAATTACTCCAGTATTTTGCGACATTTCTAGGCTCCTTAACCGTTAAGAGATTCTGCACCTGATACAACTTCAATTAGTTCAGTTGTAATCGCAGCTTGTCTCAACTTATTCATTTTTAATGTTTGTGATCTAATAGCTTCTTTACAGTTTGTTACAGCATTATCCATCGCTGCCATTCTTGATCCATGCTCAGATGCAATTCCATCGAGAAGACACGTATAAAGTGTCGTCGAAAAAGCTTCTGGAATTAGTGTATCCAGAATTGATCTTGGTGATGGATCGTACTTGAAATCGAAAGGAAACTTCTCTTCAAGAACTTTCTTTTCTTCGTTATCAAGTGACATTGGAAGGAGTTGCTTAACTTTAGATGTAAAAGAGATAGCAGAGTTAAATTGGTTGTAAGCAACCTTAACTGTTCCTACTTCACCCATGGTGAAAAGTCTTGCTAACTCATTTCCAACAGCCTCAAGCTCAAGAAAGGTTGGGTCTGCTTTTTCGAAAGTATAGAACTCACCCATGTTTACTTCATTTTTAATAAGGTCTTTAACCTTCTTACCAATGAAGTAAACTTTTACGTCTTTATCCGTTTCTGCGAGATACTTTCTCACCTCTTTGGCTACACTTGAATTATAACCACCACAAAGTCCCTTATTCGATGAAATAACGAGAAGAACTTCCTGGTTGCTATTATTACTCTCAAGATACTTATGAGAATAATTTTCAACCAAAGCACTAATGGT
>Ga0208203_1000827_pt1 | contig 13264 bp, 13 predicted proteins | sample DeeseametaMP2914_FD_184167 | JGI IMG/M metagenome (GOLD analysis project Ga0208203, IMG submission 184167) | Marine microbial communities from the Deep Atlantic Ocean - MP2914 (SPAdes) | ecosystem: Environmental > Aquatic > Marine > Oceanic | place: West of Santa Cruz de la Palma, Atlantic Ocean...
TCGGCTCCATCATAGACCTCATCAAGGATGAGCAATTCTGTCGGCCTTGCTGTGACAACGGAGAGGAAAAGTCGTGCTTGCATACCTTTTGAGTAGGTGTAAAAAGGAGCTTCTTGAAATTTTCCAAGATCTGAAAAGACGAGGGCTTCTTCAATAACGTCACGAAGCTCACGCTTAGAGAGAGAAGGAAAGAGAAGTTCTCCAAGAAGATAGGCGTTTTCTTTGCCAGTTAGGCTAAAGTGAATGGCACTTGCCGTAGAAAATACAGCCTGAATATTGTCTGGCTTATTTATGATTCCCTGCTGGGCCATAATCATTCCAGCAATACAGCGGCACAAACTCGTTTTACCCGAGCCATTTTCACCAATGACGGCCATGATATCGCCCTTTTCCATGGAAAAACTTATATCCTCTAAGACCGGATGAACATTCTTGCGTTCAAGCAAAGTTTTAACTGGAGCCCGTAAAAGCTGAACGAAAGCATCTCTTACAGTGTGACCTTTTTGGAGGTCGAGATCAAAAGAGAGGTGTAAGTTCTTTACCTCTAGTAATGGCTTAGATGTAGTAGTAGAGGTCATTTTTTCTTTTCTTCCAGTAGAGAAATGAGATTAAGGCAAAGAATAAACTTATGAGAAAAGCCTTAATAAGAGACATCCAAAAGTAACTTGGTTCAAAGTTATAAACAGCACTTCTAAAGGCTTCAACGAGATAAAAGAGAGGATTCATGTCTATGATCCAACGATACTCGGTTGGAACAAACTCTACAGGATAGAAAATGGGAGTGATGAAATACATGATATTGAGAATAAATGTGAGAACAAATTTAGTGTCTCTGTAAAAGACATTCATGAGGGAGGCAAGAGAGCTAATACTTGCTATTGAAATTAGTAATACAAGGATGGGAAGGGGGAGATAATAAAACGCGGATTGTTGATTCTCCGTAAGTATCATCATGGGAATTAAGATGATAACGAAGGCAATGAGAAAGTTGAGAAAATTATCAAGGACCTGACAGAGAATGAGGAGAAAGGGATTTATTCTAAATCCTCTCAAAAGATTATGAGAATTGTAGAGGTAGGGAATACTCATCTCCAAAGTGCTTGTAATGAAGATCCAAGGGAGTAGGCCACCCAGTAAGAAGAGGCTATAGTCAGGTAATTCAATTTTTAAAATCTTTCTAAAGACAACACTTTGAACCGAATAAAGGATTATGGGATTGAGGATCACCCAAAGAAATCCTGCAAAGGTTTTACGGTATCGGGCTTTCATATTAGCAAGCGTCAACGATACTAATTGTCGTGAAAAGATTTGAATCATTATTTTACTTTACCAGAAGAACTTTCATTTTTTGCCATAAGCTTAAGTTTTTATTTTTTACTAAGCCTATTATTTGATCGGGTTTAAGGGGGTAGTCATTTTCACCACGAAACTTGAGGCACTGAGTTATATATTGTTGATGGGTGTGGTCTATTTTGGTGAGGAAATGGACATTTAATCTGCCAGCTTGGTCAAAGACGATGATATCAAAATGCTTGAGCTCTTTAAGATCCGCGATCTTTTGAACCTCAATGAGGTCTCCAATCTTGATGAGAGGAACCATAGAGTCACTGACGACTTTAAGTTTAACCACACTCTCATTAACAAGCTGTTTTTTTAGTATTTGTAGGTCAAATGTTCTCTGATCCTCTTTGGCTACCATAATCGCCATGATATCATAGGAGAGTGAAATTAGCGGTAGTAAAAAAACAAAATCAATCTTCCTGGCGAAGTTGCCAGAGTATAACGAGTAATCTTGAACTCGCCTACGAGGAGTTTTCAAAGGCTCTTACTTTTTCTATATCCGATGAGGCCACGATCCCTGAGCTGGATAGGTTAGCGAAAGAAATCTTTGAGAATAAAGTTACTCATCTTGCGTGGGTCGATCATTATCCTCATCCTGGTGCATTTTTAGAATATCTGAAGAATAATTTTTCCGATGAATTGCAAGAGAATCCTTTGAAAGTGGTCATTCACATTTTTGGAGACTTTATTCTTCATAGTCCTCAGTGGTTTAAGCACTTTTCAAAATGGAATGGAGAGAGTTTAAAAATTCAGTTAGTGGCCGCTTCCCATAGACAGGGGAGGCTTGTCGATCAATTCCTGAAAGAAAGTGGATGTGAGATCATTCCCTTTCCCGTTAATAAAAGTGAATTTTCTTTTGATCAGAAGTTGAGAATAAGTAAGCGAAAGTCACTCAACGTAGAGGAAGAGGAGCACCTCTTTTTTTACAGCGGTCGACTAAGCTATCAAAAAAATATTTTTGATATTATAAATGGCTTCTGCCAATTCTATAAAATGACGAATTCCCACTGTCGCTTATTAATAGCCGGTCCAATGGATGACCTCGGAATTCCCTATATTGGAAAAGAAGCTCTTGAAGGGACATTCTATTTTCATTGGGAAGAATGCATGAATTCCTTACCCGAAGGTATCCGAAATAAAATTACCTATCTTGGAAACGTTACTCCTTTGGAGTTAAAAGAATACTATTGTGCCGCTGACACCTATCTGAGTATGAGCTGTCATAATGATGAGGATTATGGAATGGCCCCGGCAGAAGCTCTGATGTGTGGACTTCCCTGCATTCTCAGTGATTGGGGAGGATTTTCTTCCTTTAAGCACTATTTACCAAATGTTGTTACAACGGTTCCGATTAACCTTAGCCAACACCGCCAAGCTCCAGATAATTTGAAGGTGACAAAGGCTATGCTTTTGGCACAACTGCATTCAGATAGAGAGGGGCTTTCGTTTGAAGCTCAACGTTACTTAGGCATAGAAGACGTGGCCAAGAAGCTGCAAGAGTTACTGGAGAGTGCCTCCTTTAATTTTAGAGGCTTCAATGGGAAATTCATTAAACTCGCGAGCTTATTTAGACCTGAGTCTAAGGGGCCTTTTCGCTCAGGTACAGGCGAGTATAGCCTCTTTTATCAGGATATTTACAAGGTCTATTGCGACCGAAAGGAGGAGGATGATGAAAGATAAGAATATCTTCTTCGGTCCTCTTGCTAATGAGGAGACGAATCTCTTTAATCGCCGCATGAACTGGTGTCCAGAAGATACTGTCGACGAAAAGTATCTGGAGTATTTAAGGCCTCATTCTAAAGTCTATTTTTCACGGCTAAGGCCGATGTTTAGCTTTGAAGTGAAGTCGCTAGAATCTCTTAACCAGTTTAGCCATGTCCTCTTTCGAGATGGACTAGTTTTTCTCCTTCGATTCTTTCAGCGCTATAGGGAACCCTCTAAGCTTAAGTGCAAGATTTATATTCATGAGTCTTTTCGCTGGGTCGTTCCTAAGTCATGGCAAGAAAATATTGAACTTTATCAAATTGTAGAGAGCACTGATCCAAATACAGTATCGCCAAAGAAACAAAAGCCTAATGAACTCAATCTAATTATTGACCTTCATGATAAGACTCTTGATTATCGAAAACTAGATGGTCTCAGTCATTACGAAGCTATCAGAATTATCCCTTTTCTCAATGTTCTAAGGGGCGAGGATTTTCTTGATTATGAAAGGTCCACCCAGCTTCACGTTATAGAGCGAGTAAAAAATATTCTGGGCCCAGCTCTTTCTTATCAACTCTCTTCTTGGTCTGAATTAATAGGTTCTGACTTAAAAGGAGCCTCTTTTCTCAATTTAGGAGAAAGAGGAGCGTTTTATAGTGATTCTGCTTTAAGCCACACTCTTCTTAGTAAAGGAGCTCATGGAATTGAGTATAAAAAAGGGGGGGAGAATCTCATTTCTCTTAGTCCATATCACTCTTTTGAGTTGCTCTCTTTTGATTTAGACGGGGAATATAGAGAAGTAAACGAAGTCCTTTATCACGACCTTGATTTCCCTACGGGGCCAGCATTTACATCAGAGCCTTCTCTTGAAAGAGGTGTTGAGGACTATTTTAAAGTCCATTACTACTCGACGGGGCTTCTTGACCTTTGTGAATACCTAATTAAGAAAAGACGATGATGCTATTGAGAAGAGGAATTCAGAGATTGGGATCTCATATTGGGCGGCTTTTACCAAAGTCAGTGCAAAAGGAGATATATCTCATACCCTTTTATCTCTTAAGAAAAAGCGTTAGTGCAAGAGATGAAGTCTGGTTCAGGCATAGCGTTTATTTTAATGATATTGTCTTTGCTTACTCTGATTTAGATTTAAGTCTTTTACTGAGAGAGACATGTGTTGAGAGCGTTGAAAGAAGGGTGAAGTTGTTAAAGTGTGTTTTCCCCTTTGTGGGAGAAGTGAGCTATTTTGATGATGATTACCTCTCTTCACTAAAGCCTTATTTAAATTCAGTTGAAATAAAGAGAGACCCTGAACTTGAAAGACGTCTAGAGAAAAAAGAAGCTCTCGCACCTGTGGAAGAAGAAATTGTCTTTATCTTAAATTGGTTGTCTCACGACTCTCATAAAATGAGGGAAGACTTTAAGAAACGAAAGCAGAAGAGAGATCGTTTTTTCCAATTACTTAATATTGAGAAGAGAGAGGTTCGAAATATAGAAGAGCTTATCGAGATACTCCTTAAGGAAAAGTTTCAGAATTACTTTGATGACTTGATAACTGTTAAGAAGTTTTTGATCGAATTTAGTCATTACGACTTTTCTATGTCTGGCGCGAATAATGAATTCTATTTTGATTTTAAAGAATTTCGTTACTTACTTTTCGTCTTTTTTCCTCAACGCTGGATCGGAGCTTCTTTACACTTTAACGAATTTGATAAGTTTGAAGAATTTACAAAGCGAATGACTTCTTTTGAGAATAAAGTTTTCCTTTCCCAAATGAACTGGGAAATTGGAGGGCTTATGGGACAATGGCGAAAAGGGGATGACCTGGTTAATCTTCTTATTCACTGTGAGAACTTAAAGAAAGTTTTAAAGCCCTTCGGCCAAAGCGCTAATCTACAGAGAAGAGGCCTCGATCAACTTATTCAATGGCAAGAGTCTGGTCTTTACCATGGAGTTAAGAATGCAGGCTAAGCGATTCTTAGGTCTCGCAAAGACCATGTATAATGCGAATGTTTCAGAGTTGGTTGTGAGCAAGAATTCTTTTGAGCTTAAGACCATACTTCTAGAGCGTTTGAGTCGCAAGAAGTGGGATGGAGCATGGCCACTTAAAGCTCTTCAAGAACTCGCCGTTAATGAGAACGATTACACTGCTATTGTCGAAAATCGAGACCTATCACTTCCTTCTTTTAAAGAAGAGCTCTATCAGAAGCAATCTCCATTTTATGAAATGATTGAATCTTTGGGGCTTGAGAAATGTTTATCTCAAAGAAATTCAAATTTAGCATTTATGGGTCATCATACTGCTCACGCCTACAGCTCTCTTTTTCAAAGTCCATTTGAGAAGTGTCATATTCTTGTCATGGATGGAGGGGGGAGTCGTGCTAGCGATTATAATTCTTGCTCCTTCTCTCAAGGGTCATTCCTAGACAGGCCTCATGAGGCCATTGAACATACGTCATTATTTTACTGGAATGGAAAAGAGTTAGAATGTCTGGAAAAGGAATTTTTAAGCTATGAAAATTATAGTGATATTCCTTATAAACTTGGTGAGGGCATTGGAAGCTTTTATGAAAGGTGTGCTCAACTTATTTTTAATGATAATTTGAGTAGCGGTAAAGTCATGGGCTTGGCGGCCTTTGGGGAAAGTTTCTTTGATCCTAGCTTAAGTCTTATCGAAATGCAGCGTAAACTCGATTGGAAGCGCGCTTTTAAAGGGAAGAGTAAGAAGGAATGGCAGGATAGTCCTCATAAAGAGTATTGGCAGAATGTTGCAGCAACTGTTCAAGAAGCCTTTGAATATGTTCTAGGACAATGGGTTTCTAAGATTGGTCATGGTCAACCTCTTATCTTTAGCGGTGGGTGCGCCCTCAATTGCGTGGGAAATTTTAAAATTGCTGCAAATTGGGGTCACAAGAATTTCTTTGTGCCTGTTAACCCTGGAGACGAGGGGATCGCTCAAGGGCTCGCTTATGGTGCCTATCTGCAAAGTGGTGGTAAGCCACAGATAACTTCAAGAGAGTCGATGACGAGTAGTTTCTCTCCTGTGCAGGAAGATGAGATAGGGCTCTTTGCCGAATTCAATGTCCTCAAGCTCGGGGAAGATTTCTCTCCTCTCATAAAATGCTTAGAAGAGGAAAGGGTCGTGGCATGGTTTGAGGGAAGATCTGAATCAGGGCAAAGAGCTCTTGGGCATCGTTCACTTTTAGCGAATTGCTCTCAAGAGGAAATTAAAAAATTCCTTAATCAAAATATAAAATTTCGAGAGGACTTTAGACCCTATGGGGCCAGTGTATTGTGGGAGGATGCTCATCATTACTTTGACTGTCCTGAAGGCTTTCATAATAGTTTTATGAGTTATGCCGTGCCCATAAAAGAGGACAAAATGAAACTTCTGCAAGAAGTTGCCCATATCGATGGCACTTGCCGTATGCAAACCGTTCATAAGCAGGCTCATCTGATATACCATAAGTTGCTTGAAGCTTGGAAAGAAGCTGGCCATGAGCCCATCCTTCTCAATACAAGCCTTAATATAATGGGGGAGCCTATAATTGAAAAAGCGATGGAGTTACGAGAGTTTTTTGAAAAGTCTCCTCTTAATTCTATTTTCTATAATGGTTATCTTATCCAGAAGGTAAAAAGTGTTTAAAAAGGTTCTATTTCTAGAGACACGGCAAAACTTTGTATGGACCTCAATGCAAGAGATTCTTCCCCAAATCTCCATGCTTTGGGAGGAACTCTCTCAATCAGAAAACTTTGAATTGAAGAAAGTGAATGTCGATGACTTTGATAGGGTTGATTTTAAAGTATTATTTGATTGTGATTACATTGTTTGCTCAGCTTTTAATTTAAATAGTGTAGGCTTTTTAAAGACCATGAGAGCAAAGATGGGAATAAGAGTGCCCATGGCCTTTTATTTACATGGGCTTGCCACAGTTGGTTTATGGCCAATAGCTGAGTTTGGTCTTTGGCCATTGCTTTTAGATAACGATATTTTTATGGGAACCTGTGAGGGAGATATTAATTGTCTTAATCTTCTTGGTATTCAAAATAGTTTTAAAACCCTCTTTTCGAGTGATGAGAACTTAATACAGCTTCCCCCTTTGGAAGGGGGAGAGATTAAAGATATCCTCTATATTGGACGTCTTTCTCACCAAAAGAATCTTGAAACTCTGATCGACGCTTTTAATACTCTTTCACGAGAAGATAAGAGCCTAAAGCTCCATATCTATGGGGAAGAGGATCATCTTGATAGTCCAAACTTAGGATTAAAGCGCACAGGCTATCTCAAAGAGTTAAAGGGACGGGCTTCTTCAGGTATTCATTTCCATGGATTCGTCCAACGAGAAAAAATTAAAGAGCAATGGAGAGAAAAGAACTTTCTTTTTTGTAGTCCTAGTCTTCACAGCGATGAAAACTTTGGGATGGCCGCTCTCATGGCCCTTGAAATTGGGGGAAGACTTCTTCTCAGTGATTGGGGCGGGCATCAGAACTATAAGAAAATGGTGCCTAATAGAGTGGAGACTGTACAGGTAATGGGCGATGAAACAGGTGTTTATCTTGATCCTCTTACTTTTACCTCCCAATTAAGAAAGTCCTTAAAGGGAGAAGTGCAAGGGGCCACTAAAAGCCCTTTTCATAGGGCGTTAATTGCTCGAGAGCTTTTCGGTGGTCTCCAGCAATTCTTAGGCTCTTCTTCAGAGATGCCAAAAGGGGTTCCTGAGCTGACTAAAAAGTTGTGTGAAAAGAGACGACTCTTCGTAAGTGAAAACTCAGACTATCAACAAAGGGTCTTCAGCTCAAAGAAGGACCCTGACTATCAGGCTTTCTTTAGGGCCTATGGCTGCCAATTTAATTAAGCTCTATAAGGTCACGACTCTTAAGATCATTTAAGAAGCTCTCAACATCCTTTAGGAGTTGATCATCACTGACTTCATAATTGGCTTTGATTTGAGCAAAGACTTGTTTGAGGTCTTGGTTAGCATTTAAACCCTTCCAAATATCTGCAGCAATCCCATCGATTTTAAAGAAGAGGTTGGATTCATCCATCCTCATAACTACAACTGTGCCATCTTCATTATTTCTTGCCACTAGGTCTGGTTGTACTGATACTTTTTTGTCTAATATAGAGAGTGAACTCATAAAACCTCAAATCTATGTCATAATAGGGATGTGTTACTTCATAAGGTTATACGGATTGGATAAAAAAGACAAAGTTGAAAAGATAAATGCGATAAGCCCAAGTTTCTGCCTCGCAAAGTGGACACAGGTGACTCTGGACCTTGTCCACGGCACGACTCACAGCTGTCACCATCCCAAGCGTCATTCCGTGAGTATTGATGCTGTTCATCAAAATCCTTCAGCTCTTCATAATACCCCTGAGAAAAAGCAGGCTCGCCAAGAGATGTTAGCAGGGAAGCGACCAAGTGAATGCCAGTACTGCTGGAATATTGAAGATACGCCTGGAGAGCACTTATCTGATCGCTTTGTGAAGTCAATGGATCCTTGGTCGTGGCCATTTTTAAAAGAAGTTCTCGAATGTGGAAGCGAGGGGGACTATACGCCTCAATACCTTGAGGTGATGTTTGATAACGCCTGTAATTTTGCTTGTAGTTATTGTTTGGCTGATATCAGCTCTTCAATTTATAAAGAGATGAAGAAGCATGGTCCTTATAAAGTAGAGAATTCAACTCATCGAATGATGGACCCTAATTGGAAAGGTGATTTTAAAAGAGAGGAAAACCCTTTTGTTGAAGCTTTTTGGAAATGGCTGCCGGAAATTTGGACTAATCTCAAGGTCCTTCGAGTTACTGGTGGCGAGCCTTTCTTAAGTAAACATACCTTTCGCCTTTTGGAGTATTGTTTATCGCATCCGAATAAAGAGTTGGAACTTGCCTTCAATTCTAATCTTGGTATCGATAGAGAGAGGTTAGAGCGCTATCAAAAATTTGCACAAACCATCCGTGAGAATGAGGCGGTTAAGTCACAAGAGCTCTATGTTAGCGTTGATAGTATTGGAGAACAGGCGGAGTATATTCGAAGAGGTCTTCATTACGATCAATTCTTACATAATCTTCAAATCTTTCTTGAAGACAAAAGTTTTCATCGTATTACCTTAATGTGTACCTTTAATATTTTAAGTATCCCTCACTTTGATCAATTTATGGAAACAGTGGAAGAACTTAAGAGTAAATACCCCCATTTAGTTCTCGATATGAGTTATCTGAAAGAGCCTCACTATCTCAAAGCCTCTTTGGCCACCTCTGAAATGAGAGAGAAGGTTTTTTTAGGAAATAAGCGCGTGCAAGAGAGTACGCTCTTTGATGAATTTGAAAAAAATAAAGTGGGAAGGATTGCTCACTGGTTGAAGGTTGCAGATGAGGGAGAAAAACTTTCTGGACTTCGTGGTGATTTCTTTAGCTTTGTTAATGAATATGACAAACGGTATGGGACCTCATTTTTGGCGAGTTTTCCTGAACTTAAAGACTTTTACATTCTTTGTAAGAAAGAGCGTTTCCTATCTTCGTTTTAGCCACCAAAGCTTAAGCTTGTACCAAATATTTGGCTTTGGGAAAATAATTTCACCAAGGTAATGGGATTCGGTAAATGTTCTGGTAGGGGCTTCTCCATTAAGAAAGAAGACAGAATATTCTCCCTCGGGAAGAACTCTCTTTATGATACAGGGATGAAGAATTTCGTTATGCCAATAGCAAGCAAGCTGTCCCTCTTTTATTTGACCCTTGTGGGGCTTTCTAAGGACGATCTCAGTATTAAAGCGAAAGAGGGGATACATCCTATCGTGAACAACATTGAGGCGTAGGGGACCTTTGAGGGCAAGGTACTTCTTTGCCTCTACAAAGGTAAATTCATCCATATAGGTAGTGATTGCACGCGAGACCTGCTTCGGTTTCATTTGGTAATTGTATCACATCACGGTAAGATTAAGACATGGAATTTAAGCCTAAAAAGGTATCATATACGCCTCTTGAGATTCTTGAGATGTTTGCGCAAAAGAATTTGCCAGAGAATTTCTGTATCGTGCCCTTCACTAACCTTATCTTTAATCCGAATGGTGATGTCGGCGTCTGTCGTCAAAAAGGTACCGAACATGTTGTTGGAAATATTAAGGAGCAAAGTGTTGCTGACATTTGGAATAGTGAATATCTTCAAAAATGGCGCTCCGAATTTCTCTCCGGAGAGGTGAAAATATGCTCTAAAGAAATTCACAATGATGCTTGTCATTTGGGAGGAGAAAATTACACCCTCTTCCCTCACATTGACCTCAATGCTAATCAGAAGAACCCGCTTCTTAAATTGACGGCGAATTTTAACGGCCAATGTAATCTGAAATGTACCATGTGTGATATATGGATGATGCAAAATGGACTCTACGATGAAATTGGATTTTGGGACCAGGCTCATAGGGATTTCTTTCCTCATATTAAAGAGATCGAGTTACTTAGTGGTGAGCCTTTTATTCAAAAAGATACTTATCGTTTGATTGAGGAGGTGAGTGGCGTAAATCCATCCGTTTGGTGGTCTTTTACGACAAATGCTCATTGGCGGCTAAATAAGAAAATCGAATCTTCACTTAATAAAATCAATATAAAAAATATTATTTGTTCCATCGATAGTCTTGATCCCACCCTTTATTCAAAAATTCGAAAAGAAGGGCGACTTTCAATAGTTCTTGAGAATATAGCAGCCTTGAAGGCCTATGAAGAGGAGCGAAAGAAGAAAGGCTTAAGTGCCCTTAATCTGACGTTGCATTTCTTAGTGATGAAAAATAATTGGCATGAGTTGCCTCAAATTGTGGATTACGTTGAGAGAGCGGGGATGAGGCTTATCGTCAATAATTGCTATGATCCTAAAGAGCTCTCACTTCATTCATTAAGTAATAAAGAAGAACTGGAAATTGCACTGGATGTTTTGGAGCGTTGTGAGCCTCACCATTTGCAAAGGGTGATGAGATTCTTCATGGGTGTTGCTTATGATCTGGAGCCTGTGGAGAAGGCGTTTCTCTTACAATCAATTAGAGAGAAGCAGCTATCGCACAAAGCTCTGGACTGAAGAGGCTTTCCTTGTTGCGAAGGATGAGGAAGGGGTCAGATGGACCATCGTGAGCCAAGAAATCGATAACTGTTGGGTGACCATAGAGATTATATTCTAGACGAAGGGAATTTTCTTTAATTTGGAAACTTCCAAGTACTGTCGGCTTACTTCTTGGTGGATAGAAGTTCTCTTTTTTCGATTCATTTAATGATTTAAGCCAGAGATTGACATTTTTTCGTCCTTCAAATGAAATGACATAGAAGAGGTTCTTTCTATAGCCGCAGTATTGATTTTTCTGAAGTGTTATTATTACTTGCTCTTTTGAAAGAAACTTTGGAGGTCGAGGGGCTTGAGTGAGTCTTTCAAGCTTGTGACGAAAGGCTTTTAAGAGAGAGAGCTCTCTTGTGAAAAGAAGAGTGAAGATGATGAGAAGGGCTATAAAGGGGAGGCCCCAGTTTTTTAATTGTAGAAAGCTCATTGCCATTAGTTTACACTAAAAGTGTATGAGGTCTAAATATGTCATAGCTGTTTTTTTTGTGTTGAGCTCTATCATTGCTTGCGGAGCCTATTGGCAGATTTTTCGGATCAATCAAAGCGCTCAAAATTCGATCCAAATATTCTTTAAGAGAGCGCTCCTTGAGAAAATGATGGATGTGAAAACTGATGGTCTGAAATGAAAGAGTTTGGCTACGAGCTTTATCGTATTTATTGTCCAAGTGAGGTGAGCTCAATCAAAGTCGCGATAGGCTTTTCTGCCGATAGGTTTGTTTTAATCCAAATTGACCTTGAAACTCCCATCATTTTAAAAACGACTCAAACTTTAATGGAGGGCAGTTACGAGAGGGGACCCTTTGGACTTCATTTGATATCAGGCACGGGTGATAGATATCTTTATTTGCCTTTTAAGCTCTTAAAGGAGAAAACCTTTTTTACGACCTTTCTTTCTTATTATGGAGAGAAACTGCATCCTCGCTACTGTGATCAGCTCTCAGATGACCTCTATGCTAGGATTAAGAACCTAGAAGTTCTCTATAATGAAGATAGAGGGGACGCTCTTTTAAAGCGCCCTGCTAAGTGGCAGCCAGGAAATAACTAGACCTTTTTGTATTAGGGGAGTTCAATCCAATTTGTGCTGCCACCACTATTTCGCGCACAGATCGGTACACCATAGGCAATACCAATCATATAACCATAATTAGTACAGCCAAAACGACCAAATTTAGTGTAGCAGTAGCGTCTACCAGATGTTCCTGTATGGCAAACCTGACCAGCGACAACTCTAGGGGCATTGACTCTAACCCCAGCGATAAGTCTTTGATCTGCTGTGACATTATTCGTAGCTCTCACATTTCTCCCGGCAAGGACATCGCGTGAAGCACTGACATCACTGGTGGCATACATATTGACCGCTCTCATATTACCACTTCCTGGATTTCCGCCAGAGCCAGTGGTATAGATGGCCGGAGCTCTCATATAGGTGTCTGAGACAATATAGTCATTTGAACGAATGGCACCACAGATAGGTTGTCCCACATTCGTGTCTTGTGAGCTTGAACAGTTTGACGTTTGACAGCGGCACTTCCCACCACTCATTGAGCATGTTGACCAACGGGTGAGTCCGCCAAGACCAGTTCTCATTTGCATAGCATCGCAAACGGTCCCTATGACGGCATCTGCTTGCTTATGCTGAAGGTAGTTATTCATTGAACTGATAACATCATCGATGATAGTGTTATTACCTTCATAAAAGGTACCAAAGACCATTCTTCTTACCCAATCTTTTGTGGGAACTTCCATTCCTTGAATAGAACCAGTAGCAAACTTATAAGTATTAATGCCTCTTGGCTGATTTCTGATAACAATTGGGCGATAATTATTGCCTGGATCACGACCTATTTCGATTCTTGCCGTAGCATTTCCTGGGTTATAGAGTCTGACCTCACCATCATTGGTTATGTTAAGGACTCTTTGACCACTTTTAAAGAGGTCAAGTGAGTCTGTAGGACTCGTGTGAACGATAAGTTCAGAGTCTTGAAAATGGAATTCAGATTCATCCCCCTCAACAAGAAGGGAGTTGTTACGCCCTGATGTCTGAAACATTCGAATTCTTTGAGTATTACCACTATTTTGCAGAAGTAAATTATCCCCTTGAACTCTTAAGTTACGGCTTTTT
>Ga0208203_1000829_pt1 | contig 13214 bp, 10 predicted proteins | sample DeeseametaMP2914_FD_184167 | JGI IMG/M metagenome (GOLD analysis project Ga0208203, IMG submission 184167) | Marine microbial communities from the Deep Atlantic Ocean - MP2914 (SPAdes) | ecosystem: Environmental > Aquatic > Marine > Oceanic | place: West of Santa Cruz de la Palma, Atlantic Ocean...
ATTGGTTATGAATTATTATTAATGCGTTTAATGTCCATAATACAATGGCATCATTTTGCATACATGATAATCAGCTTGGCTCTTCTTGGCTTTGGAGCTAGCGGAACATTTCTTGTTTTAGCAAAGCAATGGCTTTTACAAAGACAACGGTTTTCACTCTGGTCATTCGCTATATTTTTTTCAGTTTCATCAATTCTTTGTTTTTATTTAGTACAAAAAATTCCTTTTAATCCCCTTGAAATTCCTTGGTCAGGTCTTCAATTCATTTATCTGAGCATCAACTATCTTCTATTGATGATTCCGTTTTTTTGTTCAGCAACATATGTAGGAATGGTCTTCATCATATTTAGTAAAAAATTGGAGAAAGTATATTCATTTGATTTAATAGGTTCGGGTTTAGGAGTTGTTGTTATTGTCTATTCTCTTTATGTCCTAGAACCACAAAATTGTCTGCGTGTTATTTTTTTTATGGGTTTTGTAACATGTGCATTTAATACACCTATAAACAGATATAAATTTTTAGTAAGTCTTTTAACTATATTTATAGGAGCTGTAATTGCTTATAGCATACCAACTAATTGGACCGCACTCAATTTGTCAGAATACAAACCCTTAAGTAAAATTCTACAAATTCCCGATAATAAAATTGTTAGAGAAGTTTCTAGTCCTCGTGGTTTGATAACAGTAGTTAAAACAGGTATAAATCCACTACGTTATGCACCAGGTTTAAGTTTAAAAAATCCACATAACTTGCCTGAGCAATTAGCTCTTTTCACTGATGGAAACTCCCTATCACCAATTAATAAATTTAATAATGACATTAGTAAAATTGGTTATGTAAATTATACTACGAGCGCTTTAGCATATAATTTGGTCAAAACTCCCAAAGTTTTGGTAGCAGGATTGGGTGGGGGAGAAAATCTTTTACGAGCATTATATTTTAATTCTGAGGAAATTGATGTTGTAGATACTAACCCTCAAATAGTGGAACTATTAAAAAAAGAATACAACGATTTTTCAGGGAACATTTATGATTTGCCTATAATTAAAATTCACGTTGGTAACCTAAGAAATTTTTTAATGAAGACCAACGATCTTTATGACGTGATATTTATACCACCCCAATATTCCTCCGCAATGTCCTCCATCGGTTTTGAAGCGTTGAATGCCTCAAACTTATTCACAGTTGAAGCAATTGAAGTATATCTTAACAAACTTAAGATAAATGGAATTTTATCAATTACCAGTTGGATAAAAATACCACCCCGTAATTCATTAAAATTTTTTTCAACAATTATAAAGTCTTTAAACAGAGAAGATTTAAACCTTTCCAAAAAAAATTTAATGATGATTAGAAGTTGGAAGACAACCACACTTATATTAAAGAATGGCCCCATTACAGAAAAAGATATCAACACTTTAAAGCTATTCTGTCAAAACCGTGCTTTTGATCTTGTTTACTATCCTGGTATCAAACAAAATGAAGTTAATCGTTACAATCTTCTAGAAAAACCTTTTTTTTACGAAAGTACATCACAATTATTATCTAATGATCGAGATAATTTTATAAAAAATTATAAGTTTAATATTGAACCATCATTAGATAGTAGCCCTTTTTTCTATAATTTCTTTAAATGGTCTTCACTCCCTGAGTTACTAAAATTACGAACGCATGGAACTGTTTCTATGATCGAATGGGGATATATAATGCTTGTTGCTACATTGTTGATTGCTTTAATGTTTAGCTTGTTATTTATTTTACTTCCAATTATTGCTTTTAAAAAACTGAAACAATCATATCCAAAAAAAAGTATTATGAGCTACTTTTTTCTTGTTGGTTTAGCTTTTATGTTTTTGGAAATAATGTTTATTCAACGTTTCATTTTATTTTTAGGTTATCAGTTCTATGCAATAGCCTACGTTATTATAATTTTACTTTTATTTGCTGGGATTGGTTCAAGTATCTCAAAAAAAATAGAAATATATTTAATAAAAATTAAAAGTCCTATTCATACCATTGATATCTCAATTATTTGCTTATCTACTTTACTAATAATCTATCTTTTTTTTCTCACGCCTATTTTTAATGCATTTTTTTCATCCAACGAAATTATAAAATTTATAATATTGATTTTATTAATTGCGCCATATGCATTTTTTATGGGAATGCCTTTTCCCTTGGGTTTGGCTTGGTTGGAAAAGCATTTTAAAGAAGGGATTCCTTGGGCTTGGGGAATTAATGGATGTGCTTCTGTGATCGGTGCTGTTTTTGCTTCACTGTTATTAATGAATTTAGAGTATACAACAGTAACAGGCATGGCAATGCTTATGTATCTGGCTACGTTAACAATATTTAGATTTGTTTTTCTAAAAAAACCTTGATAATTTTCTACCATTAATGTGATTGTGATAGATAAGATGAATTATGCGATGTTTTATTGGTATTGATTTGCCTGTTGAAGCAACAAAAGAAATAGAAAGACTACAAAGAATAATTAAGCCACATTTTGTTGGCAAAGCAACCTCGAGTGAAAATCTCCATTTAACACTAAAATTTTTAGGTGAAATTGAAGATAACACCTTGAACGAAATAAAAAAGAGATTATCCTCAATTAAATATCGCCCGTTTGAATTAACCTTGGAAAGTATTGGAGTTTTTTCCCAAGAAATTATAAAAATCGTTTGGGTAAAGGTTTCAACAGTACCCTTGCAGCAATTAATTGATAATTGCCTCAATGATATTTTTAAACCAGAACGTAGATTTATGGGTCACGTTACAATAGCTCGTGTAAAAAAACTTAAAGACAAAGATGCATTTTTAAAACTCATTAATTCCACCAAAATAAACATGATTACTTTTATAGTTAGAGAGTTTCATTTGAAAGAGTCCATTCTCACTAAAGAAGGTCCAATTTACAAAGTTATCAATAAATATTAACAATATCAGAAACACGTACAGAGATATATTTTTTTCATTCATCCCACCTCTGGTTTCGGGGTGCTTGATTAATGGCACCGGACAACAGAACGCCTCTTCTAAACTTCGCTTTTCCTAAGATAGTAACTCCGTAGTTATTTGGATTTCTTTTCTAGTATATAACTCAATACCAGAAGAGTTACCGGCCAAGTTGCTACAAAAATACCCCAACGTTCAGCATGAGCTTCCATTAAAACTGCTCTTAATGCCGGATCATTAATATTGTTAACGACTTGCCTTCCGATTTCAATTTCTGTTCCGAAATACCACATCAACCACGAAAGTGGAATCGAAACAATTCCCGCCCAAAATAAAATTTGAGATAATAATTTCATCTTTCACTCCTATTTTTATTTTTTTTCATGATCAAATGTTATCAAAAAGCTCTAGAATGCACCATTTGATTTGTCTCTTTTGTTTCTAGTTTGTTACAAGTTTGAGCAGTGTTTTTAATGAATCTTTATGCGATTAATTTTTTATGAATTGTAAATTGTCCGCATAACTAGTGTAGGTTAGTGTAGATGAGTGTGGGTTAGTGTGTCATTCTAATCCAGTAAATAATCACCAGCTTCCTGAATTATTTTCGTTCATTATTTTTAGAATTTGAAAGATCTACTCCAGTATCAGGATCAAGTTCTATTCCTGCTGGAGTAATATTTCTTGGAAGAGGTGTAAATGTATTTTCAGGGTTTTCTCCTACTTTTCTTACGGTCATTCTATAAAAACCAAATAGACTAATAATAATATGAAAAATGATTAGATATATAAAGAATCCATTTGCTCCAAAAAAATTCATAAAAATTGTACAAGTTATTGGACCACCTATAGCGCCCAACCCCATTACCAATTGAAGTCCACCACCAGCAGCAACAAATTTATCTTTTGAAATATAATCATTTGTTAGTGCTATATTGATTGCATATATAGGAAGTGAAAAACCAGCAAAAATAGTTACAAAAATAAAAAAAAATATTTTATTAGTTTTCCAATCTAAGGATAAATGCATAATTTCTGGTACCGGTCCAACAGAAATAATAGCAAGAAAACCAAAAATAGATGCTGCTAAAGAACTAATAATAATGACTATTCTACGATTGATTTTGTCTGAAAGATAACCCAAAGGCCATTGAAACAATGCACCTGAAATAATGATTGAGAATATTAGTAAAGAAATTTCAAAAATATTAAAATTCATTTTTGCCGCATAAACAGCTGTTAATGAAAATATTGCTGAATGAATTAACCCTGTGCAGAAAGAAGTAAAAACACCCATTGGTGAAATTTTATATAATTCTTTTATTTTTATAGGGGTTATTTTTTTAAATTGTGGAGCTTTACGTTTAACAAGCAAAATTGGTACGAGTGCGATTGATAATAAAAGAGATATTAATATAAACGGTTCAAAATTTTTTGGATTACTTATATTCAATAAAAGCGAACCAAAAGCCATTGAGAAAAAAGTTATAAACATATAAATAGATAATAATTTACCTCTAGTTCTATTATTTGCTCTATCATTGAGCCAACTTTCAACTACAATAAAAATGCCGACTATACTTATTCCTGTTAAAAATCTTGCAAAACACCAAACAATAGGATTAACAAATGTTGCATGTATTAAAATGCTCAAAGATGCTGTCGATGCAAAAGCAGCAAAGACTCTGATGTGACCAACTTTAGAAACTAGATTTGGTACAATGTTTGCACCAATAGAATATCCAATAAAATATGCTGACATTAAAATACCAGTAGACAACAAAGTAAATTCTTCAATTACCGAACGAACTCCCAACAAGTTGCCCTGCAAACCAAAAGCAAGCATTATGAGTGCATAACCGGCAAATAGAGCCCAAGAATTTTTAAATAATTTATCCATTTTTTGAGTGAGTATGCTTTCTATATATAAAACAAGTAGTTAATTTTTTATTTTGTTTTTTTTATGGCAAGTAACGAATGTATCGCTATGGTTATGATTATTACAAAACCTCCTAGAATTGTTTCTAGAGATGGCTGTTCTTTAATCACCATCCAAACCCAAAGAGGACCCAAAATAGTCTCTAGTAAAAAAAATATATTAACTTCAGCGGCAGTTATAAATCTAGGTGCAATCGTGACAAGGACGAAAGGTATGGCAACACAAAGAATACACATTGCAGGAATTATATAGAGATCTGAACCTACCAAAGTGAAGCTTTCAATAAAAAATAATCCAACAATAGCCACAACTAATTTTCCTATAACTGCAGATGGTACTAGATTGCGTTTTTTTGCTGATCTTATAATTACAGCTCCAGCAGCAAGTCCCACGCCTGCAACTAACCCAAGTATATCTCCTACAAAGTTTCCAATCTTCATAGAGTCATAGAAGATATAAACTACTGCAAAAAAAGTGATAATAATTGCTATAGATGTATTTCTTTCGGTTTTTTCGTTTAAAAAAAATATACTAAATACAGCAGAGATCATTGGAGCAGTTGCTATCATTACCAATGTGTTTGCTACATTTGTATTTTGTATTGAAAGAACAAAGGCAATATTTGTAATTGAAAACGTTAAGACATATGCTATTCCATGAACTCCATTTCCTAATAATAATTTAAAAAAATTTAATTTGTAAACAATTAACATTCCTAGAAAAACAAAAAAAAATGGAATAGCCCCTCTATAAAATACGAGACCCCATGTTTCTATATTTGATAATCTTATAAACAACGAATCTGGAGTAATAAAAATTATTGCAACAAACGCCAATAAAGAACCTTTTTGTTGGTCAGTTAAATTTTTCATATAAGTTCGTTCCAAAATATTTTTGCGAGGTTATTTCCAGATAATTCAAAGTGAGTTTTTAATCCAGTTGGGGAAGTAACATTGATGTCTCCATTTAATTTTCCTGAGATGAAATCAATTCCTGCAAAAAAAATATTATTTTTTTTCAAATCTTTTCCTACAATTTTAGAAATCTTTAACTCGCTTTTACTTAAATAAGCAATTTTAGCTACTCCCCCTTTACTCATATTGCTTAAGAAAGAGCCTTTTTGGGGAACTCTTGAAATAGCACCAACAACTTTACCATTTATAATGAATACACGTTTGTCACCTTTTTTAATACCAGGTAAAAATTTTTGACACATTATATGGCCATGCTTTTTAATATAATTTATTAACTGTTTTTCGTTAGTTCTTTTATTGATAAGTTTTATGTTATTGCCACCGTAGCCATGAATAGGTTTAATAATTATTTTTTTATACTTTTTTATAAATTTTTTTATAATTTTTAAATCAGATGAAAACATTGTATTTGGCATATATTTATAAAAAATTGTGGAATATAGTTTCTCTGATACATCTCTTATTGCCCCAGGATTGTTAATTATTTTTACTCCTTTTATTTTTTCTAAAATATAAGTTGTAGTAATATACTCCATGTTAAAAGGAGGATCTTGTCTTATTAAGATATATTGAACAGTAGATAAATTTATTATCCTTTTTTTTTCAATTTTGTAAAAATCTTTATTTGAATGATTAAATTTTACAAAATTACCTTTTGCTAAAACTTTATTATTTTCAATATAAATATTTATTGGTTCATAATAAAATATTTTATATTTTCTTTTTTGGGCCTCTAATGCAAGAAAAATACTAGTATCTGTTTTTGGATTTAATTGTTTTAGGTTATTTCCTTGGATAGCAACAATTTCATTTTTCATAGAAAAAACTTAAATTTTTATCTTTAGAAAATTTAGTCAGCATGTTTTCAGCATTTGTATCCTTGTTTAAAATAATATTTTCTAAGTGTGATAAGAATTTCATTTCAATTGATTTATTTTGATTAATTATGTTTCTGTTTTGTAAACCTTTTTTGCCTAAATTAATAAGTATAGATGCCCACTGATAAAGATCTTTATTGTTTAATGATGCATTGAAACCAAGCTTTGGAGCATCTTTATATGCTGACAAAATATCTTTAGAATTCCAATTTTTTACAACATCAAAAGTTTCTTCTAAGTTACCGTAAATAATTCCAGTAAGTAATGCAGGGCCAGCGCATAAACAATCCCAACCACATGCATCCATTGATCTAAATTCGATATATTTTTTTAAACGAGTTTCAGTAAAAATAGTACTCAGATGATTAGTTAAATCTTTTTTAAAAGGTGTTCCTTGGCCTTCAATTTTTCCTTCCATAAAATCTTTGAAAGTCTTACCATTTGAATTGAAATAGTTTTCATTTTTTTGAATAAAAAGAATAGGGTAATTAATTATAAAATCAGCATACTTTTCAAAATCCATTTTTTCCAAAAAAATTTTTGGAAGACCTCCACGAGATGTATTTTGCCAGACATAAGATCTATAAGATAAAAATTTACTATTTTTTTTTTCAATGATTGAAGAATTTGCAAATAAAGCAATTATTATTGGCACAATTCTATTTAAAACAAAAAATTTTTTAGAAAAATCACTTTCAGATACATAATCCAAATTAACTTGAGTTCCGCAGGTTCTGTACATCATATCCAGGCTTAAACGACCATCTTTAGGCATTTCTTTATTCATTAATGCATATCTTTTTTTTGGATTTGACGGTATTTCATTTAATCTAGAAAAAGGATCAAATCCTGAGCTAACAATTTTAATATTTAACTTTTTAGTTACTTGTTGTAATTCAAATAAATAATTCTGAGATTCTGAACATGATTCATGAATATTTTTTAGCTTTTCTCCTGAAAGTTCAATTTGATTACCTGGCTCTAAAGTAATGTTTTTATTTCCTTTATTTAAAGCGATAATATTTTGTCCCTCATAAACAGGTTTCCATCCAAACTCGTATAATTCTTTAAAAATTTCGAGTATACTTTTATAATTAATTCTTCGATTATTTTTTTCGTAAAACAAAAATTTTTCATGTTCAATTCCAATGCTAAGTTCATTGATCTTTTTTGATCCTGATTGAAAATAATCAATTATATTTTTTTTGATTAAAGACATTTAAGTTAAACTTTCCTTAATATATTTATTTATATCATCAAAATTGGTTAATTTCTCAGAACATGTTTGATTTTTACAAATTATTGAGAAAAATTGGTCATTGCTTTCCTTATAAATTATTGTGGCCTTATCCAAAAAGTTTTTAATTATATTTTTTTTAAATTTATCAAGTCCGTTTAATTTTCCATGAAATGTTAAAGTAATATTTTGTTCACAAATATCTAACACTTTTAAGTAGCTGAACATCTGAGAAAAATTTGAATTTATTGATGCATGAAATGATTTGCTTAATATATCTTTTTTTTCTGACCAATTATTATCCCTTGAAATATTGAAAAGTTTATTGCAAATTAAAAGATAAAAGCTATTTCCATTGGGAATATTACTATCTGAAATATCAATTGGATTTACAAAAAGGTCATTAGATTTTAATTTATTTTTTTGTAAGAAATTGTTTTCAGCGTTAAAGAATAAATTCCAAGCCTCATTCATTAATGACTTACAATTTTCAAATGAACTTTTGTTATTATTTATCTCGTAGTCTGTTATTAACAATAGACAGAAGTATACATAATCTTCAAGAAAAACACTTACTCCATTTTCATTTTTGTCATAGCAATGATAAATTTTTGATTTTAATTTTTCTTTTAGTTTATTAATTTTATTATTTGTTTTCTGATAGAGATTTTCATCATCAAGTATAATTGAAGATATTAATGTAGAATATAACCAATAACAGTTTAAATCAGTTTGAATTTTATCATCAAAAAAAGGTTTAGTTCTTTTTTTTCTTTCAGTTAATAACTTATTTTCTAATTCATTAATTTTTATATTTTCATCTAATGAAAGAGTTATTTCTTGTTTTTGAACCAAAATATTTGATCCTTCAAAGTTTCCATCTTTACTTATCAAATATTTTTTTTTAAAAAGCTCTAGATCATCATTTAATATATTTTTTAATTCATCAAACTTCCAAATATAATACTTACCTTCTGTTCCTTCGCTATCTGCATCATATGCAGATCCAAGAAAATTATCTTTTGATACAAATTCATTATTAATAAAATTTATAGTTTGAATGAGCTTTGATATTAAATAATTATTATTTGATTTGAGTATAAATTGGTTTAATAAATTTACATAAAGAATATTGTCATAAAGCATTTTCTCGAAATGAGGTACAACCCATTTATCATCAACCGTATATCTTGCGATTCCTCCTTCTAGATGATCATAAATTCCTTTTGAAGAAATATTTAATAATAACTTTTCAACTGCATTGAAAAATTTATTATTTTTATTTTTGTTATAAAAATAAAAAATTGTGTCAAATATATAAAACTGTGGAAATTTGGGAGCACCTTTAAATCCACCATTTTCATTATCTAAATAATCCATTATTCTTTCAACAAAAGGTTCTAAATCTTGTTTGAGTACAGCGGTTTTTTTATTTAATTCCTTAAAAACTAATTTCATTTGTGATTTTTGAGAGATAATTTTTTCTCTGTTTTCAGAATAAACTTGTGAAACATTTTCTAGGACCTGTTTAAAACCAGGTCTGCCATGCGATTCTGTAGGAGGAAAATATGTTCCACCTGTGAATGGAACCCCATTTTCGTCTAAAAACATAGATAATGGCCATCCACCTTGGGCACCAGTTAGTATAGTTAAGCTTTTTTGAAATACAGAATCTAGATCTGGTCTTTCTTCTCTATCAACTTTTATGTTTATAAATTTTTCATTCATTATTTTTGCTGTATCTAAATTTTCAAAACTTTCATGTGCCATAACGTGACACCAATGACAGCTTGCATATCCAACACTTAAAAATATTGGTTTTGTTAGGTTTTTTGCCTTTTCTAATGATTTTTTACTCCAAGGCAGCCAATTAACCGGATTGTTTTCGTGTTGTTTTAAGTAGGGGCTATTTTCATTTTTTAGTTGATTTGGCAATTTTTCTCCTTCAAAAATAATTGAAAAATTATTATAACATGGTATATTACTTATAAGCGCTGATTTATATCAAATTGCGGGCGCTATAGAAAATCCGCTAAAGCGAATGCATCAGCCACTGCTTTAGCGGTGGTTTTTTTTTACTTACAGTATTAAAAAACCGGGTATTTGAACCATATTGTGCACCCTGCATTTTCTAAAGCACTAAAAAGGAGAAAGAAGTTCAATGAAATACTCTCTTTTTTCATTGGCCTTCTTCTCTCCAAGTATTTTGGAGGAACATGAGTAAAAAAGGATTAAAAGAAAGATTAGATCAAGGTCCGGTAATTTGTGCAGAAGGTTTTTTATTTGAAATTGAAAGAAGGGGATATATGTCTTCTGGAGAATTTGTTCCGATGGTTTCTTTGGAACATCCAGAATCCCTAGAAAATTTGCACAGAGATTTTCAACATGCAGGCTCTGATATAGTTCAAGCTTTTACTTATAATGGGCACAGAGAAAAGATGCGTGTTATTGGTAAAGAAGAACTATTAGAACCATTAAATAGATCAGCTTTAAAAATTGCGAAAAAAGTTGCTCTCGATACACCAAAAGGAATTGAGCCTAACTTGATGGCTGGTAACATTTCTAATTCAAATATTTGGAATGATAAAGACACTAGTCAAAACAAAGAAGTTGAAAAAATGTTTTCAGAAATGGTTGGATGGGCTGTTGATGAGGGCGCAGATATATTAATTGGTGAAACTTTTTATTATGCAGAGGAAGCCTACACAGCTTTGAAAGTAATGAAACAATCAGGACTTCCCAGTGTTATTACAATTGCTCCTATGGGTGAAAATATTATGAGAGATGATGTCTCCATTTTAGACACTTGCAAAGAATTAGAACAAAGAGGAGGAGATGTGGTGGGAATGAATTGTTTTAGAGGCCCTAATACTATGATGCCTTACCTTAAAGAAATTAGAAAAGCATTAAAATGTCATGTAGCTGCTTTGCCTATTAATTATCGTACAACAAAAGAACATCCTACTTTTTTTAATCTACCAGATAATAATGGATGTAGTTGTCATACACCTCATAGAACGCCATTTCCTACAGCATTGGATCCAATGCAATGCAATAGATATGAAATAGGTAAATTTGCAAAAGAAGCTTTTGATCTTGGGATAAATTATTTGGGTGTTTGCTGTGGAGCAAATCCAATGTTGATTAGAGAGGTGGCAGAATCTGTTGGATTAAAAGTACCAGCTAGCAAATATAGAGAAAATATGTCTAGCCATTTTTTGTTTGGAACTCATGAAAGAATTGCAAAACACCAGAAAGATTATAAGGAAAAAGCTTGATTAAATTAAATTTATCAAGGAATATAAAAAATAATGATTAAGCAACTTGCTGCAAAAGATATTAAAAGTTATCTCATGGCAGAGCCTAATAGTATATTATTAGATGTGCGCACAAAGGAAGAATGGGAGACAATTGGTAAACCAGATGGAGAAAAAATAGGATTAAAAACTTATTTTTTGTCATTACAATTTGGCAATGAGAGAATTTTTAATGAAAATTTTATACAAGAATTTAAAAATTTAGCTATTAATCAAGATAAAAATATTCTGACTATTTGTCGTTCAGGGGCAAGATCTCAATTTGCTGCAGAACTTTTAAATAAAAAAGAAAACTATACATGCATTAATATTTCTGATGGTTTTGAAGGTAATCAAGAAAATGTTGGCTGGAAAAAGTGCGGTTTACCATGTTAAAAAATGATTTAAAGGGCAAAAAATCTAAATTAATTCGAGGTGCTTTAAATAAAACTCAATTTAGAGAACAGTCAGAAAGTCTCTTTTTAACTTCTGGTTTTGTATATCAAACCGCTGAACAAGCAGAAGCAATTTTTAAAGGTGATGAAACGGGATTTCAGTATACTAGGTATGCCAACCCAACAATTGATACATTTGAAAAAAGGATGGCGATAATAGATGGTTCCGAAAGTTGTTTTGCTACAGCAAGTGGAATGGCTGCAGTTTTTGCTTCCTTAATGTGTCAATTACAAGCGGGGGACCATGTTGTATCAGCAACCGCTTTATTTGGATCATGTAGAGAAGTTATAAAAAATATAATTACAAGGTATGGAATAGAAATATCTTTTGTTGATGGAAAAAATATAAATAATTGGGAAAAAGCGATAAAACCAAATACAAAAATTTTCTTTTTTGAAACTCCATCCAATCCTTGTTTAGAACTGGTTGATATGGAAGCTGTGTGCAAACTTGCAAAAAAAAATAATATCAAAGTAGTTGTTGATAATATTTTGGTATCACCTGTTTTGCAAAATCCATCGAAATTTGGAGCTGATATCATTATATATTCAGGCACCAAACATATTGATGGTCAAGGTAGAACAATGGGAGGAGCAATTTTGAGTTCAGAAAAATTTAGGGAAGAAATTTTAAAGCCATTTTTAAGACATACTGGACCATGCATTAGCCCATTCAATGCTTGGGTTTTATCAAAAGGATTAGAAACAGTTCATCTAAGAGTGGTTGAACAGTCAAAAATTACTGAAAAAGTAGTAGAATTTTTATCTGAACATAGCAAAATTGAATCGGTCAACTATCCATTTAAAAAAAATCATCCACAATATACTCTTGCAAAAAAACAACAAAAAATGGGAGGAAATGTTTTAAGTTTTTATATTAAAGGCAATAAAAAAGAAGCGTTTAATTTTTTAAATAATTTAAAAATGATTGATATTTGTAATAATTTAGGAGATACAAAATCTTTAGCTATTCATCCAACAACCACAACACACAGAGTTTTAACAGATGAAGAGAGACACGATCAAAACATTCATGAAAATTTAGTGAGACTTTCCGTCGGTTTAGAAGATTTTGAAGATATCAAAAATGATTTAGATCAAGCGCTGATTGCGATATAAAAAAAACAATTTAAAACAAATGAATAATATTAATCAGGAGCAACTGATTCAATTTAAATTGATTATTCTTTTTCAGATTTTTTGAAAAATAATACGGAAATATCTCCACTGACCTGTCTGATGAAAACTGCCATTACAATCCAAACTATAAAATATTCTCCGTGAGTTATAGTATACGTTTGGCCTGCGAGAAAATTGGCAATGAAAATTAAACAGTAAATTGCTACAAGTGACAAGATTAGATAAGCAAAAAAATTAATTACGGCACGTATTATACATTCTAATAGTTTCATGATTGCTATTTTAAGTTATCGGTCGCACCTCGCGTACTTCAGGAATATAATGTTTGAGCATATTTTCAAT
>Ga0208203_1000831_pt1 | contig 13204 bp, 14 predicted proteins | sample DeeseametaMP2914_FD_184167 | JGI IMG/M metagenome (GOLD analysis project Ga0208203, IMG submission 184167) | Marine microbial communities from the Deep Atlantic Ocean - MP2914 (SPAdes) | ecosystem: Environmental > Aquatic > Marine > Oceanic | place: West of Santa Cruz de la Palma, Atlantic Ocean...
TCTTTATGAACTCCAAGAACAATAAGTCTTGAATAAGTATTTCCACTGGCGTGTTGATAGGCTTCATCAATAGGGGATTGATAGTGAAGAATACCAACTTTATTAAAAGGAGTAAGGATATCTTTTACCTTAACCTTGGCAAAATCCATCATTGATTGAAGTTTGTGAAACTCTGCAGGACCAATAGTCCCATCCTGGAGACCAAGTTCAGCTAGTGCAGGAATTTCTTCTCGGGAAACGACGTCTTTTTCATCTCCTTTAATAAGAGCTGAAATTTTACGTGATGCCCAGATGATAGGAAGGGAGACTATGATCATGGGTCTTAAGAGGTAGTGACAATAGGGAAGAACTCTTTTCCAGGCACGTGCACCTATCGACTTGGGAATGATCTCACTAAAGAAGAGGATGATGAAAGTGAGGACTGCCGAAAAGAGACTCAGGTATTCATTGCCCCAAATCTTTTGGGCTTCAGCTCCCGCGCCTGCTGCACCGATGGTGTGGGCTATTGTATTTAAAGTAAGGATGGAGGCGAGAGGCTTTTCAATATCATCTTCTAAGAAAGAAACCCTCTCAAAGGTGAGAGGGTTTTGTTTTTTGAGAAGATTCAAGTAAGCCGGGGTTACACTTAAGATAACGGCTTCAAGAAGTGAGCAAGTGAAGGAGACCAGCACTGAAAGAAAAACATAAAAGGTAAGCATTTAGTCTGTTCTATCTCACTTGGGCCATAAGGGCTTTTTCGGCATCATGGACTAGTCTGTAGGCGTCCGTACCTTCTTTTGAAGCGCGGATATCTTGTTTTTGCGGGAGGCGTAATTCCATAGTCACTTTTTGAGTGGCAGGGCCTGCACTTGTAATGGGATTAATGATTTTGAAGGTTACAATCATTTTAGTCGCTTTTGAATGGATCTTAAAAAATTTCTCCGCTTTCTCAAAAACGAGACTTTCAAGGGCTTCTGTTCTTTCTAAGTTACCCCATTCAATAAAAACACGATCCATTTCAAACCCCTTTGTTGAGTGATAAAAAGTCATTATCTTAAGGGAGAAGAAGAGGGTCAATAAAAATCAAATAGACCCTCTTGTGTCTAAGGATTAAAGATACTTCTTAGCGAGCATAAGTTGGCGATTGTTTAAGTCAAGTTCTTTGCCGTCGATCCAAATACGCTCAGGATGAGAGAGTGGCTCTAATGGGTCGGCGTTCCAAAGGATAAAGGTTGCCCTTTGTTTTTGCTCAAGTGTCGCATAATCTTTTTTGAGATTAAAAATCTTAGCGGGAGTTGAAGTAATTGCCTTTATGGCCTCTTCGTAGGCAAGGCCATTGGCAACGGCCATTCCTGCAGACTGACGTATTCTTTGAGGATAGGTGAACCATTCATGGGCCGTGAGGGCGATCTCTACACCACTCTCTGTAAGCGCAGCAGCGAGATCATCTCTGTTTTGCATATGAGCGAAACTGTAAACTGTTTGGTTTGTGGCATTGAGAATGACTGGAATATCGAGGACCTTTAAGTCCTTTGCAAGCATCCAGGACTCTGTTCCTCCGAAGAGAATGACATTGAGTTTTAATTTCTTCTTTTTCATTCTCTTAACAAAGGAGATGAGGTTAGAAATCTCATCAAAGCTATCAGCAGCTAAGATAAGAGGCATTTTTCCTTCTAGGATGGGTTTGAAGGCTTCAAGTTTTTTAGCTTCAAACTTAAGTTCTCTTAACTCACCTTTATTATAACGTGAGATATTGCGGTGATAAAAGAGAGTCTCATTAACAAGGTCGTGGAGTGTTTGCCATACCATTGAATAATGATCACCAAAGGCTTCTTTGATATGAGCACTTACAGATCCCATCATCACAGTATTGGATTTGACAGTTGTTTGGGGATTATCGCTTAATTTATAGAAGAATCCCTGACCTGAAAGAAGTCCACCATTTGGTATGGCCATCGTGTAGAGGACTCCAGCAGCCCGTTCGATGGGAATTCTTGAGGTTTGAGAATTAAAAGAATAGTGGGCTTCAAGGTGAGGATTGATCGCGCTACCACGAAGGCCAATATTTCGAGTGGAGTCAACAGAACCAACTTCCATAAGACCTAGGTAGGATACAGGCTCAAATAATCCTGGGGTAAGAATCTTTTTGTCAGCATTTATTGTCTTGTAGCCCTTTGGTGCTTTTAGCTTAGACCCAATTGCTTTAATTCTCCCTCGTGAAATAAGGACATCTTTATTTTCCTCTTTTAGACCGGTCGACTTTAAGAGAGTCACGCCTTTAAGAAGAAAGTTTTGATGAAGGAGCTCTCCTTTCTTGGGATGGGGGCGTTTTAAGAGCTCAAGAGTCTTATCTTCGCTAGGAGCTTTGTGGGCCCTCGTTGCTAAGCCTAGCTTTCTATTTCCCACTTCAAAGTCACTGGTGGGTATAAGTTCTTCTTCTCGATCAAAAACGATATGACCATCGATAATCACTTTATCCGGTTTGGCATAAATAGAGAGAGGATGACGATCCCAAATGACAATGTCTGCATGTTTTCCTTTCTCAAGAGAGCCAACCTTGTCCTCAATACCTAAGGCCCACGCTGCATTGAGGGTAATCCACGCCATCGCACTTTGTTCGTCGATTTCAATACCGAGGTCTTTCCCTGCTTTTAAAACCTTTGCCACTTCGTGGTTGAGGTGACGGATATCTTCAGAGGAGTCAGAGTGAATAATTGTTTTTACTCCGTTCTTATGGGCAATGGCTGCATTGGCTGAAGTGGCATCATAAGCCTCCATCTTAAAGCCCCACCAGTCTGCCCAAGTCGAAATCCCTGCTTCATGCTCGGCTAATTTCGGAGCAATCTTATAAGCTTCAATAGCATGGTGAAAGCTTCTTACTTTAAAGCCAAACTTCTTTGCAAGATCAAGCATGAGAGACATCTCATCGGCGCGGTAGCAGTGAATATGGACGAGGATTTCGCCAACGATGACGCCCTTTAGAGTTTCAAGTCTCGGATCCACTTTGGGTGGGGAGGGGGCATCGCCAATTTCTTTAAGGGTACTTTCTTTTGCGCTATTATCTTCAACTTTATTGGCTTCTTCAATTCTCTTGTTCCAGTGATCAATATCACGTTGATATTTAAGCCATGTCTGATGGTATTCAAAGGCTTCCTGAAAAGCTTTGTTATAACCCGCAACATTTCCCATCCGGGTCGAAGGGCCACCTTTTTCTCCGTAAACTCTTTTGGGGTTTTCTCCACAGGCCATCTTGAGTCCCTGAGGTGCTCCTGTAAAGCGCATCTCTCTTGCACTTAAGCGAGGGCGCATTTTTGCGGTAAAAGAGCGGCCGCCGAAGAGGTTTGCTGAGCCAGGAAGAACTTGAATAGTTGTGATTCCACTGGAGAGGGCACGCCAAAGGGAGGGGTCTTGTGGCCAAAAGCCATTCTCTGCCCAGACTTCTGCGGTATTGGGTGATACCATTTCGTTACCATCGGCATGGGCATGAACACCAGGATGAGGATAGACGCCCATGTGAGAATGGGTATCAATTATTCCTGGGGAAATTGTTTTTCCTGAAGCTGATATGATGTGGTCAACATTTATCTTTGGCGGATCACCTGCGCCGAGATCTATAATATTTCCCGCTTTGAGGTGAATCCATCCTCTTTCAATAGAGGGAGATGAGACGAGAATAAGACGGGCGTCTTTAATTAAAATAGATTTGTCGCTGGTGTTTCTTTTTTCATCAGGCGGATCCATTGGAAGAGTTGTTTCTTGCAGAGGAAGAGGCTTTTCATTCTCCTTTGAATCTTGCGGTTCGTTAGTGCAAGAGATGAGTAGAGCTAAGAGAAAAATGAGAAATATATTGTTGCGACACATGGCAGTTCCTTAAACAACGGAGAGAATATTTTGATAGCATTATGTATACACTAGTTTCAATAAAAGGGCGAAATAGGAAAGCCTTGGTTTGTACTAGAGCATGAGATATGATCAAGTTGTTATTATTTCGTCTTGGAAAAATGATGTTTTGTCCTCTTCCTTTTATTCATTTAAGTGTGGAGCCTGACGGGTCAGTCTCACCCTGTTGTAATACTTCAGCTAATGTGAGGCTTGGTAACACTAAGCAAAGTAGTTTATCTGAGATTCTGGAAAGTAAAGAACTGGAAGAGTTTAGAGCTTTATTTAGTAATGATGAAAAACCACTACCTCAACAATGTTATCAGTGTAGTAAAGTTGAAGCAGCGGGTAATATGAGCTTACGTCAATCCTCTCTTCGAGTTTTTGAAGAAAATGTTGAAAATGATATTAAGGTCCCGCTTCGTTATCTTGGGCTTCGTTTTGATAATATCTGTAACCTGAAGTGTCGTATTTGTTTTCCCGACCTCTCAACAACATGGGTCTCTGACTATAAAAAACTAGGAAGAGTTGTCAAAGAAGAGAGAATTCAAGCATTTTCGACTCGTGAGGACTTAATTTATCAGACGAGTCGCTATATCAAGACAATAACCCACCTCTATATAGCAGGAGGTGAACCATTTTTGTCTCCACGCTTTTATGACCTGATTGAAGAGATTAAGCGCCAAGACAGGCAAGGTGATATTGAGCTTATATTAAACACCAATGCCACGGTCGTAGAGTTTCAAGGGAAAAGTATCGAGGATTATCTTAGAGGATTTAAGAGTGTTTCGTTAGGGCTTTCGATTGATGGTGTCGGAGAGAGAGCTGGATATATGCGCCATGGATTCTGTTGGAGAGATTTTGATAGAACGATTCGTACCTATCAATCATGGAATAGTGTGGATGTTTATATGAGCCCAACAATAAGTAACCTTAACTTTTATTATCTCCCTGAGTTATTTGATTACTGCTTAAAAGATTTAAAGCTCTCTCCTCTTGCTCTTAAATTATCACCACTCTTTGAGCCAAGTTATTTTCATATTTCTCAATACCCTGAAGAATTGAAAAAAGAAGCTCAATGTAGGCTTTTAGAGTATGGCCTTGCTCTATTTGATAATAAACGACTTAAGCCTATTGAGGCGAGAAGTCTTTTTCAACAAATAAAGGCTATGATTAATCTTTCGAAACCAACTTTTAATCGTACGGTTAACGAAGACTTTAAAAGGGAGATTTCACTTATTGACGAATTAAGGGGAGAGTCATTTTCAAAAACCTTTCCTGAACTATCTATTCTTTTAAAGACTTAGTTTCGTGTAGACTAGCCATTTCCTCGTTTAGATTCCTCTTGATTCTTAGCTTTCATCTTAGTGTAAATTTTTAAATTTTCTTTACTCAAAGCCCTTTTTAAAATAGGCATAAATTCTTTCTGCCTTTTTTGAAGTACGGGTGTAAGAAGTTCAACAAGGAATGAATTCTGATTTACATTTAAAAGAGAGTTAAAGACTCTTGCAAGCTCCTGGGCAAGTTCTGGAGACCAGTCCTTGGCAAGCTCATGGGCCGAGTCATTCATGAGTTTGTAGAGTTTGTTGTTACCCTTACCAGATATATGGTTTATTTCTTTTAACTCTTTTTTATAAGTCGAGGAAAGATTCGTTGCTCTTACACAAAATGAGAAACTGAGGAGAATAGTAATGAGTAGAGTTTTCATTTTTCAGGAACCTCCCGAATTTGGTCTCTCTGATCTTGAGGCATATGGATATAAATTCCAATAGGTCTTCTCAGACCACCTAAGCGAGTGGGTTCATCGTTGATAAAATCACTGACATACTCTTTATCAGATACCTTAATTTCAATATGGCCAGGGCCTCCGCGTGTGACGCCATCGACATTATATTTGCGTGCACCACGAGTAACTTTTTCATAAACAATGACGGCTCCCTTAGGTGCAGTCTCTGGAGTAAGGTGTTGCATTTCTGGCTGATCCATCAAATTGATAAAACCTTCTCTTCTTAGCCAGTCTCCAGACTCAACAGCATCAGAACCCCATGGGTACTCACTGAAGTTTCCATAGCGGCCACCACTCACACTTCCTGGGGGAAACATGGCGTATTTTACGTAGCGAGCACAGTATTCAACTGATTTAAAACTATTTTTGGAGCCCTTGCACGAATCCATTAGGCAATTGTCTGTATTGCGGACAATTCGTGTATTGATGTCTTTTGTTCTTTGACTTTCGCTATAACTTTTCATGGCATCTTCATAAACTTTTCGGTTGTGTTCTCGTGCTTCTATTTGGCGCCGTTCAAGTTCTTCTGAGTAATCAACTGCTTTATCTCCTAAACCTTCAACGATTTGATTAAGTTCGTCTTGATTAAAGGGAGTGAGAACAGTTGGCATGAATGTTATAAGTTCTTCACTATCAGAACATGAATAGGCGGCTTCAGCATTTTTCTTTAGGCTTTCTTCTAAGTCTTCGCAGTAGGGAAAATCATTTCGATAGGCATCACAAAAGCGAAGGGTCTCTGCTGCGACAGCGAGGTAGCGCGAGAGCTGTTCAGGATCTTCTGCTAACTGATCAATATGATCGATGAGGTAATCTTGATTTTGCGTGTAGAGCTCTAGGCAGGCATTCGTTGAGTCAGTGGGATCATTGTCATCAGCTGTGGCACACATTCCTTTTCCATCATCACCAGGTCCAAAAATGAGAGGGTTACAACGAATGAGCTTTGCTCCTCCGCAACTGTACTTTCCTGAATAGGTGTCTCCAAAGCTTTGGATATCAGAGTTATTTCTATTTTCTCTCTTCCAGGGAGGAAGACAGTCATTAGCTTCATTGTGAATAGTCATCCACCCTGCATAATTACAATAAATGGAATCGTCCTCTGCATTAGCACGAGCTTCTTTTGTCAGTTGATTAAGTATAAGCTCTAGAGGATGAGGATTGGCTGAAACTATTTTTACATTGACCTCTTTCTCAGAATAATTCGTCACTTTTGCTTGCTTGGCCATGACCTTCATGAGGTTAAAATGAAATGCGTGCCTTTCCTTTGAATTGAGTGCGGTCCACTTGAGTTCAAGTTCTTCGACAGAATTCGCCCAGATTGAAAAAGGGCTCAACGAAAGAAGAAGCATGAATGAGGCAAGTGTCTTTATTTCCATATTCTTTTTATCGGACATTCATGAGAAAAAAATAAGCTAAAAAAGAGCAGAATTAGGGGAAATGGGCTTAAAAAGATGTATTCTACAATAATTTTTGTCTTCAAATGGGACCTATGCCACAATTTTTCAAATGGAATTTGAGAAAAACTACAAAGAATCACTCCTCAGGTCTATCCCGGTTGTTGCCGCTATGGATGTCGATATTGTTGAAATTACAGAGACATCCCTTATTTTAAAGGCCCCCCTTACAACGAATATTAATTACGAGGGAACGGCTTTTGGAGGGAGCCTTAATACATTGGGGATTCTTTCTTGTTACTTACTAGTTCATCACATCCTTAAATGTGAAGAGGTTCCTTTTAGTTCTCTCGTTATTCAAGATAGCTCTATTCAATACCTTAAGCCTGTTGACGGGGACTTCTACTCCCGATCAGAGTGCTGTAATACCGAAGCTTTCTTAAGTTCATTAAGAAGGCGTGCAATGGGAAGGGCCAAAATGCAGGCGAGTCTCAGCACTGCCTTAAGCCCCAGTGAGGCTTCAGCTCAAGTCCTCTTTAATGGTCGTTTCGTCGTGACCAAATAAAGTCCTCTATAAGATTTTCAAAGGGACCTTTTCATGTCGTGACTCGCAGCGTAGCTAAGGTTTACAATAAATCCTAAGCGACCAGAGGCGACCATGAAATCTTTAATGACTTTCCTTCTTATCTTTCTATCTTATTCATCTGTATCGGCTGCAAACGATGGTATTTGCCAAAGTATTGTGAATCAAACTGAAGAAGACACACTCAATGTCCTTGCTAGTGTGGATGTTCTCACGAGAGAGCAGTGGTATAAAACTGATGTCATCTTAAATTTCTCTTATGATGAGTGTAAGGAGCACGTCGCTCAAGAGCTTATCGAAGTTAATGGGGTTCAGTACTATCGCTTCAGAACAACTGAAGACAGTTGTGATGGTGGAAATACTTATGGCTCAATTTACTCTCAAGACCTTTCAACTCCAGTAGCTCATATCTATGATTACGATACGTATTGTAAGGAAGATTGGAGTGAAGGTGAGCAGTACATTACCAATAAGTGTAATGTGAAGGCTATGGAACTCGCTGAACAAAAGATGCAAGAGTTTGGACTTGCTATGAAAGCAAATCATGCACGAATTGAATTAAGAGACCCCTACATTTATGACTTTATTACTGTTGAGGGGAAGTTAGAAAGTGGTAAGGATGTGAGATTAGAAGTTCTGGTTCGCAAGGAGACTTGTGAATTTGGAAGTGTTCGTATTTCTAATCTTCGTTTATAACAAGTTTTGGAAGAGAGTCTAAACCAGATACTAGGCAGTACCGGTGTACTGCCTTTATTGGCCCTCTTTCTGGTCTCCCTTCTTGCGGCCACTATTCTTCCTCTGGGGAGTGAACTGTGGCTCCTCTTTTTACAAAATTCACAAAATTATCATCCTCTTTTACTCCTGATCTTTGCTAGTACGGGAAATATCTTGGGCTCTGTCATTACTTATAAGATGGGAGAGTGGGGAAAGAAGAAACTCGACTCCAAAGATCTTGAGCGTTCCTCAAAAATTATAAAGAAGTACGGTGCCTTGGCCGGTCTTTTGGCCTGGGTTCCCCTTATTGGGGACCCTCTTGCACTTGCCTTAGGCTACTTTAGAACTCACCAGGCCATCACCTTTGTGTGCTTCTCCTTAGGCAAAGTCGCGCGCTATATTGTCGTTATGGGTGTTTTTTCTCTCTAACTTGTGATTCAGATTATAAGTTCAGTTTATATTGATAAGAAGTTAATTATAATTTTATTTTATCAAAATCTCTCTTAGGATGGGCTAAGGAGGTTAGAGATGAATAATGAAATTATAAAAGCAAATTCAAGGGGAAGGGCGAACCATGGCTGGCTTCAGAGTTTTCACACTTTTTCATTTGCCAGCTACTATAATCCAAAAATGATGGGCTTTGGGGCCCTACGCGTTCTCAATGACGACACGATCGCACCTTCGATGGGATTCAGTACTCATTCCCATCGCGATATGGAAATCATTTCGGTGCCCTTAAAGGGAAGCCTCAAGCATAAGGATTCTATGGGGAATGAGTATGTTATCGGCGAGGACGAGATTCAGGTTATGAGTGCGGGTACTGGAGTTTCCCATAGTGAGTTTAATAATTCCTCCCATGAAGAGGCACAGTTTCTGCAAATCTGGATAATGCCAAAGAAGCTGGGTGTAAGGCCTCGCTACTTGCAAAAGTCTTTTAAGCAAGAGGAGCGCTTAGGTCAATTTCAATTAATTGTCTCACCTGATGGAAGAGACCATTCTCTTGAAATCAATCAAGATGCCTTTATTTCTATGATTAAACTTGAGAGTGGTCAAAATTGTGATTATCAAAAGCATGCCAAGGAGAATGGGGTATTCTTCTTTAATATGTCAGGGAAGGCTAGAGTCGATGGCATGGACCTTGATGCACAAGATAGTTATGCCAGCGAATCCAAAGATCAACTTCTCATTGAAGGGAGAGAAGGAGCGGAACTTCTTATTTTAGAAGTCCCAATGCTCAGATAATCTAAGGCTCTCTAGGGGGCCTCATTTTCAGAAATAGCAATGATAAACTCGCTTCGAGAGACAATGTTAATACAAGCATCGAAGATAATAGTTTCACCTTGAATATTAGACGTTTTACCCTCGTAGACGATGTCACAGTTGGGGGCAGTCGACTGGCCGGTAATAACCATATTGTCTGCTAAGAAATAAAACTCTTCATGAGAATCACTTGATACAAATTCAGTCGCTACAGCCTCGCTGATAGCGAGGTGAAGACTTCCCATTCCTCCAGCAAATACACTGGTGAAGATCAAGGAGGCTAAGAGACCTACAATTAATTTTTTCATTCTTTCTCCAATTGGTTTTTTACCATCCAGACCAGCCAAAGCCGCCTTGGTTATAAACATCAAGTTCAATTTCAACTACAGTATCATTAATGATCTCAAGGATAGGGTGTGCAGACCAACTTACATCCACATCGAGATCTATACCTGCTGCAAGCGCACTTTGACTATCGTTATAATAGAATTCTTCCATTTCTTCTTCGCTAGGATCAACTCCACCTCTTTGAGTAAGATGAAGTTGGTAGGCGACGACAGTCTGTTTGATTTTAAAGAGGGTGATATAACTTATTTCAGGCTCACCAACGGCAACAATTCCTCCATTACCAACGGTCTGCTCTATGCCCTCTGTTGAAAGCTTTTTAAGTGCGAAAGAGTAGAGGGAAGTGATTTGATTTTTGTAAGGACTATTTTGAATTTCTTTAAAGTCAATTTCAATTGAATCTAGGTTATCACTCTCTATTGCGAGCAGCTTTTCTTGTCGCTCCAAGTTTTGCCACTGAGTGACATCATTCGCCGCTGAGGTGTTAATTATTGTCAGTAAAATAAACGTCGAAATGAGGATATTTATCATTGTTGTAACTCACTTATTTTTTGCTGAATCTATCATTAAGGCTTTTGAGGGGCTTGTTGAGATGTAAAAACTATAGTGGTGAGGGTGATATTGCATATGAGTTTTCAGGGGTTTAGGTTTGTTTCAATGAGTGAAACACCAATATTACAGGGAGTAATAGGGAGAGAAGCATCCATGATAGAAATTGTCTCAACGAGGAGTTACTTTATGGTTATTTCAATCAACCTTTGGCAAATTGATCCACTATTATCAAAAATTAAAGAGCATAGGCTAAGTGAAGAGGAAGTTTTTACGGCATACCTCATTGGTATTCTTCCTTTTGGGATATTTCTTTTTCAGGAAAAGATTTCGTTAGCAATTATTCTTAGTGAACTGATCCTTTTCTATAAAATTTGCTACCTTTATGTGAAGTGGAAGAGAGGAACCACAAATAGCGAGGTAAGATTTTTAGATTTTCTTTTTACAACTTCTGTCCCTATCTTTTTAAGAAGTTTATTGGTTGGTATTGGACTAGGGCTTATGGCAGCTCTTTGTGAAGCTATTCTTAAAGATGTGATTCATGAAATCCATTTTTCTTACTCTTTTTATCTTTCACCTGTCTTTAAATTAATAAAATCCTCTCCTGTGGTTGGCTGTGCTCTTTATGACTTTAATAAGCATCGAAAAATTTTAGCAAAGTATTTAGAGAATGAAGTATAATATTCTCTATGAAAAAGAATCATCTCTATGGGATTTTGTGGTTAAGTTCTCTTATGTTTAGTTTTTTACTAGGCAAAAGGTTTGCACCAATTATTGAAAAAGAGAAAGTTGTTTATAAAGAAAAGATTATCGAAAAAAAAGTGAGGTATTCTCCTGTTGAGGAAAAACAAACTGGAGAAAATACTGTTACTGAAAAAAAGAAAAAGAGGAAAAAGGAGGAATCTCGACTGATCTCAATTGAGCGAATGTATAGAGACCGTACCTTGATGGAAAAAGCTCTTCAAGATTGTACTGAAGGTGAGCGGGTTGAATTCGAAAATAATATATCCTGCTATGACGTAATGGAATATTATAAGTTTAGAGGTGAGAGTAAAAAGTTTCTCAGTCAAAGTTATAAAAACTGCTTGTCGGGAAATATAGACTCCTGCCAAAATATTTCTTATCAACTTGATCAAGCAAAAGATAAGGGAAAGATTCAAAGAATGAAGCTTTTTCTCAAAGGTAAGTGTGAAGAAGGCGTCGCCTTGGCTTGCGAAACTCTTGCGTCAATGCTCTATGACAGAAGTCATAAAGATCCCCAATATGAGCAAAGACTTGAATATAGTTCAAAAGCTTGCAATCTAGATGCAAAACAATGTTCAAATTTAGCTTGGGAGTTACAATCGCAGAACGACCCAAGAGCAGGAGAGTTTTTTATGAAATCTTGCGATTCGGGTGAATCTTATATGTGTTACAACGCTTCCAATTACTTTTTTAAAAATGGACAACATGAGAGAGGATTTCAGATGCTTGAAACAGGTTGCTATCGAGATAGTACAAGCACTTGTGGAAGACTCTATCTTTATTTGGTTTCTAACGGTCAAATTACAAAGGCAACCAAGCTAAGAAAAGATCTTTGTGAAAAGGGTGAAACCGAGTTTTGCCTTAAATAAAAGGCCTTAACCTTTGAATGGTGCATCCCTTTATGGTAAATTTTTTTTATGAAAGAAATCACGATAACGATGCCCGACGATTGGCATGCCCACCTAAGAGATGATGCCGTATTAAAAGAAACTGTGCCTGCTAGTGCACGGCAGTTTGCTCGCTCTATAGTAATGCCAAATCTTACGCCTCCTGTGTTAAATGCGAAAGACGCAAAAGAGTATGAGGCCCGTATCCTTGAAAATCGGCCAGCAAATTCAGACTTTAGACCCTTAGTGACTCTCTATCTGACAAATTCAACGACTCCTGAAATGATTCGAGAGGCGAAGAGTCAAGGGATTGTCGCAGCTAAATTATATCCTGCTGGAGCGACGACGAATTCAAATAATGGTGTAACCGATATCAGTCTCATGAGTCCTGTATTTGAGGCCATGGCCGACTGTGGAATGTTATTGTTGATTCATGGTGAAGTGACAGATGGAGAGATTGATATTTTTGACCGCGAGAAGGTTTTTATCGAGCGCTACCTTGTCGGTATTGTAGAAAAATATCAAAACCTTAAAGTTGTCCTCGAACACATCACGACTAAGGATGCAGCTGACTTTGTTAAGGACGCCTCAGCAAATGTAGCAGCAACCTTAACTCCTCAACATTTGATGTTAAATAGGAATGACCTCTTAGTTGGGGGAATCAGGCCTCATTACTATTGTTTGCCTATTCTTAAGCGAAACACTCATCAGCAAGCTCTAAGAGCTGCGGTTGCAAGTGGATCTCCAAAGTTCTTTCTTGGGACTGATTCAGCTCCTCATATGAAAGGGCAAAAGGAGTCGGCCTGTGGTTGTGCTGGCTGCTACAGTGCTCCTGCTGCCATTGAACTCTATGCTGATATTTTTGAGGAGCTTGATGCCCTTGATAAATTAGAGGGTTTTGCTAGTTTTTATGGTGCAGATTTTTATGGCCTTCCACGAAATAGTAAAACCATTACGCTTATCAAAGAGAAGTGGAAAATGCCTTCTGAAATTACTGTCGCAAATGATAATGTCATTGTTCCTTTTTGGGCCGGTCAAGAAATAGGCTGGCGCTTAAAGTAAGACTTTCCTCAATTTTGCCAATCAA
>Ga0208203_1000836_pt1 | contig 13172 bp, 15 predicted proteins | sample DeeseametaMP2914_FD_184167 | JGI IMG/M metagenome (GOLD analysis project Ga0208203, IMG submission 184167) | Marine microbial communities from the Deep Atlantic Ocean - MP2914 (SPAdes) | ecosystem: Environmental > Aquatic > Marine > Oceanic | place: West of Santa Cruz de la Palma, Atlantic Ocean...
TGAGCTCACGACCAACGAGCGTCTGCTTCTGACTCCCTATGAAACCAATACCAAACAAGTAAAAGAATACTTTGAAGAAAGTATTGATAGCTCAACTCTTAGTTGGGGAGATTGGCTGGCCCTTAAGGGATTCATGCGCTCCTGTGATCCTCTGCGCCTGCAGATTGCAAAAATTGCTCGTGAGGATGACACCTATCCTGACCAGAGTAAGAATATGGCACCACTTTATGCCCTCTGTTCAGAGGGCACGTTAAGTTTAGCCAAGCTCTATATTAAAGCTCGCCGCTAAGACGATCATTTCTCTTAAGGAGAAGCTCGGGAAGATTGATTTCTTTTTCATTCCAGTTGGGAATGGCCTCAAGAAGTTGGGACACACTTGACGCTGTCTTTTCAAGATCCTCTGCACTCGCACCAAGCATAGGGTTTACTTCCACGAGATCAAAAGAGACGACCTTGGATTTCTTCATCAGGGTGTTGATGATCAGCTGGCCATCATAGAGAGAAAGCCCACCAGGCACCGGTGTACCCGTTGCTGGGATATAGAGGGGATCAAGGCCATCAACATCAAAGCTGAGGTGAAGTTCTTCTTCGCCAGTTGGACAGAGTTGATTGACTGTTTGCTTGAGGACTTCCTCAATGCCTTGGGCCTTCACATCTTCGGCGTAAAAGGCGCTAATACCGAGGTCCTTAAGAATTTGAATCTCGCCGTCATCAACGTCACGAAGACCAATATAAACAAGGTTCTCTCTTTTAAGGCTTGGCACCCACTTGAAAAGTTCCTTCATCTCCTTTCTTTTGACCAGGTCAAAGAAGAAGGCGAGGGGCATACCATGGACATTTCCAGAGGGACTACTCTTTGGGGTGTTAATATCGGCGTGAGCATCAACCCACACGACTTTCATATCAGGATTACTTTTCACACTGGCACTCAGAGTACCGATCGCGATAGAGTGGTCACCCCCAAAAGTGAGCAGAGTCTTTCCTTTGGTGACAATGCTCTCGTAGGCGACATCTCTTAAGCGCTGATTGTAGTCAGCGATAAATTGATGAATGACGGCCTCTTCAGTATTGGCCTTGCGAAGGTCTCCGCCTTGGGAATCGGGATTAATGTCGCCGAGGTCTTCGAGGGAGAAGAATTTTCGTGTGAGAATCTCATTGCTGCCTTTAAGGCGAAGCCATGAGGGGGCGAGTTCTGTGCCCGCTTTTCCTTGGCCAAGGTCGGTGGCCGCACCCATAATTGCTAAATCTTTTCGCATACTTATCCTCATAATTTTCAGATAGGGAAATCTACATAGGGAAATGCATCTTTTCAAGGATTCTGCTTATGGGAGAGAGCGTTGTCTGCTCGAGTTTTCAATGACTTGCACATATGTGACAAGTTTGTGCGGCGAATAACAGGAGGATTTTTACCAACTTCAAGGACTTAGACAGATTTTGATCACGAGCAGATGTTTTTCTATAATGAGGGTCATCCCTAATTTTGAAGGAGCCCCCTAAATGGATGACAAGCTTAAGAAGAAAGTTCTTATAGGAGTCCCTCTTGCCCTCGTGGCACTGGTCCTCATCTATTTCTTTGCTATTTTCCCCCGCGCAGGTCTGCTGGGTTTAGAAAAGGGCTACGTCGAAGTCACAATTGATAAAGAAGGCAAGGCCGACTTCAAAGTGACGGATAAGAAACCAAAAGGCTGGGTGACCTTAAAAGAGGTGAGTCCCTTTGCTGCTAACGCCATTGTCGTCAGTGAAGACTGGGCTTTCTATAATCATAATGGTTATGACCCCAACCAAATTAAGGAAGCTGTTAATGAAGCGCTTGAAGGGGAGCGCACACGAGGCGCTTCAACCATTTCTCAACAAGTGATTAAAAATGTTTTTCTCACTCCCGAAAAAACGCTGACGCGAAAATTAAAGGAGATCATGTATTCAACCTATATGGAAAAGAATGTCTCCAAAGAAAAGATTCTTGAGACCTATTTGAATATTGCTGAATTTGCTCCCGGTGTTTATGGGATTAAAGCCGCGGCCAAGCACTACTTTAATAAAGCCCCTAAGAAGTTATCTCCTAAAGAGGGCGCCTTTCTCGCGATGCTCCTTCCAAGTCCTAAGCGCTACTCGCAAAGTTTTAGGGAAAAGAAGATGACTGATTTTGCGAAAAACTCAGTCGATAACATTCTTGAAAAAATGGTTGTCGCCAAATACCTTCCTAAAGAAGACCTCGTGAAGGCGAAGAAGAGTCATTTTAATTGGGAAAAGGAAGCGAAGAAAGAAGCAAAGGCGAAGACCACCTTTAAAAAGCGCTCTCGTAAGTCCCGGCGTGGTGGCCCAACTGGCGCAGGGGAGAAGATTAATTATCGTGTGGATAGTGATCTTATGCTTGAGGAGAATCCTGATTTTGATGATGATGCCATTAATGAAGATCTTGATGGCATCAAAGCCGAATTTAACGTCCAGTAACTGACCCCTCTAAGTGGAGGTTAACTTGTTTTAAAATCGAAATCCTCAATGCTGGAGAGGATTTCGATTCTCATTTTAAGGCTGCGGATGCAGGGCACACCCTCTTTTGAAATAGCACCAATTAGGATCTTAACTGGTTAATTTCATTAGTAAAAATACTTTCATTCCTGAGCATATCCAATTATAGGGGTCAGTTTATGGCTAGAAATCTGACAGGGCTATGTAAAAAGAGCTTATTGCCTCATCTTTTTCTTTGGATTCGCTATTATTTAAAAAACGAAATAATAAGAGGAGAATTTAATGAAATCACTTTTAGCCCTAACACTATTTAGTCTTTTAACTTCAACTTTTGCAGGTCACTGTGATGAAGCCCTTCTCTCTCTTGAGAGCCAGTTAGTGAAGAGTGAGGATACACGTGTTCTCTACTTAGAGTTAAATGGTGCTAAAATTAATGAAAAATCATTTGAAGCGAGTGAGGATATTCTTCTTTATGAAGTAGGTAGTCATAAGAAGTTAGGGAAGTACTCGGCGGCTTTACCTGAAGAGTCTTTTTGGGTTGCCCTTGATGCGAGTACTTGTGAAGTGATTGAAAGTGAGCATGTTAAGTAAGGATTATTAGAGTTTATTAAATTTTATTAAATTTTATTAAAGATAAGAAGGTTGTGACCTGAGTCTCTGAGAAGGAACCGGTCACAACCTTTTTTTTTATTTGTTAATATCGTCTTTAAGAACCTCACTACTTATATTCTTATAAGAGGTGCACTTGCTTTGAGAAGGATTCGTAAAGTTTCCATTTGTGGCGACACAGATTCTATATTTTGCGGCGCTATCAAGTTCAATCACTTGGTTATTTGCACTCACGCACTTGCCGTCAAAGAAGTAAGAGCTTCTTCCAGTTAAAACACTCGCATTCACACAAGGAGCGAAGACTTGACCTGTCTTTGATTTAACATCGAGACTTATATGGGGCGAGGGAAGATTTGTTGTCCATTTAAAGAGGACCTCAGGAAAGAGTGACTTGTTACTCAGCGGTTTATAAGTTGGGGTTTCACTAGGATGGCCATCGTGGATAATGGGCCAGCCATTTCTAAAATAGATTCGATCAAGCATGGCATAGCGGGTTCCATTATTATTGGTTCTGTCATAGGCGTGATAGAAGTAATAGTGTTTTCCATTGACCTTCGTGATGGTTCCGTGTCCAGGGCCAAAGTAGCGTCCATTGGGTCTCTCTGAAAGAATGGTTCTTTCTCCTGTGTAGGGACCGTAAATTGTGTCTGCCCTTACGACCTTCACCTTATAGCTATCGAGATAAGAGCCATGGCTAAAGAAGAGATAGTATTTTCCTTGGTGCTTAATGAGTTCTTGTCCTTCAACGAGTGTGGCTAAGGTATTGCCTCCTGTTTTAAGGGTGTGTTCACTTGTGCTGCTTTGAAAGTATTTACCGTTAGGGGAGAGTTTGCGAATCTTTATGCTCGTCTGCATTCCCCTTGAGTTTCCATCAACTTTCCAAAGAAGGTAGTGTTTACCATCCGTATCTAGAAAGTAACTAGGATCTATTGCCCCTCCAATATTGTCAGAGCGAACGAGGGCGGTATTTTTAGTTTCCTCAAAATCAAGAGTTTCAATATCTGTTGTCTGGGCCTGACCAATAATCCCATAACTCCCTTTACCATTTTGGGTGACAAGAGCGCGGTATTTGTCATTATATTTGTAGAGATGAGGGGCCCAGTTTCTTTTGGGGGGATTCCAACTTGCATTGTAGCCTGCGAAGCTCATTATTCCATTAGGATTGGTGCTTGGGATAACATAATTACTGGTGTTGCTCCAGTTAATGAGGTCTGTCGATTTTCTAATTCTAAAGCGTCCACCTGTACAGGCCAAGAAAAAATAGCCGCTGCTTGAGAGGTCTTTCAGGACACCTGGGTCTGCGCAGCCAAAAGTGGTGACCGGATTCTCATATCTTTCGGCGTCAATATCAACGGCAAAAGTAACTTTTAAGTTTGCTATTATAAGCATTGAAAAGAGTATTCTCTTCATTTCTAACCCTCCATAATTTAGTTTTTCCCATTCTATGTGATTTGAGAGTGTAGATGTGAATTATTTTAAGGGAAGGCTATTCGATCCTTAAATTCCGATCACTACAGCCTGGGCCAATCAGAATGACTTGGGCACCCGAAACGAGTTCACCATAATAGGGGCGTTTGATGATTTCACCACCAGGTAATCTTTCAAAGAATGTATAGTCTTTGTCCCCATCTATGCGAGTGCAGCCCTTCACTCGAAGAACACTTGAGGGAATACTTTGAAGCATTAATTGGAGGGAATGGCTTTTCATAGGGTCGGGAAGGTTTTTTGAAACTGAAGACCAGTGAGTTTTAAGATGATCCATATTTTGTGGGTTATAAGATTGAGTGCGAAGCTCGGGTAAGACCTCATCTTTATTCCACACTGTGATTTTTGCAGCAGGATTTTTAAAACGGATTTCAGTTTTAACTTCCTCAAGTCTTTCTTTTGAAACATGGTCAGTGTAATTGAGAAGAATAAGGGAGGATGCCTGGATTTGATTCGCCTCTAGTTCATTGTGGATTCCCCGTTTTTGCCAATGGCGTGTATCAACAATGGAAACTTGAACAGGAGGGAGAAAGTTCTCTTTAATACCCACGCTAAGAAAGCCCAGCAAGGTACAAGCATCGGTGGTGCCATTGGCCTCGATGAATGTGATCCCTTTTTCTCTATGAGGGATGTCATTTACAGTTTCTCGTAGTTGTTGAACTCCACTACAGCAAATACAGCTTCCGCTCAGGGGTGAGAGATTCTTCTTATCTATAAGTTGGGTGAAGTGTTGAATATCAAGATTAGCATTTTGATAATCATTTAAAATGATAAAGGGATTCCAGTCGCGCTCAAGATAATTTTTGACGAGACTCTTTAATAGAGTTGTCTTGCCGCTGCCAAGAAAACCAACGATGACGATAAGAGGTTCCATATCTTTAACCTACCTTTTTTTCTCTATCCTGACGAGATTACTTTGCGCGTTGCTCGTTGCCACGAATGGGGTTGTATTAAACAATATAATGCAACGATGTTGCAATAAGCTTCTGGGAGGATTTTAAAGTGTTAGAGCAAATAGTAGAGACCAAGGAAGACTTACCTTTTTACTTTGAGCAGATTGAAAATATTCTTGTGAGTAATAGTTCCGTGGTGACCGACCTCTTCTTTCTTGAGGAGATTAACGCTCTGGTTTTGAAAGACTTTCCCGTTTTTACCAATGTGCCGAGAAAGCCTTCTCAAGCTTATATTGAAATCCAAAACGTTAGTGATTTAGTAAAGCTAGAAGAATATTGTTTCTCTCAAGAGATGGTCAGCCTTCTTAAGGAGTTTTTGAGTGAACTTGAGACAACGTTGATAGGAGTGCAGGTCAGTCCTCCTTCTAAAGAGATGTGTCCAAGCTTTCATGGGGACAAGCTACCTCTTCGAATCGTTCAATGCCTTGATGGGCCTGGAACAACGTTGCAAACTCTGTCGGGAAAAGAAATTCATACTGAAAAGAATGACCTGATCCTTCTCAAAGGAGAAATGTGGAAGTCTGAAGTCGGAGCTATCATTCACCGCTCGCCCACATGGGAGAAAGACAGACGTCTCTTGAGAATTGATTTTTTGGATTAATCTTTTGAGAGGGACTTGATCATTTCGTCTTCTAGGGAGGTGACTTTTTCTTGAGAGCTTTCTTCTTTGCTTTTAAGGTAAGTGCGAAAATGGTCGCCAAGACTATTGAGGTGAGCCTGATAACGAGAGCACTTATCACACATGAGAAGGTGGAGCTTTAAAAAGAAGCGCTTAGCAAAGGAGAGTTCCTTTGGAGAGGTCATTAATTTCATGGAACGCTTACAATTATGCTTCATTCTTCTCCTTTTACTTTTCTCTCTATGCACTCACGAAGCTTATTCTTGGCACGAAAGAGAAGGACTCCTAAGTTAGTGTTTGAAACCTCTAATATATTACAAATTTCTTCGCTAACATGACCTTCAACCTCTTTTAAAAAGAAGGCCATTCTTTGATTGACCTTAAGAAGGGAGAGGCAACGCTCAATGATTTCAAGACGTTGCCCATGGCCATAAAAGATTTCGGGGTCACAAAATTCGCCTTTCCAGGCGCCATTATCTTTAAATCTCTCTTCCATAATAGTGTCGATAGGCTCTCTATCAAAGACTTTTGCCGTTTCACGGCGCTGCTCTCGGGCCTTGTTGTAGAGGATGCCAAAGAGAAAGGTTCGGATATGAGAGTTACCCTTAAAGTTCTCAATACTTTTAAAAAAAGCGAGCCATGTATTTTGGCTGACCTCATGGGCCTCTTGGTCGTTAAAACCCAGCCCTAGAGAAGCATTATAGAGTTGCTTCGTATAGGCGCGAACCACGGCTTCGATCGCTTCTTTGTCGCGCTCTTTAAGGCGCCTTAGAAACTCGGGGCTTTGAAAGTCATGAGTAGAGGACATAATTTCACGGGGGAAAAAGGAAACAATGATAATTTATTACTTTTTTTTAAATTATTCAAAATATTCTGTAAGAAAACACTAAGCAGCTGCACTTACTTGTAACACAAGCACTTCAACTAAGGAGAAAATGATGAAGTCACAAGTAATGATTGGTGCCGTTATGGCAGGTTTGGCCTTAAGCTCATGCGCAACCTCAACGGGAGCAAGTGCAACGAGTGGAAGCGAAACGGTTATGTGCCACGGCGTGAATTCTTGTAAGGGCCATGGAGATTGCGCTGGAAAAGTGGACGCTTGTTCTGGAAAGAATGGCTGTGAAGAGAAGATCTCTTGTAAGGGTCATAATAGTTGTAAGGGCAAGGGTCTTAAGAAAATGAGTAAGAAGGAATGTCTTTCTAAGAAGGGAACAATCGCTTCATAGGAGAGAGGGATGAGCTATCAACTAAGTGACCCGATAGGAATAGGTCTGCGCCATACCCACTTTCCAGAGATGGCCTTTGAAAACCTGAGTGCTTACTTTGCTTTTACGGGATTTGCGAAAGGGGCTTTCAATGGGTGAGGTCATCGGGCTTTACCAAGAGAGAAAAGAAGTGCAGGGGCAAAACTTTTGGCGCGACTTCTTCTCTCTTTTAAAGGATCTCTATTAAAATCTTGTGGTCTCGGCGTTGTTAAAACTATTCTCATAGTTTTTAAAGAATTTGCCTTTGAGAAAATCACCATCTTCAACGTAGTCAAAGATTTCTTTGTAGCTGAGGTTGCGGCTTTCTCCTACGCGTTTAATAACGTGGGAGGGTTTTAGTTCAAGGGTGCTTTGGAGTCCCATGGCGCCAATTATTTCGGCGACACTTTTAATGGTATTGCGGTGATAGTTGGCCACCCGGGTGCGCTTATCTTCGACAACGAGCCCTGCCACAAGATCGGGATCTTGAGTGGCGACACCAGCGGGACAAATATTGGCATTACAACGGAGTGCTTGGATACAGCCAAGAGCAAGCATCATGGCACGGGCGCTGTAACAAATGTCGGCGCCAAGAGCGATTCTTTTTACAATATCAAAGCCCGAACTAATCTTTCCGGTCGTAATGATTTTTATTCTCCCTCGAATGCCAAATCCTTTAAGGGTGTTGTGAACAAAGACAAGAGCGTCGATTCCAGGGCCTCCGATATAATTTGAAAACTCTAAAGGGGCAGCACCTGTTCCGCCTTCGCCACCATCAACACTAATGAAGTCGGGATAAATTCCTGTTTCTAGCATTGCTTTACAAATGGCCATAAACTCACTCTTCTTGCCCACGCAGAGTTTAAAGCCCACAGGCTTTCCTCCTGAGAGGTCGCGAAGTTTGGCGAGAAAGGCGACAAATTCAAGGGGCGTTGAGAAAGTGGAGTGGCTTGGAGGCGAGAGGACATCGCGGTCCATCGGGACATCTCTAATCTTAGAAATCTCGGGGGTGATCTTTTCTTTAGGAAGAATACCACCGTGGCCTGGCTTGGCCCCTTGAGAGAGTTTGAGTTCGATCATCTTGACTTGTTCTTGAGTCGCACGCTCTTGATACTTTTCCTCATTGAAGGTGCCATCGTGATTACGACACCCAAAGTAACCGGTTCCAATCTGCCAGATGAGATCGCCACCATTTTCTTGGTGATAGGGACTAATGGAGCCTTCGCCGGTGTTATGAGCAAAGTTTCCATCCTTTGCTCCACCGTTTAGGGCTAAGATCGCGTTGGTTGAAAGGGAGCCAAAGCTCATGGCGGAAATATTGAGAATGGAGGCGTCATAGGGCTTCTTGCATTGATCATTTCCTATGGTCACCCGAAGACTTTCAGGAGTGACGTGCTTACACATGATGGAGTGGTTGACCCACTCATAACCACTTTCATAGACATCTCTTTGAGTCCCAAAGGGAAGAGTGTCATTCACTCCCTTTGCTCTTTGATAGACGATGGAGCGCTCTTCACGACTAAAGGGCTTTCCATCCGTGTTTCTTTCAATAAAGTATTGTTGAATCTCTGGGCGAATGGACTCAAGCATGTAGCGAAAGTGGCCAAGGATGGGGAAGTTTCTTTTGATCGCCTGTTTCTTTTGAAAGGCATCGTGAAGCCCAACAGCGATGAGAAGAGCACTAACAGCACTGATGGTGTGATGGATAGGGTAGTAAACCTTGGGAAGGACAAAATAGCCTGCGACCAAGATTAGGGTTAGGACAAAGCTTCCTATAAAGAATTCTTTTCTCATCTCTTTTCTCCAAAATAATTGTGCCCTCAATCATTATATACTAAGTTAGGCGCATGGTTAGTATTTATGGGCAAACATTGGATGACCTTAAGAGTCAATTTAAGGAAAACGGTTTAAACGAATCGGGTGCTTCCCTTATTTATAACTACCTCTATAAGAAGGGGCATGAAAGCTTCACCATTGCTAACCTTGCTAAGGAGACTATTCGCTTCTTAGAAGAGCACTATGAACTCACCATCCCTGAAGTCAGTCTTGAAAGTGGGGAGGAAACAAAGAAATTTCTCATTCGCTTTAGTGACTTTGAAGAGGTGGAATGTGTTCTCATTCCCTTTCAAGGCAAGCACACCTTATGCCTCTCCTCTCAAGTGGGCTGTGCTATGAAGTGCTCATTTTGCTACACGGGCACGCAGGGATTAAGCCGTCATCTTGAGGCCTTCGAAATCGTGGGCCAACTCATGGCCGTCAAAAAATATCTAAGAGAGAAGAATTTAGAAAAAACCATTTCTAATATTGTTTTTATGGGTCAGGGGGAACCTCTTCATAATTTCTCTGCGGTAAGAAAGGCCTGTGAGATTTTTCTCAGTCAACACGGCCTAAGCTTTGGGCGAGAAAAAATCACCATTTCTACTGCGGGTTATCTTCCCGGGCTTAAGGAGTGGAGTGCTGATCCTCTCAAAGTCAATTTGGCCTTGAGCTTTCATTGTCCTGATGAGCGTATTCGCTCAGAACTCATTCCTCTCAATAAGCAGTATCCTCTCAAAGAAGTTCTCGCTGAAATTAAGAAACTCCCTTTAGAAAAGAAGCGCTTTATTACCTTTGAAATTCTTCTCATCAAAGATCTCAATGATCGTGAAGAGTATGCTCATCAAAGCGCTCATCTCATAAAGGACATGAGTCCTCTTATCAATATCATTCCCTTTAATCCGATTCCAGGTTCATCCTATGAGCGGCCTCTGGATGAGTTGGTGGAGCGTTTTCGTGAGGTGACGGAGTCCTATGGTATTCCTTCGATGGTGCGAAAGACCAAGGGCGATGAAATCTTAGCTGCTTGCGGTCAACTCAAAAGCTAGTGGTTGCTTGCCAGTTTTGATTTTGATCGCGCTCTAGAATGACCACCCCGCCAGTGGGAAAAGAAATAAACTTCTGAGCGAGCTCTGTCGCATAGTCAGCAAGAAAGGGCATGTGACCAACAATAATCGTATCTTCTTCTAAGGCCATCGCTTCATGCACCCAGGGAGTGATAGGGGATTCGGGACGAATCGTATTATTTTCTTCAAAGGGCAATTCACGACTCAGTTGCTCGTGAACAATTTTGGCCGTTTCAATGGCCCTGGTGAGAGGGGAGTGAATAATTTTTCGCGCATCATGGACTTGGCCTTTTAGCCATTGACCTGCGCTCTTGGCCTGCTCCCTTCCAAGTTCAGATAACTTTCTGGTGTCATCGATAATGTCTTGGGGGGCATGGCCGTGTCGAATTAATATAAGACGCATATTTGATTCCTCTCTTAAACACAAAGTATACTCTTATTATGAAACTCAATGGTCCTTTTAATCAAGTCAAGCTCAGTCGTCGCAGCTTTCTCCTTCTTGGGGGGATTAGTGGTTATGGTGCCCTTATGGCCTACGCACTTGGGCCTAAAGAGGAAGTTGTTTGGCAGGCGCTTTATAGAAGTTGGACAGAGGGCTGGACACCGAAGAGTGCTTCACCTTTAAAAGATATTGAAGCAGTACTTGAGCATATTCGTGAGGATAAGAGGGCTGAGCTTTCTTTGGCCTTTAAGCTTCTTACTTTTGCTCCAACGTGTTTTTATTTGACGGGTTACTTCTTTCCTTGGAAAGACCCTTATAAAGTTTCAAAGATTATTCAAAAGTGGCAGTACTCTGAAAGGATGGAGCAAAAAAAGATCTATGCAGGTGTTGCTGCCATTATCAATTCCTCTTTCTATGGAAGAGTTGAGTCTTATCAGGATATTGGTTATCCGGGAGCGCCGAGCTTCTCTCTCAATGAGGGGGCTCTATGAAAATTTATAGTCTTCTAAAAGACCGCGAGCAGAGTTTCTTTCAAAAGAGCGATCACGGTTTTGACTTTGTCATTGTGGGCTCAGGGGCAGGGGGAGGACTGAGTGCTTTTCTTCTCAGTCAGTACGGCCATAAAGTTCTTCTTCTTGAACACGGTCCCTTTGTTAAAACGGCTGACCTTTCTCAAGATGAAGCGAAGGCCTATCCACTGCTTTATCAAGAGGCTGCGGCAAGAAAGACGAGCGATGGTGCTATTACTATTTTGCAAGGACGAAGTCTGGGGGGCTCAACAACGGTCAATTGGACCAGTAGTTTTCGCACGCCCAAAACGACACTTAAGTTTTGGCAGGATGAATTTGGTCTTAAAGATTTAAGGGAGGATTCTCTCGCTCCGTACTTTGAAGTGTGTGAGAAGCTTTTAAATATTAAGCCTTGGGATATCTCTCCCAATGAAAATAATGAAGTGCTCGCGCGTGGTCTTAAGCGTGCGGGCCTTAAAGCTGAATTGATTTCTCGAAATGTGCTCGATTGTCAAAACCTAGGTTTATGTGGACTTGGTTGTCCAACTGGGGCCAAGCAGTCAAGCCTCCAGGCCCTCTTACGAAAAGCTCCGAATGTCACCATTGTCACCGATGCCTTTGCCCATTCTTTTTCTTTAAGTGAAAAGAAGAAAGTTAAAGAGTTGACCCTCTATCCGCGAGGGAAAAAAAGTGGCCAGTGGCGCATTCCTATAAAAGAGCTCATCGTCAGTGGGGGGGCCATAAACTCTGCAGCTCTTTTACTGCGCTCAAAAAGCCCTGACCCCTATAAAAATCTTGGAAAGAGAACCTTTCTTCATCCCGTCGTTCTCACGGGAGCTCATTTTAAAGAGTCTATTGATCCTTATTATGGTGCACCTCAAGTGATCTATAGTGATGCCTTTATGAGCGAAGACCCTCGTGAGCTTGGCTTTAAAATTGAGGTGCCCCCCATTCATCCTCTTCTTCTTGCCAGTGTGTTGCCCTTTGGGAGTGATCAGCATCGAGAGTTGATGAGTCTGATCTCAAAAACCAATGCCATGATCGCTCTTCAGCGCGATGGTTTTCATCCGGAAAGTCAGGGGGGAGAGGTGAGAGTTGATGGGCAGGGAAGAGTTCATCTTGATTATGACACCAGTGAGTATATGCAGCGAGGATTTCGAAAGGCCCTTAGGGTGATGGGGCGTCTTCAATTTGCCGCTGGTGCGAAGGAAGTGTTGGCGATTCATCGTCATGCGAAGAAATGCCAAAACCTCTCTGACTTTGAAAAAGAGGTTGAAAATCTCAGTATGCAGGCCCATGACCTCACGGTGGTGTCAGCCCATGTTATGGGAGGCTGTGCCATGAGCCTTAAGCCTGAGGATGGGGTTGTCAAAGAAGATGGCTCCCACCATCACCTTGAAAACTTAAGTGTCTTTGATGGCAGTCTCTTTCCCACCAGTATTGGGACCAATCCTATGCTGAGCGTTTATGCGCTTGTGCACAAATTATGTGAAGAGAAATTTGGCAAAGGTTAGATCAATAGATTAAAGTTTTTTTCATGACTTTAGATCAACTTGAAACGTTTTTAACCGTCGCTAATGAAGGCAGCTTTAAGGCCGCCAGCGAAGTCCTTCACCGCTCTCAACCGGCCCTTAGTGTGGCCGTGAAAAAACTGGAGGAGGAGCTTGGTATTCAGCTCTTTAGCCGTGAACAATACAGACCAGAGTTGACTGGAGAGGGGCGCGCCTTCTATCACCGCGCGCGCGAATTCTTTGATCAGGCCAAGGGGCTTGAGCGCTATGGACGTCAGTTGGGTCTTGGTGAAGAGCCAGAGATAAGTGTCGCCGTCGATGCTCTTTGCCCTTTAGATTTTATCCTTAAAAGTTTTGAGTCCTTTAGTGAGCTTCACCCCGATACCCGTTTTAATCTAAGCTTTGAAATCCTAGGCGGTGCTGCTGAAAAAGTAGATGAAGGCACTGTG
>Ga0208203_1000839_pt1 | contig 13130 bp, 12 predicted proteins | sample DeeseametaMP2914_FD_184167 | JGI IMG/M metagenome (GOLD analysis project Ga0208203, IMG submission 184167) | Marine microbial communities from the Deep Atlantic Ocean - MP2914 (SPAdes) | ecosystem: Environmental > Aquatic > Marine > Oceanic | place: West of Santa Cruz de la Palma, Atlantic Ocean...
GTAAATGCGATCAAAGTCTTGAATAGTTGAAAGGCGATGGGCCACAGCGATAACTGTTTTATCCCCCGCAATATTTTCAAGGGCTTTCTGTACAACCTTCTCGGATTCATTATCAAGAGCTGAAGTCGCTTCATCAAAGAGAAGAATCGGGCTCTCCTGAAGGTAAGCCCGCGCAATGGTAATTCGCTGCTGCTGGCCACCAGACAAGCGAGTGCCGCGATCCCCAACAATCGTTTCTAGTCCATCACTCAGCTTATCAATAAACTCATGGCAATAAGCGACATCAAGAGCTTCTTTAATCTGCTCGTCACTAAAGTCCTTTCCAAGACAGAGGTTATTTCGAATCGTGTCGTTAAAGAGGAAAATATCCTGACTGACGAGACCAAAGAGAGTCCTTAGGGCGAAGAGGTTGTATTGAGAAATCTCTTCGCCATCGATTGTTATTTTATTTTTTGAAACCGGATAAAGACCTAGAAGAAGATTGATAAGAGTCGATTTCCCAGAGCCACTTAAACCGACAAGCGCAACCTTCTCACCTCTTTTCACTTCCATGGAGAAGTTCTTAAGAACGTCACCTTCTCCATAGCTAAAAGTAAGATCATCAACTTTGATCTCGTCTTTAAAACTGGCCTCAACAATTTGACCATCATCGACTTCTTCAGGTGTTTCAAGAAGCTTGTGAATTCTGTCACTCGCTGCTTGAGACTGAGAAAGGTGAACATTAGCTTGAGAAAATTTACGAATGGGGTCCATAAAAAGAGCGAGGGCTGCAATGAAGGAGACAAATTCACCGACACTCGTCTCACCCGATTGAATGCGATAGTGAGCGAAGACAATCACACCAGAAAAGGCAATCGCACCAACCACTTCGACAAAGGGATGGGCCATCTCTTCAACAAAAGTTGTCCTCATTTGTGCATTAAAGTAATCGTCCTGAGTTTTCTTAAATCTGCTAAAGACAAATTTTTGGAGGTTAAAGGCCTTGGTGATTTTGTTGGCAGCAATCCCTTCAGCAATACTATGGGTGAGTTCACCTTGCTCTCTTTGAACACTTCCCTGGTTATTCTTAACCTTCTTGCCACTGATTCCAAAAATCAAAATAAGAAAAGGCGCAATAACAAAAATGACAATTGTCAGCTGCCAATCTGCCCAAAACGCCATTCCCAAATAGACGATGGCCTTCATCGGTTCACGAATAAGATCCACACAAGCCTTAAAGCCCTGAGAGAAAATGATGGTGTCATTAATAATGTGAGAAATTAAATCCCCTTGCTTACTCTTTCCAAAGAAAGGTGTCGGTAAACGCATCAGCTTTTCAAAAATATCATCTCGAACCTTGCACATGGCCCGATCTTTTACATAGCGAAGCCAGTAAAAGTGAAAGAAACGACAGGGAAAATTCAGAAGTCCAAGCCCGAGGAGTTGTCCCGCAAGAATCCACGCCTCTCTTTCGGTTCCGTCAGCACTAAGACCTTTATCAAAGAGAGGTTTAACGAGGGAAACTTGATAACCCCCAATCGCCGCAAGCACAAAGGAGAGGAGTATGGAGCCAATGACCTTTGTTTTATGAGGCTTGATATAGGGAAAAAGGCGGTTTGTTAAAAGATCGATCATGATGCTCCTATGCTATCACCTGAGTTAGAAACTCAAAACCATTTTTAAGGTTTTAAGGCGCTTCATATCCAGATGCAGCTGATAGCAAGAGTAATTTAAGAGTGTATGGCAGACATTGCGGTCTTGAAGGGTTAACTCCTTTAAAGCTTGATAGCGCTGATTGGCCACACTTCCAAGAAGTTCCCATAATTCTCGCCCCTCACCGGCAGAACTTAAAATGGCTTCTTCTAGCTGAGACACACAATCACTACAGCCAAAGCCACCATGATCTGTGACAAGAGAAATACGGGCCAACTTTTCAAGGGGGATATCACAAAAGGCGCAATTTTCTCGACTCGGAAAAACTCCCTGCTCCACCAAGAGCTTACCCAGAAAAATCACCATCTCACTCTTTGGATCACAGCGCCCTACTTTAAGGCGCTCTTCAAGATGAACAACAGCATTTGAGAGTACACGAAAGAGACCCACCATCGACTCATCAAAGTCAGAGTGCTGATCAAAGATATCTTCTTCAGGGGCAATATTACTCACCATCTCAAGATAGAAGCACATGGTAGTAAAGGCCTTATGATTGAGGCGAATATGCTCATAACTCCACAGAGGAAGCCACTCTTTTGCGCGATGAAGTTCGGCATTCTTCTTACTTTGAGAGAGCTCAATCTTCATCATGTAACCAAGCTCGAGGGTTGAGGCCTTATGCTTTTTTCCACCACCTTGGCCACCGTAGAAGAGAACCGAAAGAGTGCGGCCACTTCTGAGTAAGAGCGTTCCAATAACGTGACGGTCCTGATAAGGGACTTTTCGAATGAGGATTCCCTCGATTTTTGTCTTCACGAGATGATCTTACCTCGAAGTAGTCATGATGTCCTAAAAGCCAGGAGAGGAAGCCAGTAGACAAACAACTGCCTGAAATTGAGGTGATAGCAGCGATTTTATGACGATGGCCCAAAGCATATAAATAAGAGTGTTCCTCAAGCGCAAAGGGGATAAAAAGAAAATTCTGTTTTTGAGTAGGCCATTTCTTGACCCCCTCAAGGAGAATAGGGCCATCGATTCCAAGAGAATCTATTCCCTCCCACAGCGCGCGCACCTTACCTCTTCCCTTTAAAAGAGGAAGGGATTTCAAGCGCTCCCTCCAGAGGATCTTTATCTCTTCTTCAAAGAGAAAGTCATTTAAGGCCTTGGCTTCCCCTTTAAAAGAAAAAGACTGGCTGAGGTAAACGAGAGAAAATTCACTAAAAAGATAAAAACGTAATTCTTTAAATCTATCACTCATTAAACTTGGCCATTGATCAATCCACAACACTGTATCTTCTTCAATGAGCCCGTATTTTGAGGCCTTAAAAGGATTGAGAACTAAAATGTGAGAGCTTTGAGTAAATGCCGCTCTTCTGTAGGGACAACAACTCACAAAGACCAAACTTCCACAAGTCTGGGCCAGACTTTCGATAAATTCACACTCATTTAAGAGCCAAGGGGATTGCAGCAAATACTTCATCTACTTGGCTCTTTTTCATGAGGCCGATAAGCTAGAAGCTCCTTAACTCTTTAAAAGAAGGAACCTTTCTTGAACCGCGTAGTCCTCGATGAATCTCTCAAAAGTGCAACTCAACCCGGTTGCTATGAAATAACTGATCCTCAAGTGATTGATCACCTCATCAATCACTTGCAAATTAAGCCTCGCAAGAAGCTAAAAGCTATTTTTATTGGAGAAAGCCTAGGCGTCGTCGATGTGGTCTCCCTTGAAGAAGGCAAGGTCACCCTTAAGCCTGTTATTCAGCAGCCCGCCTTTCCTCAACGCTACACCCTTCTCGTTGCCACTTCTCGTCCGCCGACAATGAAGAAAATTATCGAGCACGGTACAAGTATGGGTGTAAGTCGCTTCATTTTTTTCACAGGACTTCTTTCGGAAAAGTCTTACCTTACAAGCAAAGTTCTCGAACTCGATGAGATGAAAAAGCTAGCGCGGTTAGGCCTTGCTCAAGGTGCTAATTTTTGCCAGGATCCCGAGTTCATCAAAGTCCAAACAATTGAAGAAGCCATTCCCTATGTCCAGGGAATCCCCGCTCTCCTCTCTTTAGAAGAGGGTCAGTCCTTTCGTATTCTCGATGGTAATATTGATAAGAAGCCACCGATCACCCTTGCCATTGGCCCAGAAAGAGGTTGGACAATGGAAGAGGAAGAGTTTCTCAAAGCCAAGAATTTCATCCCTTTTAAATTGAGCCCCCACACGCTGAGGGTAGAGATTGCGACCTTTGCAGCCCTTGGGCAGCTTGAAATGCTCTACAATGGCTAGCTTTTCCTGCTTTGTGTTAGTATAAGAGAAGCTCGAGGTATTTTTAAAAAAGGCTTTTCCCTATGATGAGACAAGTAGAGAAACTATTTGATGACATGATCCGTCCTGCTCTAGCAGCTCACGGTGGCAATATTGAACTCATAGATATTGATAATAATACCATCTATGTGAAGATGACCGGTGGTTGTCAGGGCTGTTCAAGCTCACAGGCCACGCTTACTGATGGCGTTGAGAGGCTGATTAAACAACATTATCCAGAAATAGAGAAAGTCGTGGATATGACTGATCATGATTCTGGAGACAACCCCTACTACTCTTAGCGATTCATAGAAAAGGGAGCGCGGTTATTCTCACTCCCTTTTTATCCCATTGCTAAACGCCAACAGCACCTTCAATACGATAGGTTTCTTTTTCAAGAAGAGATCTTCTCTCGTTATTTTCTGTCACCTCTTTTTGAAGGTAAGAGCGAAGATCTGTGCTTGTGGCAGGATCGTCAATTTTCGTTTGAAGCTCTGAAATCTTTGTATCGATATCAAGAATTTGCTTCTTAATATTTTTATATTCAAGGCCTTTCTTATAGCCAAAAGAAAAGTTATTACGATATTTACTCGGACAAACTTTCGTATTGATATCGTTCCCATTTTTCCCAAAGTTAAAGCCATTGGCTTTTGTACAGTAAGTGGCAATTCCTTTGTCGTAGTAAGACAGGAAAGTTGATCTCAGAGTTGAAGGGCATAGTGAGCCGAGATGACCCGTCCCTTGTTTACCTAAAATCTCAGCATTCTCTTTAGTGCAGTAAGCTTTGATACCGACATTCCATCCCTCTTTGTACTTTGCAAGGGGCTTACAAGTATCAGGCGCATGCTTTGTATTGGCAGCCTTTCCGCCCTCAACACCTTTGTTGTAGCAGAATTGACCATAACCCACTTTTCTTGCTGTCGTGTATTCCTTAGAGCCTGTGCATACTGAGGGAGTGTTATTCATTTGGCCTGCAACACCGTGAGCTTCACCAGTCTTATGGCAATAAGTCACAATTCCCTGTGAGCGGCCATTGAAGTATTGGCCAGCATCAACTGTTACACCATACTCAGAGCAAGCTTTTTGATGACTCTCAAGGCGGCTTTCGCTCATCCCTCGTTCACCATCTCTTTTTCCAATTTCGGACCAATTACCAGTTGTACAATCTTTTTCAGAAAGTGATGCGCAAGAGGATGCAAAGGCGACGATTAAAGCATAGCGCCATAAGTTCTTCATAGAGGACTCCTTGAGAAAGTAAAAAAATTTTCTAGAAGTATTCCACAAAGATTCTAAAAAGAGCAAATACCAAACTCAACCTGGCACCTTTAGGAGGCACCTTTAGGAGCGAATCTTTCTTAAGAAAATAAAGGAAATGTCATCGTCTTTACGCCACTGATCCTGATGTTCAGTGAAAAATGAGCAAAGCTCTTTAAAACCCTCTTCAAAAGAACCTTTTCCAACTTTTTCACTAAGTTCTTCATGGGTGACATTATCAAAGAGACCATCAGAGCCCACAAGAACAGAGTAACCTTTCTTCAGTTGGACCCTTGAGGCGACTTCAATACGTAAAAGTTCATCACCAAGAAGATTATTAACGAGGTTACGATCATTGTGGTCAAGTGCCTCTTCTTGGGACATGTAACCGGCTTCGACGGCGTAGCCTACGGGCGATTGCGGGATATTATTGTAGATGGTTTCACCTGTACTATTAAAGTACTGAATCTCACTATCTCCGACAGAGTAGGAGCGTAACTCCGTCTCAAAGAGGGCACCAAAAGCAAGTGTGGTAAAAGCACTTGGGTACTTTTCACGAACTTTGAAATTCGCCTCTTCAATTAGACTAATGAGTTGAACATCTTGGGCCTTCTTAGTGCGAACATATTGAAAGATGGTTTCACCTACCGAATAACTCGCTTCCCTTCCATGAGGATGACCTCCAGCTCCATCGGCCACACCAAAGAGACAGAAGTCTTCTTTTCCAATAAAGAAGAGGGTGTCTTGATTCGTTTCCCCCTTACTTTGATTCTTCTGAATGAAGTAACCTATTCTGTAGTCATTCCAATCAAAAATATCCTGTTCTTTTTCTTCAATATTGTGGAGGAAGATCTCTTTGCTATCCATTCTCCCCCCAATTGAGTGTCTCAAGATGAACTCTTAAATGAGAAACTGTTTTAAATTCTTTGAGAATGAGACTTCTCTTAAGGCCTTTAAGAATATGCTTAATTTCTGCAGGATGGTTTTTGTAGGCTTTATGAGAACCGAGACATTCGTGAAAGAGGTGCATCATCTTTATAATATCCTCATCACGATTATCTTTCTTCGAATCCCCCCAATGATGCATATCAATCACCTTGAGATCAAAACCAAGACCAGCCCTTCTAATAATAATATTATCGAGATGAAGGTCACCATGATATTCACCATTGAGGTGAATACTTTCTACACCGAGGGCCAGAGCATAAAGAAGGTGAAGTCCCTGAAAGACGCCAATTCGTCCCCCTCTATGACGTTTGATAAAATTAGAGAGAATCTCCCCTTCAATAAACTCACTCACCAGACAGGCCACCTTAAAGCCTTTTATATTGAGGATCTCTTGACTGTGATAATTCATCACAATGGGACAATTATTAAGTTTATTGAGTTTTCTCGCATAGCGAGTAGAGACTTTTAATTTTTCGTTACGGTGGGGATAGAAAAGTTTAGCGGCCCTCATAATCCCCGTATGCATTTCTTGGACTTTATAAACTTCGCCTTCCCAACCAGATCCTAGTTTTTCAACAACGGTGTAGCGTCCAGCTATAGTGCGCCCCTCTTTAAAGGCGAATTCTTCAATTCTATTTTTCATTTAAAAACCTTTACGGATTTTCGAATTTCATTAATTCGCTCAAGATCAATGTCGACGATAAAGTGACCAGTTTCCTCTTTAGCATCGAGAAGGATGTCACCCCAAGGATCAATCACAAGTGAATGCCCATAGGTAATAATGCGCTCATTATGTTTTCCAACTTGAGCACTTGCCACAACGAAACACTGATTCTCAATAGCTCTTGCTCTTAAGAGAGTATGCCAATGGGCCCGTCCTGTCGGGACTGTAAAGGCGGCTGGATAAGTCAATATTTGAGCGCCCTCTTTAACATACTGGCGAGACATTTCAGGGTAGCGCAGATCAAAGCAAATCCCAAGGCCGATTCGAACACCTTGGCAATCAATCACCTGAGGAGTCATACCGGCAGTATAAATATCCGCTTCATCAATGGCCTTACGCTCACCTTTTCTCTCAATATCACAGCTAAAGAGATTCATCTTATCGTAGTGAGGAAGCTCAGTGCCTTCGCTCGTGAAATTAAAAGCGCGATTAACAACTTGCTCACCAAACCTCGTGGCAGCTGATCCCCCGATGAGGTTGAGATTAAAGTCACGAGCAATATTTTGAATCTCTTTATAATTGGGATCATCGGTTTTTTTGACCTGATCCCCTTCGACAAGATACGGACTTGGCTTTAGTCCATTACTCATGGAATAGAAACATTCGGGGAGGAAGAGAAACTCTGCCCCCTCATCCTTTGCCTTTTTCGCGTGCTCCCTTATAAAAGCAATATTCTTCTTAGGGTCTAGTTCCGAAGTCAATTGAATGAGGGCGATCTTCAAAGAGCGTATCCTTAGTTGATGTGCTTACCAATAGCGTAGTACTTAAAACCTGCTTCAATCGTTTTAGCAGTATCAAAAAGATTTCTCGCATCAAAAACCACATGAGTTTTAAGAAGATTTTGCATCTGCTTATAATCTGGGTTTTTAAACTCACGCCACTCTGTCATGGTCACAAGCCCATCACAGTCTTTCATCACTTCATACATGTCATCAACACGATGAAGTTTCCCTTCAGTTTCAGGATATTCTTTCATCACTTTTTGATAATTCTCTGAAGCAACAGGATCATAGAATCTAACCTCTGCTCCTGCCTTAGAAAGAGCACGGGCCATAGCAATGGCAGATGTTTCACGAACATCATCAGTGTTGGCCTTAAAAGCAACTCCCCAGAAAGCGAAAGTCTTACCCTTGAGGTCGCCTGCAAAGTGGTCATTCATTTTATTAAACATGATGGTTTTTTGATAATCATTCACATCTTCTGCTGCTTGGACAATATGAAGGTTAGTATCGTATTCCTTTGCGGTGTAGATAAGGGCTTTCACATCTTTTGGAAAACAAGAGCCACCATAACCAGGACCCGGATAAAGGAAATGCTTCCCAATACGAATATCTGAAGAAATCCCCTTTCTCACCTCTTCAACATCAGCGCCCGTGCGATCGCAGAGATTCGCTATTTCATTGATAAAAGAAATTTTCGTCGCGAGAAAGCAGTTGGCTGCGTACTTAGTCATCTCTGCTGAAAGGTTACTCATATGATAAATAGGATTTCCTTGACGCACGAGAGGCGCATAGAGTTCATCCATTTGCTTAGCTGCAAAGTCTTCTTTAGAACCAATGATGACACGATCTGGTCTCATGAAGTCTTCAATGGCAGAGCCTTCTTTTAAAAATTCTGGATTATTCACAAGGTGGAATTTCTTAGAAGTATTTTCGCTAATGAGTTTTTCAATGCGCGCCCCTGTTCCTACGGGAACAGTAGACTTAATCACAACGACAGCATCATCACTTAATGTTTCTGCGACACTCTTTGCTGCGCTATCAAGATAACTTAAGTCAGCACTGCCATCATCACCACTTGGTGTCCCCACTGCGAGGAAGATAATATCTGATTGAGAACAGGAGTCATAACCAGTAGAAAAATGCAGACGATTCGCTTTAATATTTCTTTCAAGAAGGTCATTAAGGCCTGGCTCATAAATTGGGGATTCACCCGCACGGAGCATCTCAATTTTCTTGGGGTCAATATCAATACAGGTCACTTGGTGACCGATCTCAGCGAAACAGGTCCCACTTACTAAACCAACATATCCAGTACCAATTACAGAAACTTTCATCGTCATTTTCTTTTCTCCTCCGTTTTGTGGCATTATAGTAGGAAACTCACAACTTCACCATGGGCAAAGGGATACACAATTGCGCAACTGGTTAAAAATGGGCCTCAAACTCGCTCTGGCCTTTCTTATTATTTTTTGGCTTTTACGAAGCGGAAAGCTCGACTTCAGTCTTATTAACCAATCTTTTAAGTTAGGTTATAACTGGCTCTTCGCTCTCGGTATTCTCGTCCTGCAAGATGCTCTCTCCGGCCTGCGCTGGCGCTGGCTTCTTAAGGCCAATAGTAATAACGACTTCCCTTACAAAGACATGGTGCGTGTGACCTGGATCGGTCTCTTTTTTAATTCGTTCTTACCGGGTGCGGTAACAGGAGACTTTATTAAACTTCTCTATGTTCGCGACCTTGATCCTGAAATGAGCAAGACCTATCTTGTCACCTCTGTGCTCCTTGACCGTATCATTGGGCTCGTCGGGCTTCTCCTCATTCTAGGCTTTGGGACTCTCCTCAATTACAGCACCCTTATAGAACTTTCTGAGCAAATGGCCAACCTCATTCACTTCAATCTCCTTCTCTTTGCTGGGGCTTTAGGAGTTTTGGTCTTTCTCTTTGCGCCTCGAAAAATACAAGAGCAACTTCTTTCTCTCACCAACTCCATTCCCGTCATTGGCACTAAAGTCCATAAGACGTTAGAGAGTGTGTGGATCATTGGAGATAATAAAGCTGTTCTCTTTAAATGTGTGACGCTTTCTATACTTCTTCAGTTTCTTAATTTTGCGGCCTTCTATCTCTTTAGTTCACCTTTTTTCACAAAGCCCTTTCCTTTTACTTATGTTCTCACTCTCATCCCCATTGGATTTATGGCGGTGGCAGTGCCCATATCTCCTGCGGGCCTTGGTGTAGGCCATGTTATCTTTGATAAACTCTTTGGTTTTGTTGGAATCAGTGGCGGAGCAAACTACTTCAACCTCTACTTCGTAGGACTTGTCTTTATTAATAGTTTTGGCATCATTCCCTACCTTCTCAGTGGTAAGAAACATTCACTAAAAGAGGCGGAAAAATTCGAGGAAAACTTAACTTAGACGGTTTTGAGGGAAGACAAAAATCTTTTCAACATCGATGTGACCATAGCGCTGCCACTTTGTTTTGAGGGCCTCTGTAAAAAAGAGAAACTCAAGATCGTGGCGCTTTTCATGAAGCTTTCGCACTCTCTTGGCTTCCTTTGCCATAGGCTTTCTGGCTTCCTTTGGCATCATTCTTAATCCATTAAAGAGATAATGCTCATTACGATAAAAGGCCGTTCTGCCAATAAAGATATCACCCTTAACCATAGAAGGGGCACTATGCTCCTTAGCGAGGGTGAGTTTCTTATCATGGAGGATATCTTTTAGGACATGGAGTCCTCTAAAGTTTGTTCCTAGGTATTCAAAGAGACTGTGATTAACTTCATTAATCGCTTGCTCAAGTTCAGCGAGCACAGAATGCTCAAGAATATATTTTTGAAAGAAGGTTTTACCTGTTTCATCGGGACGATACTGTAAGCAGTACCAATCATTGAAAGAGGCCATGCGGGATTCGTAATCTTCATCCTCTTCGAAGGCCTTTCCTGTTTTAGAAAAGTAATCATCCTTCGCTTGGAGAAGAGTTTCGTAAAAGTCTCCGCTTGAATAATGAGAAAGCACTTTTTCTAATAAGTAGCGCAGACTCTCATGCATTAATCATCCACCTTTAATACGGCGAGGAATGCTTCTTGGGGAACCTCTACGGCACCAACCATCTTCATTCTCTTCTTACCGGCCTTCTGCTTTTCAAGAAGCTTTCTCTTACGCGAAATATCCCCGCCATAACATTTGGCGAGAACGTTCTTTCTTAAGGCCTTCACTGTTTCTCTTGCTACAATTTTAGCACCAATTGCCGCTTGAATTGCAATATCAAATTGCTGTCTATCGATAAGTTTTTGAAGCTTTTGAGTAAGATCACGCCCTTTATAGAATGCATTTGAGCGGTGACAAATAAGAGAAAGAGCGTCAACTTTATCGCCGTTAAGGAGGACATCAACCTTAACAAGGTCTGCCGCCTCATATCCTTTAAACTCATAATCCATAGAGGCATAACCCTTACTCATGGACTTGAGTTTGTCATAGAAATCAAAAACCATTTCACTCAGGGGAAGATCATAGAAGAGCTGAACACGCTCTTCAGTCAGATACTTCATATCTGTTTGGCGGCCACGTCTTTCTTCACAGAGTTTAATGATTGAACCAACAAACTCGTTGGGAAGGTGGATCGATAGAGACACAACAGGCTCTTCAATTTTTTCAATCTCACCAACATCAGGCATTTCAGAGGGATTAGAAATACGAATTTCCTCTCCGTCTGTTTTTAGGACACTATAATTCACAGAGGGTGCGGTAGAGATAAGGCTTAGACCAAATTCTCTTTCAAGACGCTCTTGAATGATATTCATGTGAAGAAGACCTAAGAAGCCACAGCGAAAACCAAAACCAAGAGCGGCTGACGTTTCAGGCTCATAAGTAAAGGATGAGTCATTGAGAGCAAGTTTCTCAAGGGCATCTTTGAGGTCTTCATATTCATTGGATTCAACGGGAAAGATCCCACAGAAAACCATCGGCTTAATTTCGGTATAACCAGGTAGGGCCGGTGTATCTTTCTTACTCGCAAGAACGACAGTATCACCAATCTCAACATCACGAATGGTTTTAATGCCGCAAATAAGCATTCCGACATCACCTGCTTCAAGAACATCGAGCTCTTTAAAGAAAGGAGCATTCACACCCATGCTTAAGACTTCATACTCTCCACCTGACATTTTAAGGTGAATTTTTTGGCGCTTCTTAAGACTTCCACTCATCACCCTCACAAGAACGACAACGCCTTTATAGGGGTCAAACCATGAATCAAAAATCATCGCTTGAAGATCAGAACTTCTATCACCCTCAGGAGCAGGAATTCTCTTTACGATCGTTTCACAAAGATCTTCGATGCCAATTCCAGACTTCGCCGAAACCATGTCAGCATCCATCGCTTCAATACCGATAATATCTTCAATTTCAGTTTTTACTTTATCGGCATCCGCATGGGGAAGATCGATCTTATTAAGAACAGGAACAATTTCAAGATCATTCTCAATGGCCATATAAACATTGGCCAGTGTCTGCGCTTCTACGCCTTGACTAGCATCAACAACAAGCAAAGCCCCATCACAAGAGGCAAGCGAGCGGCTTACTTCATAGGTGAAGTCAACGTGCCCGGGAGTATCGATCAAATTAAAGTAATAAGTATTTCCATCTTTCGCTTTATAAGTAAGGCGAACCGTTTGGGCCTTAATGGTAATCCCACGTTCTTTTTCGAGATCCATATTATCGAGAAGACGATCTTTCATCTCACGATTGGTGACAGTTCCAGTGGCCTCAAGCAGACGATCGGCAAGAGTCGACTTACCGTGGTCAATGTGGGCAATAATAGAGAAATTACGAATAAACTTTTGATCCATAGCAGGGCTTCTAGTGGGCAAAGGCGCCGCACAAAATTACATAAATACTTCTTTGGACAGTACCATAAGGTAGTAATCTAGGGAACTTTCTTTTCCGCGAATCGGAATAACATTGGCGTAACCCTCATAAACATATTCGGGTTCTTTTTCTTGAGCAGCTATATCCTCTTCACTTGGTGCATCAATCACCTCACCTTCAAGAACATTGGAGTCTTCTTCTTCCTCTTCCTCTTCTTGACGCTTCGCTAGGATCTTAATCTCATTATTTTCAATCTTTGAGCGGCGCTTAAGAGCAAGCTCGAAGGTCTCAATGATGGTGGTCGGGATAACGGCTTCCGTCATTTCCTTACCAATAACGTCTTCCGATTGCACCTGAAGCAAGCTGTAGGTTTGATTATTAAGATAAATGAGAGAACCACTGGTGTTAGCAACAAGAACTGGCCTTCTCACAAGGTTGGCAAGAGCATCAAACTTTCTATTTTCCACAGAAATACGATCGGCCCGCAATTCTTCAAAGACTTTAAATGAGTAGATCATTTTATTCATCTCACGGGCAATTTCACCGATCTCATCTTCTTGAGAGTAATAGATACTGACGTCAAAGTTACAATCTTGAAGCTCGCGAATAGCATCCTTGATCTTCTTAAAGGGAAGAGCAATCTTACCAGGAATCACGAGGGCAAGAATAATCGTCGAAAGAAAGCCAATAA
>Ga0208203_1000842_pt1 | contig 13122 bp, 9 predicted proteins | sample DeeseametaMP2914_FD_184167 | JGI IMG/M metagenome (GOLD analysis project Ga0208203, IMG submission 184167) | Marine microbial communities from the Deep Atlantic Ocean - MP2914 (SPAdes) | ecosystem: Environmental > Aquatic > Marine > Oceanic | place: West of Santa Cruz de la Palma, Atlantic Ocean...
AAGACGGCCCATTCCAAAGGATTGAAGTTCTTTGGTGACCGTAGTGTCGATCATATAGAGGGCTTTGGGGTTAGTGAAGTCGGGGTCCTGGCGAATACCGCGCTCGAGGGGGTGATCCTTTAAGCTAGAAGCAAAGGCAATGGCCTCAAGTTTACCCTCAATGAGAATTCCAAGGTTGATTCCAAAATCTGAGTGGGCGCATTTTTCAAAGCGCTCAATACTTGTTTGGCGAGTGGGTTCGTAGACTTCTTTTTGAATACGATCAACATTTTCTTTATAGGTGGCGAAATTCTCTTTCGTGATAGCAATGAGGTCAATCTTATCTTTGAGCTCCTGGCTAACAGCTTCTTTAAGAGCGCTCTTCCACGTAGAGATAAGTTCTTCTTCACTTGAACTCTTGTGATCTTTTTCCTTAAGGCGTTGTTCAAGAAGAATATGTTGCCAGCGGGTAATATTATCAAGGTTACGCGCTTTGGTCTTCGCCTTGCCATTAAAGTCAAACGAAGCGCCTTTATAGATTTCTTCAGAAATAGCATTGAGGCGTTCAAAGAGAAAATCGATGTCCTCAAATGTATAGCTTGTATTAAGGCGAAAGCGTAGAGTCTTAGCCCCTGCAGGATAGTAAAGGAGACCGTGATTAAAGCGCTTTGAAATATAAGTCATCACATTTTCGGCGCTATCAACTTCAAAGGCAAAACTAAGTCCGAGAACGCGTGGGCGACTAAGGTGTTCACTAAAAGAGCTTAAGAGGGAATCGAGCTTCTTTGCCACATACTCTTCTATGGCGATGATTTTATCGCGCGACTGATCAAGGGCAAGACCATGATAGTATCCTCTAATGGCACTTGCGACTTGAAATTGTTCTCTCTTTTCTAGAGTGGTTCTTTGAAGATCTCGTGGGCTTAAAACCATTCCGACTTGGGCCTTCTTGGCACAGATCAGGTAATCAGGCACGAGGCTACGGCCTTTACTATCTTCAAGTTTAAAGTGACGGTGCCAAAAGAATTCGCGACCAAGGTGAAACCCCGTTTGCACCTCATCGTAAATGACACTTACGCCAAATGAACGCGCCATTAAGAGAAGGGCCGTGTGAAAGCGGTCACTAGCGTAGCGGTCCCCACCCTCACATTGCATGGGTTCGATGATGACAGCAAAGATATCGCCTTTAAGAAGTTTTTCACGCATTTGCATAAGGCAATCAACTTCACTCTTTAAAACAGCGTCGCCACTTTCGCTCCACTCTTTTAAAGGCGCAAACTCTTTAAGGGGGGCCTGATCCCATAGGGACTTCCATTCTTTTGGGCATTCCTTATTAATGTCGGCGCCACTCAGTTCAGGGTAGTCATTAAAGAGGGTTTCATAACCTGTTCTTTGAAAGGGCTCACGCTTAGTTTTATTCCAAGTAGAAAAAAGGCTGATCAGCATGCGGCCATGAAAAGAGCCTTCAAAAGCAAGAACCTTCGTCGCCTCTTTATTTTGGCGTCTTCTATAGGCATAACCAAGAGCAATCTCATTACTTTCAGCGCCACTATTACAGAGGGTTAAATCAAGCTTAGACCACCCCGTTTTGCGCATTAAGAAGCTATGAAGAGCGTCTTTGATTTTTAAAAATTGAGGATTGTGAGGATTATTAGTCCAACTCGCCAGGTGATGGGCCACTCCCATAAAAACACTGGGACTAAAGCCAAGGCCAAGGGTCGCAATTTGGCTGGCGGCATCCATGAGGTAGTGGGTCTCGCCACTTTGTGACTCAATACCCATGTAAGGACCGGCATTATGATCCAGCTCTGTGAGGTAGGCCTTCTTCTCTGCTGGGATAAGATTATCTTCATAATACTGAGTCAGCTTCTCTTTTGCATAAGCTTCATCTTGTTGATTGATTAGGGTGATTTCCATGGGGCCTCTCTTTAAATATAAAATTTTAAAATAAGTTAATTAGGAGTTCTGTGTTGCTTCTCTTATCTTTGTCTGTAAAAAGTCCTGATAGCTTAGTCCCGTATTTTCTAGCATCATAGGAAACATCGAAATGGGGGTATGACCAGGAAAGGTATTTATCTCATTGAGAAAAATCTCTCCCTCTTGGGTGAGAAAGAAATCCACTCGAGCCAGATCTTTGAGCTGAAGAAGGGTAAAGGCATCTCGAGCAAAGGCCTGAATCCTTTGACCAACTTCTTCGCTGATATCAGGAGCAATAGTGAGGGTCTTTGTCCCACTCTCTTTGCTGTATTTTTCTTCATAGGTGTAGAATTTCTGTGGGCAGACGATTTCACCAGGTAAAGTGGCGATAAGTTTCTCTTGATGAGTGAAAACGGCAACTTCAAGTTCACGTCCTATAAGAGTCTTCTCAAAGAGGACGTAGGGGCTCAAGGTGAAGGCTTCATCGATCGCCTGATCAAGTTCTTCTTTCTTTGTGACGTGATAGCAGCCCACACTGCTTCCTTGATGAGAGGCCTTAACAAAAATATCCTGATGAGAATCAAAGAAGGCATAGACCTCTGATCTGTCTTGGTGTTTTGAGCCGAGAAAAGTATAGGGGCTATTGGGGATCTTTAGGTGATCGAGCCAAATTTTAGTCGAGACCTTATTAAAGCAATTGAGTGAACCCTCTGGGCTTGCGCCAAAGTAGGGAAGTCCCATAAGTTCAAAAACTGATTGAATAAGACCGTTTTCACCCGGTGGACCGTGAATACAGGGAATGGCGTAATCAAGGGAGATGGTCTCTTGAGTGTGGCGATTAAAGATTTCACCGGCCTTTCTCAGCTCACAGTCTTCCCCGAGCAGATTGCGTCTGGAGCCATCTCTTTCAATGCAAAGATAGTGGGCTTTAACGTCAGAGATCTTTTCTAGAATGCCCAAAAAGTACTGAGCACTAATCTTAGAGACATCATGTTCTGTTCCCCCACCACCGCAGAGGAGGAGGATATTTTTCGTCTTTTTCATGGCCCCTATTTTAAAGGTTTTAACACCTTTGGGATAGGGGAATTGATGAGAAGATTCGCTATTAGTTAGACGCTCTGAGCTTAGCAGGCATGCGCTCTAAATTAAGAGTTGCAAACTGCTCCTTAAGTTCAGAGATAGGCATTGTCTTTGAAAACTTAGCCCCATAGCTTCTTACACTAATACTCTCGCTTTCCATCTCCTTGTCTCCGACCACGAGCATATAAGGGATCTTAGCCTTTTGAGTCTGGCGTGTTTTATAACCCATCGATTCATTACGATCGTCAACGCGAACACGAAAGCCTTGATCAAAGAGCTCTTTTTGCAGCTTTTGAGCAAACTCAAGATGGTTCGCATTATTCACGGGCACAATGACGGCCTGCTCAGGTGCGAGCCAAAAAGGAAAGGCCCCTCCGACGTGCTCTAGGTAGACGCCGATGAATCTTTCAAGTGAACCAAGAAGGGCCCTGTGAATAACGACAGGTCTTACTTCTTCACTATTAGAATTGGTGTAAGTGAGGTTAAAGCGCTCAGGTAGTTGAAAATCGAGCTGAATCGTTCCTAGCTGATGGTAGCGATTAAGGGCATCGGCTATTTCAACGTCAATTTTTGGTCCGTAAAAAGCACCGTCGCCTTCTTTAATATGGTATTCGTGACCACTTTGATCGAGGGCCTTCTTAAGCGCATCTTCCGCCTTATCCCAGGTCTCATCGTCTCCTGCTTTCTTCTCAGGGCGAGTCGAGAGGTTAACTTTTATATTGTTAAAGTCAAAGTGCTCATAACAGATAAAGAACATCTCCATGAGTTTTTGAATCTCTTCTTGAATGCCATCGACATCGATAAAGATATGGGCATCATCCTGACAGAAGGTCCTTACTCGCGTCAGTCCGGCCACGGCGCCCGCCTTCTCATAGCGGTGAAGACGGCCAAAATCCGCATAGCGCAGAGGCAAGTCGCGATAAGAGTATTTATAGTGAGCAAACATAAGCATGTGACAGGGGCAGTTCATGGGCTTGACGGCATATTCCCTCTCATCAATGCGGCTAAAATACATATTTTCTTGATAGTGCTCGTAGTGACCTGAGGTGTGCCAAAGGTCGGAGTCAAGAATCTGAGGAGTAATCACTTCATCATATTCATAGTGGCGATAAATTCTTCTCATAAAGTCCACAAGCTCGTTGTAAACCTTAGCACCCTTTGGCATGAAGAAAGGTGACGCTGGTGCCACACGCTCAAAGTGAAAGAGCTCGAGCTCTTTTCCAAGTTTTCTGTGATCCCGCTTCTTTGCTTCTTCAAGAAAGTGAAGGTGTTGCTTGAGATCCTTCTTGTCTTTAAAGCAGGCCGCATAAACACGCTGGAGCATTTGACGTTTTTCATCCCCGCGCCAGTAGGCACCGGCCACATGAAGGAGTTTAAAGGCCATGGGAAGATTGCCAGTTGATTCCACGTGGGGACCGCGACAAAGGTCAATAAATTCACCTTGACCATAGCAAGAAATCTCTTCGCCTTCAGCGAAGCTGTTGATGAGTTCGACTTTGAGTTCTTGTCCCTGCTCTTTAAAGAAGTCGATGGCCTCTTGCTTTTCCATCACTTTTCTCTCGATGGGCAGGCGCTCTTTAATAATCTTCTTCATCTCATTTTCAATGGTGGCAAGATCCTCTTCCGTCAGCTTATGCTCCATTTGGACGTCATAATAGAAGCCATTTTCAATGACAGGACCCACACCGAATTGAACATCCGAGTCTGGCCAGATACGAGAAATGGCCTGGGCCATGAGGTGTGCGCTTGAATGGCGAATTGTGTCGAGATCAAAGCTTGCCATGAAAAATAACTCCAACTTATTGAAATGAGGACGATTTAACCCCTTAACATAGCAATTAAAGCAAACGAAATCAACGATTTAAGTGCTAAATTTTACAATGTCCTCGCAAATTTTTGACCAAATTCACTTTGACATGGTATGACGTTACAGAGTGTTTGGAATATCAGCTATTTGAGCACTTTCATTGAAATGGAGATTTTCTATGAATGAAAACTATGGAACAGAAATTAATGTTGATTCTAGTAAACCCTTCGCGGCCATGGGTTATATGGCGGAAGATGATTTACTGATTCCCGAATCTAAGATGAATCAATACGAAATCGGTCGCGCCTTCTATCAATTAGGAAAGCTTCACTACGATAAATCTGACCTCGTTCAAGCAGAAGAGAACTTCATTAAAGCCTATCAATGTACAGAGAGACCCCGCGATACTTTTAGTATTCTTAAAATTCTTGGTTTCCTCATCAGAATCGCTTCAGAGAAACTTGAAGACGATAAGGCCACAACTTACATCGCTGAAGCTGAAGTGATTGTTGAAGAGATTACTCAAATTCTAGGAAGCCTCAACGCAGAATATTTTTATAATGTCGGCACCCTTAAAACATATAAAGGTGACTTTGAAGAAGCGCGTATGAATTACGAGCTTGCTTACAAGAAGTCTAAAGAAGAGAATGAGCCCGAGTTACTGGCTAAGACCCTTCTTGCCCTCGCGCAAAATGGGTACAACCTTAGAAACTTTGAAAAGGCCCTCGACTACCTTAATCAGCTCAATCAGTTGTTAAAGATTATCAAAAAGAATTACCTCTCAGGAGCGATGTTTCTCTTTTCGGCTAAGGTTCTTACCGAGATGGAAATGTATGACAAGGCCCTTGAGCACTTTAGTCTCGCTAACCAAGTCCTTCAGGACAAGAAGTGTTGGAACCTCTATGGTTACGTTCTTCTTGGTAAGGGTGTTGTCTATAAGAGAAGTGGAAATTACGAGAAAGCTCTCGATTACTTTCTTCTCGCGCGCGAGTCTATTGATAAAGTTACCTTTCGTCGCCTAAGTGATCTTATTGAGCAAGAGGTTGAAGATGTGAACGACAATAGTGTCGACCTTTACCTTGATAAGACAAATAGAAAAATTAAAGAGAGAACTCTTGGAACAATCGATTTTAAACATCGCTTTGTTCTTCTTGAGATTCTCTTTCTTCTGGCGAGAAACCCAGGTTCTTACTACGATAAGGAAGAGCTTGCTAAGCAAATTTGGAAAGACGAGTACAATCCTCTCATTCATGATAAGCTTATTTATACGTCTGTTAGTCGTCTAAGAAAATTAATTGAGCCAAAGAATGATCGTGGTGAGAAGAGAAAGTATATTATTCGTGGAAAAGATGGTTACACCTTTAATCCTCAAGCTAAAATCCGCTTCCATATGGAGAGTAAGAACGAAGGCCAAAGAACTATTGGCAATATCGAGCTTAGTTCTCCCGTTTAATATAAGCGCAAACTCTCAAGCTGATGTGGCGGTCTTTAGACTGCCTGGTCGTGTTTACTTTGTGAGTGATCTTGAAAAACAGCGCCTGGCCCTCAAAGTCTTTAATTGTGTTAAAGGGAAATCCCACCTTGAAACTTACTTAGAGTCTGACTTATCTCTTTTACAAAAGAATTCACTTCCTAAGCTCTTTGCCAGTGACCAGGACGAAGGGGAGCTTTTAAAAGCTGTCACTCCTTTTATGTATCTTGAAAAACTTAAGCTCACTGCTGTGTCTCGGGGCAAGGATCGGGTAAGTGAGCGTGAACTCTCTCTGTTGGGTAAGGGTTGCTCCCAATACCGCTGGGATACTCTCAATCGTTTTGAAAAATCACTCTTTATAAGCGAGAACTTCTTGCGTCAGCGCTTTAAAAAGGGGGAAGGTGAGATTCTTGATTATCGCAACTCCCTTGACGTCAAAGATCGACACGAGTTCTTTCGTTTGCGGGCCCGAAAAGAGCTCAAATGAATTTTATAGCCTTTGATAGAAATTCCTTTGGTCCTTCTCTTAAAGAGGACAAACTGCTGAAGTCTCTTATTCAAGTTGATCATGATGACTTCCCCCAGCCCTGGCGGGTTGAAGATTGGCACCAGCTAACCTTTGAGCACTATGGGCTCTATGGATCTTTTGAGAGTGGTGATCAGGAGAAGTCGCTACAGGGCTTTGCTTTATTTCGCGAGCTGCCAGGAGATGAAACAGTGCATCTTTTAAAGGTGGTCACCAGGTCATCAGCGCGCCAACAGGGCTTAGCCCGAAAGCTTCTTGAATTCGCCTTTGCTTCGCAGCATGAAAGGAGCTTTCGCTCCCTCTATCTGGAGGTGGAGCATGATAACCAGGCAGCTCTGCGTTTCTACGAATCTCTTGGCTTTAAGCGTTACCGCGAGCTTCGCCATTTCTATGGCCCAGGAAGACATGGAATCTCTATGGGCGGAGGTATTGCATAAATCATTTAATTTTGATAAAAATACGATGTCTTTTTGACATAAATACTCGAATCTAGGTTAGGGTGGATCTTTTTTCCGCCCTTTTTTTTTATTATGGGGCCTATTGAAGGCTAAGAGGTGTTGTGGAACTAGAGATTGTTCGCACGGGCATTGAAAAGAAATTTTACGAATTGGTGCAAGAGATTGTCGCTAAAGAGGGCCTTGAGCTCTATGCCATGGACTATATTAATGGTCAGCAAATGCTTCGCCTCTTTATTCAAGATAAAGAAAGTAAGACAGCACAACTTGAAGACTGTGCCCGCGTTGATCGCGCGATGACTCCCTATGTGGAAGAGCTGGATTGGATGCCTGAAGAGTTGACTCTAGAAGTAAGTAGCCCCGGAATCTATCGCGACATTAAAGAAGCAAAGAAGTTTTCTGAAGTGTGTGGCGAGAGACTGCAGCTTACTTTAAATGAAAAGCTTCAGCATGAGGATTTCATTGAAGGTGCTCAAGCAGATAAGAAAATCATGAGCACCAAGAAAGTTATGCTCTACCTCGTGGCCATGGAAGGAGAAGACCTCTTCCTTTCCCGTGAGAAAGAGGGTGCAAAAGAAATTAAGATTAATATTACAAATATAAAAAAAGCTAATGTAGAGCCTTTGTGGGAAGACCTCAAGGACACTTAAGGAAGGAAGGAAGGATTATGAACTTTTCTGAAATCGGCAGAGTTATTGAAGCACTTGGTAAGGACCGTGGAATTGAAAAGGATATTGTCGTAAAGGCAATTGAGCAGGCTTTCTTAGTCACTGCTAGAAAGAAATACGGAATTCAAGGGGAGTATGAAACTCGCTACAACAATGAAGAAGATGAGATTGAAATCTATCAATATAAGAATGTTGTTGAAGAAGTAAGAGATAAGATTACGGAAATTAACCTTACCGATGCTCGTCAGCTTGACGAAGATGTAGAAGTTGGCGACCAACTTGGTATTCGTATTGAGAACCCTAACTTTACACGTGTTGATGTGCAGACAGCTCGTCAAATTATTTTCCAAAAAGTTCGTGATGCTGAAAGAGAAATTCTTTTCTCTGAGTACAAAGATAAAGTTGGTGAGCTCATCACTGGTATTGCTCGTCGTTATGAGAGAGGAAATATTATCGTTGACCTTGGTAAGGCCGATGCTGTTCTTTCTCGTCGTGAGATCATTCCTGGGGAAGCTTTTAAAACGGGTGACCGTATTCAGGCCTATCTTTCTGACGTGGTCATGACTAATCGTGGACCTGAGATTCGTCTCTCAAGAACATCACCGATGTTCCTTGTTAAGCTCTTTGAAATTGAAGTTCCTGAAATTCAAGACGGAACAATCGTTATTAAATCAGCTGCTCGTGAGCCTGGGCAAAGAGCGAAGATCGCCGTGATCTCTGCTGATAAAGATATTGATCCCGTTGGTGCCTGTGTTGGTATGAAAGGCTCACGTGTTCAAAATGTTGTAAATGAACTTCAAGGTGAGAAAATTGATATTGTGAAGTGGTCTGATGATCTTGATACTTTTGCTCGCGCAGCCCTTGCTCCGGCAGAGATTGGCAATATCATGATTGACCACGAAGAGAAGCAACTTGATGTTGTTGTTGAGGAAGATCAACTCTCTCTCGCTATCGGCCGTCGCGGACAAAACGTCCGTCTGGCAGCGATGCTCTCTGGTTATAAAGTTAATATTATTTCTAAGTCTAAGCTCCAAGAGAAAATTCTTAAGTCTGTTGAAAACCTTCTTCAGATTGAGGGAATCACTGATGCAAGAGCACAGGTTCTCGTTCAAGGTGGCGTGACGGCCCTTGGCGATCTCTCTGTTATGGAACCAGCGCAAATCGCAGGTATTCTTGAAATTGAAGAGAGTGAAGCTCAGACAATTATCGATAATACTCTTAAGGCCATCGAAGGTGGAGAAATCAGCCTTCAGCCAGAAGAGGAAGAAGAGCTTGTTAGTGCTTCAGCGACTCCCCAATATGTTGGGATTCTTGCTGGAGAGGGTAGCGATGATGATGAAGCTAACCCTGATAAGTTCTCTGATGCAGAAAGAAGACTGCGCGAAGAGCTTGCAGCTTTTAAATTAAAGTAATGACCTATTAATAGGAAAAGATAAGGAAGAGGTAATTCATGCCTAAGAAGATTTTTGAACTTGCGAAAGAGCTTGATATGGGAGCCCTTGATTTAGTTGAGAAGCTAAAAGACCAAGGCTACAACGTGAGAAACCATATGAACTCACTTACAGATGATGAAGTAGAGAAGGTGATGGCCTCCTTTGCTGCAGAAGCTGCTGAGCAAGCCCCGGCGAAGAAAAAGACCAAGAAGAAAGTCGTTAAGAAAAAGGTCGCCAAAAAGACTTCTAAAGCGGGGACGGCTAAAACGACGAAGAAGAAAACGACCACAGTTAAAAAGACTGTGATTCGCAAGAAAGGTGAGGAAAAAGAAGCCGAGCCGGTCGAAGTCGCAGAAGCTAAAACTCCTGAAGCTGAACAAACTCCTCCAGCTGCTAGCCCAACTCCTAAAACGGTCGTTGTTAAGAAGTCCGGTGAGAAGAAAGTTACGGGTGAAGATCCTCAGGCAGAAAGTAAAAGTGAAACTCTTGGTGAAGCTTTTGGTCTGCGAGTGGTTTCAAGACCTGAAGCTGAAAAAGCGGCACAAGCAAGTGAAGAAAAACCTGCTGAAGCGCAAGAGCAAGCCGCTGCCGAGCAAAAGAGTGATGAGCCTAAACTTTATAAAGAAAAAGTTCATAAGTTTACGCCCGTTTTTATTCCTGAAAAGAAGGAAGAGACCTCTGAGGGAGAGTCCACAAGTGGTTCTTCTGAAGAAGGAAGTGACGCCGATAAAAAAGAGAAAGACTCTAAGAAGCGCCTAGGTGGACTCGCGACAATGATGTCCACGAAGAAAGGTGGCTCTAAGTCTCAGGTTCTTAATCAGGTGCGTGCCGATAACGAACTTAAGTCATACGCTGCTCTTAGTGGAACGGGTCGCCCGATCTACACTCAAGTGAAGAGAAAGAGATCTTACTCTGGACCTACGAAAGATACAGAGATTACGGAAGTTAAAGAGAGTAAGAGAGTTGTTAAGCTTCATAACGGTGCCACAGGTGTCGAGCTTGCTAAGAAACTTAAAGTTAAGTTTAAAGAAATGGTTGATGCCTGTCTTGATCTCAACCTCCTTGTTGGACAAGACGACTACATCGGAATGAGTCTAGCCGCTGAAATTGCCGCGCTTTATGACTATCGTGTAGAGGATATCAGCTTCAATGAAGATGAAGTAATTGGTAAAGATGAATTAGATGAAAAAGCTAAAGAGAAGCTTCCCCTTCGTGATCCCATTATTACGATCATGGGCCACGTTGATCACGGAAAGACGACTCTGCTTGATTATATTAGAAACGCCAAAGTTGCAGCAGGTGAAGCCGGTGGAATCACCCAGCATATTGGTGCTTACTCGGTAACGACAAAGAGTGGAAAGAAACTAACTTTCCTCGATACTCCCGGTCACGCGGCCTTCGCTAGCATGAGACAGCGTGGGGCTAATGTGACGGACGTTGTGATCCTTGTGGTTGCAGCTGATGATGGTGTGATGCCACAAACTAAAGAGTCTGTGCGCTTTGTTCAAAATGCAGATGTGCCCCTTATTGTTGCCATCAACAAAATGGACAAGGAAGGGGCGAACCCTGATCGCGTTAAGAATGAACTTACGGAATTTCACATTACTCCTGAAGAATGGGGTGGTGAGACTCAAATGGTTCCTATCTCTGCTCTTAAAGGAGATGGAGTTGATGACCTTCTTGAGGCAGTAGCCCTTCAAGCTGAAATGATGGAGCTTAGAGAAGATCCTAAAGGTAATGCTGAAGGTGTGACCATTGAATCTAAGGTTGAAGCAGGACGTGGGCCTGTGGCCACAATCCTCGTGCAAAGTGGAACACTTAAAAAAGGTGACTCCATTGTTGTTGGCGAGTGTTTCGGCCGCGCTCGTTCACTCACTGATCATACAGGTAAGGAACTTAAGTCTGCAGGACCAAGTACTCCTGTCCAAATTCTTGGTCTTAACGAAGCCCCAAGTCCAGGTGATAGCCTCAATGTTGTGAAGAACGAGAGAGAGGCTAAGAAGATTGTTCAAAACAGAATTGATGAGCGTAAGAAGCTTGAAGCTGCTCCTGTTAAGAACACTGTAAGTCTTGAGGACTTCTTTGCGCAGGCAACGGGTGAAGGTGCTGAAAAGAAAACGCTCAATATTATTGTCAGAAGTGATGTTCAAGGCTCTTTTGAGGCTATTAAGTCATCTCTTCATACGCTTTCCAATAGTGAAGTCGAAGTTAAGGTTATTGGCGGCGGTGTTGGTCCCATCAGTGATAGTGACGTTCAGCTTGCTGATGCCTCTGGCGCCATTATCATGGGCTTTAATATGAGACCGGCCACTTCAGCAAGACGCCTCTCTGAAGAGAAGGGTGTTGAGGTGAGAACCTACTCTATTATTTACCAACTTCTTGATGATGTGACTCTGGCCCTTGAAGGGATGCTTGATCCTGAAACGATTGAGAAATATATTGGTCGTGCTGAGGTTAAAGAGACCTTCTCTGTGCCTAAAGTGGGAACTATTGCAGGATCTGTTGTTATTGACGGCAGTATTCAGGTTGGTTGTCAGGTACGTCTTCTGAGAAATGGTAAAATTCTCTTTGATGGGAAAATGTCTAGTCTCAAGAGATTTAAAGATGATGTTAAAGAAGTTAAAAGTGGCTACGAATGTGGTGTTGGACTTGAAGGCTTTAATGACGTCAAAACGGGTGACCTCTTTGAAGCTTATCTAATGGAAGAAAAGAAGCGCTCACTTGAAGACGTCAATAAAGAAGACGCCAAGAAAGAGGCTGAAAAAGAAGCTCAAAAAGAAGAAAGTTCTATGAGCGAGAACCAGCTTTAAGGAAAAGTATGAAGAACCAAAAGGGTGTTAAAAAGGCGAAGTTTGAAGAGAAGATTCTTAACGAACTCAACCTTATTCTTAGGCAAGAACTAAGTGACACCCGTCTTCAATTTGCAAGCCTTACTAAGGTGGAGCTTTCAAATGATTTCTCTGAGGCCCTCGTCTATTGGGACACCTTTGATAGCTCAAAGAAAGACGATATAGCGAAGGCCTTTAAGAGTGCGGAAAATAAACTGCGTGCCACTCTTTCTCAGGTACTCAGAGTTCGCCACACCCCTGATATTAAACTTAAGTACGACACTCAGTATGAGTCTGAGCAGTATATTAGTGAGATCTTAGGGGCAGAGGCCAAGAAGCTTAATGACGGCGACTCCTAAGGAGTCGACGGGTGGGCTACCCTTTGATAATTCTCCCTATATTCTAGCAGTCTATAAGCCGCGAGGGATAAGTTCCTTCGATTGTATCCGTGCGCTTAAGCGCTCCCTCTTTTCTATTCTTGGAAAAGGAAAGGGCAGACGCAAATTAAAAATAGGTCATTTTGGAACTCTTGATCCCTTTGCTGAAGGAGTGCTCCTTGTCGGCACGGGTAAAGCTTTGAAGTTGATGAAGTTCTTTCAAGAGGACATGGTCAAAGTCTATGAAGGGGTGGGCTCTCTTAAGTTTTCTACGGATACCGGTGATTGTGATGGCGCGCTTTTAAAGGAAAGTGAGGAGCTTGAAGTTGGTGAGGAAGATATTTCTCACGCGCTTAAAAGCTTTGAGGGGGAGTATCTTCAAAGGCCTCCTTACTTTAGTGCAGTTAAGCATCAGGGAAGACCTCTTTACGAGTGGGCGCGAGAGGGACACTTTATTGATAAGGAGCCTGTTCGCCGCTTTGTTCATCGCTGCGAGTTCCTCAAGAGCGAAGATCAGCAGTATCGTTTTCTTTGTCAGGTTAGTAGCGGCACTTATATACGAGGACTTTGGTCGGATGTAG
>Ga0208203_1000848_pt1 | contig 13094 bp, 10 predicted proteins | sample DeeseametaMP2914_FD_184167 | JGI IMG/M metagenome (GOLD analysis project Ga0208203, IMG submission 184167) | Marine microbial communities from the Deep Atlantic Ocean - MP2914 (SPAdes) | ecosystem: Environmental > Aquatic > Marine > Oceanic | place: West of Santa Cruz de la Palma, Atlantic Ocean...
GCAAATTTGTTAACAGGAACAGCCCAAGGAGACAGCGCAAACCATGAAGTACTCTACATTAGAAGTAAAACAAGAGGGTCATATTGCCCACGTAGTACTTAACCGCCCTGATGCAATGAACAGTATGATCCCAGAATTTTGGACAGAACTGCCGGCGGCCATTCGTGAAATAGATGACGAAGCTAAAGCTCGCGTCATTGTTATTTCATCTACAGGTAAGCATTTCTCTGCCGGTATGGATTTATCTGTGTTCTTGAACATGAAAGAAGACTTTAAGGGCGACCCGTCGCGCAGGGCTGAACGCATGCGCCGCATGGTGATGCTGCTGCAAGACAGCTTTACTGCCATTGAGCAAGCACGGGTGCCGGTTATAGGTGCCGTTCAAGGTGGAGCCATCGGTGGCGCGGTAGACCTACTAAGTGCATGCGACATGCGCTACTGCACCCAAGATGCTTTCTTTACTATAAAAGAAACCCAATTAGGCATGACGGCCGATGTGGGTACCCTTCAACGATTGCCTAAGCTTATTCCTATTGGTGTTGTGAAAGAATTGGCTTACACCGGGCGCAACTTTGGTGCCGCAGAAGCGCAGCAGCTCGGCTTTGTGAATCAAGTATTTGACGACCAAGCTTCAATGCTAGAAGCGGTAATGAAAATAGCCCAGCAGATTGCAATGAATTCGCCGCTAGCGGTATCAGGCACCAAGACAATGATTAACTACGCGGCAGAACACACGGTAGCAGAAAGCTTAACCTATATGGCCACGTGGCAAGCGGGTATGTTCCAAATGGAAGACGTGTTCAAAGCCATGGAAGCACAGAAAACAAAAACACTGCCGGAGTATCCGCCGCTGCACCCAGCGATTAAAAAAATGAATTCGTAAGTTTATGTATGAGCGCGTTTTTAAACAAAGCGCGCATTATAAAAAAATAGTTAACAGGCATTTTAACGGCTTTTATCAAGCCGAAACGACTTTCAGGAATGTATCATGAATCAGACCGTTACCGATCATCCCGTTTACCCCCATCTATTTCGCCCGCTAGACTTAGGCTTTACTACGCTTAAAAACCGTGTGCTTATGGGCTCTATGCACACGGGCTTAGAAGAGTTGCCTGACGGCCATAAACGTATGGCGGCTTTCTATGGCGAACGCGCCAGAGGCGGCGTTGGGCTTATTGTAACAGGGGGCATTGGCCCCAACGAAGAAGGGGCAACGCATCCTTCCACTTTTCGTTTAGACACCGATGAAGCGGTGAACAATCACAAAGAAGTGACAGACGCCGTTCATATCGCGGGTGGCAAAATTTGTATGCAAATTTTGCATACAGGGCGCTATGCGTATAGCCCTAAACTTGTTGCACCTTCTGCGGTACAAGCGCCGATTAACCCGTTTAAGCCAAAAGCACTTGAAGCTGAAGAGATTGAAAAGCAAATACAAGATTTCATTACTGCAGCGACCCAAGCTCAGCGCGCCGGGTACGATGGCGTTGAAATTATGGGGTCTGAAGGCTATTTCTTAAACCAATTTATTGCAAAACGCACTAACCATCGTGACGACGAGTGGGGTGGCGAGTACGAAAACCGCATCCGCTTGCCTATTGAAGTAGTCCGCCGCGTGCGCGAGGCCGTAGGTAAGCACTTCATCATTATTTACCGCCTGTCGATGCTTGACCTTGTTGAAGGTGGTTCAACGTACGATGAAGTGGTGCAGCTGGGCAAAGAGATTGAGAAAGCCGGTGCAACTATCATTAATACCGGTATCGGCTGGCACGAAGCGCGTATTCCAACCATTGCCACCAAGGTTCCGCGCGCAGCGTTCACTTGGGTAACCGCGAAATTTCGCGAAGCGCTTTCAATTCCTGTTATTACATCTAACCGTATCAACACGCCTGACGTAGCGGAAGAAGTGCTATCTCGCGGTGATGCAGATATGGTGTCGATGGCGCGTCCATTCTTGGCCGACCCCGACTTTGTGCGTAAAGCGCAGCAAAATAAAGCCGATGAAATTAATACGTGTATAGGCTGTAACCAAGCCTGTCTTGATCACGTATTTAACGGCAAAATGACCAGCTGTTTGGTCAACCCTCGTGCCTGTCACGAGTTGGAAATTAACGTAAAACCTGCTGAGACTAAAAAGCGTGTTGCAGTGGTTGGCGCAGGCCCAGCGGGATTAGCTGCAGCCGTGACGTCTGCCCAGCGCGGTCACGACGTTGTAATTTACGATGCGTCTAGCGAAATTGGTGGCCAATTTAATATTGCTAAACAAATCCCTGGCAAAGAAGAGTTTTACGAAACGTTGCGTTATTTCAAACGCCAGATTGAGCTTCATAAAAATATTACGGTTAAACTGAATACTTATGTTGATGCCGCTCAATTAAATGACGAAGGCTTTGATGAAGTTATGGTAGCCACAGGTATTAAGCCTAGAACCCCTGCCATTGAAGGTATTGAGCACGAGAAAGTACTGACCTACATCGACGTGTTGAAAGAGAAAAAGCCTGTTGGTAATAAAGTGGCCATTATCGGTGCTGGCGGCATTGGTTTTGATACCGCTGAATACCTGTCTCATGGCAAGGAAACACCAAGCCAAGACATACCTGCATTCATGAAAGAGTGGGGTATTGATATGACCTTCTCGGCCCGCGCGGGTATTGAAGGCGTTAAGCCACAGCCTGAACCATCGCCAAGAGAGATTTTCTTACTGCAACGCAAGACCACAAAAGTGGGCGCAGGTTTAGGAAAAACCACAGGGTGGGCGCACCGGGTAGGCTTGCTGGCCAAAGGGGTGACTATGATCCCAGGTGTTAGCTACGATAAAATTGACGATGAAGGTCTACATATTACGGTAGACGGCAATAGCCAAGTATTGCCGGTAGACAACATCATTATTTGTGCAGGCCAAGAGCCAATGCGTGACATCGTCGAAGGTTTGAACATGCCATATCACCTTATTGGTGGTGCCGATGAAGCATTGGAGCTAGATGCGAAACGCGCCATCGACCAAGGCACACGGGTGTGCGCGGCAGTGTAGCGCACTTTTATCGTTATTCGATGTTTCGATACTGCTTCAAAAGCCCCTTAATCTGCATTAAGGGGCTTTTTTCTTTCCTGCAACAGTAGCTGATTTTCCTGCGGCAGAATGGAAAAGTCGAATTTGCCCAATATATTCATGCCAAGTAGCCCATCAGACTCAGGTAAAGCGTCTTCGGGTAAAACGATGGCTGATATGTTGCTGATTTCATAACCGGCGAATTTAAAAAGAGGGATTTTTACGAGTGCCGCTTCTATGCTGCCAGACGCAGTATATACTTGAAAATTTCCCACAAATGGTAAGGTACTGTAGCCTCCCATTCGCCTAAATAATGAATAGGAGATAGCTGAAATAGTGGCACCTGTATCCAATATCATGTCGGCATCTTCATCAAGTGTAATAGCATCTACGCGATATTGATCGCCATACCTTCGTAACGGCACGTACACTTCTCTAACGTACCCCTCAGCGGTTATGGCACTCTCGCGATTTTCTCTAAGGCTAGAGGGATTAGCGGGGTTGTCGACGATGGAAGACGCTTCTTCTTGGTATGCAAACCCCCGAATGGCTTGTGCTTTACTATGGTTAAAGGGCAGCGCCGCCAATACATCTTCCATTAACGTCAATTTTTGCTGATGGGCGTAAGCTTCAGCAAGGTTAAGAATATAGGCGTGCTCGTCGGGTACACGCTGGTATAACGCTTCGTTAAGTTGCGCCACCAACTCCCATTGCTGTGCTTGGCGTAGCTGACGCTGCGCTTGTTGATAAAGGGTGGATATTTCAGCGTTAACATTATTTCGCGCTGAAGTTGAAAGGGATGAATCGGCTAAGTCGTAATAATGAATAAGTGCAGTAGAAAGTGGTTGAGTTAACTTAATCAATTCGGCTTCAATGAGCAGTAAAGCTTCATTGTTAGGCGCATCTTTAAGGTAACGATTGAGTTGTTCCGCTAATTTGTCATAGTGGCCCGCCTCCAGCATTTTGCGCAGATCTCGTACTGCATTCGCTATATTTTCATCTGAATAGGGAGCATCGCCATTGTAACGTGCGCCTTGAGTGGCAGAATGACCGCCATTCGGCTGTAACACTGCCGAGCTATCTCCGGTTAACCTTTGTTGATAAGCGCTTTCATGGCTGATGGCATTTTGATTCACTTTTTCAAGGCGAAGCCATAAGTAGCCATTAATACCGATGGAAGCCACTAACAAGCCAAGAAGAAAATACACTAACACACGGTTCATCGGATCACCTCGTGGTGGCTTGCGGAAAAACACACGCACTACCGTAAATCTCGGTAAAGCGCGAAGGCATTCGTTTAGGAGCGCCGGTATCAAGGCTAACGCACACAAAGGTGGTAATAGCATCAAAAACAGGTTTATTGCGCTTGGGGCATATGAACTGAAACTGGCGTTTTAGTGTGAGCTTGAAATCGCAAAATACAATCCATGTAGCGCACGCAAGCGTGTCACCTAAATGGGTGGGAAGATGATAGTTGAGCTCATGGCGCTTAATCACCATGCCCCGGTTTAGTGACTGATAATCGGCAAATTGTAAGCCAAGCGCGTTCGAATGCGCCCAGGCCAGGCTTTCTAATTGCGACAAATACGCCACATTATTTACGTGCTGGTAGTGGTCAATATGGGTTTCATCAATTTGCCACTGCTGAACAAATGGCTGTGGGTACATCCACGATATCACAGGCTCGCTCAATGTTTTTCCTCAACTTATTTCATTGCTTAGAAGCGATTTCACACTACTGGCAGCGGGTTTTGCTCGGGTAACTTTACGGTATCGTCGAGCAAGGTCTGCATAAGCGCCTTCTCTCGCATAAGAACCGGCTGGATGAAGCTTTGAACATCGCCGATGGCTTTAAAGGCATTAAATCCACGTTCTAAAAATTCGTGCAGCGCGAGTAGGCCAGCCAGTTTGGCAGGGCGACGAGACAATGAAATTAACATACCTATACCGCGAATTTTGATGACATCCGCCAGTTGGTCACCCAAATGAGAAATAATCGCTATTTGATGTGCTCTGTCTTCTGCTCTACCAATATGTCGGTAGGCTTGCGCGTAGCTATCACGATGAATGGGTTCGCCGGGGTAGTTCGCATCCATGTATTGCGCCATAGCCATGTCTAAATCGAATGAGAGGGCGTTAAGAGAAAGGGCATCGTCCATCGCATTCATGGCTTTATCGGGGAGAACTTTGGCGAGTTTTGGTATTACGCGTACCAAATCAGCGTCCCTTTGGCTGAAATCTTTCGGCCCATAAAGTTCTTCAACAAAAAATGCCATGGCCTTTTGATAGCGTTTTTGCTGCGCTAAATCGTCATGAGAAACAAGTAGGCGCTGGCACTGCCAGTCTTGTAGTTGATGAATTAGCGGCATGATATTAAGTTGGTTCGCCATGTCGCGAAGCGCATTGACGCGATGAATATGTTTAACAATCTCTTGTGCCAATAGAAAGACTCCATCACTGTGGTTTCTGGATTGCAGAGTCGATAGAGTGACCCAACCCTGCTTAGCTTTCAAGTGAGAAGTGGCTGTTTTACTGATATAATACCGGATTTATTACCGCGCCTGCCCGCGTGTTTAATTGTTTGTTGACCTATAAGTGATGTATGAATTTAGAAGGTAATCAAAACCAGCCTCAGCAACGGGATGAAGACGTACCTATTCTCATAACGTTGTTTAACCGCACCTTTGCTGATTACAACACCCGTTTGGTGCTAGGCGAGGACGAACCCGTATACCTACCCGCTAATGACCAATGCCCTTATCATCAAATCGTGTTTGCCCACGGTTTTTTTTCAAGTGCCTTGCATGAAATCGCCCATTGGTGCATTGCGGGCGAAGCTCGACGTTTGCAAGAAGACTACGGTTACTGGTATTGCCCCGATGGACGTGATGCCCAACAGCAGGCCAATTTTGAAAAGGTAGAAATAAAGCCCCAAGCCATTGAATGGGCATTCACAGAAGCGGCAGGAAGAAAGTTTCAGGTGAGCACCGATAACTTAAACGGGGCAGAACCCGATAGGGAAACCTTCACAAAAAATGTGGCGGCTCAATTGGCGTGTTATCAAGAAAAGGGGTTTCCACCGAGGGCTCAGCGCTTTATTGATGCATTGACGGCAACATTTTCAACCCTGGCAAAGGGGAGCGCAGCATGAGTAATCCTCAATTTCGACTGGGCGTTATTGTTAACCCTTTTGCCGGGATTGGCGGCGCATTGGCGCTAAAAGGCAGTGACGGTGCGCAGGTGCGTGAAAAAGCGTTAGCCATGGGCGCGGAAAAAAAAGCCAACGAAAAAATGGCGAAAGCATTAAGTATTTTAGAGGCGCTATCGGGCAAATTTACCGTGGTGACCGCCCAAGGAGAGATGGGCGAAAGTGTATGTGTTTCATTGGGGTTACCCTATGAGGTTATCTACTCACCAAGTTGCACGCAAACCGAGGGTGAAGATTCAGAAAAAGCCGCCCAGGCTATGCTTGAGGCCAATGTGGATTTGCTTTTATTTGCCGGAGGGGATGGTACCGCTCGAAATATTTGCAACGTGGTGGGCGCGGCGATACCCGTGTTAGGCGTGCCTGCTGGGTGCAAAATTCATTCTGGCGTTTACTGTGTTTCGCCCGCGGCGGCAGGGCAGGTGGTGAGTCAAATGATTGCCGGCGAGTTAGTTAGCGAAATGGAGGCCGAAGTCAGGGATATTGACGAAAATGCATTTCGACAAGGCAAAGTCATTGCCAAGCATTACGGAGAAATGCGAGTGCCCGCCGAGCTAACGTATATTCAGGCGGTAAAAATGGGCGGGAAAGAAGATGAAGCCCTTGTGCTTGATGATATTGCTGCCTACGTAAGTGAAATGATGGAAGATGAACCCGATACCTATTTTGTGATGGGATCAGGCTCCACGGTGGGTGCGATAATGGAGTACCTGGGGCTTGAAAACACCTTATTAGGGGTTGACGTGGTTCGCCAGGGAAAACGAGAGGCCAGTGATGTGACAGCATCGCAGCTTATTGCGCTTACCCAAGGTAAGCCGTGCAAGGTGGTGTTAACGGTTATTGGTGGTCAAGGCCACCTCTTAGGGCGAGGAAATCAACAACTTAGCCCAGAGTTTATTCGCCACGTAGGCAAACAAAACATGATAGTGGTGGCCACTAAGCAAAAAATCCGTGGGTTACACGGAAAGCCATTACGTCTAGATTCCGGCGATGAACGTTTGGACGCCCAGCTAAGTGGTGCGTTCACTATTATTACCGGATACAAAGATAAAGTATTGTATAACGCCGTTTAATATTAGCCCTTAAAAAAGAGGCGCGCGCGTTGAGTTAACAAAGGAGAAAGTCTTGTTACCACCTGCTGCAGCACCACAATCTGTGGTCGAAAAAATAGCAAAAATTGAATCCGCCCTAGACGATGTCGTGAACCATGGCAGTGACGATGAATTGTTTATTGCCAGCTACTTGCAAGGGCACTTTGCCGTAGAAGCACGACAGTTAGAAATGCAAGAAAATGCCACGATTACGCTGCTTGATGAAAAGATGCAAGAAAGCCTTCAGCAAGCTTTCGCTAACAATGAATTAGAAGGTGGCGACGCCGCTCGGGTTTCTGCTTTGTGGGCAAAGCTTATGTCTGAGAGTCGTTAATCGCGCAGACTTCATGCTTCTTTTGTCGAATGGATATACGCGGGTAAATGCTCTACATTAGGAGGTAATTCAATCATTACCCTTCCTTACCTATACGTTTTTCATATTCAATGACGGCAAATTGCGCATATCATCGTAACCCTTTGAACATAGCCACGCGCTTGATAGCGGTGGTGTTTATGTTTTTTTGTTGTGCGTGTTCTTCGTTCGCTGTTGGTAGCGATACCTTGATGAATGAATATGCCATTGAAAAACTCACGTTAGAAGAAGGCTTCGTTTCCTCAGAGATTTATTCCATTATTCAGGATCGTAAGGGGTTTTTATGGTTTGGTACCGCTGAAAACGGGGTCATGCGGTACGATGGTAGAAACGTCACCCTGTTTGAGTACGATAGATCAACAGCCAGTGGGCTATCACATAATGATGCTGGCAATCTCATGCTCGATAAAAACGGCAATATTTGGGTGGGGACCTGGGGCGGCGGCGCAAACAAGTACAATCCGGCGACCGGCGAGTTTACGCGGTTTGCCCATGATGCCACACGAGATGACGCGTTATCGTCAAATCGTATTCAGTCGCTATTTCATGACGCGAGTGGTGATATTTGGTTAGGGTCTTATGCGGAAGGGTTAAATAAGTACCTAGGGGGCAATTCGTTCGCCCGTATTCAAGCCATTGAGGGTAAAGCCGATAGCCTTTCGCATAACCGAATATGGGATATTGAAGACAACGATGAGCATAGCTTATGGGTAGCCACCAGTTTTGGCCTCAACCTATTAGATAAACGCACGTTATCCGCCACACATTTCTTTCCTGAACCTGACAATAAAACAGGAACGGGCGCCAACGAAATTCGGAGCATTCTCATTGCCTCTAATGGGCGCTTTTACGTGGCTACCCAAGAAGGGCCTTTCATCTTCCACCCCGATACCGGTGAATTCACCCGGCAGTTAACGGTGAACGGCACCACGTTAGGCCAAGTGAATTCGATGATAGAAGATCACGAAGGTTATATTTGGTTTGTGACGACCAACGGCATTTATCGACAAGCCATGGATGAGCATGCCGTCGAAAAACTGGATTTTGATTACAATAATGGCCTTCGTATTATCTTTGAAGATCATACTCATACCAAATGGGTTACCAGCGAAGTTCATGGCATTTTCAAGCTAACGCCTCGCAAAAAAGTTAAGTTGATTAACAGTGATGAGTTAACACCACCCAATGGCATTGCGTTAGATGATGAAGGTGATGTCATCATCGTGAATGCCAGCGGCGATGTTTATCGATGGCAAGTCGACAATCAAAACCTCACTAAAATTGCAGACTCTGTGTTTAATGCTTTCGAGGGGTACGTGGACGATGGCGTTATAGAGCGTCCTATTGTGCTGCCAGACAGTGAGGCCTATTTGTGGATAGCGCAGGATGATTTTCTGGTTAAATTTAATCTAGAAACCGGCGTTTCTACCCCGGTGACTTACCCTCATTCTGACGAGCGCTTTAGGCAATTTAGAGAATTTAGGGCGCTGGCGCTAGATGACGACAATCGACTTTGGATTGGCACCTATAAAAATGGTGTTTATGTGTATGACGAAACTGATCATGCCTTTACGCATCTCAATCACGCCCAGGGATTGTCGCACCCTGAAGTGCTCGATGTTACCAAAGACGATAAGGGTAACATGTGGGTGGGTACGGGCAGAGGGGTCAATATCTGGCCTAAAGGTGAGGATCGCTTTATCAACTTTGTTTACGATGAAAAGGACTCGGGCAGCCTTTTAGGCAACATTGTTGATGACATTCATCAAAGCGCAGATGGAAAAATTTGGGTAGCGACCCAAATGGGATTAAATCTCTACGTACCTGACAGCGCTTCATTTCAGCGCTTTAGTGAAGATGACGGCTTGCCCGCATCACTAATACGCGCCGTGAGTGATGGCAAAGACAGCACGCTTTGGTTAACCACCAATAAGGGAATCTTCTCTTACGACCCCCTAAATAAAAGCACACTGAATTATAAATTGAATACGAATTTAAGTGGCAAAAACTACTACCCTAACAGCCTATTTCGAGCAGCCAATAATACTTTTTTTGCTAGCAGTCAGCGAGGGGTTGAATACTTTAGTTATGTGCAAAGCGACACGGAAATGGCGCAATCGAATATTGTATTAACAGGGTTTACAAAGATGGGGCAAGAAACCCCGCTAGACAAGCCGCTTCCCTATGTTTCTGAAATCGAGTTAAGTTATCTCGATTACTTCTTTACTCTTGAATTTGCTGTACTTGATTATACGGCGCCCAGTAAGGCGCGGTACGCCTACAAGTTAGAAGGCTACGATAATAACTGGATTGACATAGGCAATCGGAATAGCGTTTCTTTCTCTAATTTAAACGGTGGGCATTATCGCTTACTCGTAAAAGCAATGAACCATGAAGGTGAATGGGGGAGTAGCATCCTCAATTTACGCTTGCATGTTTCTTCTCCGCCGTGGAAAACCTGGTGGGCATACACCTTATATACCCTCTTTTTGGCAGCCTTAGTTTACTTGGTTATTTATCTGCGAACTCGGCTACATCAAACAGAGATCACAAAGCAAAAACAATTTGTTGTTGCCTTGGAGCAGCAGGTGTCTGAAAAAACTGCCTCATTAGAAGCGCAAGCCTGTGATTTAAAAGAAGCGGTAAGCAAAGCCGAAGAAGCGACTAAGCTTAAATCTGAGTTTCTTGCCAACATGAGCCACGAAATAAGAACCCCAATGAATGGCGTCATTGGCATGTTAACGCTACTTAAAGATACAGGCTTAACAAACGAGCAAGCCCAGCGGGTGAATATTGCAAGTACCAGCGCCAACGCTCTGTTAAACCTCATCAACGATATTTTAGACTTTTCAAAAATTGAAGCCGATAAACTTGAACTCGAATGCGTAGACGTTGACATCCGAAGTCTTGTGGAAGACCTCGTGCAATCGGTTGCGCATATTGCTCAGGAAAAAGGCATAGAGATAATCGTCGATGTCTCTGCCATCCGTGTTTCTACGATAAAAACAGACCCAAACCGACTTCGTCAAATAATAACCAATCTGCTAAGCAACGCCATTAAGTTTACCGAGCGCGGTGAGATTAAGATTACCGCCAGTCTTCAGCCTTCTGAACCCAAAGGAACCCAAATATTCCAGTGTACGGTTAAAGACACCGGTATTGGCATACCTGAACATAAGCTAGCGCACTTGTTTGATGCTTTTACCCAAGTGGATGCGTCTACCACCCGGCGCTACGGTGGCACAGGGTTAGGCTTGAGTATAACGAAAAAGCTCTGCAACTTACTTCAAGGTGATATTAAAGTTGTTAGCCAGTTAGGTGAGGGCAGTTGCTTTAAAGTGCATTGCCAAGTGAAGCACGCTAGCACGGCCACGCCACTCGACGCTGTGCTTGAGGGCGAAGGTAAACGTTGTTTAGTGATAGATGATAACAGCGCTAACCTATGTGCATTACAGAAGCAGCTTAGTGCAATGGGCGCTCACGTTCTAACCGCAAAAGACGGAGCGTCGGCACTAACGCTACTTCAGCAACAGCCTAGCAGTGATAAATGCGATATTGTGATAATTGATAGGCACATGCCAGGGATGAGTGGCACCGATATCATAAAGGCGATACGGGAAGATAAAGTGAACAACGCTGTTAAACTGGTACTGTTAACCCAGTTGGGAGATGTGGGTGAAGCTCATTATTTTCAGCAGTTAGGGGTGTCAGCGGTTTATCCTAAACCGTTTAGAACCGACGATATGCGGGCCATGCTAAGCGGAGAAGAAAATCTTCAGCCATTTATAGCCAAACAATCAGTTCATTCGCCTAGGCAGGCTAATTATCACCTTGATGAGAAATGCGGGGCAACAAATCAAGGCGAAATGAATGACGCGCACGCCCCAAACGGTGCACAGGTACTGTTGGTAGAAGACAATGCCATCAATCAAATGGTGGCCGTGAATGTTATTGAAAGTATAGGCCTAGCTGTTACGGTGGCGAGCAATGGTAAAGAAGCGCTCGATGTATTGCGTAAGTCCAACGAAGGCGGCTGGGCATTTACCTTAGTTATTATGGATTGCCAGATGCCTGAAATGGACGGTTACGAAGCGACCAAGCAGATTCGACAAGGAAAAGCGGGTAACGAGAATATTAACATTCCCATCATCGCAATGACGGCTAATGCCATGCAAGGTGACAAAGAAAAGTGTTTACAAGCGGGTATGAGTGACTTTTTAACCAAGCCGGTCGATCGTGAGAAGCTGGTTGATAAACTCGCCCATTGGGTTAAGTAAGCCTAAAATCACATGGCGGAGCAGCGTATTTTTGATGATAAACGCAATAAGATTGAATTTGTACTTGAATAAGGCACTTACCGTTGTTTATGCTCTCACTCACACCCCCTCCAGCGTAATTAAACAATAAATGATAGAAGAATTACAACAAGCACAGGCGCTTTACGACATCCTGATAGAATTTGCTGTGGCCTACAGTTTTCAAATTGTCGGCGGCTTGTTCATTTTATTTGTGGGGTGGTGGCTCGCCGGTAAAATTGGCAATGTGGTCGAAAACTTAATGATTGGCCGCAATATCGATATAACGCTGAGTCGTTTTACCGGGGGTGCCTGTAAAATCCTTATTCTTGCCCTTGTCATTATTATTGCTCTTGGCAATATAGGCATTAGCGTGACGCCATTGATTGCAGCAATTGGCGCAGTGGGGTTGGGGGCAGGCCTGGCTATTCAGGGAATGCTGGCGAATTATGCCGCTGGTTTTACCATTATTATTACCCGTCCATTTGTTTTGGGTGACACTATTCAAGTTCGCGGTGTGTCTGGCGTAGTGGATAAAGTCATGCTGCCTTACACCATATTAATTGACGAAGACAACGTACAGATCCAAATTCCAAATAAGTTAATTGTTGGCGAAATTTTGCATAATTCTGCTGAACAAATGCTTATTGAACTTGAGGTTGGTGTGGCCTATCACAGTGATGTTAATCAGGTCACCGCGCTCATAGAAAACGCCATTGCAAAGGTAGACGGTGTGGATAGCACCAAAAAGCCTGCAGTTGGCGTGGATAACTTTGGTGATAGCAGTATTAATTTCGGTGTACGGGTATGGGCGCTTACTACCCGTCATTATGAAGTTCGTTATGCGCTAAATAACGCCATATTTGCAGCACTTAAAAACGACAGTATCGAAATACCTTTCCCACAACGGGAAGTGAAAATGCGTTAAGCCTGCTTTATGTTAGTGGGCTAAATTTACCGTGCTATGAATGTCGCCTTCTAGGCTTTCAAGATCGCTAACTAAAACCTGCCCCTGATGTACGTCATAGCTAGAAAAGGCGTTAAGGGGCAACACGTCAGCACTGCCTTTCTCAGCTATCGG
>Ga0208203_1000849_pt1 | contig 13074 bp, 10 predicted proteins | sample DeeseametaMP2914_FD_184167 | JGI IMG/M metagenome (GOLD analysis project Ga0208203, IMG submission 184167) | Marine microbial communities from the Deep Atlantic Ocean - MP2914 (SPAdes) | ecosystem: Environmental > Aquatic > Marine > Oceanic | place: West of Santa Cruz de la Palma, Atlantic Ocean...
TAAAAGAAGCAGCTGAAAAGGCGAAGCATGAGCTGTCTTCGACTACTTCAACAGATATCAACCTGCCATTCATCACTGCTGATGCCGAAGGTCCTAAACATCTTAACTTGTCTCTTTCAAGAGCTAAGTTTGAAGACCTTATTGGTAGGCACCTTGAGAGAATTGCTGAGCCTTGTCAGGTTTGTATAAAGGACTCAGGTCTTGATAGAAATGAAATTCATGAAGTAATCCTTGTTGGTGGATCCACTAGAATCCCTGCTATTCAGACAAGAGTTAAAGAAATTTTTGGAAAAGAGCCTTCAAAAGGTGTTAACCCTGATGAAGTTGTTGCTGCTGGTGCTGCCGTTCAAGGTGGTGTACTTCAAGGTGACGTAAAAGATGTTCTTCTTCTAGATGTTACTCCACTATCTCTTGGTATTGAGACTCTTGGTGGCGTAATGACAAAAATTATCGAAAAGAACACCACTATTCCAACTAAAAAGTCACAAGTTTTCTCTACTGCTCAAGATAATCAACCGGCAGTTTCCATCCACGTTCTTCAAGGTGAGAGAGAATTTGCAAATGACAATAAAACTCTTGGAAAGTTTGACCTTACAGGAATTGCTCCTGCTCCTAGAGGGGTTCCTCAGGTTGAAGTTACTTTTGATATTGACGCAAACGGGATAATCAACGTTAGTGCTAATGACAAGGCCACAGGTAAGAAGCAAGATATCGTAATCACTTCAGGTTCTGGTCTTAGTGAGGAAGAAATTGAAAAGATGGTTAAAGAAGCTGAAGCAAATAGAGATGCTGACCAAAAAAGAAGAGAAGTTGTCGATGCTAGAAACAACTTAGACTCTTTAGTGTTTGCAACTGAAAAAGCCTTAAAAGATGCAGGAGATAAAGTTCCTGAAGATAAAAAAGGTGAAGTTGAAGCTGCTTTGACAGAAGCTAAGTCTAAGCTTCAATCAGATAGCTTGGACGAAGTTAAGGCTGCAACAGAGCGTCTACAAAATGCTTCTCATTCAATTGCTCAGTTCTTGTACCAACAACCTGGAGCTGAAGGAGAACAACCTGGTGCTGAAGCTGGAGCACAGCAGGCTTCATCAGAAGAAGCGTCTAAGGACAAAAAAGACGATGATGATGTAGTTGATGCTGACTTTAAAGAAGTTTAAGGTATAACCCATATTAACAAAGACCTCCTTAACGGGAGGTCTTTTTATATTTTGGAAAGTGGATTATGAGTAAAAGAGACTATTACGAAGTTCTTGGGGTAGATAGAAGTGCCTCAAAAGATGAGATAAAAAAGGCCTATAGAAAGTTGGCCATGAAGTACCATCCAGACAGAAATCCTGGACCTGATGGAGAGTCTAAATTCAAGGAGGCCTCCGAGGCGGCAGAAGTTCTGTTAAACGAAGAGAAAAAAGCAAGATACGACCAATTTGGCCATGCAGGTGTTGACGGCCAGGCCGGAGGTTTCGGTGGGGGCTTTGGAGCTGGAGGAGACTTTGGTGACTTGGGTGATATCTTTGGTGACCTTTTTGGCGACATGTTTGGTGGTGGTGCTCGAGGCGGCGGCCGACGTGGACCTGGACGCTCTCGTGCCAGAAGGGGAGACGACCTTGCCGTTGTGGTAGATGTAAGCTTCGAGGAAGCAGCATTTGGCTGTGAAAAGGAAGTGACAGTTGTTAAGAATGTTGTAAAAGAGGGCACAACAGCTCAAACATGCGATATGTGTCAAGGCCACGGAGAAGTTAGACGGCAACAGGGCTTCTTTACTATCTCTCAGACATGTCCAAAGTGTGGTGGTGCTGGTGAAATAGCACAAAGGGTAAAGAAGAAATCAACTCTTTCTGTGAAAGTGCCTGCTGGAATTGACTCTGGGCAGAGACTAAAATTGGCCGGCGAAGGTGATGTCGGAGGACAGGGGGGCCCAAATGGAGACCTTTACGTTCAGGTTCGTATCAAAGAACATGAACTTTTTGAAAGAGACGGCTTTGATGTGTTTTGTAGGGTCCCTATAACATTTTCTCAAGCAGCTCTTGGAGCAGAGATTGAAGTACCGACATTAAATGGTAGAGTCAGCATGTCTATACCTGCTGGAACACAGTCCCATAAAAAGATGAGACTTAAGGGGAAAGGAATCCAAAGGCTGGGTGGCTATGGTCAAGGGGACCAAATTATTACCGTGGTTGTTGAGACACCAACAAAACTAAGTGGTGAACAACAGGAGCTTTTTGAGAAATTGGCACACTTAGAAGATACCAATAGCCCAATGTCCCGCGGTTTCTTTGAAAAGGTGAAGGATCTGTTTCAATAGTTTTTATTGTTAATGGGAACTTTCTCATGACAGCGACACCTTTGCCCGTTAAAATAAACGGTATATAAGTATAAAAATAATGGCGGCCTATTGGTCGCCTTTTTAATATTGATAAAACTGGGAGCTTGAATGAAAAGTCTCATAATTTCCGCAATAGCAATTACCTGCTTGTTCATAAGCTGTGCAAATATAAAAATGTTAACTCCAGAGGATATCTACTCTAAAGATTTTCTTCAGCAAATGGATAAGATTCAAGCAATCTATAAAAAAGGTAATAAAGACACTGCTTTGGCCGAATTGGAAAAGTTGAATGACTCATCCCTTTCTAAAGCTGAACTTGGAAAGAAGCTTAACTTTCTTGGAATTATATCCTTTTCTGAAGGAGACTTCTCCCAGGCCTCTGAATACTTTTTTCGAGCTAAAGATTTTATAAGGCTAGACGAGGTACTGGCCGGACAAACGAGACTCAATCTCGCAAGTGCATATTACAAAATGGATAAGTACGAAAAGGCCTTCAATACTATTGAGACGATAGATCCAAAAGTCTTCACAGAAGAAGAGAAGAAAAAATATCACAAGTTAAGACTGGCCCTGGCCGAGGGAGAGAATGCTCATAAGGCGGTAGTCTCGTCATTGATATATTTGTTAAAAGATAAAAAGCTATTTTCAGAAATCAATCAATCTGAACAAAAAAACCTTCTTATGGATAGTTTTAGAAAGCTATCAGGATCTGAAAGAGTTTTTCTACTTGAAAAACATGATGAACAAGAGGCCGTGGTAATACCATTTCTTGCAGCCGAGGAAGCGTTGCAAAGGTATTACTTTGGTGATCGAGCAGGTGCCGAAGATGTTCTTGAGTGGCTTGAGAGTAACTTTGGCGAGTACGAAGATGTACAAAACTTTGTCTCAGACTTCCAATACCGAATAGAAAACTTCTCCAAAGTAGACGTTGGAGCCGTGGGGGTTGTATTGCCATTGTCAGGTGATAAGGAAAGGTTTGGTAAGAAGGCCTTAATGGGGATAGATACAGCACTAAATAGAGGTGAAGATCAACTTGCCTCCACAAAGCTATATACGAGAGACAATAAGAACAATCCTACTGTTGCCAAAAAATTGGTTCATGACCTTATTCAAAAGCACCATGTCTCGGTAATTATAGGCGGGTTATTTCCTTCAACAGCCAAAGAAGAGTATTTGGAGGCCAGAAAGTACGGTGCTCTTTTTATTTCACTTTCTCCAGTATATTTAGAAAAGGAAGAAAAGAACCATTTGCTTATTGAAATTCCAGGCTCTGTCCAATCTCAGGTTGCTACAATCTTTTCAGAGGATTTCTTGGCTAAAAACGGAAACAATATTGCCATGATCTATCCTGACAGTGAGGGAGGTCTTGCTTACGTTAACGAAGTCTGGAGAAAGGCAAAAGAGGGCAAGATCAATATTAAGAGTCTGGCATCTTTTGATAAAAACGTTAAAGACTATAGGGAGTGGGTTCAAAAGCTTCTTGGTCTAAAGTACACAAGAGAAAGAAGTGAAGAGTTTGAACTATGGAAAGAGATCTATTCTTTGGAGAGAAAAAACTCCAGCATTAGAAGAATACAAACTTTAAGGCCAATTGTAGACTTTGATTGGGTGTTTGTACCTTCATACCCACATGAGGCCTTACAAATTATCCCATCTTTCACTTACTTTGACGCAAAAGGCTTAAAGTATGTTGGTGGCCCAAGTTGGATGAGTAGAAAGCTTGTCAAGGAGCAGAGAAATCTAGGCTCACTCAGATTTGTTGGAGATGATCCTGATGACTTTGATAAAAGTTTTGTCAGTGTATTTTCCAAGAGAAATAAATCCAATCCTTCCTTGGTTGAGACACTTGCTTTTGAGGGGATGAATCTGGCCTTAAATATTTTGGAAGACTCAAAATTTGATAAAAGAGAAGAGCTTGAGCGAAAGCTCGTTAATATGCAGCTGATTGATGGAATTACAGGGCAGTGGAAGCTTGATGAAGGAATCTGGCTAAAAGATCTAGATATTTTAAAAATTCAAAATAATGATATTAAAAAAGTCGAGTTAGAAATGTCTCCCGCTAATAAAAAGTCTTCTTAGCGGGAGACTATCTTTTAATTTGGATATTTGAGATAGTAAATTTCTGACATGTTTCGCCCGTACTGGTCTAGGTCTAGGCCATACCCAATGACAAACTGATCTTCAATTTGTTTTCCAATGTAATCAGCCTTTACTGGGACGGCCCTTTTATATGGCTTGTCAAAAAGAGTGATAACTTCAATATTAGAAGGCTCGGCCTGTGCTATTCTTTCTTTTACAAAACTTAAAGCGCGACCAGTGTCTATGATCTCTTCAACAATAAGCACATTTTTATTAAGAACATCGGAGCTTAGATCTTTAGATATAACTATTGTGCCATTGCTCTCTTTACTTCTGCCTACAGCTTCAACCTTCATAAAGTCGATGTAGACCTTAACATTTTTGATTTGGCGGGCCAAATCAGACATAAAAATCATGCTTCCTTTAAGTAGGCCAACAAGCACAAGTTCTTGACCCTTGTACTTTTGACTAATAGTGTGCGCCAAAGATTCAACGACAGTTTGTATCTCAGATTTGTCGATATACTCCACAAATTGATCGGAAACAAAATTAGATGGAAATTTTAGAAATTCAGACATGTTTAATTCTCCTGTGCTTAAGATTTTACAGTATTTGGGAAAATTATAAATGGATAAATTTAGCTGATTAATATTGTCGGAAATGGGAACTTTCTTTTTCTTGCGCGCCCTTAGGCCAAGTGTTACATTTTACATACAAACGCTCAATTTTTTTAAAGGATAAAAGCAATGTTTAAGAAGGTTTTGGATTGGTTTTCCAATGATCTGGCTATCGATCTTGGTACGGCCAACTGTCTCGTGTATGCAAAAGATAAAGGCATTATAGTGAATGAGCCATCAGTTGTGGCCGTTCATCAAGGATATAGAGGTGAACAAAAAGTATTAGCTGTTGGTAAAGAGGCCAAGGAAATGCTTGGAAGAACTCCAGGATCTATTAAGGCCATCCGCCCGATGAAAGATGGTGTCATCGCTGACTTTGAAGTCACTCAGGCCATGCTTAAATATTTCATACAAAAGTCTATGAATGGATCAAAAATGGTAAAACCAAGAATTATCATTTGTATCCCATTCGGCATCACTCAAGTAGAGAAAAGAGCTGTAAAAGAGTCTGCTGAGCAGGCCGGAGCCAGGGAAGTTTACCTTATTGAAGAGCCAATGGCAGCTGCCATCGGTGCAGGTCTACCAATTACTGATCCATCAGGTAATATGATTGTTGATATTGGTGGTGGGACTACAGAAGTAGCAGTGATCTCCCTTGGCGGCATTGTTTACTCCAAATCTGTGAGAGTGGCCGGTGATAAGTTTGATGATGCAATCGTTAATTACATTAAGAAGAAGTACTCACTACTAATTGGTGAAAGAACTGCTGAAATGATAAAAATGTCTATCGGAAACGCTTATCCATTTGATGAAGAAATCAAGACTTACGAAGTTAAAGGTAGAGACTTGATTGCCGGAGCACCTAAAACTATTGAAGTTACTTCAGATGAGATTCGTGAGGCCCTGTCCGATCCAATAGCTGAGGTGATAGAGGCAATTAAGACTTCTCTTGAAAAAACCCCACCAGAACTTGCAGCTGATATCGTAGATAACGGAATCATTCTTGCCGGAGGGGGTTCACTGCTTGCGAACCTGGATATGTTGATTAAAGAGAAAACTGGCCTTCCGGTTTCTTTAGCTGAAGATCCTCTTACATGTGTTGTTAGGGGATGTGGTATGGCACTGGAAAATATCAGCCTCTTGAGACAAGTAACGACTCTCTCTTAGGAATGTATGAGTGATAAAAGCAGCGTTCACTTCCAAGAGCTTACTGACAATGAAAAAACAAGCAAGCTCTCCATTTTGGTCAAAACCGGTGGAGAGCTCGTTATATGGAAGAAGGGTGCAAAGGAGCGAATAAAGCTCAAGGCATATGAACTGAAAGATAAAAAGCTTTATTGTGTGAAAAGCTCTCACAATGTTGATCTGAAAGAGGTTCTTTACTCCTTCGAACTGAATGGACTTTCATTTTTTGGGACTGCTGATCTTGGTCTCATTGATAATTCAAATCTAGTCATAAATTGTGCAGGAAAGCTCTTTAAGAGCGAGAGAAGATCTAGCTTTCGCCTTCTCACTTTTCCTCACCATCGAGTTTTTCTTAAATTCGCTTTTGAACAAGAAGATGTACCTGAGAGTAATGTTATTGGCATGAAGTCGGGCATGAGCGAAACAGGTCTTTTTAAAAAGTTTCTATCGTTGGTTGAAGATGAGGATAAGAGTGGAGCTAATTTTGGTAGCTCCTTCAGAGTTTTAGACCTCTCCGTCACAGGTGCATCATTTAGGGTTGGAAGTATTGAAGCAAAGGTTTTTGGGCAGAAAGTAAAATTTGAAAACTTGACGCTAATCTTTAACCGAAAAGAAGTGTCTATACCAGGTGCAGAAGTTGTATACAATGTAGAAATGATCTCCGACTCCAAAGCAGGACAGCTTTTTAAAGTTGGTGTGAGATTCCTGGAAATTGATACAAACCTAGATCAAGAATTGGGAGCTCTTATTAACAGTGTTCTTAGAGATTTTGAAACTGAGTTTGAAGATTTTGTGGAATGAACTTTCTGAAACTAACTTTTCTCTTTTGCTTTCTCTCATGTTCTCTGCATCGAGTGCAGCCGTCCCAAGTAGAAAATTCACAAAATAGATACTATTACAAAGATAAAAGTGGTGAGTTTATCGTTGATCGCTCAGTAAAAGTGCTCAACTCAAAAATTATTGTCAAAAACGAGGTCTTTGCACCCAATGAATTGAATAGGCCGGTTGAGAAGACAATTACTGTCTCAAAACTTGGGACTGTGAAATCCAACAGTGGGAAAGTTCCGGGGTTGAGGCCTGAGATCTCTCAGCACACTATTTGGTTTGAAGGCCAGAAATATTTTTCCCAGTTAAAAATTAATCTAAAAGATAAGAGCTTTAATGTAAGTATGGAGAGTCCAGACGACAAGTGGAATGGTCAGACCAAGTTAAAGTTTCCTAAGGGACAAATCTTCTGTTTTTTTTCTCAGATTCCTGAATGTGCTAAAAGGTATGGACTTTTAAATGAAAGACAAAGACCTATTCAAATACAAGTTATTTGGGACAACTTTCCCTATCACAATGAAATTTATGATAACCTATCAACTGACGGCTTTGAGAAAAGTGTCTGGGCCTTTGACGGTCATGAAGATGGACTTGCAAGATTTGGACTTTTGATTGGTCAACAGTTAGTTTTATATGAGTTTGATTCAGAAGAAAACTTTGTAAATATGTATTGGGTACTTCAAGGCATTTCTATGCAAAAAAGTGAGGAACAACGTTGAATATTAATGAACTTGGACAGCTATTTATTACAGGTTTTGATTCCATTACTCTGTCGGAAGAGGAAGGGAGTTTTCTCGAAACTAATAATATTGGTGGTGTGATTCTTTTTTCAAGAAACTACCAAGATCCAGCTCAATTGGCCGAGTTGGTTAATAGTATACAGACTAGAAGGGATGAATACCCGCTCTTTGTTTCAGTGGATCAAGAAGGTGGAAGGGTAAAACGCTTCAAAGATAGCTTTATACAGCTGCCTTCAATGCTTACCTTAGGAAAGAACGATTCACCTAAACTTACTTTTGAATTGCATCAGGCAATGGCCACAGAGTTGGCTGCTTGCGGCATAAACCTAGATTATTCTCCCACTTGCGATATCTGGACGAATCCAAAAAACACTGTAATAGGAGATAGAGCATTTGGTGATAATGCAGACCTGGTGGAGCGACATGTGAGTGCTGCAATTAGAGGTCTTCATGCGGGCAACGTAATCGCATGTGCAAAGCACTTCCCTGGACATGGGAATACCACAAAAGACTCCCATTTTGATCTGCCTTATGTAAAAGCCAATATGGATCAACTTGAAAAAGTTGAGTTAAAACCTTTCATGAAGGCCGCAAAATCTCGTGTGGAATTTATGATGATGGCCCACCTAATTGTTGATGCGATCGATCCAGATCTTCCATGTACGTTGAGCAAAAAAGCATATGACTTTTGCCGTGAAAAGTTGAAATACAAAAAATTAATGATCACTGATGATATGGAAATGCATGCAATTACAAAGCATTTCAGCGTTGAAGAGGCTGCAATCAAAGCTTTGGAAGCTGGGGCAGACATCCTACTTTATCGTTCAATGGATCAAACTCGTCTGGCTTTTAAAGCAGTTAAAGATGCTGTAAGAAACGGTCGGTTGAAGCTAAAAGTGATCGAAGAGAAGATTGAAAGGGTCAAAGCTTGTAAAAAGGCCCACTTTAAAAGCTATGAGCCTATTTATATACCTTCAATTGCCAAAGTACTGAACTCAGAAACTCAAAACAAACTTTTGGGTAAAATTAATTTAGAAGCATAGAGTAAAAATTTCCCCACAGCTGTGGCCCTGAAGTCTGCCCAAATATTTGATATTATATAGTTGGAGTAAATATTTGGAGCGGTTAATGGGCCACAAGAACCTAATATATTTTTTGGTGTTTTCACTTTCGTTTTTTCTAAGTGAATCGAATGCCTTTGCTCAATGCACGAATGACTTTGATACTATTGATTTAAACTGTGCAAAAGAAAAGCTCGGCAATGCCGGCGAAATTAAATTCGTAATTCCAAAAGATCCTCAAAAAATTAAAGGCAGTGCTTACTTCTTTATTTCCGAAAATGGCCTGCCGGGTAAGTTTGTTGTTCAATCTGCATTCCTATCTAAAGATGAGTGTTCAATCACACTTGATGTAACGACATACATAGGACAAGGTTCAATGAGTCCTTCTGGACACTTTGGTATTTCTAAAAGCTTTAACACTTGGAGTATGGATAGGGCCGGGTTCGATAAAACGAGCTCCGATGACTTTCGACTTTACCAGAAAAGTGGAAAGTGTGTTTTTGCCTCTAGTGAGGCCAAAGGTGTTTTTTATAAAAAACTAGAGCAGCCTGATTTGATTCAAGGTCGAGATACTCTTTACTATGCTGGAAACTTTCTAATCTTTCTTGCAGTGTTTCTTGTTGCAAGAGCAGTATTTCAAGATGAAGACAGGTTTAAGGCACAGTCAAAGCTTGAAGATGCTCAGAAAGAAGATAAACAAGATGTTCCAAATGATATTGTTTTAAAGTACTCAAGACCCTTCTTTAAAAGATACTTCACTCCTGTGGTGAGTGGGATGAAGAGCAAGAAGAAGATTCGGGACAAGTATAAGAGAAAACTCGCTTCGGCAGGACTAAGTAAGGCCCTCTCTCCTGAGGATATGTTTGCCTTTAAATTGTTCCTAATTATAGGTTTTCCAATCGTTTATCTTGGGCTAAGGGCCTTTCTTGAAGAAAGCTGGCCTTTGTCTTTCGTACCTATGATCAGTGTATTTGGATTCTTTTATCCTGACATCTGGCTTTCAGGAAAAATTAGTAAAAGAAAAGAAGAGTTAATTCAAAATATGCCCTTTATCGTGGATATGCTTGCACTCTCGGTAGAGGCCGGACTCGATTTCATGGCCGCAATTCAAAAGGTTTTAGAGAAAGCTCCTCCATCTGCGATGTCAGAAGAATTTGAGATTCTACTAAAGGATACAAGGATTGGAGCAAGTCGGGCCGAGGGGCTTAGACAACTTTCTTGGAGAGCAGATTGCTTACAAGTCTCATCCTTTACAGCTACTTTAATTGCTGCTGATGCGGTAGGTGCTTCAGTAGGACCCATTTTAAAAACCTTGGCTGCTGAGATTAGACAAAAAAGAAGTGCTGATGCCGAGAAAAAGGGTGCAACAGCGGCAACGAAGATTTTATTCCCGGTTATGTTTTTGATTATGCCGGCAGTTGGATTGGTAATTATGGCACCAATTTTTTTACAGTTGATGTGATGGAGAAAATGAAAATTATACACAAGAAAACGAACATGGTTATTGCAACGAAAGTGAAGGTCGCAAATACCTTTTTCTCTAGGTTAAAAGGACTCATGTTTATAAAAAGGATGGAAGGATTTGATGCAATGTTAATTGAAAATACAAATTCTGTTCATAACTGTTTTGTGAGATTTTCAATTGACCTTGTATTCATAAACTCGGAATGGAAAGTCGTTAAAATTATAAGAAACTTTAAACCATGGCGCTTTAGTTGGATTTATTTAAAAGCAAGGCATGTTGTAGAATTGCCTGCTGGATCTTTGAGTGACGAGGTTGAAATAGGAGATTTATTGGAGGCACAAGGTGTATAAACTCGTTGCAGTCGGAGGGCAGCTTCGAGGAACCGAAATTGAATTGACTGAGGGGGAGAATGTCATCGGAAGAGGGATGGATGTTGATCACCCAATCAAAGTTGCTGGTGTTTCAAAGAGACACATGTCCATCAATGTAAACGGCGACACCTGCTATGTTCAGGACTTAGGTTCATCCAACGGCACATTTGTAAATGGCAAGCTTGTTAAAAATCAAACTGTTCAAAGTGGAGATAAAATCGCTGTTCCTAATGTGATATTTCAGATTGTTTACGTTAAGGAAAAGAAAATCATCATCACTAAAAAAGTTGCAAAGGTTGATGAGAGCGGCGAAGACGCAATTGAGTTTAAGGATGTTGCACCTAAGGACACGATAGGGAAGCTTAAACACTTTTTTAAGCACAAAGTAATGTCCGTTATATACAGTTTTAATGAGCAGTATGAGTGGAGTGTGCTTTTAGGTATTATTCTTTTTGTCTTTGTATGTACGAATATCGGTCTAACAATAGGCCCGGTTCTACATGATGGAAAAGAACTTCTAAAGAATGAAATTGTGGCAAGGGGCGGTCAGTATGCTGAAGAAGTTGCTCGTTTTAATCGTGCAGCATTAAGTAGAGGTGACCTAAATAGACTAAATACCAATTTTCTAGAAAATTCCGCTGAAGATGTTAAATCATATGAGCTTTTCGACTTAGAGGGACGAATTGTAAGGCCTGTGGGGAAGTTAAATTCCTATGTTGAAGACGCTTTTTCAGTAAAGGCATGGAAGCAAATCTTGGGTGGAGGAGACGCAAGTTTGCGTAAGACAATTTATGAAGTTGTAGGGGATGGGGAAATTGGAATCGGCAAGGCCATCCTCGCCTATGACACAAATACAGGGAGGGAAGAGCCAGTTGGTATTATTGCCATAAGGTTCAAACCTAGATCTTGGGCAGCACAGGCGGCAAACCAATCAGGATCTTATTTAGAGGCACTTGTGATTACATGTATCGTTGGTGTGATATTTTTTGGAATTGTTTATTATATGACGACTAGGCCACTTGAGCTTATGAGAATTCAGATTGAAGAAGTTCTACGAGGAAAACGCAAGGAACTGCAATTGCCAATTCTATTTAATGAAATTCAACCCCTTAACAATACGGTCAATTCTATTTTGCAAAGACTTAAAGAGCTTCAAAGTGAGGATGGCGGGGACTTTGTTGAAATTGAAGAAGATGGTCCTTATGTGAGAAGTCTGTACGAGTTTATGCAGGGAGCTCAAGGACCTGTAATGGTTTTGAACTCGGAAAAACTGATTGAGCATATAAATTCTGAGGGGGAGGATCTTACTGGTATGAGAGAAAGCTCTGCCGGAGGGACAAGCTTATTAGATTCGGCCAGAGATCAAGGCTTTGCGGCGACTGTGATTGATTTATGCGATCAGTCTGCAAATAACGAAGGTACCAGTCAAAGCGAAATGTATGAGCTTACTGGGAAAAACTATACAATCCATGTTTCTTCCCTTCTTGGTAAAGACAATTTTGCGAAAGCATTTTATGTAACTTTTGTGGAGGATGAATAAACCGATGAGTGGCGCAGTTAAAATTCTTAAACACTTTGAAAAGCCTACTCAAAAGGGAGAGCACTATCGTCTAATTTGCCTAAATGGTAAAAACAAAGGACTTGCTTATTTCATTACAGGAAATCGTGTAGTTCTTGGAAGAGGTGAGAATGCCCACATAAAGGTTCATGATCTAAAATCATCTAGGGAGCATGCCGAGATTGTTAAGGTCGGTGAAGACTACGTCATTACAGACTTGGGTTCTCAAAATGGGGTAGTTGTAAATGATTTGAAAATTAAACAGCACTCCCTGGGGCAAGACGACAAAGTTATCATTGGAACTACAATCTACAAATTTGACAAAGTTGAGGTTGCCGAGACTGTTGAAAAAAAGAAAGTGAAGAAACAAGAGGAGGCGACTTTTGAAGAGGAGACATTTGAAGAAAAAAAGTCGAAGCTAACTCCAATACTTGCGGGTGTGGCAGTACTTGCCATAATTCTGTTATTCGTGGAGTCGCCTTCAGACAAGGAAAAGGAAACAAAACGTTCCAATGCCAACTATAAAGTTGATGAGGTCTCAGATCCTTTTATCAATACGTTGAAACGTAAAAAGGCTGAAGACAAAAAGAACAAAGAAAAACTCAATATTTACTTCCAAAAAGGTTTAAGAGAGTTTCGTGAAGGTAATTATTTTAGGGCCATTGCTGAGTTTGAACATGCACTTTCTTGGAGCCCTAATGATGGACTGGCCCAATTTTATCTTAGAAAGACTAAAGAGGCCTTAGATACTTCTATAGAAGAGATGTTCATTAAGGCTAAAAGAGATGAGGAGTCTTTGAAGTACCAGAACGCTGCCGTATCATATTGTGCAATCTTAAGACTACTTCATCGT
>Ga0208203_1000855_pt1 | contig 13028 bp, 10 predicted proteins | sample DeeseametaMP2914_FD_184167 | JGI IMG/M metagenome (GOLD analysis project Ga0208203, IMG submission 184167) | Marine microbial communities from the Deep Atlantic Ocean - MP2914 (SPAdes) | ecosystem: Environmental > Aquatic > Marine > Oceanic | place: West of Santa Cruz de la Palma, Atlantic Ocean...
CTGATGTACTCGAGGCAGTGAAGGCTTTCTGGAAGGACCCTATTAACCATCAGTACGGACCGATCGAAGGGAATGAGAGTCTTCGGCTGCAAATTGCAGACAAGCTTCGACTGGAAAATAGATTACAAACGGATGATCTGGCGATTGTTGTCACGGCCGGCAGCAATATGGCCTTTTTCAATGCCATCCTTGCCATAACTGAACCTGGTGATGAGATCATCATTCCAAGCCCGTTCTATTTTAATCAGGAGATGGCGGTTCTCACGGCAGGTTGCCGACCCGTCACCGTGCCAGTTGATCAGTTCTATTTGCCTGATCCAGGGCTGGTCGAAAGTGCTATCAGTCTCAGGACACGGGCTATCGTCACCATATCACCGAACAACCCGACCGGTGTGGTGTATCCGGATTGCTTGCTCGATGAGTTGAACCGGATATGCAGTCGACATGGGATTTATCACATCAGTGACGAGGCCTATGAGTACTTTGTATATGGCTCGAGTCGACATTACTCGCCAGGGTCGGGAACACAGAGCGGTGGCCACACCATTAGTTTGTATTCGTTGAGCAAGGCTTATGGCTTTGCCGGCTGGCGTATCGGGTATATGGCTTTCCCGACACATTTGCTCGAATCACTCAAAAAGATTCAGGATACCAATGTCATTTGCCCGGCTATGATCAGTCAGCATGCGGCGCTAGCTGCACTCATGTCCGGTAGGGATTATTGTCAGCCTTATGTCAAAGAGATGGCTGCGGTCCGGTTGTCAGTTCTGGAGGTGCTGTCATTTCTGGGTGACCGTATTCGAGTGGTTGAGCCGACGGGTGCATTTTATGTGCTTATTGAGGTGCCTAACACTGCACTAAGTGATATGGCCCTGGCCCGCCGATTGATCGAGGAATTCCAGGTGGCGGTTGTCCCAGGCCAAGCATTTGGCATCTCAGATCGCTGTAGTCTGCGGGTCTCTTACGGCGCATTGCGTACCGACGATGTGCTCAACGGTATGGGCAGGCTTGTCGACGGCCTCGGTCAGTTAATTTGATCGGCTTGAGAGTCCGGTCAGTTTGCAGGGAGCCATTAAGTGGTATACGCTTTCCCTGCGAAGGAGAGGTGGCCGAGCGGTTGAAGGCGCACGCCTGGAAAGTGTGTATACGTTAATAGCGTATCGAGGGTTCGAATCCCTCCCTCTCCGCCAAATCCTAGTAGAGCCGCGGTTTCTTGGGTTCACGGCGTGGAATCTACGCTTACACAGCTGGCAGACTTTATTACTGACGATCTGAATCTGGATTACAGCTCTAATCAGGCGCAAGCATCAGGGAAGTTGCGCTATGCGAAGTTGAAAGGGTAAAGGTATTAAGCTGTTGAGACATTAACACCTCACTCTGTCTCAAAAGGCTATGTTTACGGCGTAACCTGACGTTCAGATGTTGAGATATTGCTGAGAGAAGACGTCTTTCACGTGCACTCATATGCGTCTCTAAAAGACTACACTTTATTATTTTCACGATCTCTGTATTCTTCAATGTGACCGCGAATGCAAGATAAGCTACCCCCTAATATCATGGCGTGCCTGGTTGCAGTACTCAACTCCTTTAGCAATTCTCAAAACCCACCTACCCGTACGGCCCAGAAGTATGGGGCACACTATCGTTGAAAACGATGGTATTCGATATACCAGATATAAGTATTAGAGTACGTAAACAATGAAAATCCATGAATATCAAGCCAAAGATATTTTGCGGCAGTACGGTGTGGCGCTCCCAAAAGGCCGTGCCTGTTTTAGTGTTGAGGAGGCCGTTGCCGTCGCGGAGCAACTTGGAGGAAGCCAGTGGGTTGTCAAAGCTCAGATCCACGCCGGTGGCCGTGGCAAAGGGGGTGGGGTCAAGTTGGCTGACAGTATTGCCGAGGTTCGTGTCCACGCGGATGCCATTTTGGGCATGACCCTAGTGACTCATCAGACTGGGGCAGAGGGCACCGAGGTGAAACGTTTGCTGGTCGAAGAAGGGGTGCCGATCAAGGATGAACTGTACGTCGGTTTGGTGGTCGATCGTGCTTCGCAAAAGGTGGTGTTCATGGCCAGTTCCGAAGGTGGAACGGAAATAGAAAGTGTGGCTGCCAAGACACCTGAAAAAATTCACAAGGTTGTGGTGGAGCCGAGTACAGGCCTGACCATGGACGAGGCCCAATTCCTAGCCGGCGCTATCGGGATCCCGGATACGTTGCATGCAGAAAGCGGGAAAATATTTCACGCGCTGTATCAGGCCTTTTGGGACAAGGACGCCTTGCTCGCTGAGATCAATCCTCTAATTGTAACTAAGGATTCGCGCGTCATGGCGTTGGACGCCAAGATTAATTTTGATGAGAACGCTATGTACCGTCATCCAGATCTGCAGGAATTGCGCGACCTGGATGAGGAGGATGAGGATGAGATCGAAGCCTCCAAGTTTGGTCTTAACTATATTTCTCTGGATGGCACCATTGGTTGTCTGGTAAATGGCGCCGGCCTGGCGATGGCCACTATGGATATCATCAAGCTGTACGGCGCATCGCCGGCAAATTTCCTTGATGTAGGTGGTGGCGCCACAGCCGAACAGGTTACCGAGGCGTTCAAGATTATGCTCAAGAATGAATGCCTTGAGGCTATTCTGGTGAATATTTTTGGCGGCATCATGCGTTGCGATGTCATTGCTGAGGGTCTAGTGAATGCGGCCAAGGAAGTAGACCTATCGGTGCCGTTGGTGGTACGTCTGGAAGGTACCAACGTGGAAAAGGGCAGAGAAATTCTGGCCCATTCAGGTATTGAAGTGATTAGCGTCACCACCATGGCCGACGCTGCTGGAAAAGTGGCCGCCGCAGCAGGTGTATAAAAGTATGTCCATTCTTATCAATAAAGATTCGCGGGTTGTTACCCAAGGTATTACCGGGAAATCTGGCATGTTTCATACTCATCATTCCATCGCCTATGCAAGTGGCAAGGATTGTTATGTTGCCGGCGTTACGCCTAAGAAAGGCGGGCAGGAAGTAGAGGGGGTGCCTGTTTACAATACTGTCGCCGAGGCTAAGCAGGCCACCGGTTGCAATGTTGCGGTTATCTACGTGCCTCCGCCATTCGCCGCCGCTGCTATAGACGAGGCTGTTGATGCGGAAATAGAAGTCGTGATCTGTATTACCGAAGGCATTCCGGTCAAGGATATGATTCGCACCCGTGACCGGATGCGTGGATCCAACACGATTCTGGTAGGTCCCAACTGTCCCGGTGTTATTACTCCCGAAGAGCTTAAGATCGGCATCATGCCCGGTTATATACACAAGAAAGGGCGTATCGGGGTGGTTTCCCGGTCGGGGACGCTGACCTATGAAGTTGTGGATCAGTTGAGCAAACTGGGCATGGGGCAATCGACCTGTGTGGGCATTGGCGGGGATCCTGTAAATGGTTTAAAGCATATTGATGTCATGAAGATGTTCAACGACGATTCCGATACGGATGGTGTTGTCATGTGCGGCGAAATTGGTGGTACCGATGAGGAAGCCTGCGCTGAATGGATAGCTGACAATATGACTAAACCGGTGGTCGGATTTATTGCGGGGGTTACCGCGCCTCCTGGCAAGCGCATGGGTCATGCCGGCGCCATTATTGCCGGTGGCAAGGGCACTGCAGACGAGAAAATCGCAGCGCTTGAGGCGGCTGGTGTCAGTGTGACGCGAAACCCATCGGACATCGGAAAATTGATGCTCGAAACTCTATCGAAGTGAATTCTCAGATCCTGGCAAGGTCAGTTTTTTATTAAGTGTTTTCACTGACCATCCAAATTTTCTACAAAAACACATCTAAATTAAACAATCGCAACACGAGATTGTTTTTAAAAAAAAAACCAAAAAGATGCCTTGAATTGATTCTTGATTGTGTTCTGTTTTGTCGCTTTACATTTTCGTGGTACGTGGTATACAGTATTTCTGATGTTTGGGAAAGCCGAGCGCTAACCCGAATATCTACAGGGGTGAATCAACGGTTGAAATGGGTGCCAACATGCTGAAGTTTGTTTGATTCAGAACCCAATTCGAGTGATTGGCTGCAAAGTAACCGGTGATTGACTACAAACTAAATTAATAGCATTAGGAGGACGTAAGATGAGTATCGTTTCGAAGAAACTAAGAAACATGGTGATTCCTGTCGCAGTGGCGGTAGCCTCCACGTTGACCTTTTCCACCAGCGCAGTAGCCGAATGGTCACCTAAGAAGCCGATTGATTTTGTCATTATGGCGGGTAAAGGGGGAGGAGCTGACAAGATGGCGCGTTTGATGCAAAGCGTAATTGAGAAGCATGGATTGTCGTCCAAGCCATTTGTACCGATCAACAAGCCGGGCGGTTCTGGAGCCGAAGCATTGCTGCACCTTAAAAGTAAGAAAGGCGATAACCATACGGTTATGGTGACGTTGAACAGTTTCTATACGACGCCATTGCGCCAGCCTGGTTTGGGGGTGGATATCTCGACCTTTACGCCAGTAGGGCGGATGGCTGAGGATACGTTTTTGTTGTGGGTGAACGTCGACTCTGGTATCGAGAACATCGATCAGTTTGTCGCCGCGGCCAAAGCAGCGGGTAGTGACTGGCTCATGGCCGGTACAGGTAAGGGTCAGGAAGACCAACTGTTGACGACGTTTCTCAACAAGGCTTATGGCCTTCAGATCAAGTATGTGCCGTTTAAAGGCGGTGGCCGCGTAGCTAAGGAACTTGCCGGTAATCACTGCAACTCTACGGTGAATAATCCCTCTGAGCAATTGGGTTTCTATGAAGCTGGTAAAACACGACCAATCGCGTCCTTTACACCCAATCGTTTGCCATTGTTTCCCGATGCGCCGACCTTTCGTGAGTTGGGCAAAGATTACGTTTACTTTATGCAGCGCAGCGTGGTGGGCGCGCCGGGTATGAGCGATGAGGCGGCTGCTTACTATCGTGACGTGTTTGCCCGAGTATATGCAACGGACGAGTGGCAGGCTTATATGACGAAGAAGAGCCTGATGGGCGGTTTCTTGACTGGCGCCAAGCTCAAGTCCTACTGGGCCCGTGAGAAAGCGATCCACGAGGTTATATTGAAGGATATCGGCGAGATTTGATTGCGTTGTTATCCGATTAGGGCAGGTAACTGCAATGCGTAGAGCCGAGCTTGTAATGGCCCTGGCTTTGGGGGTTTTGTCGGCTTACTTGATGGTTAAGAGTGCGGAACTCCCCATCGGCTGGATTCCTCGTGAAGGACCAGGCGGTGGGGCTTTCCCCTTTTGGTTATCGGCTGGCATGCTCGTCTGCTGTGTTTTTATCGTGCTGCGCTGGGTTTTACGGCAAAGCCCGGTGTCGCGGTCTGCCGAGTTGTACTTCAATCCTGCGGCACGTGGCACGGTCATGATAGTGATTATCGCGCTGACGCTGATGATCGGCTCGATCCATATCATTGGTATTTATTTTGCGATACCGCTTTTTCTGCTGTACTACGTGCGGGTTATAGGTCGCCATAACTGGTTACTCAGTTTAGGGGTATCGATCAGTGCACCAGTGATCAGTTTCTTCTTCTTTGAAATTGCCCTACACATTACATTGCCCAAGGGTTACAGCGAACCGCTTTTTTACCCGTTGTACGATATTTTCCTGTAAGACACCGTGGAAACACTTGATCTGTTAATGCTGGGTTTTGGCATTGCGCTGGAACCACTGAATCTCGCACTTGTGTTTTTTGGTTGCGCACTGGGCCTTTTTATCGGTGCCATGCCAGGGTTGGGTTCGGTTAACGGTGTGGCAATTTTGCTGCCCATGACCTTTCTGGTGCCGCCTACAGGCGCCATTATTTTCCTCGCAGCCATTTATTACGGTGCCATGTATGGTGGCGCTATATCTTCGATCATGCTTGGAATTCCGGGTGCTTCGACTGCGGTGGCCACCACATTTGATGGCCGGCCGTTGGCGCTTGCCGGCAAAGCCGATCAAGCATTGATAACTGCCGCCGGTGCATCATTCATTGGTGGCACTGTGTCGGTAGTTTTGTTCACGTTGTTTGCTCCGCCGCTGGCCGAAGTAGCACTGGCGTTTGGTTCGGCCGAGGAATTTGCACTGATGATGCTCGCGTTTGCGACCTTCATTGGGTTGGGTGGGGACGATATCCCTAAGACGCTTTTTTCAATTTGCATTGGGCTGGTGTTGAGTGCTGTGGGGCTGGATATCATCAGCGGTGAGCCACGACTGATCTTTGGTGGACTGCCGGGATTTTTTCATGGTATCAACTTTCTAGTGCTGGCGATCGGAATCTATGGAATCGGCGAGATGCTGTGGACAATTGAGTCCAGCAGTGATGGAGTGAAAGTCTCCCAAGCCTCATTTGGTGTCGGGCGTATTGTTCTGCACCTGAAGGGCTTAAAGAACACACTGAAAACGACTCTAATGGGTTCTTTGCTCGGCTATTTCGTCGGCATATTGCCTGCAGCGGGTGCTACCCCGGGATCGATAATGGCCTATGGCATGGCAAAGACCATGTCTAAAGACCCCGATTCCTTTGGTAAGGGTAACATCGAGGGTGTCGCAGCACCTGAATCAGCCAACAATGCGGCAAGTACTGGGTCGATGTTGCCCATGCTCACGTTGGGTATTCCAGGATCACCGACTACGGCAATTCTTCTTGGCGGAATGGTTATCTGGGGACTGGAGCCGGGACCGATGCTGTTCGTCGAGCATCAAGACTTTGTATGGGCTTTGATCGCAAGCCTGTACGTCGCCAACCTGGCGGCGATGTTGATCAACCTTGCGTTTATTCCAGCATTTATTGCGATACTGCGTACGCCGTTCACTATTCTGGCGCCCATTATTTTTGTACTGTGCCTGGTTGGTGGCTATGCGCCCACACAGAGTTTGCATGATATCTGGTTGATGCTAATTTTTGGGGTGGTGGGCTACTTAATGCGTAAATTGGACTATCCTTTGGCGCCGGCGGTATTGGCGATTGTGCTCGGTCCCTTGGCAGAGACTTCGATGCGCCAGGCATTAATTATGAGTGACGGCAGTCTCATGATTTTCTTTGAAAGACCTATATCGGGAACGATTATGGGGATAGCCATAGTACTGTTTGTGTTACCAGCGGCTAAGATCTACCGATCATCAATCGCGAGAAAAAACAATTGAAATATTTGTTATAGCGAATCCAGACTTTTGAATTTGTCAATTTAGGGACTGGACCTATGAGGTTTGCCCACAACTACAACAGACGAATTAACTATGAGAGCTAGCATATGAGTGACAGCAAATTTACAAGTGAGGTTTCACGCACGGCGAGTGACACTCTCGCCAAGAAAAGCACCGCCGGCGACGTAATTTCCGGCGGTCACCTTGTCGCTAAAGCTCTCAAAAACGAGGGTGTCGACACGATATTTACACTATGCGGTGGTCACATTATTGATATCTACGACGGGTGCCTTGATGAAGGCATACGAATCATAGATGTCCGACACGAACAGACGGCGGCCCACGCTGCAGATGGTTATGCACGCCAAACCGGCCGATTAGGCTGTGTAGTTACCACTGCTGGACCAGGTTGCACTAACGCTATTACCGGAGTTGCCACCGCGTTTCGATCAGAAAGTCCAATTCTGCATATCGGCGGCCAAAGCTCACTGACTCAGCACAGGATGGGATCACTGCAGGATCTACCTCACGTCGACATGATGACCCCGATTACCAAGTTCGCATCGGGTGTGTTTTCCACTGAGCGTGTCGCCGACATGATCTCGATGGCGGCACGCGAGTGTTTTTCAGGCGCCTACGGCCCCTCTTATCTGGAAATTCCCCGAGATGTTCTGGATGCTGAAGTGCCAGCAGCCAGTGCAGTGATTCCAAAGCCTGGCTCCTATCGTGCCTCAGTAAAATCCATAGGCGACCCAGCTGATATTGAAAAGCTCGCCGATATCCTCGTGAAAGCAGAGCGTCCAGCGGTACTGCTGGGACAACAGGTCTGGTCCTCCCGGGGACACGAGGAGGCTATCAGCTTTGTGCGCGCGCTGGATATCCCGGCCTATATGAATGGCGCCAGCCGCGGCATGTTGCCGCAAAGCGACCCGCATCACTTCGATCGCACTCGCAGTGATGCCTTCAAGAATGCTGACGTAATCCTGATTGTGGGAACGCCGTTCGATTTCCGCATGGGTTATGGCAAACGCATTTCCAAGGAGGCAACTTTGGTACAGATTGACCAGAGTTATGCGACGATTGGTAAAAATCGGGATATCAGTCTTGGTTTGGCCGGCGATCCCGGTGTAATCCTTGCTGCGGTGTCGCAAGCAGTAACGGGCCGTATCGATAATGGAGCGCGTCAGCAACGCCAGAAGTGGATGGCCGAGCTGCGAGAGATTGAGGCAACCAAGCTCGAGAAGCTGATGCCGATGTTTACTACCGATCAGAACCCGATTCATCCTTACCGTTTAGCCTATGAAATCAATGAGTTTCTTGGCGAAGACACAATCTATATCGGCGATGGCGGTGATATCGTGACTATTTCTGCTCAGGCGGTACGCCCGCGCAATCCGGGGCAGTGGATGGATCCGGGCGCGCTTGGCTCGCTCGGCGTCGGCACCGGTTTCTCCATGGCGGCCAAGCTCGCACATCCAAATAAGGAGGTGGTCTGCCTCTACGGTGATGGTGCCTTTGGCATGACCGCCTTTGACATGGAAACCGCACAACGGTTCGGTGCGCCATATCTCGCGGTGATCGGCAACAACTCGGCCATGAATCAGATTCGTTACGGACAGCTCACCAAGTATGGCGAGGAACGTGGTGATGTCGGGAATAAGCTCGGCGATGTGCCTTTCTCTAAGTTCGGAGACATGATTGGCGGTTATGGCGAAGAGGTTACCGAGGCTAGCCAGATTCAGCCGGCAATGCAGCGTGCACGGGAAGCGATTGCAAAAAGCGGCAAATGCGCTGTAGTCAATGTCTGGGTCGATCCCAATGAGTATGCGCCGGGCACTAAAGCCCAGACCATGTACAAGTAAAACTTCATTTATAACTTTGATAACCTTAATTAAGCAGAGAGAATCAATGTCACAACCCCTCGACGGTATAAGAATTCTGGATTTCACACATGTCCAGTCTGGCCCTACTTGTACCCAGTTGCTCGCATGGATGGGCGCCGACGTGATCAAGGTGGAGCGCCCGGGTGTTGGTGATGCCACACGAAAGCAACTCGTGGATGTGGAAGGGGCTGACAGCCTCTATTTCACCATGCTCAATCACAACAAACGTTCCCTGACCCTCAATTCCAAAAACGAAGCAGGCAAGGAAGTGCTTGAGCGATTGGTACAAAAATGTGATGTGCTGGTGGAAAACTTTGCCCCAGGTGCGCTTGATCGGATGGGATTTGGCTGGGAACGTATTCAGGAACTTAACCCCCGCATGATCATGGCTTCGGTTAAGGGTTTCGGGCCAGGACCTTACGAGGACTGCAAGGTTTACGAAAATGTTGCGCAGTGTGCGGGCGGGTCCGCGTCCACTACGGGCTTTCACGATGGGTTGCCTATGATCACCGGTGCTCAGATTGGTGATTCTGGTACTGGCTTGAATCTTGGTTTCGGTATCCTGGCCGCGTTGTTGCATCGGGAAAAAACGGGCCGCGGTCAACGTGTGCTTGCCGCGATGCAGGATGGGGTGATTAACCTATGCCGGGTCAAGTTGCGTGACCAGCAGCGCTTAAAGGCTGGTCCCCTGAAGGAGTACTCGCAGCATGGCGAGAATGTACCATTTGGTGAGGCCACGCCGCGTGCCGGCAACGACTCCGGCGGCGGACAGCCAGGCCGTATCCTGAAGTGCAAGGGATGGGAGACCGATCCGGATGCCTACACCTACTTCATTACCCAGGCTGCCGTCTGGAAAAATATTTGCGATATTATTGGCAAACCGGACTGGAAGGAACACCCAGACTATGCATCGCCGCTAGCGCGTCTGCCACACCTGAACGAAGTCTTTTGTGCGATTGAGGATTGGACCGTGACCAAGACTAAGTACGAAGTCATGGAAATATGTAATCCACTGAATATCCCGGTTGGGCCGATCCTTTCAATGAAGGAGCTTGCCGAAGAGCCATCATTGCGTGCGACTGGCACTATCGTCGAATGTGATCACCCTGAGCGTGGGCCTTACCTATCGGTCGGATGCCCGGTAAAGCTTTCGGATAACGCTTTCACAGTAACACGTTCGCCCCTACTTGGTGAGCATACCGATGAAGTGTTGTCCAAGGTGTTGGGATTCAGTGACGAGGATATTGCATCTTTCAAGGAAGCTGGCGCAGTTTAAATGCACGCCCCTGTGCACCATACGCCCAGAGGTGAACTGGAGTAACAAATGAAACTAATTGTTCATGGTCAGCAGGCGTTTGGTAAGGCCGTCCTCGAGGCGGTTCTGGACAAGTCTGTCGACGAAGTGGTCGCGGTGTATAGCGCGCCGGATAAGGAGGGCCGACCTCTCGACCCGTTAAAAGAGTTTGCTCTTGAAAAAGGACTATCGGTGTATCAGCCGGTGTCGTACAAAGACCCGGCAGTGTGGGAGCAGCTCGGTAGTCATGGTGCGGATTTGTGTGTCATGGCCTATGTGCTGTTGCTCGTGCCGGAGGAAGCGTTGAATGTGCCGAGGTACGGGTCGATTCAGTATCACCCTTCGTTGTTGCCGATGCATAAAGGACCCAGTTCAATCAATTGGCCAATTATTAATGGAGAGGAGAAAACTGGGTTGAGCATTTTTTGGCCAGATAGTGGACTGGATACTGGGCCTATTCTGTTGCAAAAGAAAGTGGATATCGAACCCGACGATACGTTGGGATCAATCTACTTCAACAAACTATTTCCTATGGGTGTTGATGCCATGCTGGAATCCATTGATCTGGTCCGGGATGGCAATGCGCCAAGAGTCAAGCAGAACCCTCAGGAAGGCACCTATGAAGGCTGGTGCCGCAAGGCGGACGTTGAGATTGACTGGAATAAATCCGCCGATGAGATTCACAACCTGATACGTGGTGCGAACCCGCAGCCAGGGGCATGGACCACAATCAATGGTGAGGAAGTTAAGGTATTTGATTGTCAGAAATCTGCCAGTGTAAGCTGCGAAGCGGGCGCCATCTCCAGTATTGGTGAAGAGGGAGTCGTGGTTGCTACCGGTGAAGGCGGTATGCGTATTCTGAAAGTCAGACCAGAGGGCAGTGGGAAAGTCAGTGCTTACGAGTTCGCCACCAATAGAAACCTACTGGTTGATATGAAGTTGGGCGTATAGACGGTTCCGCTATCTCATATGACAACATTATTGAAACCAATAGGCTTGTGCCGACCGAATCGACCGCGCGCAGCGCATATGCAGTCCATCCGTGATAATACCAAGAAGGTAGGGTCCCTATTTGGTGCAGTTGTGCCTTATGGCAGCATAAAGGCAAAACAGATCAGGCTTGATATAGGTATCAACTAAGGACCGGTGAAATATGAGTAATATCCAGCTGGCTCCAATCGGGCTAACCCAGGCACTCAAGGATCAGGTCTATTCGATGCTGAAAGTTGCGATTGCCAAGATGGACATTTATTCCACACCCGAACCACCAAAGCTAGATGAAAGAAGGTTGGCAGAAGACCTTGGCGTTAGCCGTACCCCGGTACGCGAGGCTTTGTCACGGCTGGAGCAGGAGGGGTTGGTCAAAAATGTGCCCCGGCGCGGTACGTACATCGTGCGTAAGACCAAGAAGGAAATCCTGGAAGTAGTCTGTGTCTGGGCTGCACTGGAAAGTATGGCGGCGCGGCTTGCCACTCAGCATGCTAGCGGAAGGGAGATCAGCAAGCTGCGCAAGATGTTTGCGAGCTTTGATGATAAGGAGGAGGCCCGTGCACACATCAATGAATATTCCGATACGAATATTGAGTTTCATAGAACTATTATGGCGCTTAGCAAGTGCAGTCTGATTCAGACCATGGCCAGTAACCTGTTTTTGCATATGCGATCAATACGTGTTCAGGCGGTGAAGGAACATAATCGATCCGATCAATCAGTAATTGATCACATGCGCATCATTGAAGCATTGGAACATCGCGACGCGGACACGGCCGAGCGGCTGGTGCGCGAGCACGCGATGAGTCTAAGCAAGCATATTGAAAAGTACGCTAAGTACTTAAGTTAACACTGTTTCCACGGAAGTTATGTTCAGTGCTGCTTGACTCTCATCTTAGGCGTGACTGAACCTTTACTTTCTAGCCGAAAAGTCCAGTTGGGTTCAACGGTTGAATCAGCCGCCTTGGTCGCGGAATTGGTGTTGTCTGAATTCGATGAGTTTTATCTTGAGTTCCAGCAGTTAACTGCAGCTGCTAAGACTGCATTCGAAAAGCGCGAATACCAGGTTTCCATTCGTATCAGTGAGCAGAAACTGGCACTTTACAGTACCAGTATGTACGCCCTGAGCGAGCGTCTTTTCAATTCATTCCCTGCGGCCTTACAGGAGTCTTCACTCTGGGATGCCGTTGAATCCGATTACCAGAATTCTGTAAACGTCCGCTATGAGGCCAATCTTGCGATTGCGTATTTCCATTCCGCACGCCGTGCAATCTTTCGAAGTGAATGGAATCCAGTCGCTTATTCTTTCGGCACTTCTGTAGAAATGCGGGCCGCCGATTAAAATTATTTGTTCTACGCGTCTATTGACGGGGCAATAACCTGTGACGTTGTGATGAAATCTTGTCTGTTCCCGGGTTCGGTGCGCCTTATCACGATGCAGAAACTGATGCTCTCAGCGTAGTAAACCGGATATCAGAAGATCTTCAAAGTCTCCATTGTGGGAAAGTCGTACAAAAGGTAGAGGTAATCAGGGAGGGTTCTACTGGAATCGCGGTGCCTAGGCCGTCGGTGAGCGACTTGGAGCCCACTTTCGAGTGCCGATGGAAAAAAGAATTGCCGGCGCAGAGGCTGTAGGCTCGCATAAAACATCAATGCTTCAGGATATCGAGCAAGGCAAGCCCCTGGAAATAGAAGGTATGCTCG
>Ga0208203_1000856_pt1 | contig 13020 bp, 14 predicted proteins | sample DeeseametaMP2914_FD_184167 | JGI IMG/M metagenome (GOLD analysis project Ga0208203, IMG submission 184167) | Marine microbial communities from the Deep Atlantic Ocean - MP2914 (SPAdes) | ecosystem: Environmental > Aquatic > Marine > Oceanic | place: West of Santa Cruz de la Palma, Atlantic Ocean...
CATTTATTTATCCTCAATCCCGACAAGCGTTTAATGATACTATAGACTAATTGGAAGTAAATCTTTGTAAGAGCACCTCATTATGGCTTATTGGCTTTTTAAAACCGAACCCGATGCATTTTCAATTGATGATCTAAAAAACGCACCTGAGCAAACCTCTATGTGGGATGGCGTGCGTAATTATCAAGCCCGCAACTTTCTGCGCGATGGTATCAAGCACGGTGACTTGGTAATGATTTATCATTCAAGTTGTAAACAGGTGGGTATTGCAGGTATCGCTACGGTGACTCGCGAAGCTTATGCCGACCCAACACAGTTTGATTTAAATAGCGATTACTACGACGCCAAAGCAACTGCTGATAACCCGCGCTGGTTTGTAGTCGATGTGCAATATCAATCACACCTTAAAAAGCTAGTTAGCCTGCAGGCGATTAAAGCCAATGAGTCAATTACCGAAATCGCCCTTAAAAAAGGTGGCCGATTGTCAGTAATGCCTGTAACTGAACATGACTGGCAACAGATCATAGCAATGAGCGAAAGTTAAGATTCTAAAATAGAAGCCATTTTTAATTAGCTGCTATTTTTGCTATAATTTTGCCCCTTTATTTTAGAGGTAACGTGGGGGATGTATGAAATTATTGTATTGGTTAGAGGAATGGACCAATCTCCCACGCGATGAGCAACAAAGGCTTGTTCCTATGACTGGCGGTGATTTGCTCGGCGATGTTTATGTGAAATACCATATCATTGATGCCAATAAGCCCCTGCTAATTACCTTCTCTCCTGCTGGAACCAATTATCAAGAACATGATATTACTGATGATTTTTCGCCTTGGGCTTATAAGCTCGCGAAAAAGCAAGATGTGAATATTATCGCCTTTCAACATTTAGGCATTAGCAACTGGTTTAGGCACCGTAACCTGTTGTTTTTCATTGAGCAGCTAGCACCACTGATTGGCGGGTTCAAAGAGCGTTTAGGTTATGGTTTGAGCCGAGGAGGCTTTGCCGTTGGCGCCTTTGCCAATCTATTAAAGCTTGATAAAGTCTTGCTCTTTCACCCTGTTAGCACAAAAAATAAAGAAAAAGCGCCATGGGATGATCGTTCAAGTACCGACATCGCGCAAAAATTTGATTGGAACGGTGACTACCACGATTTAGATTTAGATTTAGGCCATGCAAAGGGTTATATTATTTACGACCCAACGAATCGCATCGATCGAGCTCATGCTAAACGCTACCCTCAACTAACCCATTTACGCGTGTTTGGTATGGGTCATAGTGTTCATGCAACATATTTAAATAAGTTTGGTTTTTATAAAGATGTTGCTGTTGATTTTATTAGCCACCAGCAAGTTGATATAGCTCAATTCCGCCAGCAAACAAAAACGCTGCGCTTTAAAGAAGATTATTATCGTCGTCTAAATAAGGCAAACAAGAGTTCGCCACATCGTTTAGCCTTACTAAGCACCGCGCATACAATTTTAGCTGAAGAAAAAGCCGAGCACATGCAAGAGCAAAAAGATGCGATTGATGTGCAACCGCTGATTGATGTTGCAATCAAACATCAAGATGAGCACCCAAACGATGCAATTAAGGTCTTAGAAGTGGCTCAGCAACTCTCACCCGATGACCCTGTGATAGATCATAAACTAAAACAGTTGAAGTGATACAACAGCAGTAGGCCGTCAGATCAAAATATAAACAGCACTTATATATGTAAACTCAAAATTTTACTGTGGAGTTATATAATTTCTATAATTTGCACACACTTCATTGTTGCGGTTGCTAAGACTATGCGTTAATTCATTTATCAGTAAAAAAACACTATTTTCTCTTTTCAAATCAATAGGGAGTTTAAAGTTAATGTACTGATTAGTAGAAGAAACTACATCATTTTTCAAGGTACGAAGTTCATTACTTTTCATAATGACTTCCAACATACGAGCTTTTGTCAAAAACTCTACGTTCAACATTTTGAGAGTTTCAACCTTATCAAAATACAAGCTACTTAACTTAGCGTAATATTTTTTAGTTTCACCATTTTCTATATTATTGGAACTATAAAGGAGTGAATAAACATCATTGCCAATAGATGTGAGACTCCCGCAAGTAATATGAACTTTTTCTAAAGCCTCTAAAACCTCTAGCTTCTTTGAGTAATTGATCTGCTTTCGCCAAATAAATAAAGCATATAGTGCACAGACACCGCTAATACCTCCCCCAAGGGCGGAAATAAAATTAATAATTTCAATTAAAGGTTTACTTATTAGGCTTGTCGATAAAGCACCTGCAAATAATAAGGTTAGCGCGATAAATAAGTGCTGTTTTTTTGACAATACAATTCCTTATTAAATACTAGCTCTTAGGTTTTACTTTACGGTGCTTTTTGACCCGCCCGTGTTTAGGGATGATTGTTAAATACATTACTAAAGCTAACCACGAAAAGAAGATGATACCGATTAACCAAGCATTCTTTTCGTGGCCCTGGGTGCGTTTACTATTGAGCACAATGACCACAGGTAAAATGTAGGCACTGAGTACAATAATTAAAAACACAACTTCATTCATAGCTCATCAAACCAACGCAGACCAATCAACTTCGTCACTCAAAACACGCTCCGCAGCAATATAATGCAAAATATCTCCCTCACTTACTACATAATCAAGTGGCGGGTTTAAGTCCATATTTTTTGCACTCAAATTATGTGCGACACCCAGTAATATAGCATCATGACTATATTTAAAGTGATGAAACAGCTTGCCAAACTCCATTGCTTGCACGCCTTTTGGAATTGGTAAACTAAATTGAGTATCCCCATGTAGTGTCGATAACAGCTCTTCTTGCACACGACTTGAACCTGGGTCTTGCATTGAGCGCACTAAGATCTCGGCTGACTTAGCACTGCTACATTCTACATTGTGGCAATGCTCATGTAGCATTTCGATTTTAGTTTCATCAGTAAAGTGCGCGCTAATATGGCACTGTTCATTGACCAACTTGCTAATGCGCAGGGCTGTTGTAAACGTTTGGTCATCATCTTGGCCATCAATAATAATTTTGTCGGCGCGATCAATGGCAATTCTTTTCAACTCATCTAAGTCAGTAAAGCTACTTAGACGAGCAAAATCAACCATAGGATTTGCTAGAAACGGATGTTCCATTTGCTCAGTAACCGCCAATAAAATACGACGGTCTAAACGTTTATGATCGGCCAAGATATAGTCAACCATCTTTTTAGTACGTGTATCATGCCAACCAAAAATAATAATGTGATTGTTTATATGTGCGAAGCTTTTATCACCCGTCATAGCGCGCCTAATTAAATAAGTTACTGTTTGCCCTGTCTTTCCTAACAGAACGCCAAATAATGCTAAACCAAAAGGTATTTGCAGTAATGCGACAATCCAACGGCCAAGCTCGGTGCTCGCGCTAAAATCGCCATAGCCAACTGTAGATGTAGTTACTACATAATAATAAAAATAAGTACTAAGTGGTGTGAGCGCTTGCTCTCCTGCAAGCATAAGCAGCCACCAAATAAGTAGCATATGCAAAAGCGTAGTAAATACCACAGCCTGCCAACTGACTTGATCAATGTGACTGCGAATAAGTACCACTAAACGATTAAATATATGATGCATAATCCTTGCGATTTATAGTGGAAGAAATTATCGATACGGTACTGTAATGCTTGCTCTTTGGCAACTGATGGAAAATTACTAATGCATGTCGATGAAAAATGATAGTAGACTATACTATCTCTGTATTAGGTGTTTAGGGTGAAATATGTCAGGTGTTCTTGCTTCCGTCGATAAGCGTACGCAACTGGTCGGTGAAAACCGCTTAGAGCTTTTACTATTTTACCTACACAGTCGCCACTTATTCGCTCTCAATGTGTTTAAAGTTAAAGAAGTGGTGAAGTTACCGCAAATTAGCAAAATTCCCCACGCCCACCCTAAAGTTTCTGGGGTTGTAAATATTCGTGGCGAATCAATTCCGGTGATTGATTTGCGCAGAGCGATAAACATGCCTGAAGCTAAACACATCGAAGATACAAACCTCGTTATCACCGAGTACAATCGTACCGTGCAAGGCTTTTTAATTGGTAAAGTTGATCAAATCATCAATATGACATGGTCAGATATTATGCCGCCACCAACTGCAATTGGTAAAAATCATTACCTAACAGCCTTAACTAAAGTAAAACGCGATGGCCAAGAGCAGCTGGTTGAAATTATCGATGTAGAAAAAGTGCTCGCAGAAATCGTTGAGTACGAAGTCCAAATATCTGAAGACATTCTAGATAAAAGCATCGTGAACGAGTTTGCAGGCCGCAAAATTCTTCACGCCGATGATTCGCCAACAGCCCGTAAGCAAGTAAGCGATACCTTGTCGCAACTTGGTATCGAAATCATACCTGCTCGTAACGGACTTGAAGCACTCGAAATGCTAAAAGGCTGGGCTGATCAAGGTAAAGATGTTGAGAAAGAATTGCTGATGGTGATCACCGATGCTGAAATGCCAGCAATGGATGGCTACCGTTTAACACACGAAATTCGTAACGACAGCCGCATGAAGAACCTACATATTGTGCTTAATACATCTTTGAGTGGTAGCTTTAACCAAGCTTTAGTTGAGAAGGTTGGTTGTAATGCGTTCTTATCAAAATTCCAGCCAATACTGTTAGTAGAAGAAGTTCAAGCCCGCTTAAAAGCCGTGCTAGAGCAAGATTCACAGTAAGCGCATTTAGCATCAGTTTTTAAAGGCATAAGCTAAAGCAACGACGTCGCAATTTGCCAATCATCGTTATTCATGATTTATTGGCATTATCGATTCGACGACAACAATAAAAACTATGCTAAATCGCGTTGCTAAACCATTCACTAAACTAGTAGAGCGTTATCTACCCGACCCGTTTGTATTTGTTATATTACTCACCTTGCTGAGCTTTATCGTTGCGAGTCTCTTTACTCCGTCAACGCCCACGCAAGTGCTCGCGGCTTGGGGTGGTGGGTTTTGGAACCTATTACAATTTGCCATGCAAATGCTGCTAGTACTGCTAACGGGCTACATGCTAGCGAGTACCCCGGTGATGCGCAGTATACTCAACAAACTCGCGACTCTTGCCAACAGCCCTGCTAAAGCGATCATACTCGTTACGCTCGTGTCTTTATTAGCAAGCTGGCTAAATTGGGGCTTTGGTTTAGTGATTGGCGCTTTGTTCGCCAAAGCAATTGCGAAACATACCCGCGTTGATTACCGTTTGCTAGTGGCCAGTGCCTATTCAGGTTTTATTGTTTGGCATGGCGGCTTAGCCGGTTCAGTGCCGCTAACAATCGCAACCGATGGCCACTTTGCAGAGCAAAGTATTGGGGTAATAGGCACCGAAAACACGATTTTTTCGGCATTTAATATCGCTATTGTTGTGGGCTTGTTTATCGTCATGCCGCTGGTAAATCGCTATATGTTGCCAAGCGAAAAAGACAGTGTTTATGTTGACCCCGCAAAGCTTGAAGATAAATCAAAGCAAGCAGATACACCTACCCGCCCCGCCGAAGTAATTGAACATAGCCGTTTGCTAGGTATGGGTATAGGTGCCTTTGGTCTTGCCTATTTATTCTATTATTTTGTGCTAAACGGAGGCGGCTTAAACTTAAATAGCGTGATCGCTATTTTCTTATTTAGCGCAATTTTACTGCATCAAACGCCGCATAATTTACTTAGCAGCTTACAGCAAGCAATCCCTAGTGGCGCTGGTATTGTGATTCAATTTCCCTTTTATGCAGGGATCATGGCCATTATGGTAAAAACGGGACTTGCTCAACAAATATCGGAAGGGTTTATTGCCATTGCAACAGCCGAAACACTACCATTTTGGAGCTTTTTAAGCGCAGGATTTGTGAATATATTTGTGCCGTCAGGCGGCGGCCAATGGGCAGTGCAAGCGCCGATTGTCATTCCAGCAGCACAAACACTTGGCGCGGATATGCCACGGGTTGCTATGGCTGTCGCATGGGGCGATGCTTGGACTAACCTTATTCAGCCGTTCTGGGCACTCCCCGTACTTGCTATTGCCGGCTTAAAAGCCAAAGACATCATGGGCTTTTGCCTTGTGCAGCTGATCATCACCGGCGTGTTTATATCGTTAATGCTGAGTTTTTATCCTTAAAAAAGCTTTATAAACATCACCTATTAGAGAGGGGCAAAAGCTCATAGCGAGAGTCCCTCTTCAAAACGGTTTGTTTACCAAAGGTAACCAAAACTCTCATTCGGTCTTCAATCACCGCCGAATCAGTGCTTCATTCTACCAAAACAACAGTCTATCACTTAAAGTTAGAATCACTGCTCTCGCTTCTTTTATCTCTTTTTAATACAAAACAAACGATCTTAGAAACAACGAAGTACACTAAAATGAACGCAGATATATCGATAAAATAATCTACCAAGCTACTACTTTTTGAAATAGAAAAATCAAAAGTAAAAAAAGCTACTCACTTAAGCATATGATAGTTAATAACCAGATTACTATTCTTTAAATGATATTTAGATAAGGAGAACATTACTCCTTATCTAAAAAATAACTCAATCATCAGTTTCTGTTGGTACAGGCAAGTGTGGCATGCCAAACCCAGGCCTATCTTTCCTTTCAAAGTCTCCTTCATTAACTGTTGTATTCGATAACACTCCACCAATAACCAGTTCAATTTCAATTGTGGTTAATTCACGCATAATATACTCTCCATGTATTCGCATTTTTTGCCGGATTGTTAATAGGTTAGGCCGTTTCCGACAAAATTTAACGTGCCTAGCCTTTGCTTTAGTAGCTTGTAAAATACAAGCTACTAAAGTCACATTCGATTACGCAGTTTCATTTTGAGCTACTGTATTTGTTAAAGCTCCACCTTGTAACTCAAACACTTTATCCGCCATATTGATAGTCTCTTGCCTGTGAGCAATCATTATTCGCGTCATCTCTAGGTGCTTAATTTGCTCACTGATTTTTGCTTCGTTCTCTTGATCTAAATGACTAGTTGCTTCATCCAAAAATAAGACGCTGGGAGACTGGTACAGCGCTCTAGCAAGTAATAACCGTTGAAGTTGTCCGCCGGATAAATTAGAACCCATATCGCCCACTAATGAGTTATAACCCATAGTCATTTTAGTAATATCACTATGAATTGCTGCATGACGAGCGCACTGCTCTATTTTTAAGTAATTAGGTTGTGGATCAAAGAAGCTAATATTATCGGCGATTGAGCCAGCTAATAGCGTGTCATCTTGCATTACTGCGGCTATTTGTTTGCGGTAATTTTTAAGGCCAAGTTGGGTAATATCCATGCCATCAAGTAACACTTTGCCTGATGTGGGTTGTAATAAACCCAACATAATTTTCATTAACGTCGTTTTACCTGCTCCAGACGGGCCAGTAATAGCAATAGACTCGCCTGAATTTAGCGTTAAATTTATATCTTTTAAAATAGGTGCTTGGTCATCGCTATAACTAAAACTGATATTTTTAAGGCTAAGCTGACCTTTCACTTTATTGTCGTTACTCCCTCTGTAGGCCAAGTCACCATCGCGATTCGCTTCTTGCTTAGTAAGCGCAATATCAGCGATACGATCAAGGTGTAAGCGCATCATTTTAAATTGAATAATTTGCTCGATGAAATTTGCAAAGCGACTTGTTAGCTGATTTTTATAGGCTATAAATGCCAACACCATACCGACAGATAAGCTATTACTCATAACCAAAAGTGCAGCAAGGTAAATAACCACTACATTCTCAAGACCAAACAGTAGTTTATTAAAAGACTCAAAACTAATATTTAATCGCCCTAAACGTATTTCACTATTTATTACTTCAGCATAACGGTTTTGCCAAATACCTTGGCGCTGCGCTTCATTACCAAACAATTTAATTGTTTGCATACCACGAATGTTTTCTAAAAAGTTTGATTGCTCTTTAGCGGAGTTTTGAATCATTTCTTCTGTGGCTTGATGCAGTGGTCGATACAGCACTAAGCGTACAAGCGTATAAAGGGTAATTGCGCCTACAACAACGGCTGTCAACTTAAGTGAATAAATCAACATCATAATCAATACGGTGATAGCCATAACGCCATCAACAAATGTTTCTACAAACCCTGTGGTAATACGCTCACGTATTTGTGCTAGTGAGCCAAAACGGGAAACAATATCGCCAATGTGGCGGGATTCAAAGTAGTTCATAGGAAGACGCAGTAAATGACGTAATAGATTAACCCCCATTTGCATGTTTAGCAGACTCGAAAGCCTTAAAATCAACCAACTCCGCACTGCATTAGTAATAACTGAAATGATCGCAATGAATGCAAAGCCTAGCGCAAGCACTGTGAGCAAAGACTCATCAAAGCTCACCAACACTTCATCCACGACCCACTGCATATAATAGGGTGTCATCAGTGCAAATAGCTGTAAAACTAACGACAGCGCAACTAATTTAATTAAGCCAGTTTTTAGACCAGTAACAGCACTCCAAAGCTGACTAAACCTCATTCGTGCCTGTTCTTGTTTAGCTTCAAACTTACTGGTTGGCGTGAGCTCCAAACAAATACCGGTAAAGTGCTTACTAAATTCCTCGCTATTTAGATTCCGCTTCCCAAGGGCTGGATCATTAATCGCTAATTTAGCTGATTTTCCCTTCCCAGAAACTTTGGTCAAAACTACAAAGTGATTCATATCCCAATGCAATATACAAGGAGTCTGAAGTTTATGTACCTCTTCAAGCGGGCACTGTAACGCACGACTCGCTAATCCTAAGCTATCCCCCAGCTCAATTAGCTGCTGTAAATTCATCCCCTTTAGGTTAGCCGAAAAGCGCTTTCTCATTGCTGGCATATCAAGCTTGTGACCGTGATAGCATGCCACCATGGCCATAGAGGCGAGACCACATTCAGCTATTTCGGTTTGGATAATTACAGGTACTCTTTTTGAGAGAGAGAATGTTATAAATCCATTTACAGAGTTCATAGTAACCTCAGTCAAAATACTGTTTATTAATCAAGCTCATTTTTTGAGAAGATAACCTCTGAGTCTAACCCCTGCACAACTCGCATTACTATCCCAGACACACCTAAAGTACAAATAACAATCCAAAAATCAATTAATTCCAAACTTCCATTAAGATTTATTCTTAACATAATAAAATTCCCTCCCATGAAAAAAACTAATGAGATAAAAACATATAATGCCCATTTTTTATTTTTGTATATCCCCGTTAGAATAGCTAAAGAAAAACCGAGAACTACAGTAAAGAAAGCTAATTCACCGTAAGAAATTACAGCATCACGAAGCAATAAATTAACGTCTCTTATAATTACATATGTAGACCCCAAAACTATTAGAAAACACATTGCAAAAATTGATACTATTGCAGACAATTTCATTTTCAAAAAAGAAGGGAATTACTTCCCTTCTATCCCTTTCGTTTTATTTCTCAGAAGCATTATGGTAAATGGCTGCTATACCGCCCACTATTGCACCAAAGCCAGCCCCAATTCCAAGAGCAGTAGCTAAACCACCAGCAGTGATAGACGAGCTAGCATATAAGCCAGCAATGATCACTGGTAAGGGACCACCATTTACTTCTTGTATTTCATTATTGGTTAATTCTCTCATTTTATTTTCCTTACTTTCTAAGCGCATTATAGGTTCCTATACCACTTATAATTGCAGCAAAACACGCTACTTCCCCGTATACCGCTATAGCAACAAATAGAGGTAATGGTCCCCCACTAACTTCTTTAATTTCATTTACATTTAATTCGCGCATATCTATGCTCCAAATTTGTATAGCTGATTATTTATATCTATACTCAGCAAATGTTGATTATTTATTTTGCAATATAAAAATATAGGCAAAATAGGTTGTTAATAGGCTAGCTTTAGCTGCTCGCTAAAGTTAACTAAAGCTGGCCGCTTTTTTAGTAATTTGCATTTAGCAAACCACCAAAACTTTCAAATTTAATTGACTTAACTCACACGCCCTTTGAGGCTGTACAGTGGCTCTAGTAACCACTCAATTAATGTGCGCTGTTCTAACATTATGTCTGCCTCAAACAGCATGCCGCTTTTTAACGCAAAGACCTTTCCATACGCAGACATTTGCTGCTGATTTAACGTAGCCCTAAGTCGATATACAGGCTCTTGCAATGTAACAGGTAACCTCACTTCGTTTGGTGTAATAAGTGCCTTATCAATACGGCTAATTGTGCTATTGATAAAACCAAAGCGTTGATATGGAAAGGCATCAAAACGTAACCGAGTTTCGTTGCCTATTTCTATAAAGCCTGCGGAGCGCGTTGGTAATAGTAATTCAGCAACTAACTCAGAACCCTCAGGTATAATATGCAGTAAAAGCTTCGCTTGGCTTAACACCTCACCTTCCACTACTTGGATGCCTGTAACAACACCATTATTGCTAGCCGTTATTGTGTAGCTATAGTTGCTTTTTAACTGCGATAGTTGGTTTTGTGTATCTGAAATTTCTCGTTTTAAGTTACTGATGCGAAGTGCATATTGTTGTGGAACGTTAGCAAGATTAAAGCGTAATTGACTCAGTTGATTATTTTGCTGCATCAGTATTCGAGCTAAGTTTTGCTTTTCTTGCTTAACATCGAGTAAAGCTTGTTGTTGCTGCTCACGCTCTATATTCGATAAAAAGCCACTCTTATTAAGCTGGTTGAAATTAGCTTGTTGACTTTGCAATAGGTCAAGCTTTTCATCTGCGAGTGTTAATTGACTTTGTAGTGCAAGCTTTTCTTCATTTAAAAGCGTTTGCTGTGCTTCAAGGTTTAGTATTTCTTGTTTTTGCAACACTTTCGTTTGCATAACCTCATGATTCAAAAGTTTAATTTGCTCTGTTAATTGTTCAACTAATTGTGAACTGAGATCTAAACCTTGACTATCACTTTGCTGAACAACAATTGAAGCAAGTGCTTGCCCCTTAATAACAGAGTCACCTTCTTTTACATGAAGTTTTTCAATTGTTCCGCCTTGATTAGCAAAACTTTGAATGACGCCTTTACTAGGCATGAGAAAACCACGTACGGTTTCTTTGCGGGAATATTCTGCTGTAAAAAGAAATACTATAACCGCAGCGGCAACAGAGCTTAAGGTTACAACAGTTAATTTAATCGATAATGGTTGCGCTAAGGTAATTACGCCAGTTAAACGTTCACTTTGTTGTGCAACCGCTTCCTTTCTAAACAAGCTCATAACAAAATCCTTTTGCTATATCTCTTGAATTTAAAATTAGCGGGACATTCTAATTTTTGTAAATCAGAATTTTCCTAAATATGAAACGCAGCACAAATTAAAGGTTTAATTACTAAAATAAAGTGGAAAATTAATTAAAATATATTAATTAAATTTAAGCACCAAGCTGAGTATAACTTAGTGCTTAAATATTAACTAACTTGCTAAAATCTTCATTGGTAAGCTGAGGATTGGGCTTTCCGAGTCAGCAAAGTGCATCATCACTGCAACGTGACCAGCAACAACCAGTGCGTACATTACCGCTGAAAAACCTTGTCCATAAGTATCCAGAGGGATGAGGTGTGAGTAGTGACGTCCGCGCCACTCGAAGATAATCTCAAGCGCCCCTACAAATAAGAAAAACACCAGTAGCATCAAGCCAAAGGTGTAACTTAACCACAAGCCAAATAACACGCCTAATAAGCACACACTAAGGCCTATCCATGAACGCATCGAAAAACTAATGCTTTTAAGTACATGGCCGCCATCTAGGGGCAGAATAGGTAACAAGTTAAATAGGTTTAACAGTGCACTAAGTACCGCCACACCGGCGAATATTTCCATTTCAGTGGCGTAGTAAAGCGCTATTCCCAGCACTGAGGTAATTAAGCCAAAAGCGGGCCCCATGAGTGAGATCACCACGTCTTGCCATCTGGTGGTAATTTTATCATCAGAAACAGCCAAACCACCGACAAAGGGAATAAGGTAAATACCTTTAGTTTTAATGCCAAAATATTTCATCGCGCGCACATGACCATATTCATGCACCACCAAGCAAGCAATTAGCATCAAGGCAAATTCAATGGAGAATAGCCACGCATAACCGGCAACTGACGCACCAGCGAGTGCAGCTTTGACGACTTTTGCACTTTTGAATAATTTAAAGCCCAGTGCCAGCAAACCAATAATGCCGCGTTTTGGTTCAGCTTCTTGTAACTCAGGTAAAGCAAGTTGGCTCACCTGCTGCTGGTTAACAAAGATTGCTAAGCTTTTTTCGTGCACTTTACTAGTATCAAGACCAATACGCTGCCCCTGAAAATCAAACTCATAAAGTTCTGACTCTGGATTATCGAAGGCAATTGCTTGTTGTTGATGAAAAAGCTGAATTAACTGTGAGCCGTTTAAATGCAAAATAAAGGTTTCGTCTGCGAGGCTCAGCTGAAGTCTGACCATAGTTCTTATAAATACGAATAAAAAGTGCGGCTATTATACTGAGGCCTTACAAAATTACGAATTTCCTTTAGGTACAAAGAGGTATATTTTTCGCACCACAAAACAAGCAAAAAACATGACGAAACACCGTTTATCTACTACTTTTAACTATAGCGTTCTTGTTCATGGAGTGAATATGGTGAAGTCAAATAGACACATTCTCGTAGTGGATGACTCAAAAGCCATCCTGATTGTTATGCATGCCATTTTGAATGAGCTTGAGGTTCCGCACATCACAACCTGCCTAAGTGCAGAAGAAGCTTTAGAAAAAATTAAAAAAGCACCTCGATTCTTTGATGCAATTTTTACCGACCTCAATATGCCTGACATGGATGGTATGGAGCTTATTCGCCACTTAGGCGCTATGAAGTATCAAGGTGCAATTGCCATTATTTCTGAGATGGATCCTAAAGTTATAGACCTTGCCGCAGACCTTGCTCGTAAGCATAACGCTCACTTAATTGGTAACGTCACTAAACCAGTGCAACTTAATCAAGTGTATTTACTACTGCAAA
>Ga0208203_1000860_pt1 | contig 12975 bp, 10 predicted proteins | sample DeeseametaMP2914_FD_184167 | JGI IMG/M metagenome (GOLD analysis project Ga0208203, IMG submission 184167) | Marine microbial communities from the Deep Atlantic Ocean - MP2914 (SPAdes) | ecosystem: Environmental > Aquatic > Marine > Oceanic | place: West of Santa Cruz de la Palma, Atlantic Ocean...
TCCGTTGCCCTGATTTTTATCAATAAATCTAAACCACTCATTTTCGGCATATTCCAGTCACTTACTATAAATTCAAAGGGCTCTCCACTTTCTTGTGCCTGTTGAATCATAGGCCATGCAGTAGCGCCATCATCAGCTTCTTGAATATTCGTAAAGCCAATTTGCTTGAGCATTTTTGTAATAATTTTTCTCATCGTCATCATGTCATCAATAACAATGGTTTTCATATTGGGATTAATCGGCATCTTTCACTCCTTAAAAGTTAGCAATCATAATCTTCGTAACTAAGTTCAATATAAAATGTTCCAAAACCACACTCCATGGGAGTCGCAATCGTCACGATTCCATCCTGGGCTTTTATTTCATGATTTTTCCCACTCACAGACGTAGGGATCGACATCTCGATAAGATAACCCTCTTCACTGAGGACCTTCTTTGCATTTCCCATGGTGATATTACAGATTTCCATCCCAACATCGGCGATCTCATCATTAAACTCTGTATAGTCTTCCATCAGCATAGCACTAGCACCCTTAATGTAGACTTCCTCAGGCCAGCTAAGAACTAAACTTCCTCTAAACTTTTTCTTAGCCCCTGCCCCCTGATAGGTTCCATTGATACCCATTATCGAAGAGTAATCACCATAACTTTTCTTACTCTCTTTTAGACCAGGTTTCCCGGGTGTAATCTCTGTTCCCATCATTGTTTCATAGACTTCTTTTACCGCTAAAATAAAGGGCTTACAAAAGTCGAGATAACGCTTATTAAACTCTGTCATATCTTTTGCTCCATGAGGAAATTGAACTTCTTCTATTGTATGCAAATCCTTATTCATTCCAACCGGAAAGAATGCCTCACAGAAGCGTTAAGAAGATTAAAGAAGGAAATACTAGAAGCGGTAGCTCATCTCACCGAGAAAAGCATCATTCGCGCGGTACGAAGCCCAAAAGCTAGATTCATTGGGAGACTTAATGATCTGTGCTTTAAGGCCAAGACGGATATGTTTAGTAAAATCAAAACTTGTCCCTGCAATAAAAGCAATATCTGACATTTTTACATCATACTTATAATCTGCATGCAGTCTTAGACGATCACTATAGTTCCAAGAGAAATTTGCGCCAACGGCCTGACGCCAACGTGGTTTTTTGGCAAAGACATTATCGTCAAACTTGTCCCCATCAATAAGATAGAGGCCATTAACACTTGCCTCAAAAAAGTCTCTCTTCCATTTTAGGGATGCCGTAGCATAAGTAATACGATCATAAACGGGTTGAATCTTAAGGGTTTCAAATTGATCAAAAATAGTATCCCTACCCCGGTCAGGCACGATCCCATCAACGGCTCCATGAAGAGAAAGCCCTCTTTCAGATTGTCTTCCCTCAAAGAAGTAGTTGACACCTACTCCCCAAAAATTGTGGTGATTAATGAAGGGCTTAGCTTGAACGACGGCCCTGCCTCCGAATTCCTGTTCGTAATAACCCGTGGCCGTTATCCGGATGCCGGGCTCAGGTTTTCGCCCCCCATAGAGGTTAATCCCTGTGTTCTCACCTTTATAATCGACTTTAAAAGCAATTGTTTCTTGAAGAGCAATATCTGCCACTTCGGGATAAATAATGTCGTAGAATACGGGGACATCCTCCCCTCTGAAGCGGACAAACTGAGGAGGAAGATTACTCCACTCATTCACGCCATTAATTTCCCCTCCCTCAGCTTTAAAGGTGGGATTGACCTGCGGAATATTGACCATACTTGCGAGGAAAAGAAAGTCCCATTTCTTATAGCGCCTATGAAGATGAAGACCAAAGATTCCCTCTCTCTGCGTTTCCAGGAGATTAAAATTCTTGAGTGAATTGATCTCCCCCATCGCCCAGAACTCGTCGTTGCTATTCCAATTGACGACTTTCCTTCCAAGCGTAAATTCGCTTCTTCCAATATAGCGAGAAATATAGGCTTCGGGCATCGCGTAAAGAAGACCACGATCCCCGGTGTACTTTCGAAGTGAGCCATTGAGAACGACATCCCATCGCCCCTTCTCACGCCGCTCATTGAGGTCGAACTGAACAAAGGAATTGTCCACTTCCCCATCTAGAGGGGTATTCAAGCGTTGAAACTGACCAAATGTTAGAGTTCCAGCACCCTGAACACAATGTGTTATTAGGCATAAAATACCTAAAGAATATCTTTTTATCATAGTCCCTCATTCTATCTTAAGGGCAGGACGTTAAGAAAGACAAACATAAACTTGCAAGATGTGTCACCTTTAGCTTTTCTAGGGTGTTTACTCTAAAATGGAGATATATGGCATTTGGGAACAATATTAGAGATTTAAAACATTTTCTCACAGCTCTATGTGCGCTCTTTGTATTGATGGCCAGTTCGTGTGGTCTCAACGACGACCCGCCTGCTGACTCGGGAGTCTATGATATTGGCAACCTCCAAGGTGGCTGTGAACTCAATACGGAAAATTTAGAAAAAATACTTGAACAAAATATTACCGCGGACATCAACTGCCTAGAAACAACACTTGATCAATTCGTTCAATTCGTCCGCCGCGATGACCCTCGCTTCATCGCCCGCAATGATCTCTCTCAATTTGTTGATAAATTCTTTCCAGAGGAAAGAGTCCTTATAAAGAATATTCTTAAGCTCGTTTATAATCTTAACACCCTCCTCAACAGAGACCCTCAAGATAAGATTAATGTCGCCAACCTTGGAAAGATTTTTAACATTGCTAGAGTTGTGAACATCCACGGTGCGCCTCTCTACTCACAACTTGAAGGTCTTACTAAAGAGAACTATTGGCTACGAAGAAAAGAGATCTTCAATTATGTGGAGCTTGCCGCAAGAGATATTATTAATACCATTTACGTTAAAGATCCAAAGTCAGAAGCTCATTTAAGTATCACTGATTTTCTAGAGGATATTATTGAGATTCTTGAACTTGAAGATGATGTGATTGATGTTGAGAGGATTAAGTCTTTCCTCTTCATAAAGAGGCTTATCCTCGGTGGAGAAAATGACATTCTCACGACTGAGCAACTTATTGATCTTCTAAACAGGGGAAGTGACCTTGTTGTTCTGGGAATGGATGCCATTTTCTTTGAAGGACAAGAATTTGCCTCAAGTACAGATGAGTACTACTTTTACTTTGATGTGGTCAAAGAACTTAAAGGCCAAATAAAAACCTTCAATGATACTGACCTCATTCTCACCAAACACGATATCCTCGCCATAATTGATGAATTCTTTGGTGATGATGTGGATGTTAACAATCTCGATAAAGGTCTTAGTAATTTTAAAGAGAAGTTCTTTGGCGGTGCCGCTGATCAATACCTCTATCGCGATATCAACACTCTCCTTACTTGGGCGGTAGAGCTCTCAGGAATGCTCTATTTCAATGAGATAACCTACTCTTATTTCGAACCTCAAATGAATTCGCCCAAGGCCATTTCAAATCTCTCTCAGCCAAAACTAGAAAATTACCACCTCTTTCCTAAGCATGAATTAAAGAAACATTGGGACAACTTTAACTATATAACGAGTCGCTACCGTTATTTTCAAGACGATGACGGCAAGTCTCACTACTTTAACTACTACAAGCGCTTTCGCTCAGGCTTCCAACTCTCAAGTATGCTCCGCTACGCGATTACTAAAGTTGTCAAAGTCTATGGACACTATCCTCAAGGCAGTGTTCATAAGGAAGCCGATAAAGAAGATTTTAAAACCCTTCTCAATGATTATAAAGATATCTTAGTTGAGTTTGATTTTTGGCCTGAAGATCTTGATGACTTTGTCACTGATGCTATTGTAAGCTCAGACCTTTTTATGTTTCACTCTGATGGCAATGACTCTGGTGGCAGTGAAGAGTTTACTGAGTTTGCCGTCAATGCTCTTCATGCTTACAAAGTGAGCGATACTGTCTATGACGAACTCAAGAATCATTGCCCCCTCATTGGTGAAGATGGTGCTTCTTTTGAAATTTCATGCTTTAGAGAATACTTTCTTCATGTCTTTTTTAATAAGCTTGAGTATCAAAACTACTATGACAAGCTCTTTGAATACCTTAAAACGAGTGGCGTTGAGACCGTCCGCCGCTATATTATCAACGTTGAGCTCTACTCGCGCCTAGAGGAAGATCCGACAAGCCCTCTCACGAAGAGCCAGCTCTCTCGCTTTATTATCATTCTCTCCAATCTCGAATCAGCCTATATCAAATTTGATAAAGATAAGAATGGTATTCTAAACCGCAAAGAACTTGATGAAGCTTATAAAGTCTTTCGTGGCCTGGTTGTATCAGTTGCTGATCTTGGTGAAGGAAAAGAAAAGCTTTATAAGAGTATTTTCCTCTACCTCGTCAAGCATATGGAGATACCAAGTCCCCTAAAGCTTTCGTGGTTTCATCTCTTTGGGAATAAGAAAGACATTACGTCGACAAGATTTAATATCTCTGCGATCCTATCGAGTTTCTCATTATGAGGATTTAAGAATAATTTTAATTTCTGTTCCTCGCCTATTGGTTCGTGACTCATTGAAAATATGAAGCTCTCCTCCATATTGTTGCACATATGATTGAACGAGGCTAAGACCAAAACCTAACCCATTCTCTCCTTGAGTGCCAGGTGAAGAGAAGACCTTCTCTCCTTTCTTTAGAGTCGAAATAACCTCATGTGGTATTCCCGTCCCCTCATCTCTTATAGTCACTACTATTCGCCCTTTATTGGTTTCAGAGAACACCAGAATAGTTCCTCCTTCATAACTAAATTTGATGGCATTGGAGATAATGTTACAAAGAACCTCGTTAATAAAAGTAACCCGCTCAGCAATGACATTATGATTGGGATTGAGATTGACCTTAAACTTGATTTTTTTGGATATAAACCTCTCTTCAAAGATAGTATCCACCTCTTCAAAAGCATGGCTTAAATTAACCTCTTCTAATTCAAGTTCTTCGTTAGAGCGATGAATGGAAACTTCATACTTTTTATAGTGCTCAACAATTTGATTAAGTTTATCGAGAGAGAACTGAATTTTATCCCACGCTTTTTCTTCAATTTCACTAAAGCGCTCTGGCTGCTTAAACCTAAGATTGGTGTAGTGATGAATCAGAAGAAGCGGGTTATTAAGATCATGAATAAGCACTCTGGCCATCCTCTCATAACCTTCCTTACTCTTAGCCATTAAGATAGCATCATTCTTTTCTTTATCGAGAACATTGATTTTATAAGCAAGACCTAAAGAGACAACAAGCATCTCCATCAAATTGCCCCACATAAGTCCATGACTTGTAAATGCGATCCTTGGGAAAATGCCAACATAATGGCCCATATAAGCAAAGACACCAACAAACATAAAGAGCCAACTGAGAAGGTAGAATTTGGCACTAATAACTCCGTCTCTAAATCGTCTTATTGCGAGATAAATCATCGCAATGACACCAGAAACCACGACAAAGTCGATCACAAAACCGAGGTAGGCCTTTCCAAAGAGATAAGACCAAGGCTCAAGGGAGGCAAAGAAAATAAACCCACAGAAAATGATGAGTCCTTTAAGATACTTGATGACCCAGTAAGAGCATTCTTGAGATTGAGTAAAGCGAATCGCAAAGAAAAAAGCTGAGGAGCAGGCAAAGCAACTAAAGCGAATGAGGTTATAGGAAAGAGCAATACCAAGTGGCGCAACAGCATAATCAAGAAGACCAACAATCGAAATAACATCAAGAAAAATAGAGAAGCAAAATAAGGAGTAAAAGAGATAGTTCTTTTCTCGCGTTGAGAAAAAGAGAAAGAGACTATAAATAATGAGACTTAAAACTGCTCCACTATAGAAAAAATAAGCCCCTCTCTTTTCCCCCTCTTTCTTGTAGTAATCTTTTTCAAAGAGAACGCGAACACGAGTATCAAATCGGTGAACTGAGTCACGAACAAGAATATAGTCTTCACCTTTAAATTCCACAGGAACAGCGAGACTCATTCCGCGAATAATCCGCTTGGGATAAGCAATTTCCGAACCCGTATCCCCTAAGTATTCAAGTCGCCCCTCTTTTCTTCTGTACACCTGAACATGGCCACTGAGTGCATTTTCAAATGAGAGGATGGCCTTGGGCTGATCCCCCTGCCTCTTTTCAGCTTTAAACCTAAAGATCACTTTATCGTTGGTGTAGCCTATTTTAATTTCTTCTTTTTTGGAGGGAATAAACTCTTGTTCAAAGAGGTTTTCGGCCTCTATGCCCTGGGTATCTTTAGTAATGACTTGAATTTTTGAGGTGACATAGCTTCCAACATCATCAAGAGATATTAAGGAGTGGTTTTGAGCGAATGATGAAAAAGAAAGAATGCAAAGAAGGACGAATTTTAATTTAACATTCTTCATTATTGGGCAAAGTAGTTTCTCTTCGGTCTTTTTGCGACAGGCTTTCCAAGGTCGTGATCGAGATGCCATCGGTCTATTTTTGGATCATCTTTATCGATGCGATAGAACTCAATATCTTTATCAAGCTCATCAAGGCGTACCCCAAGTTCTCGCTGCAAATTAATGGAATCCTGCTTTTTTGTAATCATCATATCAAGGGCCTTTTGCTTTGCTTGGCGTAGGGCTGTTATTTTTTCGTCATATTCTGCCGCAACTTTCATCTTCTCTTGCTCATAAGACCAAACAAAGTGATTGATGTCGTTGAGTTGCTTATAAAAGTCACGCTTTCTCTTAAGAAGAACAATCCTGTAAGTACTTGCATCACGAACTCTAGCAGCAAGAGTACTCGAATTAAAGACTAAAAGAGAGCCCCTTCTAAAATACTCCCCCTTCCCCCAGCAAATACTTATATCCTGAATATAAAGGACGAAAAAATTCTTCTCCACCGATCGCACATAACCGCGACACTGACGTGTCTCCTGACTCGCCAAACGAAAACGCACAAGGTCACCGCTTCGAAAGAACTTAATATTTCCATTCTCACTTGAAACCTTCACTAAGCTATTAGTGTCGTCCCGATCGGTCACCCGTCCCGTAAACTCAGAGTAATCATAGTTGGGATCAAAGAAGGAGTCTTTGATCTGGGCTTCTAGCTTGGGGTCCATAGGTGGGGCTTTGACACGAGAGCGCTTAATGGCATCTTTTCTGACTTTGAGATCCACAAGCGGACTTCTCGCCTGAGTAGAAAAAAGCAGAGCAAAAAGCGTCATCGTCAATACACGTTGGTTTATCCCTAGCATATCTTTATTATCACCTATTTATCTGATTGCCGCGAGGTGGAAAACTTGTCACGGGCCCATTTCCTTAGGTATTGTTATGCCCAATAACAAACCCTTTTTGTATGGAGATATTATGGAGTTTTTTCTCGACACTGGTATTGTGGATGAAATCAAGGAAGCTGTTGACTGGGGCCTCGTTGATGGTGTGACCACTAACCCAAGCCTCATTGCCAAATCAGGACGCACTCAAGAGGACGTCATTAAAGAGATCTGCTCTCTTGTTGATGGACCAATCAGTGCAGAGGTCATCAGTACCGACAAAAGTGGCATGCTTAAAGAAGCAGAACAACTCGCCAAAATTCATGACAACGTTGTCATCAAACTCCCCCTTACAATCGATGGCATTAGCGCTTGTAAGGTGCTGAGTGATCAAAATATCAAAACTAACGTTACTCTATGCTTTAGCGCTAACCAAGCCCTTCTGGCGGCTAAGAATGGTGCCACCTATATCAGCCCCTTTATTGGTCGCCTCGATGATATCGGCCACTCAGGAATGGGCCTAATTGAAGAAATTCGTGTGGTCTTTGATAACTATGGATTTCCTACACAAATTCTGGCTGCCAGTGTTCGCCATAGCGACCATGTTCGTGAAGCGGCACTCGTTGGTGCAGATGTCGCAACCATGCCCATTAGTTGCATGAAGAGCCTTTTCAATCACCCTCTAACTACTATTGGTTTAGAGAAGTTTCTTGCTGACCATAAGAAAGCAAGCTTATAATTTCGGTGAGTTAGAGAAAGTTTAGAGTTTTACTCAAGTTCACTATTACCTGATCCGAAAAGTCCAATATAAGCGGACATCAATCCGCATGGGCTTTAAGGATTATAATAGTGAACAGAATTGCTCTTAAAAACACACTCTTTAGTTTGTTTCTTTCTCTAACGACCACTTCTTGCTTCAAAGTTGAGGGTGAAAAACAAAGCTCTGGTGGTTCGGCCACAGTCACCGCAACCACCCCCACAAAATGGTCTGCCTCGGCCCTCGGAGCAAGCGGACTCAACTTTAAAATTAGTGATGATATTGAAAATGGCTTTGTCGCCGGTGATCTTGTTGGTGGCCTCAATCCCGTTGAGCAGATGATGAAAGCCTGGAATGATACAAGTAGTTCAATCAGTTACTTTGACTTAAGCGCCCCTCAAGCCGTGAATAAACAATACGGAACGTATCAAGAATATCTCAATGACTCTGAGTTTGGTGTTTACCGCTCTGATTCATGGGTAAGCGGAGTCAGTAGTCAGGCCCTTGCGATTACCGCCTACAAGGCCTTTCCAAGAAATGCGGGAACAAGTAGTTATCACCTTGAAATTGTCCATGCTGACGTCATCATGAACTATAGAGATTATGACTTCACTATGGATTCTAACGATAACCTTCGCTACGACTTTCACTCAGTGGTTCTTCACGAGCTTGGCCATGCCCTAGGCCTAAAACATGTGGAAAGCTTCAGTACAAATTCAGTTATGTACAAATACCTTGGCCGCTCTGATGTTCAAAGAAGCCCAACAACTTACGATGATAATACTGTATCAAGCCTTTATGGAGTTAGTAGCTCCCTAGCAGCAGCAGCCGTCGTTAAGGATATTCCCACTCAGTATGAACTTCCCTCAGATGCCAGAAGAAATGAAGATGGCTCTGTTACGGGTCTTATTGAATTAAGAGCTGATGGGGAGTGTCGCCATTACCTTGGGGATAAACTCACTCACTCCCATAAAGTATCTCACAATCACTAATTTACATCAGTGGTTCAAAGAGTCTTGCAAGAGGAGAGAATCCCTTCATAATTTTAATCTGCTTTGAAGTGGCATTGCCGTAAGAATCAACTTTCTTCCCTTCTTTATCAACGGCTTCATTTTCACCGACAAACTGATACCCCTTGAGATAACGAGCTTCCATATCTTCTTTTAAAAGCGCAGTCAGCTCCTTTGAGCCTTCACAAAAAACACCCATTTCAACGTTGAGGATGTCTGAGCGATTATCGATATTATAAGTGCCAATATAGAAAGCTTCATCACTAAAGAGCTGAGTCTTCTCATGCATTCCCCAACGAGCCGAGGAGACTTTTGTATTAAGAGTTGGATAGAGTTCATCATAGCGACTGTCGTGAACCCAAATATCAAGCCCAGCGGCCTGCCATTTAAAAGCAATTCGATAGAAGTTAGCCGCAACATAAAAGGCATCAGTAGAGCCTAAACTATTGGTAAAGATAATAGGATTAACATCTTTGTTCTTTATGGCACCACTCAAGTGCTTCTGCCAATCCTCATTCAACATGAAGTAGGGGCTTGCTAAAATATAGTCTCCCTTAGTCTTATTTTCGATGAAATCAAAGAGAACTCTTCTGAGTCTTCTATACTCTTTAAGAAAATCATCCCTTCTTAAGGTAAGAGCTTTAGCACCAGGTGAATCTGATACATAAGTGAGCTTGGGACAAGATAAAATAGGCGTATTATCTAAAATTGGTCGCGCAATCTTTTCCATTTCAGCGGCAACAGCTGGCATTTCATCGCGATTGGCAAGCCACTCTTTTGCTTGCTCTCTCAGCTCATCATTTCGCTTGCCACGAACATTATTATAGCGGTCACGATTACGACGATCTCCGCGATTAATTCTTCTGGCTGTCACGTCTGAGTCTACCGGCTTTGGAAGCTTAACAATACTTGCGTCCCAAAAGTCATCAAAGGAGTCCTGCATGGCCTTCGCGCCAGGTCCCGAAAAGTAAACATCACGATCGAGAAAATTATAGACCTCATCAAAATCAAAATAGTCATCTCCAATATTACGACCACCCGTGATACCTTCCTTTCCATCAATCACAAGGATTTTTCGGTGAGTCCTCAACTGAGCAGTCATAGGATCCATAGCCCTATTGTAGTGGCGAAGCTCAATTCCATAACTCTTAAGAGCTTCGGCGATATACTCATCCATTTCAACCACAGTAATTGATTTATCAAGAATAATGCGAACCTTTACACCTTCTTTTGCCTTCTTTATAAGCTCATGAAAAAGAAGAAGCCCTGCCTTATCCTTTTCCCATATAAAGTATTCAATACTAATTCGCTCTTTTGCTTTGCGAACAAGGTCGATCCTCTTTTGAAAGGAAGCCAATCCACTATTGAGAAGCTGCATTTTATTGTCTTTTCCCGTGACATTCACGTCATTGACAAAGAAATGAGGATTATCATCCGCAATGATAGGATTTAAACAGAGACAAAGGGCTAGGCTTAAAAGAGATTTATTCATAGTCCCCCTAAGAAATGCAAAGAAGGTGCCGAAAGCACTCTCCTTTTTCCACTATCTTAAGGGGATAAATTGACTAAATTTTTGACACTGAAAGCATCAAGGAACAACTCTTATTCACGCCAATCTATAATAATATAAGGCCTTTGCACCCGAATATGAGTGGCCTGAAGATCCTCTACCGCTTCAAAAACCTTCTCTGTTACCGTCAAAAAAGAAGCTTTCACTTTATCCAAGCGAATCCACACCTCGCCACCATCAGAAGTCTCTTTAACGCTAATATGACCATTGCCCTTTACTTTGACATTAAAATCAAGCTTTGCCCGCAATCCAAAACTAAAAGAGCCATTACTCAAATTAAGCCAGCCCTCTGTGAAAGGATTACTCCCCTTCCAAACGATCTTGTTAAAACTTAAGTCCCCGGCAAAAGAGCAAGTCTCAATAAGTTTAAAGAGAAGATCGCTCTGTTGAGACTTTCCTCGACAGTTCGCTTTAAGACGATCAATCAAAAGAGAGTCCCCAGCGCTTATCCCCGAGAGATTCTTCACCTCTAAATTCAATCCCTGATTTGATGCCTTAGCATTGACACCATTCCACTGAGCCTTCTCAAGCTCTAAAAGAAAGTCAGGAGCACCTTCCCATAGGAATTCACTTTCATCAGTTTGAATACGAAACTGATCACTCTCTTGATAGAGAACAAAAGAAGTTTGCCCCTCACTCCCTTCTCCTGGAATAGTCCATGAGTCAACTGAGCCAGTTCCTTGACCATTTTGAAATTGTCCTTGGAGATTATTTACTTCGGTGGTTTCAAACGAATAAGTTGTAAGTGATAGAATAACTGCACTCATAGCGAGAGCATTCTTAAATAAATTCATGCCGCAATCCTTATTAAAATGATACTTTAAGGATTTATCGGATCAATGAATTTAAGGTTTCATAGGGCGTACGCCTGTTCTCTTCTTTTTGGGTAGTTTCTGCCTCTTTTGAGAAAAAAAGCCAGTATCCTACATCTTTAAATTCTTTATGGCTAAAGGAGCGCATCGCTAAGCCCTCCTTTGCAGCATATTCAATCATTTGTTGAGTTGCAAAGTTATCAACGAGCTCAGGATAAGGAACAATAAGAAGAACAGACCCTTTCAAATTATTATGTCCTGCAATTCCTCCAAACCAGCGGGTCGGTCGATGCTTATAAACATAACCGTAGAAAGGATCACTAAAAAAGCTATGATCAGGATTGGTGGCCGTCAGGACCTCATTTAAGTTTCTTTGTCGAATATAAGTCTCTACTTTAAAGGCCATATCGGCTCTTGCCTGAACCCTCTTCCATTCAAAGTCTAGGTGCTTATGTTGAGAAAGATGGCCCCAGACAAAGAAAATGATTCCTAAAAGAGAAATCACCACTTGGCGTGATCGAGGGAGTTCAACCCGCTTTAGCCAAGACGCGAGAGCACAAATAAAGAAGAGATTACTCAAGAATGTATTTCGAGGAGCGCTGTCTTGATAGAAAGTAAAGAAGACGAAGTGAATGATTCCCATAACCGAAAAAGCAAGGGAAAGGCGCTCCTTTCTTAAAAAGAAGAAGAAACAGATATAGACAATAAGAATCACTATAGAGGTATTTTGCAGATAAAGTTCTTTAAAATTGGAAAATAAGAAATGAAGTCCCACTGGAGCAGACTCTTTTAACGTAATTCCAACCTGTGTGTTAAGAAGGAGCCGTCCTGTTTTAAAATAATAGAGGCAATGATAGAGCCCAAAGAGAAAAGCCTGTCCTCCTGCAAAAGAAAGTCCCCTTTTACTAGGATTAAGAATCAAGATACCAAAGAGTAAGACTAACGCAGACTCACGCATGGAGATGGCCAGCGCCATGGTGAGAAACGCCCACCCTATCTTCTCATTATTGTAGAGTACTAATCCTAAGCTCGCTAAAAACCCTGTCGCGATAATAGGGTAACTCAAAAAAAGGCTCTCATGAAAGAAAGTATTGAGGCTTAAAAGTCCTAGAGTGAAGAGTGATAGGCCAAATAACCGTGAGGAGCGAAAATAGAAAAAAAGGAAACCACAAAGGAGAAGGGAAAAGCCAGCGCTGATAAAGCGCATAACCTCAAGGTGAACCCCAAAGAGAGAATAGCCCAGCCAATTGATGATGGCCCATCCAGGAGGATGACCAAAATCTAGTCCAAACCACTGCGAAAGGCCCTGATAAAAGAAACTAGGATGAGCATAATAAAACTCATCACTAATTGCCGGTGTATTGTAGTATTCAAAAAAGGGGAGAAAAAGAAGGAATGTTGCTAGCCCGTATAAAATGCTCTCTAATTTTGTGGCCTTCAAAGTCCTAATCTTCCTTGTGATTGAATAATTAGATAACGCTTCTTTATCACCTCAAAAATATTCTTTGAAGGATCTCTCGTTATCGACTGCTTTGAGTAATTGTAGACCTCTTCGTCTTGGACGTTTTCGGTCGAAGAAAGTTGACTTAAGCTGGGATTA
>Ga0208203_1000862_pt1 | contig 12946 bp, 5 predicted proteins | sample DeeseametaMP2914_FD_184167 | JGI IMG/M metagenome (GOLD analysis project Ga0208203, IMG submission 184167) | Marine microbial communities from the Deep Atlantic Ocean - MP2914 (SPAdes) | ecosystem: Environmental > Aquatic > Marine > Oceanic | place: West of Santa Cruz de la Palma, Atlantic Ocean...
CCGCCGCCGAGTTCTACACCAACCGCACAGTGGTCCACCTGATGACCCAGCTGCTGGCGCCCCGGCCCGGTGAATCCATCTACGACCCTACCTGCGGCACCGGCGGCATGCTGATTTCCGCTCTCGATGAAGTCAAACGCGGTAAGGGCGAATACCGCACCCTGCGTCTCTACGGCCAGGAACGGAACCTCATTACCTCGTCCATTGCCCGTATGAACCTGTTCCTGCACGGGGTAGAAGACTTTGAGATTGTCCGTGGTGATACCCTGGCCAACCCCCGCCATATCGAAGGCGACCAGTTGCGCCAGTTCGACATCATCCTCGCCAACCCGCCGTACTCCATCAAGCAGTGGGACCGCGCCGCCTGGGCCAGCGACAAATGGGGCCGTAACTTCCTTGGTACTCCGCCCCAGGGGCGGGCCGACTACGCCTTTCAGCAGCATATCCTGGCCAGCCTGAGTCAACGTGGCCGCTGCGCCATCCTCTGGCCCCACGGCGTCCTGTTCCGCAATGAAGAACAGGCCATGCGCGCCAAGATGGTGGAGCAGGACTGGGTAGAAGCCGTGATCGGCCTAGGCCCCAACCTGTTCTACAACTCACCCATGGAGTCCTGCATCGTTATCTGCAACCGCAACAAACCCAAGGCGCGCAAGGGCAAAGTTTTGTTCATCGACGCCCTGAGCGAAGTCACCCGCGAGCGAGCCCAGAGCTTCCTCAAACCCGCTCACCAACAGCGTATCCTCAAGGCATATCGGGCCTTTGCCGACCAGCCCGGTTTCGCCAAAGTCGCCACCTTAAAGGAAATTGCTGCCAATGGCGCAAACCTGTCCATCCCGCTCTATGTGAAGCGCCAGACCGTAAATGGCAAGCAAAACGACAAAGGCAAGCCCGCCAGCCTGCAAGCCGCCTGGGCGCAGTGGCAAGCCGAGGGTGAGACCTTCTGGCAACAGATGGACAAGCTGACAACCAAACTGGATGAGCTAAATGAGAACAGTTAAAATTTACCAATTTGGTAAAGAATGATATAATAGGGGCCGATTTGGAGATCCAGTACGGAAACAAGAAAGTCCGCCAATTGTGTGAAAAAAGCGCCGTCGCCGAGAAGAAGCTCGGCTCGGCCTGTGCGCGTAAGCTGCGGGCGCGCCTAAGCGATCTGGAAACCGTCAACAATGTCAGAGAGCTGGCGACAGGCAATCCTCACCCGCTAAAGGGTGATTGGGCAGGGCATATGGCCGTGTCGCTGGCTGGCGGGTATCGGCTGGTGTTTGCGCCGGCGAACGACCCTTCTCCAACAACCACTGACGGCGGTATCGACTGGACCCTAGTCACCATTGTAAGCATTGAATATATAGGGGATTACCATGACTGAACTGAGTGCTCCTTTTGCGCCAGACTGGGTCTCTCCCCCTGGCGATACCATTGACGATATTGCCGAAGAGCGCGGCTGGACTCAGGCTGAACTGGCCCAACGCCTGGGCTATTCCGAAAAACATCTGAGCCAGCTGATCAACGGCAAGGTGCCAATCACCGTGGATGCCGCCCAACGCTTGGAGCGGGTATTGGGCAGCACCATGGAGTTCTGGCTGGCGCGGGAAGCTAACTATCAGAAGCACAAGGCCCGTATTGAAGCCGAGCGTCGTCATGCGGAATGGGTGCCCTGGCTGGAGGAGCTGCCGCTGAAGGAACTCATGGTTAACGGAGCCATCGAGAAAAAGCGGCTGGTCGCGAAGAACAAACCGGGGCTGGTGGAAACCTGCCTGCGCTTCTTTGGCGTCGCCTCACCCGACGAATGGCGTGCCCATTACGGCGGCATGGAAGTGGCCTTTCGCCGCAGCCGTGAAGAACAGAGTGACGTGGGTGCTATCTCTGCCTGGTTACGCATGGGCGAACAGCAGGCCGAACAACTGGACGGGCCTAAATGCCCCAAGTACAACAAGGCCCGCTTCCAGCAGGCGCTGCAAACCATTCGCGGGCTTACCTGCCTGCCCCCACAAGAGTTCGAGCCGCAAATGCGGCAACTGTTGCACGACGCCGGTGTGCTGCTGGTGCTGGTGCCCGCCATTCCCCGTAGCCATGTCAGTGGCGTGGCCCGCTGGCTGAGCCCCAGCCGCCCACTGATCCAGCTTTCTCTGTATGGCAAGAGTAACGACAAGTTCTGGTTTACCTTCTTCCACGAAGCTGCCCATATTCTGCTCCACGCCGGCAGCCGCGAAGCCAAGAAATCCGTGTTCCTCGACGACCCCAGCACCAGTCACAACAACGACCCACAGGAACACGAAGCCAACCAGTGGGCCGGAGAGCGGCTGATACCGGCAGAGCATAACGACAGGCTGCTGACGCTGACTACCCAAGCGGAAATTCTCCAGTTTGCTGAAGAAATCAATATCCACCCCGGCATTGTTGTTGGTCGCTTGCAGCATGAAGGCCTTCTGTCTTTTGCCACGGTATTGAACCGCTTTAAAGAAAGTTTTCAGCTAAGGACCGCCGAGCATGACTGATATGGAGATGCTCAAGACGGGTTGGAAAAAATGGCGGTTTGACCAAATTGCTACCAACGTCAATGTGCGCATCGACAACCCCTCAGAATCTGGCATGGAATATTATGTAGGGCTGGAACACCTGGACTCAGACTCACTGAAAATTCGCCGCTGGGGCAGCCCCGATGATGTAGCCGCTACCAAGCTGGTATTCCAGAAAGGCGACATTATCTTTGGCCGTCGCCGCGCTTACCAACGCAAGCTGGGAGTGGCCGAGTTTGATGGTATCTGCTCCGCCCATGCCCTGGTGCTACGGGCCAATCCGGATGTGGTGTTGCCGGAGTTTCTACCCTTCTTTATGCAGTCCGACCTGTTTATGAATCGGGCGGTGGAAATTTCGGTTGGCTCATTGTCGCCCACGATCAACTGGAAAACCTTGGCCGTGCAAAAGTTCGCCCTGCCGCCGATGGAGGAGCAGCAGCGGTTGTTGGACTTATATAGAGCAATCGAGAAAAACCTTATTGCTTTGGGTGCAGCCTGCGAAGCCGCTGTGACTCTTGAAAATTCTAAACTGGAAACTGCCCTCGACTCCATTTCAGATGAGCGCTTCCTTCCCGTTCTAAAACTGGTCAGTTCCGGCCCCAGGAACGGATTATCTCCAAAAGTTAACTCTGGCAAGAAGGGTTATCCAACCCTGAGTATTGGCGCCGTGAGAGGCGGCCAGATTACTGCTAAGGGAAATACCAAGTACGCAGAAATCACAAAAGAGCAGGCGGAAAAATTCGCACTCAAGAAGGATGATGTTCTCATCGTTCGGGGAAATGGCAACAAGCAGCTCACAGGAAAGTGCGGCATTGTTGGTACCGTTCCGAAAGGTTGCTTTTATCCAGACCTGCTCATCAGGTTGCAATTCGACGAAGAAATTATCCGGCCGAAATTTGCTTCTCTACAGTGGAATGCTCCCAGAACACACCAGCGATTGGTCTCTCGCGCAAAGTCTACAAATGGTATCTGGAAAATTAACGGTAAGGATATCAGCCAGCACACCCTCAAAGTACCTTCGATTGAAGAGCAGGATACACTGCTGGAAGAGATTAAAACCATACAACAAGCAAGGTCGGATCTTGAAGAACGTAAGAAGAAAGTACAGACACTCAAGGCTCTCGCATTGAAGAAAATTGAACAAGGGGAGGGAGTATGTCTTTCAACGAAGCCAACACAGTAGAAGCCTACGTCCGCGACCTGCTCTCCGGCCCCGTCAGTCATTCTCCCTCCAACCTGCGAGAGGAACATGCGGGTTACAGCCCCAGTAAAAAAGGTATCGGTTGGCACTATGTCGCCCCCCAAGAGGTTCCCCGCCAGATTCACGAAGTTCTGGCAGAACCCTGGCTGCGTGAGGCGCTGATTCGCCTGAACCCTGAAATCGCCGCCGATCCGGACCGGGCCGACGAAGTGCTCTACAAGCTGCGCGCCATTGTGCTGTCGGTGCGCTCCGATGGCCTGATTCGTGCCAACGAGGAAATGACCGCCTGGCTGCGCGGTGAGCGCTCCATGCCCTTCGGGCCCAATAACGAACATGTGCCGGTGCGGCTGATCGACTTCGATGGCCTGTCGCAAAACCAGTACGTCGTCACACAGCAATACACCTATCGCGCTGGCAGCGCCGAGCGCCGCGCCGACCTGGTGCTGCTGGTCAATGGTCTGCCGCTGGTGTTGATCGAAGCCAAAACTCCGGTGAAAAAGTGCATCAGTTGGGTGGACGGTGCCATACAGGTACACGACGACTACGAAAAGGCAGTGCCCGAGCTGTTTGTCTGTAATGTGTTCTCGGTGGCCACCGAGGGTAAGGACTACCGCTACGGTTCCATTGGCCTGCCGGTCAAAGACTGGGGCCCCTGGCATTTGGACGAGGGCGATGGCCAGTCGCACCCGCTCAAATCCCTCAAACTGTCCGCCGAAAGCATGCTGCGGCCCCAGGTAGTGCTGGATATGCTGGCCAGCTTTACCCTGTTCGCCACCGACAAGCAGCAGCGCCGCATCAAGATCATTTGCCGCTATCAGCAGTACGAAGCGGCCAACAAGATCGTCCAGCGGGTGTTGGCCGGTTACCCCCGCAAGGGGCTGATCTGGCACTTTCAGGGTTCGGGCAAGTCTCTGCTGATGGTGTTTGCCGCCCAGAAACTGCGCCTGCATCCGGCCCTGAAAAACCCCACGGTACTGATTGTGGTGGACCGCATCGACCTGGATACCCAGATTACCGGCACCTTCACCGGCGCCGACATCCCCAACCTGGAAAAGGCCGATAGCCGCGACAAACTGCAACAGTTGCTGGCCCAGGATGTACGCAAGATCATCATTACTACCATTTTCAAGTTTGGCGAGGCAAACGGTGCACTGAACGACCGCGACAATATCATCGCCCTGGTGGACGAAGCCCACCGCACCCAGGAAGGCGATCTGGGCCGCAAAATGCGAGAGGCCCTGCCCAATGCCTTTCTGTTCGGCCTCACCGGCACCCCCATCAACCGCGCCGACCGTAATACCTTCTTCGCCTTTGGCGCAGACGAAGACGACAAGGGCTACCTGAGTAAGTACGGTTTCGAGGAATCCATCCGCGACGGCGCCACCCTGAAACTGCACTTCGAGCCCCGGCTGATCGACCTGCATATCGACAAGGCCGCCATCGACGACGCCTACAAACAACTCACCGGCGAGCTGTCCGACCTGGACAAGGACAATCTGGCCAAGACCGCCGCCAAGATGGCGGTGCTGGTGAAAACCCCGGAGCGTATCCGCCGGGTATGTGAAGACATCGTGCAGCACTACCAGAGCAAGGTGGAACCCAACGGCTTCAAGGGCCAGATCGTCACCTTCGATCGCGAATCCTGCCTGCTGTTCAAAGCGGAGCTGGATCGCCTGCTGCCACCCGAAGCCAGCGAAATTGTCATGTCGGTGCAGAGCAGCGACAAGAAAGAACACCCGGAATACGCGCCCTATGACCGTTCCCGTGATGAAGAAGAACGGCTGCTGGACCGTTTTCGTGACCCCGCCGACCCGCTCAAGCTGATCATTGTCACCGCCAAGCTACTCACCGGCTTCGATGCCCCGATTCTTCAAGCCATGTACCTGGACAAGCCGCTGCGCGACCATACCCTGTTACAAGCCATCTGCCGGGTCAACCGTACCTATTCCGACGAAAAGACCCACGGACTGATCGTTGACTATTTGGGTATCTTCGACGACGTCGCCGCCGCACTGGAATTTGACGACCAGAGCGTCAAACAGGTGGTCAGTAACATTCAGGAACTGAAAGATAAACTGCCCGAAGCAATGCAGAAATGCCTGGCCTTCTTCCCCGGCGTGGACCGCGACCTACAAGGCTACGAGGGCTTAATGGCCGCCCAGGAATGTCTGCCCAACAACGAGGTGCGGGACAACTTTGCCGCCGAATACAGCCTGCTCAACCGCATATGGGAAGCCCTATCTCCGGATCTAGTGCTCGGTAGTTATGAAAAGGACTACAAATGGTTGTCTCAGGTGTATCAGTCAGTGCAGCCCTCCAGCGGTCACGGAAAGCTGATCTGGCATTCACTGGGCGCCAAGACCATTGAACTGATTCACCAGAACGTCCACGTAGATGCTGTGCGCGATGATCTCGACACCCTGGTACTGGATGCCGATCTTCTGGAAGCAGTGCTTTCCAATCCCGACCCGAAGAAAGCCAAGGAAATCGAAATCAAACTCAAGCGCCGCCTGCGTGGCCACAGCGGCAACCCCCGCTTCAAACAACTCTCCGAACGCCTGGACAAACTCAAGGACCGCTTCGAATCCGGGCAACTGAACAGCGTGGAATTCCTCAAGCAGCTACTGCAAATCGCCAAGGAAACCCTGCAGGAGGAAAAGGAAACACCGCCGGAAGAAGACGAAGACCGCGGCAAGGCGGCCCTGACCGAACTGTTCAACGAAATCAAAACCCCGGAAACCCCCATCATGGTGGAACGAGTCGTCGCCGACATCGACGAAATCGTCAGGCTCGTGCGCTTCCCCGGCTGGCAAAACACCCAAGCGGGGGAGCGTGAGGTAAAAAAGGCCCTGCGCAAAGCATTGTTTAAGTACAAGTTGCACGCGGACGAGGAACTGTTTGATAAGGCGTATAGCTATATTCGACAGTATTACTGATGGATGAGAAGAGAGGCAGTGCTCGATAAGTTGTCGGGCGGAGTGAATCTGGGTGAGTAGTGTCAGGACAAGGAGTCAATCTTGGTAGGGTTACTGCTCCTGCTATAACGATGATGCCTGTGACCCAGTGAAAAAGTAATTACGCTAAAAAGTTGATTCGGGAAGGCCCCGGAACTTGGAAAACCCGTTTGGGACATGGAAGAAGTGATCAGTCTATTGATTCGCCTTGAAACGTTAGATTTCGGTAGATTGTTGAGATTCAACAGTGCTAAGACTGGCGCTATAAGAACAGGGAGCAGCAATGGCAGAGGGTGGGAAATTCAAACGTTTTCAGGAGTGGCGCGCAAGTCTTCTTGAGAGCAGGGGGCTTGTCCATCCTGATGGCAGGGCCTTGTATCTTTATCGGTTATCTGAAGACCAATTCAATGATCTTGAGCACATGCTGAATCAGACCATACAACTTTTCGCGGAAGAGTATGGGTTGGCAAAGATCGCGCGTTTGAGCGGTTTCACTTCACTGTTTGTCCTTTATGCCTCCGAATGGTGGCGCCGACGCTATGATGGTTCCGGGTTCTCTTGGGGACCTATCCTTCATGATCTCGGTGCTTCGACGGACTCCTGGACACCGGTACAGCGTAGTGAGTTTATCCGTGATGGTCTCAAGGGCTGGGCCATTGAACCACGGAAGGCTGGTGCATTACGTTTCCTTGGTACTGTGGCCGTGCAGGGTGGTCTGCCACTGAAATTATTGGCCTCTGCCCAGGGCGGTGTGGGCCGTCTGTTGAGTCGCGTTCTAAGGATTGCCAGTAGGGGGCCATTCTCAGAGGAAGACTTGTCCCGCTGGGTTGAGGGGTTAAAAGATCTGCTTCCCAAAAGTTATCGTCGAGATGAAATCTATACATTGTTGACTGATGTTGCCTGGACAACCCTTCAGTTGAAGCAGAAGGCACAGCTGGAATCCAGTGTAAACGCAATAGGTGCTCTGGACCAGTGCGTTCCAGAGTGGCGTGAACAGTTTCCCCTTCCAGTCGATGACCAGCATGCCCAAGGACTGATTGAACAACTCATTCGCGACGTTGCTGATACCCGAGTCGTTCGAGTAGAACGTGCTCTTCCTTTGGAGCGATTTCTGGTGCCATTGGATGACTCAAGTTTTGAGTTGGAGGCACGTGTAGATGTGCCAGAGCATTTGTCTGAAAAATGTTTGGCTGCTCTGTTTGGTATTGATGTTTCTGATTTGCCTCGGACTGCAGACCTAATGCTTCTGGTGGAGGGCGAGCAATATTCTACTAGCGTCAGAAAGCTGGCAGGTAGCCAAAACTATCGTCTTAATAGTGGCGAATGGATTACCCACGGTAGGAATGCGATAGTCGAGCATCAGGTGCGATTGATTTCTCCTGACGGTCGAGTTTGGTCCTCGGTATTACCTTTTGGTGAAGAGCTGGATATAGAGCTTCCTTGGGTGCTGAGCCAAGGTGAGTCCGAGCCTAGAATAGTTGGCCAGGGGAGTACGGGCATCACAGATGAGCGTGCAATGGTTACATTGCCCCCTGGATGGCAGTGGCTTTCATATCAAGCTCTCCCCGCCGAACTTAGCAAGAAAGTAAGGGGGTTTGATTTTTGCTTCTATGAAGTTGAGGGTGAGGCTAAGGCAGAAGGTCCAGACAGATCACGATTTAAAGTAAAAACCGGCCAGGCAGGAAGTGCCAAAGAGGAATACCGCTGGAACGGTGACAGGGTGTGGCTTGATTTCATTAGTCCTCGCCAGGTCTTTCGTGGAGTTCCGAAACTTTTCTGCCTTGAAGGGTCGGGTATTGGAAAGCGAGTTGTTGGAGAGCCTGGTTTTAAGCAGGCGGGGCGCACGGTTGATGCTAATATTGTCGGAAAAGTGTTTGCCCAGTATCCGCAAGCGGGTGATATTCTTCTGCGTTCTAGGATTCTGGTATTGGGGCGAGATGCGAAACTGAATTTCTTGCCGCATACCCCGGTATCAGGGGTTATCGAGTTGGATGGATGGGGGGCTGATCATCTAAGGGCTGTAACTGAAGGGGTAATCCAAAAGAGCTCTAAACATGCTGAAAAGGTATCGCTACAGGTATCAGTGAGCACTGGGGAAATGGCACCCGACAAGCTGGAGCTGGAAGTTTATTGGTCGGGTGATTCAGTGCCAGCCAGACTGTTAGTACCCTTCCCCGGAAAGGGGGTTCGCGCATTCGACAATCAGGAAAGAGAACTGCAGGATAATTCAGCTATTTCTGTAAAGCAGGTAATTGGTTCCCGGTTAGCGATTGTCGGTGTTGACAGTTTGAACGGCTACACTTTGGAACTTGGTTCGCCTGGTGCCAGATCCTACAGAAGATATCATCTTCGAGCTCACAAGGAATCCCAAACTATTCAGCTAAGACTTCAGGATTACCTCGATGATATCCAGGAAATTTTGGCCTCAAGTGATTCGGTCGATGCGGCGGTAAACCTAGAAATTCGGCACCTGGGAAGAACCGAATTTCAGATTAAAGTCATGCGCTATGTTGCTAGCCTAGAGCATGTGGGTTTCAAAGTGGGCCTTGCTGGATTAGAAGATGAGTTCAGTTTGAATCTGGACTTTAGCAAGGTGGATCTTATCGCTTTTCGTATAGATCGCCCGGAAGATGAGCCGGAAGTTCTAAAGCATCTAGATAGTGAAGGGGTTCATACAGGGGCGTGGCAATTTTTAAGTCTTCAGCGGGATGCGGGTACATGGCTCATTGCTCCTTCAGTGGAATGTCCATACCCAATTAGAGCCACAGCGTGGCATATCGATGGAGATATGCTTAACGTTGACGGACTAAGGCAAGCCGTATCTATTGCGGACCCTTTATCCCGAATGGATGCTTATCTTAAGGTCCTGCCAGATATGGCGCTCGATTTTGGCCACGATGACTGGTCCTTCGTCGAAGGCTTATACAAAAATACAGAGCATTTGCCACTGTCTACCCTAGACATCTGGCGTGCGTTTGCTCGTGATGAAAATGCCATGGCTGCCTTGGCTTTTCGTATGGGAACAATACCCAGAGAGGCGTGCTCTAGATTCATTAGGGAGCTGCCATTTGCGTGGGAGGCGGTATCGTTCTCTGCATGGAGGAAAGCTGCCGAATCTCTAAAAAAGCAGTGTGATCAGATATCAGAGACTGCTGCATCAACAATTTTCCCTATTCATCTCAAGGATAGGCTTCAGGTGATAAAGGCGCTATCTCCTGCCTCTGCATATCTTCTCGGAGTGGCTACCGCTGATTTTTTCCCGGAGTCTCAGGCAGAGTTGAGAGCTCTGAAGTTGGTGGTGGGGCATACAGCAGAGGATCAGCTCTTTAAAGGGGCTGAATGTGAACTTCAGAAGTTGCGGCGATATCACGCTGATGATGAGTGGCCGCGTGACAGTTCATTAGTTATTGAGCAAATTGGGGGCGACAAAATATTAGGGAAGTACCTGCACCGTTTTGAGCCTGGCTATCAAAGTGCTGTGGCGAATCTTCCACTGATTTTGGCCTACCAAGTTGCTTCCAGTGACACCTCATTTTGGTATGAGGGTGCGGAAAGAATGAGTGCGCTCAAGGCCTGTTCTGCCTTTGCGCCTGAATGGTTTGAGGAGGCATCTAATTTGACTATTGCTAGATGTCTTGCCGACGGAATTCTTTATCAGGATTAGTATTATGGCATCGCAGTATTTTTCTGAGCTTTTATCTGTTCTCTCAGAGAGGGCTGGGCGATCTGCCATAAGTCGCCTTGGGTTCGCGAACCCAGCCTTGCGACAACACCTTGCGTCAAGGTTTGATGCACCAATAGGTGCACCCGGTGCATTTATCGGCGACCCGGCTTTTGAGGCTGTTTTCGGCTGGAAAAAATCATCTGAGATAATGTCGGATTTGCCGGTGAGGGGGCTGTTAAACGAGCGTCTTGTCGAGGTGATGAACAAGCCGCCTAAAGAACTCATGGAGGATTATCAATTTCCAAAAAGTCGAAATCCCTATTTACATCAAGTGGATGCCTGGAAGACTCTGACACCAAAAAGCAGGGATTCCCTTGTGGTGGCGAGCGGAACAGGTTCTGGTAAAACAGAATGTTTTCTTGTCCCAATTCTAAATAGCCTTACGAAAAGCGTAGAGGATGAGGGGCGGGCACTCGTTGGTGTCAGAGCTCTGTTACTATATCCATTGAATGCCCTGATCAATAGCCAACGAGAACGATTGGAGGCTTGGACTGCTGGATTTGAAGGGGATGTAAGGTTTGCGCTGTATAATGGTAATACGCCAGAGAATTTGCCAGCTAAGGAACGTGGCAAGTCTGTATCTGAGGTAAAGGATAGAACCAGTTTAAGGGCGTCTCCCCCGCCAATTCTGGTAACGAATGCCAGCATGCTCGAATACATGCTTATCCGAACAGCAGATGCCCCTATCCTGGAACAATCTCAGGGTAAGCTTGAATGGGTGGTGCTTGATGAGGCGCACACCTATGTCGGCTCCCAGGCTGCTGAAGCAGCGTTGTTGATTCGTCGGGTTCTTATTGCTTTCGGTGTGCAGCCTGAGAATGTCCGTTTTGTCGCCACATCCGCCACCATCGGTGATCCGAATGGCGAGGCAGGTCTGAAGTTGCGCCAGTTTCTGGCTGAAGTTGGTGGTGTGCCTGTAGATCGAGTTCATTTGGTGGCGGGGGAGCGTGAGATCCCTGAGCTTATTGCCCGAACTAGTTCTCAGGCTCTATCGCTATCTGACATTCAGGCGATTGAGTCAGATTCGATACTATCCAACGAGCGCTTTGCGGCCTTGGAGCAATCCCCGCAGGCGTGTGCCATTCGAAACCTTTTCATGCCTAAGCCCGGTCGTCCAGCTGTGGCCCGGTTGTCAGAAATTTGCCATGCAATCGGTGTAGAGGGAGATACTGCAGGACAAATGCTGGCACTCACATGGTTGGATGTTCTTTCTGGTACGTCCCGGAAGTCGGGGGTGCCAGGCGGTGAAGCTGATACTTTTCTGCCTTTGCGTGCCCATATTTATCATCAGACCCTTTCGGGACTTTGGGCATGCTCTGATCCTGAATGCTCACAGATCCAAAACACTAGACTTTCTGAGAATGACTGGTATTTCGGAAACATATACCAAGAACCGAGAAAGCACTGTGGCTGTGGTGCTCCCGTGTACGAGATCATGTCTTGCAGTGATTGTGGCGAAGTGATGTTGTTGGCGGCTGATTCAGGTGGAAAGCTTACCCATCCTGTAGATGCACAATCTATCGATGAGTTTGAGCTTGATATTGAAGTCGAGGCAGAAGTTGGTGTCGATGAAGTCACCTTGGAGGCATCGGTAGGAAGGCAGTATCAGGTAATTCTGTTAAATCGGCAGGCTTCGGATCTGGTTGGGGAGATTTACGTGGACCGTGAATCACGTTTGATCACCGATGTCGTGCCTGGTGCGCTCAAACTGTTGGTTTCTGAAGAGGCGGGTGACGGATTGGCTTGCCCATGTTGTAAGGCAAAGGCTGGTGTTGGTCGTCGGCAGTTTATTTCTTCACGGATCGGCGCCCCCTTTGTGGTTTCCAGTGTGCTGCCAACATTGCTGGAATTTGCCCCTGATGGTGATAAGCCAGTTGATCACCCTGGGCGTGCTCGTCGGCTTCTTACATTCAACGACAGTCGCCAGGGGACAGCCCGCATGGCGGCAAAGTTGCAGCAGGAATCTGAGCGCAGCCGAGTCCGAGCTCTTGTTTATCATTTGCTTCTGCAGCAGAAAGGAACTCCAACACCAAGACAGGTTGATCTTCAAAGGGATATCGAAAAGTTCAGGAGAGAGAAAGAGAAATTGAGCCCAGAGCAAGTCGCAACGATGGGGGGGATGCTTGATAACTTTATCGCCGAGAGGGAATCAGAACTTGAGGCTCTAAACGGAATCGTTAGTATTCCGTTCAGCGAGATGGCTCAGGCGCTCGCCAATCAGGGCCGCGATTTTGAGTACATGCTTGAGGACTACAGGAAATACGCGCGCGCGATTTTTAGCGATGAAATTGGTGCTGTCGCATTGGCCAAGATGTTTTTGATCAGGGAATTTGGGCGTCGTCCCAAGCGACTGAATAACCTTGAAACCATGGGGCTAGTATCAGTTGAATACCCTGCACTGCAGAGTATTGGCGAAGTGCCTTTTACGGTTCGGTCGGTATCTGACTTAACGGTTGATGAATGGCGGCGCTTTCTAAAAATTGCGTTGGATCTAGTTGTTCGAGGTGGAGGGTCTCTGGCCTTTTCACGAGAATGGCGAAAGTGGCTT
>Ga0208203_1000872_pt1 | contig 12804 bp, 9 predicted proteins | sample DeeseametaMP2914_FD_184167 | JGI IMG/M metagenome (GOLD analysis project Ga0208203, IMG submission 184167) | Marine microbial communities from the Deep Atlantic Ocean - MP2914 (SPAdes) | ecosystem: Environmental > Aquatic > Marine > Oceanic | place: West of Santa Cruz de la Palma, Atlantic Ocean...
AGAAGCTGCCGCTGCTCTGGCATCTGTAGAATCGGATGTGGGCCGCACAACTGACCCAGTGCGCATGTACATGCGTGAAATGGGTACCGTTGAACTTCTGACCCGTGAAGGCGAAATCGTTATCGCCAAACGCATCGAAGAAGGCATCCGCGAAGTGATGTCTGCACTGGCGTATTTCCCAGGTGCAGTACAGCGCATCATGACGGCCTTCCAGGAAGCCGAAGAAGACCCGAACCGCGTTGGCGATATTTTCAGTGGTTTCATCGACCCGACACCAGACGGTGAGATCACCCCTCCTGGCCCATCTGCAGCTCAGAAAGAAGAAGCTAAAGAAGCCAGCGATGATGACGATGATGATGACTCTGAAGAAGACAGCGGCATCGACATGGCTGAAGTGGTACGACGCTTCACCGAAATCAATGACGCGAATATCGCTGTAAACAAAGCTATCGAGAAGCACGGTCGCGCCAGCAAGCAAGCCGAAAAAGCGATCTTAGCGCTGGCAGAACTGTTCGCTCCGATCAAGCTGACGCCGAAGCACTTCGACGTACTGGTAAGCGATGCTCGCGCCGCACTCGACGCAATTCGTGCTCAGGAACGTCAGATCATGGTTCTGATGACCCGTAAAAGCGGCATGAATCGCAAAGAATTCATCGGTGGATTCCCAGGTAACGAAGTGAACAACGAATGGGTTGAAGAGCTGATTGCAGCCGGCAAGCCTTATTCAGACAAGCTCGACACCTATAAGCTTGAGATCTTCCGTTGTCAGAAGAAAATCAAAGCCGTCGCCGACAGCGTTGGCCTGAGTATTCCGGAAATTAAAGAAGTTAACCGTCGCGTTTCTATCGGCGAAGCACGTGCACGCCGCGCCAAGAAAGAAATGGTAGAAGCTAACCTGCGTCTGGTTATTTCGATTGCTAAAAAATACACCAACCGTGGCCTGCAGTTCCTCGACTTGATTCAGGAAGGCAACATTGGTCTGATGAAAGCCGTCGACAAGTTCGAATACCGTCGCGGTTACAAGTTCTCGACCTATGCTACATGGTGGATTCGTCAGGCGATCACCCGTTCGATTGCTGACCAGGCGCGTACCATCCGTATTCCGGTTCACATGATTGAAACCATCAACAAACTGAACCGTATTTCTCGTCAGATGCTTCAGGAAATGGGCCGTGAGCCAACCCCTGAAGAACTGGCAGAACGCATGGAAATGCCAGAAGACAAAATCCGTAAAGTCCTCAAGATCGCCAAAGAACCGATCTCGATGGAAACGCCAATCGGTGATGACGAAGATTCACACCTCGGTGACTTCATTGAAGACACCCAGTCTTCTTCACCACTGGATACAGCCACCAACGACGGCCTCACAGAAGCCACCCGTTCGGTACTGTCTGGCCTGACTGCACGTGAGTCGAAAGTACTGCGTATGCGTTTCGGTATCGACATGAACACTGACCACACCCTTGAGGAAGTGGGTAAGCAGTTCGACGTTACCCGTGAGCGTATTCGTCAGATCGAAGCGAAAGCACTGCGTAAGCTGCGTCACCCAACGCGCTCAGAGCACCTGCGTAGCTTTATCGACGAGTAAGGTACTCCCTACTCTGCGACCCCCAAATAACCCGGCCAACGCCGGGTTATTTTTTGCTCAAATTCCCAGAAAAATCAAAGCACTGGCACTCACCGGTAATGGTGCTTATAATGCTGCGCTAGTCATATCTGATGACTGCCCTACACGGACCTCACACCGAAGTCTTTGTAGGAGGGGATCTTATCCCCAAGCGGTAACATACCGCTGCCATTGTAGGAGGGGATTTCACCCCCGACACGCTCTGCAAGTACTGACAAGACGTACCGGTTTGGGCCGGAACAACGCAGTCAAAGCGATGCAGACGAAGTATTTACGAGCCCTGCGAGTGCTGACAAGGCGTACCGCAGATTATCGAAGGAGTGTAGCGAGCCTACATGACTGAGATAATCGAGGAACAACGCAGTCAAAACGATGCAGACGAAGTAAATGGGCCTTTAGCTCAGTTGGTTAGAGCATCCGACTCATAATCGGCAGGTCCCCAGTTCAAGTCTGGGAAGGCCCACCATTTTTACTTCTTTATACCCTCTGCTCATCATCGTTAGTCCCCACAGGGGCGCCTGCCGGTTAACTCTGGGAAGGCCCACCATTTTTACTTCGACACCTCCGAGGATGCGAGCATCCGACTCCACTCTTTAGCTCCACAGGTCCCCAGTTCAAGTCTGGGAAGGCTCACCATTTTTACTTCGACTCCCTTAAGGATGCTAGCATCCGACTCAACTCTTTAGCTCCACAGGCCCCTGCCGCAAGTCTGGGAAGGCACACCATTTTACTTCCTAAGTGCCTCTACTCATCATCGTTAGTCCCCACAGGAACGCCTGCTGCAGGAACGCCTGCCGGTTAAGGTCGGGGAAGGCCCAGTTTTTTGGGAGGGTTTCATCATCAGGTATAAATCTGAGATCCTGAAAAATTGTATGATCCTGAACTTTACAATATTTATGATAATTACCTCGGCCACTTCGAATGCAGTGAATCTATAACATACAGGTGGCCGTGCTCCTCTCCATAGCCAAATGCCTCCAGATGCTCATGACCAGCTTCAAGATCATCGTGCCTGTGCGATATCGCACTATTTTCATTTACCGGCCAAAGTTTAGACGCCAATGCCAAGCCGATAACGGAAAGCCCGGCCAATAATAAAAACGCCGAATTCACATCCAGCACGGTTAATAGCCAGCCAGCGAACGGATAGGCCATCATCCAGCCTGCGTGGGAGAGTGAAAAATGTGCTGCGAACAGCGCTGGCCGGTCCGCGATACTGGCTGAACGAACCAGCACCTTGCTGGTTGGGGTCTGCACCAGAGAGCAACCCGCTCCCAGCACGAACCAGATTATCAGTAAGGTGACATAACCTGTGATCAGTGTGCCGAATAATTGTGCAACAATCATCAACCCAAGACCTGTAAGCATTACTCTGCGCTCGGTGACTTTCTCCAAAAGTGTCGGTAATTTCAGTGCCGTGAGCATGGAGCCAAAGCCGAAAGCGGCCAGGGCAAATGCGGTTTGCTGGCCACTCAGAGCAAAATTCCCCTGCACCAGAACCACGGTGTTAACGAACACCATGGCGCCCCCAAGGGCGGTGGTAAAGCTCAGTAACAACAGCCCTCTCAACCGCGGGGTCAGCAGGTAAATACGACCACCTTTAGTAAGTCTATCTGTCCAGGTATTCGCCGCAGAAGCCTGGGCTTTCGGGAGGATAACGGAAAGCACCAGCAGTGCAGATGCCACGAATCCCAGCATGGTGCCGAAAAATAATCCATGCCAGGAGGTAATCAGTAGCAATGCCGCCGCCAGCATGGGACTGATCAGGCTTTCCATGTCATAAGCCAGCCGGGATAAAGACAAGGCCTTGGTGTATTCACGCTCATCCGGCAGCACATCAGGAATCGTTGCCTGAAATAACGGCGTAAATCCGGAGGAACTGCTTTGCAGAACAAAAATAACGACATATATGTGCCAGACCTCGGTGAGGAACGGCAGCGAAAGCGCCGTCAGCGCACGGATAATATCCAGCAGCACCAACACAGGCTTGCGTGGGCGCCCCTGAAACAACGCCGCCAGTAGCGGTGACACAAACACATAGGCCAGCATTTTGATGGTCAGTGCCGTTGCCAGCACAGTGCCTGCATTGCCTCCCGCCAGCTCAAACGCCATCAGACTCAGGGCAACCGTCGCCATGCCTGTGCCCAGCAACGAAATAACCTGCGCCGCAAACAAATGGCGGTACACGCGGTGACGGAGAATGCTCAGCATGGAAACCTCTGCGGTTGACGTTGACTGACAAAAACCGATTGCCGGTCGGTTTTTACTGTGGCAGTGTATGCCTCATCCTGAACGTTGGAAAGACTATGATTCTCGGTGAGTTAGAAAAGCAGGTTCTGAACCATCTTTGGTCAGCGGGTGAAGCTGATGCCAAACAGATCCATGCCGCCTTCAGTGCCGGGCGCAGCAGTTCCCTGAACACCATTCAGAGCACACTGGATCGTTTATACAAAAAGCAGCTGCTCAGCCGAAGTAAACAAGGACATGCCTTTGTCTACCGCACCCGGGTTGATCGGGAAGACCTGATCGCTCAGCTGATCCGTAATATCACCAGCGACCTTGTCAGCCATGACAGCCAGTCGCTGATGGCGGCATTTGTTTCCTTGTCTGCCGATCTGGGCGCCGACGAGCTCGATCGCCTGGAGGCTATGATTCAGAATCACCGTCGCAAGAGCAAACTGCAGCCATGATCAGCGGAAGCTGGGGGTTTATTCTGAACCTGCTGAGTATGGCTGCATTGCTCGGACTGGCCTCAGCTGTCTTTCAGTTATTAACGGCTCCTCTGATTATCCGGGCAAAAAACCGTGTTGACCCGTTGGAGCAAAAATGGCTCATTTTAAGCTGGGCCGTTTTACCCTGGACAATGACTCTGTTGCTGTTTGTTGAGGGCGGAATCGCCTTACCAGACGACCACAACACAGTGCATGGCGCTCTGGGACTTATTCACTGGCACCATGCCGATGAGTTTGTGATCAGCGCCTGGCACAGCTGGTTTCTGAGTGCGGTCGGTTTATGGCTGACGTTGCGTATGGGGCAATTTGCGTATCAGCAATGGCGTGTAAAGCAGCAACTGAAACTTCTGCGTGAGCAGGCAGTGGCGACTTCCGGCTCCACGATCCGCATTTTGCCGACCCGCGACGTTGTCGCCATGGCAGCCGGATATTTCCGCGCTGATATTTACCTGTCGCAAGGTTTGCTCAATCAAACAACGCCAGACCAGCAGGCAATCATCATTGCTCATGAGCAGGCGCATATCCGCCAGTTCGATAACCTGAGTCGCTGGTTATTGATGCTGTTTATTTGCCCACTGCCAGGCTTTGTTCGCACCCCCATTCTGAACTGCTTCACATTAGTGACCGAGCAGCTCGCCGATCGCCGGGTTACCCGCAACGCCGAAGCCGCCGACATCGCAGAAACGCTGGTGAAAATCGCGCGCTTACGCCACCACCTCAACAAGCCAGATCAGGCAGCGTTTGTCGCTGTAGAGCAGCTGCGCGAACGGGTCTGCGAGCTGCTTACCCCATCTCGTCCGTCCGCTCTGAAACTCAGCCTGTTACCACTGGCTATTATGCTTACAGCCACAGCGGTGCTTTCTGCCACCGATGCTTTACACCACTTTTTTGATATTTTCCTCGTCCATTAACGGAGCTGAAATGAAGCTTGTTAACCACGTTATTTCTGCATCCAAAAAACCGATTATCAATCGGTTTTTAATATGCTTGACCCTGTTCATACCCTTCTACGAAAGCGCTTACGCCGAAAATACAGTGAGGCTGTCTGAAGTCGTCGAGCGGGCGTTAAAGGGGCATCCACAGATTGCCATCTGGTCTTATCGGCAGCAGGGCATACAGGCTGAAATAGAAGCGGCTGGAAGCCGGCAACCTGCTCAGCTGGAACTGAGCGTCGAAGATGCATTCGGTACTGACCAGTATGAAGGTACCGATGCCATGCAGACGACCTTGAGTGCCCGCTGGCTGTTAGAAGGTGATCAGATCAGCGCCAGAACAGAACACGCAGCCGCTCAGCAGCGCTTGCTGACAACGAAACAGCGAGTGCAGCTAGCCGATATAACCGCACATACTTCAACACTCTTTATTTCGTTACTCGCCGATCAGGAGCGGCTGCAACTGGCACAGGAAGCGTTAGCCGATGAAAAAGAAATTCTGGCGATCATTCAGCGCCGTGTGAATGCCGGTCGCGCCCAAAATACCGACCTGATACTGGCACGTACCCGTTTGACAGAGCAGGAGTTGGCAGTGGAAGAATTCGGGCACCGGCTGCAGTCGGCGTCACTGCGATTGTCTGCGCAGTGGGGAGCGGCAGAAACCCAGCTTTATGCCGCGGGAAACCTGCTGCTATTTCTGCCGTTGGCAAAAGCCGAAGCTGCCATGAACAAATTGCAGGAAACCCCGTCACTGAACCAGATAAAAGCGGAAGCAGAACTGTTCAGTGCGGAAGGAAAACTCGCGAGTGAAGAAGCGGCAACCCCGTGGTCGGCTGGCGCAGGCCTGCGCCGTTTCGAAAATACAGATGACTATGCCCTGGTCGCCCAGTTCAGCATTCCACTGGGCGCGAATCAGCGCTACGCCGCTCTTCAGCGCTCGGTCAATGTCCGTGAAGAACAGAAGACACTTTCAGCACAGGCGCATTTGCAACAACTGACCATCCAAACCCGCACACTGCTGATGGAACTGGAACACAGCCAGCACGTTATCAATACCCTGACAGAAACCATTCTGCCGACTCTCAATAACGGTCGTCAGCAGGCGCTTAAAGCCTATGAAAACGGGCAGCTGGATTATGTGCAGTGGGATAACACCCGCCAGCAATGGCTGAATGCCCGCAAGCGTTTACTAGACGAAGCGGAAGCACTGCATCAGCAGTGGATTGAATTACAGCGCCTGACCGGCCAGACCATTTATTTCTGAGGCTAAGTTATGACACCCCGTAAAATATTTTCGCACCTGTTACTGGCTTTGCCGTTATTCGCAGGCAGCGCTCTGCCAACACAAATGGTTTATGCCCAGTCGGCGGAAACAGCCGAAGCGGAACCGGAGAAAGGACCTCACCGCGGACGCATGCTGCGCGATGGTGATTTTGCTCTGGAGCTGGCTATTTTCGAAACCGGTGTACCGCCGGAGTTCCGGGTCTGGACCACATTATCCGGCCAGCCAATTGCACCACAGGATGTGCAGCTGAGCGTACGTCTTATTCGTCTTGGCGACGTTGTCGATAATATCGGTTTCCGCGCTGAAGGCGATTACCTGCGTGGCGACATGGAAATTTACGAGCCTCATTCTTTTATTGTCGATATTCAGGTTCAGCATGCTGGCCAGCAATACCAGTGGCGTTACGACAACTTTGAGGGACGTACGAATATTGCCGCGCCGATTGCCGATGCCATGGGAATTACCACCGAAGTCGCGGGGCCTGCCACTCTGCATATTCAGACCCCCGTCTGGGGAAATCTGACGTCAGTGCCGGGTAGTGAACGCAATATCAGCGCGCGTTTTGATGGCGAAATCCGCACCGTACATGTGCGCGAGGGACAGATGGTTGAGGCCGGCAGCGAATTGCTCACCATCGACAGCAACGAGAGCCTGAAAAGCTACAGCGTACGCGCACCAGCCTCTGGCATTGTCAGCCGGATTTATGCCGCTGCCGGAGAACAAAGTGCAGGACGTACTCTGCTGACACTGCAAGACAACCGTACATTGCAGGCTGAACTTGCCGTGTACCCGAAAGACTGGAGTCGTGTAAACGCCGGAGCCCCCGTCACCATCAAGGTACCCGGCACAGAATTGCAGGCTCAGACTGTGCTTAAACATGCGTACCCCTCTGTTCAGTCCGATCAGTCACGTCTATGGCTGGCCACCCTTGATAACGCCGAAGGTTTGTTGGCGGCCGGAATGAAAATCAATGCCCGCATTGAAACCGAAACCCGTGACGTAGCTCTGGCCGTCAAACGCTCTGGCTTACAGGCGTTTCGCGACTTTACAGTGGTCTACGCCAAAGTCGGCGACGAATACGAAGTGCGCATGCTGGAGCTTGGCCAGGCCGCCGGTGAGTGGGTTGAAGTGCTCGGTGGTCTTGAACCCGGCACAGAATACGTCAGCGAAAACAGTTACATCATCAAAGCCGACATCGAGAAGTCCGGCGCGTCACACGACCACTGATACGGGAAATCGCCATGTTGGATTTACTGATAAAACTGGCCATTGCCCGGCGGAATCTGGTGATGGTCGTTGTCGCCATCGTTGCCCTTCTGGGTCTATGGAACTTTAACCGGCTGCCGATTGATGCCGTGCCCGACATCACTAATGTGCAGGTGATGATCAATACCGAAGCGCCCGGCTTTACTCCACTGGAAGTAGAGCAGCGTATTACTTATCCGCTGGAAACCGCACTGGCCGGATTACCTGGGCTGGAATACACCCGTTCGGTATCGCGCTACGGCCTGTCGCAGGTGATCGCTATTTTCAGCGATGACACCGATATTTATTTCGCCCGCCAATTGGTCGGCGAACGCATGGCATCTGCCAGTAGTCGTCTGCCTGGTGGCTTACAGCCAGAAATGGGCCCTATCGCTACTGGTCTGGGTGAAATCTTTATGTTCACCGTGGATGCCGAGCCTGGCGCGGTAAATGCCGATGGGTCTGCCGTCACACCCATGGATCTGCGCAGTGTGCACGACTGGATTATCCGCCCGCAGCTGATGCAGGTGCCGGGCGTGGTGGAAGTAAACCCCATCGGTGGCTACGAGCGGGAAGTCGTGGTGCAGATGCAACCGCAACGCATGCTGGCTGCTGGTATCAGCAGTGCCGATATTGTGGCCGCTATCCGCGCCAACAATGAAAACCGTGGCGCCGGATTTGTTGAGCGAAATGGTGCGCAATGGCTGATGCGGATTCCGGGGCAGGCAATGCAGGCCGACGATATAGCGGCAATTACCATTACCTCTGACAATGGAAAAACGGTGCATATCAGCGACGTGGCCGAGGTGAGCATTGGCCACGGCCTGCGCACCGGCGCCGCGACCCAGAATGGCCGGGAAGTGGTGATGAGTACGGTGTTTATGCTGGTTGGTGAAAACAGCCGCACAGTGGCAAGTAATGTCGGTAAAAAACTGGCCGAGATTAATGCGTCTCTGCCTGAAGGCATTGTGGCAACGGCTGCCTACGACCGCACCGGACTGGTAGAGAAAACCCTGAGTACCGTCACCACCAATCTGGTGGAAGGTGCTTTGCTGGTGATTGTTATTTTGTTCCTGATGCTGGGCAATATCCGCGCGGCCATCCTTACCGCGCTGGTTATTCCTCTGGCAATGCTGATGACCTTTACCGGTATGGTACAGACTCGCGTCAGCGCCAACCTGATGAGTCTGGGCGCGCTTGATTTTGGTCTGCTGGTCGATGGTGCCATCATCATTGTCGAAAACTGCCTGCGTCGTCTGAGCCAGCAGACAGGTCCGCTTGCATTAAAAGAACGTCTGCAACTGGTGTTTGAAGCCACTCGGGAAGTCATCCGCCCGGCATTATTTGGTGTATTTATTATCACCGCCGTGTACGCACCGATTTTCGCCCTCGAAGGGGTCGAAGGCAAAATGTTCCACCCGATGGCCATCACCGTTGTGATTGCTCTGCTGAGTGCGATTCTGCTGTCAGTCACCTTTGTTCCAGCTGCAGTGGCCTTGCTGTTCAAAGGTCCGGTTACGGAAAAGCGCAACCCTCTGGTGTCGGCACTCATGCGCATGTATCAGCCATTATTGGCGCTGGCCCTGCAAGCTAGAGCGCCCATCATTGGGCTGGCGGCAGTGCTGGTTTTACTGAGCATCTGGCAAGCCACCAGGTTAGGCAGCGAGTTTGCCCCGAATCTGGATGAAGGTGATATTGCCATGCATGCACTGCGCATCCCAGGTACGTCTCTCAGTCAGGCCATTGCCCTGCAGGAAACACTGGAAGAACGCATCAAAGCCCTGCCGGAAGTTGAGCGGGTATTTGCCAAAATCGGTACCGCTGACGTCGCCACCGATGCTGTGCCGCCGAGTGTGGCCGATAACTTTATTATTCTGAAACCACGTGACCAGTGGCCAGATCCGAATAAGCCCAAGCAGCAGGTGATCGCCGAACTGGAAGCCCTAGTCAGTGAAATCCCTGGTAATCGTTATGAGTTTTTACAGCCCATTCAGATGCGCTTTAACGAATTACTCGCTGGTGTACGCGCCGAAGTTGCTATCAAGATTTTCGGTGACGATCTGGATGTGTTAACTGGCCTTGGCGCGTCGCTTGAGAAAATTGTTGCTGGTGTCGATGGAGCGGTGGACATTCAGACTGAGCAGGTGACCGGCTTGCCACTGCTGGAATTTATTCCGGATGCTGATGCATTACGCCGTCACGGTATCAGCCGTCAGCAACTGCAGGATCAGTTGGCCACCGCTCTTGGCGGTGAAGTTGCAGGCACCTTGTTTGATGGTGATCGCCGGGCAGATATAACCGTGCGCCTGCCTGAAACCGTACGCACTGATATCGACGGCCTGAACTATTTACCGGTGACCGTTGCAAACGGGCAGGTTGTTCCACTGCAGGAGCTGGTCACACTCAGTGAAAACATCGGTGTTAATCAGGTAAACCGCGAAAATGGTAAACGCCGTCTGGTGGTCACCGCCAACGTTCGCGGTCGCGATCTTGGCAGTTTTGTGGAAGCCGTGCGCAATGCTGTTGGTGATGAACTGGATATTCCCGCAGGCTACTGGGTGGAATATGGCGGTACCTATCAGAAGCTGCAGTCCGCGTCACAAAGACTGATGATTGTTGTGCCAGTAACTTTGCTGATGATCGTTGGTTTGCTGGTACTGGCACTGAATTCTGTGCGCGACGCACTGGTCATTTTTACCGGTGTTCCACTGGCCTTAACCGGCGGCGTACTGGCGCTGACCGTGCGTGATATTCCCTTTTCGATTTCTGCGGCCGTAGGATTTATTGCCCTGTCGGGTATCGCCATTCTGAACGCATTAGTGATGGTGTCGTTTATCCGGGAATTACAGCGCTCTGGGCAAAGTCTTGAGCAGGCTATCGTTGAAGGTGCACTGACGCGTCTGCGTCCGGTGATTACCACTGCACTGGTAGCGTCACTGGGTTTTGTCCCGATGGCACTGAACACAGGTATCGGTTCAGAAGTACAACGACCACTGGCAACCGTCGTGATTGGTGGTGTTATTTCTTCTACGATTCTGACCTTGTTTGTGATTCCGGCACTATACCGTCTGGTGCATCGTAGTGAAAAACGAGGGAATGCATGAAATTGTCTATAACACGTCTTGTACTTTTACTCGCCATGTTAACCACAGCGTCCTTCGCTGTGGCCCATGGCGTTGACGACAACACCCGCATCTTCTTACAGCAGAACACCGGCGTTCAGTTTGTGCCGTTCCTGTACATTGGGGCCAAGCACATGATCACGGGTTACGATCATCTGTTGTTTCTGGTCGGGGTGATTTTCTTTCTTTATCGCAGCCGCGAAGTACTGCTGTATGTCAGCCTGTTTACCCTTGGGCACAGCATTACGCTGATGTCCGGGGTGCTGGCCAATATTCAGGTGAATGCTTACCTGATCGACGCCATTATCGGTTTGTCAGTGCTGTATAAGGGCTTTGATAACCTGGGTGGCTTCAAACAGTTACTGGGCTTTCAGCCGGACACCCGTCTGGCAGTGCTGATCTTCGGGTTATTTCATGGCTTTGGTCTGGCGACGAAACTGCAGGAGTTTCATATCCCGGAAGACGGCCTGCTGACCAATCTGATCGCTTTCAATATTGGCGTCGAACTCGGGCAGTTTGCGGCACTGGGGCTGATTCTGATTCTGATATCCGCGTGGCGTCACTCAGCGACGTTCGGGCGTTTCGCTGTGCTGACCAACACGCTTTTAATGGCCTGCGGAGTGATGCTGACGGGTTATCAGCTCACTGGCTATTTTTCTTCCTGAGGACGGTTTTCTATGACAACGCAAAGCACACAACTTCAGACCTCGGCCAAACAACTTTGGCTGGCGACCGCTGCGGCGTTTGTGATTGGTCTTGTTACACTGGTGCTGGTGATTATGCCTGCGGAATACAACATTGACCCTACGGGTGTCGGGTCCGCATTGGGCCTGACCGCGCTGTCGCCTGAAAAACTTGCCGAAGCGGAGACAGAAGCAGCTAAGGCTTCCGCTAAAGCAATGGATGGTATGGCGACGGTAGTTCTACCGCCTGCGAGCGGTAAAGAATTTAAACTGGAAATGACCGCCGGTGAACAGGTCGATTTTGAATGGATCACCGACGGAGATGTCGTATATGTGGATATGCACGGCGAACCATTTGATGATCCTACCGGCTATTTTAAAAGCTATGCTGTGACCACCACCAATGAAATGAAAGGCAGCTTCACCGCCGCTTTTGAAGGCACACATGGTTGGTACTTCCGTAATGACAGTAACGCTGAAGTCACAGTGCAGCTGTTTTATGAAGGCCAATATAAAAATCCAAAAATGATGTAAACCCAATACAGGAGATATGGATATGAAATCGTTACTTATTACCGCCGCAATGTCGCTGGCCGTGTACTCAGGTCAGGCTCTGTCACATGGCTCTCATGGCGTCGTGGATGCTGATGGCGCAAAAATGGCTGCAGCTCGTATGGTTCAGAAAATGACGGTACGTGACTTCGGATTTAAGGCGGGTCAGCTGGCACCGGAATGGCGCAATATCAGCGAGTCTCAGGTTGCCGTTAGAGAGACTGGCGAAGGCTTTTATATCGTTGAAGTGACCAAAGCTGAAAGCGAAGACAAGGTCTATGTAAAGGTACTCAGAAACGGTGATGTGAGCAATGTAAGTACTACTTACCCACAACAATAGTGCTTACTCAGACACCACCAGCCTCTTCTGTAACAGGAAGGGGCTCAATGACCGAACCTCGCCCTCCTCAATACCAACAGTATCTCAACATTTAACTTGCCACACTCACTTGTTGATATGTTATATTGTAACCACATAATTTACTGGTGGTGCAGTATACGTCTGTGACCATGACACTTACCGATGAAGGATTTATGACCATGGCTTCGTTTTATGAAAGTGAGCTGAGCAAATCACTATTAGTGCTGGCAATGGCAGGCACCCTGGCGGCTTGTGGTGGTGGCTC
>Ga0208203_1000873_pt1 | contig 12794 bp, 9 predicted proteins | sample DeeseametaMP2914_FD_184167 | JGI IMG/M metagenome (GOLD analysis project Ga0208203, IMG submission 184167) | Marine microbial communities from the Deep Atlantic Ocean - MP2914 (SPAdes) | ecosystem: Environmental > Aquatic > Marine > Oceanic | place: West of Santa Cruz de la Palma, Atlantic Ocean...
TGTGATTTCGTTTTTAATATTTGCGATTGGTTGGAATACTTGGCACTTCACCAATAACTACAAACTGTTACTACTGTCTTGCACCATGTTGTGCGTTGCCATTTTTGATTCATTACATTTTTTAGCCTTTGATAGCATGCATGACGGCCATGCTGATATGAATCTTGTATTGAGTTTTTGGCTCATTGCTCGGTTATTTAATGGAGCTGCTTTTTTAATTATTGCAGCAGGGATTTGGGTTAAATATAAACCGTTAAATGCGCGTGCCTTACTTACCTCTTTACTGCTTTTTAGTTTTTTTATTGCAAGCTCTCTTTTTTATTTTCCAGGTTTACTGCCAGACATATACATAGAAGGAGTCGGTGGTAGCCATATTAAGTTTTTAATTGATCTACTTGTTTTAGCGCTATACGGTGCCGCTGTTTTGATGTTTTCGACACAACTTCGTAAGCCCAGAACAAATTTAAATATTGCCGGTAAAACATTAGTTTGCCTATTAGCTATTTTAAGTGAGGCCTGTTTTGTGGTGTCTAATGATGCGTCGCATACCACCAACACCTTTAATTTTTTTGGGCATGTATATAAAGGGCTCACCTACTTTTTACTGTATAAAATCCTTTTTGTTGAAACCGTCACTAAACCGTATGCAGCACTAGATAACTCCTCTAATCAGTTAAAAGCAACACTTACCGCACTGCCAGACTCGGTTTTTGAGCTAGAAAAAGACGGTACTTTTCGCGAAGTCTTCAGTGATAACTCCGATAGCCATGTGTTTACTAAAGAGATGGTTGGGCAAAATATTAGTAGCATGTTTGAAAAATCAGATGCACAAGATTTTATGCGCACACTTATGGAGGCAAAAAAATCAGCTGTCTGTTTGGTCAATACCTTACCCATTAGCGTAAATGGCTGGGTTATTCATTTTGAATTTTCGATTACCTTGTTCGAGCACGATAATGATGGCCCAACGTATTTAGTGAACGCCCGCGACGTGTCAGATAAAGTTGGGCGTATGGCGGCACTTGCTCAGCAAAGTAAATTTAATCGGGGTTTATTACAGCTAACCGAAATTTCGTTTCAAGACGATCAAGATGTGTTGTTGAATTATGCAGTTAATCAAGCCCTCGAAATTACCAATTGCGATGGCGCAGCCTTGTTTATTTGTAACGAACAAAAGCAACATGATTATCGAGCCGAGAAAGGTAATGTTTTTGATGTGTGCACTGAAAAGTTACAAGGCAAAATTGCGGATGGGCAAGCTGTCATTGTTAACCGAAAACATGCAAAAGAATACGGGTTACCTGGCGACTCTAACTCATTGTTAGTGGTGCCAGTGATACGCCATAGCCAGTGCCATATGGCCATTATTTTGCAGCATCAAACCAAGGTGTTTAGTGTGCAAGATAAAAACATGCTAACGGTTTGGGTCGAGTCAGTGTGGCAATGGTTTCATAAAATTACTCTTAACAAACGCATGCACATATTGTCTCAAGCGGTTGAGCAAAATCCACACCCCATTATGTTTACCAATACAGATGCAAAAATTGAGTATATGAATCGTGCTTACCTCGATATGTGTCAGTACGAGTATGATGAACTAATAGGTCAGAGCCCGCATAAAATCAGTGCCGGTCAAACTGAACCAGCTGTTTATCAAACAATGTGGGAGCACTTAAAAAATCGAAAAGCCTGGGTGGGTGCTTTGGTTAACATGACCAAGCACGGCAAAGTGATTGTTGAGCAGACTACCATTTACCCATTGAAGGATCAGCAAGGGAAGGTGAGTAACTACATTTCGTTTCAGCATGATGTGACCAAAGAAGTCGAAAGTGAAACCCTTATACATCAACTTTCTTATTTTGATCAGCTAACGGGGCTTGCAAACCAAGATAAGTTGCAGATGGAGTTTGAGCAAACCATTAAGCTTCAAGCTGATGCAAAGGCAGCCTTTATTTTAATTGGTTTAGACAACTTTAAAATTCTCAATAAAGCATTGGGTATGGCAAGTTGCAACCTTGTATTACAAAGCCTGAGTGCGCGAATTTGTAACTTTATGGGTGAGCAGATTATGGTTGCACGACTACAAGGCGACCGCTTTGCATTTATCACGCCTTATACTTCCACTGGCGCTATAAATAAAAGTACTCACGATTTATTAAAAGTGCTCAGTGAGCCGCTGACGATTAATGATGAACTCATTGTTGTTACAGCATCGGTCGGGGTTTCCCTGTTTCCAATTGATGGTAAAGAGTTTGAGCCGCTATTGCAGATGGCCGAGTCAGCGATGTTTGAGGTTAAACGGCAGGGCAGAAACAATGCGTTATTCTACGCTGAAGAAATGAATAAATCTGGGCTTAGGCAATTACAAATCATCAATGCCCTTAATTATGCCCTTGAAAATAATGAGCTTTACTTAGTCTTTCAACCACAAATAGATATTGCCTCAGGTGCTGTGGTGGCTGTTGAAGTATTAATACGCTGGCACAGCGAAACACTAGGTAACGTGTCACCTGCTGAATTTATACCTATTGCTGAAAGCAGTGGCCGCATTAGCGAAATTGATGACTGGGTATTCGAAAATACCGTTAAAACAATTCGCCAGTGGCAAGACGACAACATGCCACCAATTACCTTTGCAATAAATCTATCGGCAACGAAGTTTGTCAAAAAACAGCTGCTTGGCGATTTAATCTCTGTATTACAAACTTACTCTATTGAGCCTGAATGTATTGAGCTTGAATTAACGGAAACCATTGCTATTGGTAACCCTCAGTTTGCTTTAAGTACGATTACAAAACTGCGTGAAGCGGGCTTTAAAATGTCGATTGATGACTTTGGCACAGGCTACTCATCAATGAATTACTTAAAAGATTTTGCTCTCGATAAGCTCAAAATCGACAAATCATTTATTGATGATTTAGAAAATCCCAGCGATGCTGACAAAGCAATTGTTAAAGCCATGATTGATTTAGCCAGCGCGTTAAATATGGAATCAATTGCTGAAGGCGTTGAAAGCGAACAGCAACTAAACATACTTAAAGAGCTTGAGTGTTCTCAAGTACAAGGCTATTACTTCAGTAAACCCCTGCCAATTAAAGTGCTGTACGAATTTGCTAAATTTAATCAGGCTAAAAGTGATTGTAGTAAGCGTGCTTTAGGGAAGTAAATTTACGCCAAATTTATTTAAAACGAATACTAACAACGTAAAAAGGACGCAGGTGATTATTGCACTAATCCCTAGCGAGGGCCAAAAACCGAAGCGTTGTAATAATGTAGGAAAAATTATAAACATGGGTAAAGTGGGTAGAACATACCAAAAGGTATACCAAGCATGATTAGCAATTTTCTCCGCTGGTTGGTTTTCAAGGTACAGCCAAATCATGGTTAAGATGGTAACAAGCGGTAATGCGACAATTAATGCGCCTACTTTATCACTGCGTTTTGCTATTTCTGATGCTGCAACAATTACAGCCGCTGTTATGAGGTATTTTGTAATTAACCAACCCATATAACCTTCCTTTAATAAAAACCGATTGCCCGTCGGTTTTTATTTTGTCATACTTGCAGGCAGATCTAAAAGAGAAAAGTATTATGCAATTAGGTGAATTAGAAAAACTCGTTCTGCAATACCTTTGGAATGCAAAAGAAGCTGATGCTAAACAAGTGCATAGCGTACTAGGTGAGAGGCGGGGTAACTCTTTAAACACTATTCAGAGCACATTAGAGCGTTTATTCAAAAAAGAACTGCTAACAAGAACAAAGCAGGGGCATGCTTATGTATACCGTGCAAAAGTTGACCGTGAAGGACTGATTGCTCAACTTATTACCAATGTTACAAGTGATTTTGTAGAGCAGGGCGAACACAGCCTTATTGCAGCATTTAGCTCAGCGTCTGCTCACCTCAATGATGCTCAGCTTGATAAGCTAGAACAGCTCATTGAGCAACAGCGTCAAATGCGTAAAGGTCGCTAATATATGCTCTATGGTGATCTAGCTATTGTACTTAACTTATTGAGTGTCGCGGTTCTATCGTTCGCGGTTAGTATTGCTGTTATCACTGTGGCTTCACATCCATTATTATCACGTCTGCACAAATTGACTCTGACTGTTCGCCGTACTGTGCTGTGGATATTAAATACCTTGCCTTGGTGGGTTGCTTTAGGTTGTGTTCTTTTCTATTGGCCGAGGGAAATTAACTACTTTACATCGCCTTGGCTCAATGAGTTTGCTCATTGGCATCATATTGACATGTTTAGCTATACCAGTTGGCACTCTGTTACTCTGATGTGTGCTTTGGGTTACTTCTGCTGGTCTTTTGTATCAACTTGGCGGTTACGCTATAAGCAAATGTCGTCTATGACGAGTTTGATCAATTTAGCGAGTGTTGAGGAAAATAAAAGTACTGAACAGCCATTCCATTGCTTGAATTTATCAGCCCCTACGGCTTTTACTACAGGCTTTTTAACACCAAAAGTTTATATATCTACAGCATTAAAAAAGCATTTAAGTGATCAAGAATTATCAATTATTCTACGTCACGAAATGGCGCATGTAGAGGCAAAAGATCCCCTATTTAAAGTTATATTTTCTGCGTTAGCTGCGTTTTATCCTGCGTTTATAGCGCGTCATTTAGTCGTGCAATACACTCTCTTAACAGAACAGGTTGCAGATGCTAAAACAGCGCAACAGTATGACACCCTTGATATCGCACAGACCCTTATTAATGTAGCCAGAATTCAACGCTCTTTAGAGCAAGATAGTAAGGCACTTCCAATAAGCTATTTTGGTAATGATCAAACCACTGCGCGTGTCCAAAACCTTATTACGCCGGTGTTGTCATCTTCGCAGCTGACTATCGCATTGACACTCGGCTTAGTTGTTATCGCCGCACTGTTAACGACTTCAGTCGTTGATAGTCTTCACCATTTTATTGAAACCATTTTTACCCATTAATTAAGGATTGGGCATGAAAAATATTGTTCGAAAACGCATGTTAAAAAAACCGATTGGCTATCGGTTTTATGTCGCGTTGCTTGGTTTAAGCCTAGGCTTTACAGCTTGGGCTGAGCAGGTTCAAACTCCTAAAACAATCAGCTTAGTGGAGGCGGTAAAGTTAACTTTAGAGCACCATCCTGATTTACGCGCATTTGCGCCACAACAACGTATGTGGGAAGGCCGTATTCAACAAGCTGGTGTTGGTGAGCGCCCTCAAATTGGCTTTATGGTGGAAGATGCGTTAGGCACTGGCGATCACAGTGGCTTTAAAAGTATGCAATCGACACTGACGTTTTCATGGCTATTACAGCAAGAGCAAGTAGCAAGCCGTGTAAATGCGGCTAAAAGCGAAGCAACAAACCTGGTGCTCGAAAAGCAAATTAAAGCGCTTGATTTATCTGCTTTAGTTACCAAGCTTTATGTCGAAATATTAGTTAAGCAAGAGCGCTTAAAGCTTAATTTGCTTGCAAAAAAACAAGCGCAAGAAGTAGTAAAAACAATCGCAAAGCGTGTCCAAGTGGGCAAAAGCTTAAGCGTTGAAGAGCAATTAGCAAAAGCTGAGCTACTTAGAACTGAATTAGCCGTAGAAGATCTTGAACATGAATTAAAAGCAAGTCGCTATAAACTTGCTGCGTTATGGGGGCAGCCCGCCAGCAATTATTCACTTAATGGTGATTTACTTGATATACCAGCAACGCCTGATGTTGATAAACAACTAGCATTGCTTAAACAAAACCCTCGTTTGCAGCAATTTGCAAGCGCGCAGCGCATTGCTCAGTCACAAATGGAACTGGCGCGAATTGAAGCTAAATCTCAATGGCAATTTACTGCGGGTGTGCGCCGCTATGAAACCACTGATGATTATGGTGTCGTTGCGGGGATTACAATTCCGTGGGGAGATAGTAATCGCAACGCAGGGACTATTGCGGCTTTACAAGCGCAGCAAGAGGTCCTAGATAGCGAGCGCGCTGCATTAATGCAACAGCTTGATACTCAACTTTATGTTTTATTACAAGAAATGAATCATTCCCAGCATGTAATAAAAACGATGAACCAAGCTGTTATTCCAACATTAGATCAAGCGTTAAGAGAAGCAGAAAATGCTTTTAACCGCGGTCAATTTAGCTATAACCAATTCAATACTGTGCGCCAAGAATTATTAAACGCACAAGGCCAGCTATTAGATGCATTTGCTAGCTTACATTTTCAACATATTGAAATTCAACGCCTAACCGGTTCATCGATTTCTCAGTGAGACAAAATATGAAAAATAACATGACATTATCGTCAATTAGTTTAGCGCTAATCTTAAACGTTGGCGTTGGACTGGTAAGTTTAAGTTCAGCCAACACTTACGCTTCATCTGCGCCTGCGGCTGAACAAACAGAACCAGAGAAAGGCCCGCACAGAGGGCGCATGCTACGTGAGGGGGGCTTTGCTCTTGAGCTCGCCATTTTTGAAACTGGCGTTCCTCCTGAGTTTCGCGTGTGGTTTACCAATAACGGCCAAGCTATTGACCCAAAAAATGTTGATCTTAATGTGAAACTAACACGCTTGGGTGATGTGGTTGATGACATAAATTTTTACGTACAGAGTGATTTTTTGCGTGGTGATATGGAAATTTATGAGCCGCACTCATTTGTTGTCACAATCACTGCTACCTATCAAGGTAAAACCCACCGCTGGCAATACGATAATTTTGAAGGGCGCACGACCATTGAGCAGGCCGTTGCTGAGGCAATGGAAATTGAAACGGGCATTGCAGGCCCCGCGACCTTACACCAAACAATTCCAGCCTATGGTACGCTCGCATTACCTACCGCTGCAGAACGTGCAATTTCAGCCCGTTTTGAAGGTGAAATTACGCAGTTACATGTGAAATTAGGAGAAGCCGTTAAGAAAGGGCAAACCTTACTCACTGTTGAAAGTAATGAAAGTTTAAAGCCTTACCAAATAAAAGCACCCGTTAGTGGCGTTGTGACAGCACAATTTGCTAACGCGGGAGAACAAACCGCAGGACGTACTCTACTGACCATCGCTGATAGAAGCCAATACATTGCAAAACTAGCTGTTTATCCAATGGATTATGCAAAAGTTGCTATTGGTGCCGCAGTTTCTTTGCAAGTTGAAGGAGTAGACAGCACGTTTATGGGTAACATCAGTTATATCGAACCGACAGTCCGTGCAGATCAAGCACGAATTGTATGGGTTGCGCTTGATAATACCGATGATCAACTAGCCACTGGCAACTTTATTAGCTCACAGATTGAGATCGCAACGATTGATGTGCCTTTAGCAGTAAAGCGTAGCGCTCTGCAAGGGTTTCGTGATTTTACCGTAGTGTATGCCAAAGTGGGCGAGCAATACGAAGTACGCATGCTTGAGCTAGGTCGTATTGGTGGTGATTGGATTGAAGTATTAGGCGGCTTAGAGCCAGGTACTGAGTACGTCACTGAAAATAGTTATATCTTAAAAGCCGACATTGAAAAGTCTGGCGCGTCACACGACCACTAGGAGCATTACAATGTTGGAATCGATTTTACGTTTTTCAATAAAGCGAAAATTTCTAGTGTTGGTCATGGTATTGGCTGTAGCGGCTATCGGTATTTGGAACTTCACTAAACTGCCGATTGATGCGGTACCCGATATCACTAACGTGCAAGTCATGATCAATACTGAAGCGGCGGGTTACACGCCACTTGAAATTGAACAACGGGTGACATTTCCATTAGAAACAGCACTATCGGGATTACCTGGGCTTACTTATACACGCTCGGTTTCACGATATGGTCTCTCGCAAGTTGTTGCTATTTTTGATGATGAAACTGACGTGTACTTTGCCAGGCAATTGGTTAACGAGCGTTTATCAGCAGCTCGCTCTGAGCTACCACAAGGGTTAGAGCCTCAATTAGGGCCGATAGCAACGGGGCTTGGTGAAATATTCATGTTTACTGTGGATGCAAAACCAGGGGCTACCCATGCTGATGGAACAGCAATAACGCCAACAGATTTACGCACCGTACATGATTGGACTATTAGACCGCAGTTAATGCGTGTAGCTGGTGTGGTTGAAGTAAACCCTATTGGTGGTTTTGAAAAAGAAATACTCGTCGCGTTCAAGCCTGAAAAGTTACTCGCTTATGGTATTACGCAAGCTGATGTGGTGAATGCGATAGCACAAAATAACCAAAATAAAGGGGCAGGTTTTATTGAGCAAAACGGAGCTCAGTGGTTATTGCGTGTGCCAGGGCAAACACAGCACATGGCAGCTATCGGACAAATCCCACTTCAGTCAACAAAAGGCTCAGCAATCACCATCAGTGATGTCGCTGACATCGAACATGGTCAAGGTCTAAGAACTGGGGCTGCAACTCAAAATGGCCGCGAAGTGGTAATGAGTACGGTATTTATGCTGATCGGAGAAAATAGCCGAACAGTTGCTCATGCGGTAGGTGAAAAGCTTAAAGAGATAAATGCAACTTTACCCGAAGGTATTGAAGCAACAGCCGTTTATGACCGTACAAAGTTAGTCGATAAAACGCTCAGTACAGTACAAACCAATTTAACTGAAGGTGCAATCTTGGTTATTGTGGTGCTGTTTATTCTATTGGGTAATTTTAGAGCTGCATTTTTAACAGCATTAGTGATCCCGTTTGCAATGTTAATGACCATTACTGGTATGGTACAAACCCGAGTGAGTGCAAACTTAATGAGCTTAGGGGCGCTTGATTTTGGCCTGCTTGTTGATGGGGCTATTATTATCGTAGAAAACTGCTTGAGAAGATTAAGCCAAGCAGGAAGTAAGCCTTTACCGCTGAAAGAGCGAATGGAGCTGGTGTTTAACGCGACCAGAGAAGTGATTCGCCCTGCGCTATTTGGTGTATTTATTATCACCGCTGTGTACATACCTATTTTTGCGCTCGAAGGAGTTGAGGGCAAGATGTTCCACCCTATGGCAATTACAGTTGTTATCGCTCTTTTATGCGCGATGGTGCTGTCTGTTACTTTTGTTCCAGCCATGATTGCATTGCTATTTAAAAAGCCTGTGAAAGAGAAGCACAGCCCGCTTATTCGTGGTGCTGAAAAGTTATATCGTCCTGCGTTAACCTGGGTGTTAAAAGGGCGCTGGGTGGTGGTTTTTGTTGCAACAGGTTTGGTGATCGTCTTTGGTTATCAGGCAACTAAGTTAGGCAGTGAGTTTGCTCCAAACTTAGATGAAGGCGATATTGCTATGCATGCTTTACGTATACCGGGTACCTCACTGAGCCAAGCTATTGCCTTGCAGGAATCACTTGAAGAAAAAATAAAGTTAATGCCAGAGGTGGAGCGTGTATTTGCCAAAATAGGCACGGCTGATGTAGCAACGGATGCGGTACCGCCAAGTGTTGCCGATAACTTTATTATCTTGAAGCCTCGTGAACAGTGGCCTGATCCTAGTAAGTCAAAAGAGCAAATCGTTGCAGAGCTTGCAGCGCTGGTTGAGCCAATTCCTGGCAACCGATATGAGTTTTTACAGCCAATTCAAATGCGCTTTAATGAATTATTAGCAGGTGTGAGAGCTGAGTTAGCAATTAAAGTATTTGGTGATGACTTTGATACGTTAGCAGGGCTAGGTGATGAAATTGAAGCAGCGATTACAAATGTTGCAGGGATTGCGGATGTTCAGGTTGAACAAACAACTGGCTTGCCAATGCTCAATATTGTACCTAACAGTCACAAATTAATGCAGCATGGAATTTCAATTGCTGAGCTGCAAAGCCAAGTAGCAACAGCGATGGGCGGAACGGTTGCAGGTAAATTTTATCAAGGGGACGTACGCTCTGATATCGTTGTTCGTTTAACTGAGTCTCGTCGACAAGATATTGATGCTCTGAATTATTTACCAATTAACTTAACGTCAGGCCAAGCAATACCGCTGCAAGAGCTTGCTTCTTTAGAGCTGGTATCTGGTGCGAATCAAATTAACCGTGAAAATGGTAAACGTCGTGTGGTTGTGACTGCAAACGTACGTGGGCGCGACCTAGGTAGTTTTGTTGCTGATATACAACAAGCCATTGGCGAAAAAGTTGAGGTGCCAGCTGGCTATTGGGTCGAATACGGGGGGACTTATCAAAAACTACAATCTGCGTCACAGCGTTTAAGTATTGTGGTGCCGGTCACATTATTGATGATTATAGGGTTATTGATCCTTGCTTTAAGCTCATTCAAAGACGCTATGATTATATTTACGGGTGTGCCCCTTGCGCTAACTGGCGGGATTGCCGCGCTGTTACTGCGTGATATTCCGTTTTCAATATCTGCTGCTGTTGGGTTTATAGCGCTTTCAGGTATTGCGATTTTGAATGGGCTTGTAATGGTGTCGTTTATTCGCGAGCTTATAAAAGACGGTATGCCTTTAAACCAAGCTATTTTTGATGGTGCACTCACACGTTTACGCCCGGTGTTAACAACAGCGCTAGTTGCTTCACTCGGTTTTATTCCTATGGCACTAAATACAGGCATCGGATCTGAAGTGCAGCGTCCATTAGCAACGGTTGTTATTGGGGGCATTATTTCATCAACCTTATTAACCCTATTTGTGATACCTGCGTTGTATCGAATTTTACATAAAGAGAAGGAGTCTAACTTGACTGACCTAGAAGTATTGGAGTCTGCTGATGCAAAATAATGTAATAAAAATCAGCGTGCTCTTTGTGATTGCCTTATTAGGTATGATCAGTATTGAGGCATATGCACATGGTGTTGATGACAACACCCGTGCATTTTTAGAACAAAACCAAGGTGTGCAGTTCATTCCATTTCTGTACATCGGTGCCAAACACATGATCACAGGTTATGACCACCTGCTCTTTTTAGTCGGGGTGATCTTCTTTTTGTATCGCAGTAAAGACGTATTACTGTACGTGACGATGTTTACTATCGGTCATAGCACCACATTATTATTAGGTGTGCTCGGTGATATTCAAGTAAATGCTTATTTAATTGATGCAATTATTGGCTTTTCAGTTATTTATAAAGGCTTTGACAACCTAGGTGGATTTAAGCGCTGCTTTAACTGGCAGCCAAACACCAAAGTTGCAGTGCTTATTTTTGGCTTGTTTCATGGCTTTGGGTTGGCGACTAAACTGCAAGAGTTTCACTTACCAGAAGATGGCCTAATAACGAATTTAATCGCCTTTAATATTGGTGTTGAATTAGGTCAGTTTGCAGCACTTATTTTTATTTTAATCGCGATTAATGCATGGCGTCACTTCCCATCATTTCAGCGTTTTTCGACCCTAACTAATACGGCACTTATGAGTACGGGTGTTATGTTAGTGGGCTTACAATTAACCGGTTATTTCATTAATTAAAATTACATAAGAGACGAATATGCAACATACAGTAAGTTCAAAGACGTTAGTTAAAGCCAGTGTTTCTGCAACCATTGTTGCGGCCATTGCTTTGGTCACTTTGATTCTTCCGGCAGAGTACAATATAGACCCGACTGGTGTGGGTCAAAAACTAGGGTTAACCGAGATTGCGCTCGCATCAGAAACTGAGGCTCAACCTACAGCTGCGGGTCAAAAAGGCACCGCAGAGTATCAAACAATTGAAGTGATCGTGCCTGCAGGGCGTGGTGTGGAATATAAATTTGCAATGCCGCAATATGCAAAAATGACTTATGAGTGGATTACCGACGGAGAGCCACTTTACTTTGATTTACACGGTGAACCCGAAGGCGATACCACTGGGTATTTTGAGAGCTATACCATCGCAACCAATAACGAAGTTAAAGGAAGTTTCACAGCGCCTTTTGCTGGTTCGCATGGTTGGTATTGGAAGAATAAAACAGATAAGCCTATTGCTGTACAACTGATAGTAAAAGGCGAATATGACGTTATTGGTTTAAAAAAATAAACTTTAAAAAATGGAGAATACAATGAATAAATTAATCGCAGTGGTTTTAATGTGTTTTGCGCTAGTAAGTACAGTCGTATCTGCACACGGTGATCATGGTCTTATTAGTGGTCAGCAAGCGATGAGTATTGCCGCTAAATCACTCAACAAAATGACCTTTAAAGATTATGGTTTTGAAGTGGGTAAATTAGATGCATCTTGGAAAGATATTACTAAAGAAGATGTTTCAGTCGTCAATGCTGAAGGCGGTTTCTATATCGTAAAAGCTGTAAATAAAAGCGACGCTAAAGATATCTTTTTCAAAATAGCGAAAAATGGTCAATTACTAGATGTTAAATCAAGCAATAACTTCTAGTCAGTATGGCGCGTTATATACGCGCCATATATGATACCAATTTACAATAATACTTAATCCCTCAAAATAGACCACTTAACTAAGCTAATTGGTATGAATTGCTTATATCTGTTGTTGTCTTAACCTTTGCATATCTTTTTGCGGAGGCAGGCCAAATAAACGGCTGTACTCGCGACTAAATTGCGAAGGGCTTTCGTAACCGACCACACCACTTGCTTGACCAGCATCAAGACCATTGATCAGCATTTGATCGCGAGCTTCTTGCAGGCGTAAGGTTTTTAAATACTGCAATGGGCTGGTGCCAGTAATGGTTTTAAAGTGCTGGCGAAATGTTGATGAGCTCATATGCGCTTGTTTTGCTAACTCTTCAATTTGAACTGGGCGCATAAAGTTGGTTTTAAGCCAGCTCACAACTCTAACGATATGACTACTTGGTGACCCCTCTGATGCCAGTTTTCTAAGGTGAGGCCCATGAGGTCCCTGTAAAAGGCGAATAACAATTTCTTTTGTGAGTAATGGTTGTAAGCCGTCGCGAAGTGCAGGG
>Ga0208203_1000878_pt1 | contig 12773 bp, 4 predicted proteins | sample DeeseametaMP2914_FD_184167 | JGI IMG/M metagenome (GOLD analysis project Ga0208203, IMG submission 184167) | Marine microbial communities from the Deep Atlantic Ocean - MP2914 (SPAdes) | ecosystem: Environmental > Aquatic > Marine > Oceanic | place: West of Santa Cruz de la Palma, Atlantic Ocean...
ATCCACCACTTAAAACCCAGTACATTTCCTGACTCTTTGCTCCCCCTTCAGTAATTAGATACTCACCCGCTGGTACAGATCGAATATTTTCATCTTTAAAGTTTGAGCTTCTTTGAATGCTTGCAACCTTCTTTTTAAACTCCAATGCAGTGAATGGCCTCGCAAGAAACTGTAGATTGTCTATTTGAGAGCATTCTTCTTGAATAACTTCAGCATCTTCACCAGTTACAAGAAAACCTGTTCTTTCTTTAACATTTTTTCTTTTCTCGGCTTCGCGGATCTGTCTTACAAAGTCAACTCCGCCTACACCTTTAATATCCATATTGATTATCACGAACTGAAAGCCCTGATTTCCAAACTTAAGTCTGGCCTCTGTACCAGTTTTTGCCCGGATCACCATATGGCCGCTCAAGGCCTCTTTCATTGCAAGAAAGTCCTCATCAGATGTCTCTACAATTAAAATGTTCATGTTCTTTTTCATGAAGTGTTTTACGGCAAAACTAGCTTGCTTCTTTAATCATCAACGTGGAGAAGTTTTGGGGTGAACGGATATACTGAGCCCTCTGCCCATGAGTCACCATTAGTTAGAAGATTATTTAACCCAGGGGAATTCTCCAGGTCATTAAATGGCGTTAATATGTGGTGTCCTATACCGTTGGCAGCTAATGGACTAAACGCTGTAAGCTCCCCGCCAAAACTAGGTATGGTATAATCAAAGTTAAGATTTAGACTGGTTGTAGCTCCAGTACCAGTAGTAACTCTCAGGTAGTCCACCTCACCACTCATGCTTTCATGAAGGAAAATATTCCCATCATGAGTGCCATCAAAGCCAGGGTCTGAATAGGACCAGATATTACATGTTAACAGGGTGCAACTTCCAGTTAGACCACTATCTGAAGCTAGGTACAGCAGTGGTTCTAAAGCATAATAGCTATCTATTTCAGAGCTAGAACCGCCAGTAGAGCCTATGATTCCACCTACACTTGAAGGAACAAACGAATAAGTAAACATTTTATTCATAGAATAACTATTTTTAACTTGCCCGTTATTTATACCTACGAGTCCACCAATATCACCTAAAGAACTTGGCAGCGCAATTTCGGAGCCCAATTCCACATAGGTGTTGGAGACAACTCCATCGTTGACTCCTACCAATCCACCAACCGAAAAAGCTCCCGAAGATGCACCAATATCAATTAATGACAACGCTTTACTCTCTAGAATGAGGCCAGCTGCATCATTGTGTCCTACAAGCCCTCCTAAGTTAGAAACAGAAGAGCTAGTAGTATCATTTAGAGACACTAGGGATTTTGTCTTTGTAATTTGATTTTTATTAACCCCCGCGACAGCTCCGAAGTTAAAAAAGATATCGGATCTCCCATAGACTGATGACTTAGATATCAATCCTTGGTTCACTCCTACCATGATGCCATTTTCGGTTGCAGAAGCACCATTTCTAACACCAAAGACGTGCACATTATTAATAAGTCCATTGTTTGTTCCGGCCAAAACTGCCTCTCCTTTATCGGCCATCCCAAAGACATTTAAATTCTCTATTGTTGCACTTAAAGAAATCTTATTAAATATTCCTGCAAAAGTAGCATCTGTTCCAATATCATTGATTATAATTGAATGGTTATTTCCATTTAATTTACTTTTTAGATCAAGCCCACCTTGCCCATCCCCAAGGTTAATACTCTTTCCAAGTTCAAAGAAATGACCAGCAATACCATCAATTTCCATAAATTGATCACGATTACAAATAATGGCAGGACGGTCTTCACTCTTACCATAGTTATTAATATTTATTTGATCCGCTATTGGTTTTAGAGCATCCCCGTGACAGAGGTCTTCTTCACCACTAAGAAATGGATATCTTCCCGCTTCAAGTTGCCAAGGAAATGCGTTCCAAGGAGTACCACTCAAAGTATTAAGTGCAGCATCTGATACATTTGTGGCCTGTGGTTGAGCTGAAACTTCATCAGATACCAGCACAGATGTAAATGAAGGAGAGCCGTATCCAAGTACTTGCTTACAAGTTGTACAACCAGGTTCTTCAAAATAAAGCTTGCCTGCGTAGAAGGATTTGGAGACGGATGTTCCCTCAAACTTACCAACAAGTCCTCCTAGATTTAAGCTTATTGAATCCCTTGTATTAACTATGGCCATTTCTGAGTACGAGTTATTTAAACTTCCTTTTAGATAACCAGCAATCCCGCCAAAGTCTTTGCCGTGACCAAATATAATCCCCTTACTTGCTGCATGATAAACTTGAGCTGCAGCGTGGGCGGACTTACCAACTATACCTCCAACTCCAATGGACTCTTTGTTATGAGATAGGATGATTTTACCGTTAAAGAAGGCTTCCCTAATTGAATCAGATGTTGGATTAAAACCGATAATCCCGCCAATGTGATCTCCACCTGAAACGTTTTTAACAGTTACATTTTTTGCATTAAGCTTTTTGATTCCTGTAACAACAGCAGCATACCTTCCTATAATTGCTCCCAAGTCAGCTTCAGCACCACTGTCGTAGCCTTTAACAAAGCTGTTCACAAGATGTAGGTCCTCAATAAATGAGCCACCATTAACCTCACCTATAAGTCCCACTTTCCTATTGCCTTCGATATGAGCATTTTCGAAAATTGAATTAATGAACCTCGCTCCCGACATGGTTGATCTAATGAAGCCCATTTGATCTATTTCAGAGTGGACAAGTTTCATGTTTTTTATAATTTTTTTATTCCCATCAAAAGTCCCACTAAATGGATCTATCCCAGATCCCTCAGAACACTCAAAGTTGCTTAACCCGCCAATAGGATTAGTATTTGCACCATCAACTCTACAGAGGACTTTGTTTGGATCAGATAGATGCATGTCTATATCTCTTCCAACCAAAAAATGCCTATCTGCATGAGTATTGGAAATTTCGTTAATGTCGTCACCGGAACAAAGAATGAATGGCATTCCAGCTTCACCAGCACCCCCCTTAAATGGTTGAGGCACAGAAAGTGCGATAGAAGAAGTGCCGAGTTCACAAACATCTTGGGTTGTAGTTTTCACAAACATATTGTTTGAGCTAATTTCGTCAAAAAATGTCTTATTAGTGCTTGCACCTTTTACTAACGGGATATCTTTATAAGCATAGGCATCTATACAATTGTCACTTCCAAAATAGGCCCTAAGTTTGAAGCTAAATCTTGTGCCATCACTTCCTGGAGGTATATTTAAACCATCAAGGTTTCCACTTCCACCAAATCCTAAAACTTCGCCACTCGCAAGTCCTCCCGAGGCATTAGTATCCACTGCGACACATGAACTCTCATATATTGTATTGGATATCTCATCATAAAATAGCCCATCACGATTAAAGCCCGTGGCTAAAATCTTGTAAGAACGGGCAGTGCCCTTAGTATTCTTGTAAACACTAGGATCAGAATTGTAGCTACAATCTGTTGTAGAACTCCCAGGGGCTATGTGGCCTAAATCATTGCAACTTATAAGATTAATATTAGGGAACTTAATTTCAGTCCCATCGGTTACGTGATTGCCAAAGATACTATCAGCGCACTTTGCATTCGTCGCAGTTAACTCTACTTTGGTGGCAGTGCCATTGAGGTTCACACCTTTTGCCACACCACAATACACTTTCCCAGTCATAGGTTTTCTATCAGGAGCTTTACCATCCCATCCCAAAACGTAGAAGTCCCAAATACCATTTGGAACAAGCTCATCTTTAATTGTAGAATCCATAATTCGACTGAATGACAATTGACCGGAAACACCATATAGAATTAGACCACCAGGAAATAAAGAAGCATCATTATTGTTTCCAACCATGTTTCTCAGACTTACCTGGAAGTTCGCTTCTGTGTCCTTTTTAGTAGAACAACTTGCGAAAATGAATAATAAAATTATGACAAGATTTTTCATTCATCCTCTTTTCGGCATGGCCGATCAGTTTGTTTAATTTTAAATCAGTGCATGGGTTGAATTTATTTTTTTTAAAACTGGCAAGCTAACTACTGGTAAAAGCTAAAGTCTTCAGGAACTCTAAAGAAACTAAAAATTGTGCTTACAAGTCTAAAATGCCCACCAACCTTGGCACTGGACCAAGTCACTTTTAGATTTATCAATAACTTGGCCCTATTCATCCCGGCAAAAAACTCCCTGTGCCATACTTAATTAAGTTCATATGAAAAATTCTCCGAAAAGTAGAGAGCATGAATAGAAAGAGCTTAAGAGCAATGTTTATATTTTTAGTGTTGAGTTTACTGGCGTCTTGCCTGCCGGAGCAAACTCCTATCCGCAACTTAGAACAAGATGTGGCCGGTGAAGTCGTTGACTCAACAGCTCCTGGAGAGATTACTAGTGGCATATCTGAGCAGAATTTTATTCAGCAAGGCTCTACCACAACCTACTCCACACTAAACTTGTTTTCTGACTTTCAAGACAGCTTCATCATGCGTGGTGACAATGTTCACAACTTTTTGAAGGATCACATTGTCGGCACCAGCACCAGACTGTGCATGGCACTTAATTTTCCACAGGCTATAGGCACCAACTCCAAAAAGGTTTTAATTTTGGCAGCGAGGGTGAGAAGCTACTTTAATAATAATCTCAATGGCAAAGAATATTATATACAGATGCAACCATCCAACTACACTGCAAATGTCGGTGACTGTACTAGTGTAAACCTAACAAATACTTTGCAATCAACATTTGGCTCCAATACATTTGCTTTTAAGATCTCGGATGTGTGCCCTGACTGCAACTCCAACATAGCTTCATCGATCATGAACTTTTACTCCTCAGATGGCTCCGAAGTTCTTGATATTACCAAAGGAAGTTTAGGTATAAACCTTATGCCAGAAGTTGGCACGACTCCACCTTCAGGGTTATCTTGTTCCAATGACTCCACATGCAAAATTGAAGGTTTTAACTGCTGTTTACAAGGGCAGTGTGTAAACCACGGCGAGACTAGACCTAGTGTTAACACAAGCTCGTCATCTTACTTAAGTGCAATTGAGCAACTCACAACTAGACCAGAGTTAATCTCAAACTACAGTGAATATTTCTATGTATGTCCAGAGTTGGTTGGCACCCCTCCTTCGACTGGAACTGAAGACCCAGTTGACCCCGATCAACAGTCTCAAGACCTTCTCACAGAACTTGATGATCTTTATAATTGTATTAATCCAAAAGTTGATGAAATTTCTGTTTGTTCCGCTTTTATCGAAATAGATTCGAGCAAAATTGGCTCAGGCGGTACTACAATAAGTGCTGGGGCTGATGATATTACATTTAGTAGTGTTACCCCAACGCTAAATGCCAACAATATTGTTCAAATCGACTATGCAGGTGTAACGATTTTCAAGGAGAAAATACTCTCAACAGATACTGAAATCTCTCTACCTACAAGTGCAACTTTATCACCAGCAAACGATGACTTATTTAACGCTCAAACTGCCACAGTTGACATGGCCATCCCAGCAGATGCTGTAAACTCTCTGTTAAAGATAGGTTTTAAAGTGGATGGAACTTGTGAGCGTCTGGGACAAGGACTAGCTCGATGCCAAAAACAATACGTTCAAGGACAAGTAAGCACACCCGCAAGATCAAGCGATCATATAGCTTCATCGTCTAACTTTAAAATACCAGCTTATGCAAACCTTAATTACAACGTTATTGTTAAAGTAAATGACGCTCAAATCCCACCGGGTATAGATACTTGGACAGTAAACACTTCCTCATATGAAGTACAGTTTAGTGGAATGAGCATTTACCAAAATCAAAAAGTCAATATTACTTACTTTGTAACAAACAATGTTAACGCTCTACTTGCTTCAAAAGAAGCTGCTCAAGAGCAGGTAAACATGCATTGCAAGTGTGATCCCGATGTTGGATGTAACCTGACTCCTATTTACGAAACTCAAAATGATGAACAAAAGCTAGTGGCGTATGAATGTTTCTACCCACAACCAGACACTCCTGAGGCTCCGCTTCAAAAGACTGTTTACCTAAGTTCAAAAACCGTTCCTCATCGTTACTACGACAGCTCTGGTGTGCACTATGAACTCCCAGAAATTGGCAGTGCCCAAGATCAAGAGGGAAATGAGTTTAAATACTACCAACAAAATACATTAAAACCCAACAATCAGGACAACTATGTTGGCTTCAATGAAATTTATGGATCTTTTAAAAGAGATGAAATAAGCGCGATGCCGGCCACTGTCGTTGATATAAAGAAGGGCAAAACTTATGACCTTTTCACAGACTCTGGCATTTTCTCAACTTGCCTTGATTGTGGTAACGACTATTTCTCAAACTTAAAGAAGCTATTTCCTGGAAGTTTCCTACATATGGGCGGTGGCTACCTGCCGGACATGGTTGAATCAAGAACAAAGACGAATCAGGGTGAGTTTTCAAGTGTTGATCTTAAATATGGAAGGGCATGTTTTGTACCTGCAACGATGATACCCTGGACACATAAAGAAAATACGGATGTCACTCAACAAAGAAGGGATAGACTAAAGGCACAGCACTTCTTATTTGCAAACGGTTATAATAAAGACTGGTTTGGGTTTGACTATGGTTCATTGATAGGCTCGTTTGACGGGGTCAAGTGGTTCTCCATAGGAAACGAAAGAAGAATTCAAGCTAAGTCGAATAAACTCTATATCGCTATAAATGCATATTTTGGCGATATGACTATCGATAACTCTTTCCAAGTTACAATTAATGAAACTTTAAGTGACCTTAACTCTGGCGCATCGGTAACTCATGACACAGAAAGTGATGGGGCCCAATGTCAAAAGGCCCACTACTGCTCCACCGATAACGATTGTATTGCACAATTGGGATATGAGTATGCTTGTCAAAGTGTTTCAGGAATTAGAACACCTTGGCCGGTTTTTGACTCCAATGGAAATGAGATGGCCGGATCAAGCGATTTAAGTCTTCTCTCCATTATTGGTGGAAGCAATGGACAAGTTAAGAGGTGTGTCTACAGAGGAGCAGGTGCTGCCTGCAACACTCAATTAAGCGCAGTCACAGATGCTTCAAGTTATAACTCTGATGGAAGAGCTGAGCTTCATTCGTGCTCTAGCAATACCTATTGTGCAGATCTCTCACAAGCAAAATTTAATGACCGAATCTCAAGATATGGAAGATCGCCTGCGACACAAAACAACTACAGTTTTATTACAGATGCTTTAGGTCTTGGCGACACCTTTGGACTTGGTGCTAGACTTATTGGAAGGCCTCTTGATTTTTATGGTAACAGTCTTCCTCCTTCGGGAGTTAGGTCTCACCTAGAATCATTAAAGGTTAATGGTCTTTGCGTTCCAGGTAAAGACCCTCAGGGTGCTCAAAATCTGGGAGATTTAAATTCAATCTTAGGAACAAGACTTGCTGACAAAGCCTTAGGTATTGGAAGAACCTACCCAGACGATGTACTTCAAGACCCTGCTTATTACGCAGCCTGCCCTGCGGTAGACAGTGATGGTAACTTCACCCACACAAATAATTTAAGTGAAAACTTGAGCAGCCACTCCATAGGCTCTCATACAGTAAATGCTAGTTCTCAAAACTTGTCTACAAATGCTTTAGATGTACCAAGTTTTAATTCTTTGGACCTTTTTAATGATGATTCACAAACAATGGGCCAAATTGGAGTACAAAAAGCTGCATGTCTTCGAGCTCCTGGTGCTAGTTGTTTCACTGACATGGACTGCTCACCTAGCTCATTCATAGGCCAAAAAGTTCGCTCAATTGCAAGCTTTGGAATGGACCTGAGCAAAGCTGAACAAAACTTCTGGAAAGAGGAACTCGTTTGTGCCAACTCTCAACAACGCTACCCTACTGGTTCAATTTATCCAAACCCAAGCTACGAGCTTTTTGAGCATAAGTGTTGTAGAGAACTTGGGAAGGATTTCACTTTCTCTTCCCAAAGACACATGGAGAGCGATTTTGAAGTTGTTCAAGGAGACGATCCATCGGGTGCGATCGTACTTCCAGGAGTTAACCAAGATATAAACAGCCCTAAAAGATACTCTAGAACTCATACTGTTTATGACAAGCTTATTAATGAAAGATCCAGTCATGCACCTTTATATGCTCCGGGGAAGACAAGAACGAATATCGTAAATTACGATTCCATTTCTGAACTACTCCAATACAACACTCTTCACGTGAACAACTCAAGAATGTGTTGCACAGGCCACTGGGTCAGAAATTTTGCGGGTGGATCTGAAGATTCAAACGGAGGACATAAGTTCTCCGGGACTACTCAACAAAACATTCCTAAAGAAACTTTTAGAACAATTGCCTGGCTTGGAAACAAAGAAGTGCCAGGCCCGGACAATGATTTCGAGAACTATGATCCCGCAGCCCTAAGATTCTATTGTAATGGTCAAGACTACGCCACGAGTGACTGTGAGATTAAGCACATTCCGGAGGCCAGTGCAGAAGAAACAAAGTTTTTGAATTGGTTTGCAAAATTTGAACTAGTCGGTATTCCTCAAGTTCTAATAGAGACAAATGACGAAATCTTTAGAGATGTTGCCGACCCACTTACTATCACAAGGGATACAGAGGACTCTAACAATCTAGTGACTGATGACGACGGCGAAGTAATTCACCAACAATCGCCTATTGCGTCTCTTAAGAGGCCCGTACCAAATACTATCAAAGATGTATTTTCCGCAGACCCAAAATATCAAGGTATACCTGACGCTCAAGTCGGTGGAAAACAGTATTACTCTGCAGCAAGTTACGATAACCTTGAAATCGACAATGGCCCACTTAAGAAGGTCTTCTCTGAGGACTCCTTCGCATGCTGTATGCCTACTGGTGTTGAAGTCGATGGCTCCACACCAAACAACCAATGCTGTACAGGTCAGGTAAATACTGATGATAATGGAGTGTCCAGGTGTTGCCTGAATGACTTTAGTGATGTGAGTGTTTATACCAATAGATACGTTTCTAGTGAGGGAGCAACACTAAATGGAAACCCTATCAGTGATAGCGATATTGACAAGCTTACTGGCTATATTAGAAAAGAAGTTGTTTTAGAGATGGCATCGAATATGTGCTGTTCTGGAAAAGCTGCCTACGGCGTTGCCATCGGCAACTATTACATTCCTATGGAGGGTGGCGGAAAGATCGAAAATGCCAAAACCAGACGATGGTTATACAAAGAAGACTTAGACAATGCTACAGGTGTTGGAGGAGCGGCAACCTACTTTGACGCAGGAATGAAGTGGAATAATCACGTTTATTGCATCCCTGCAGATATGGACGTTGGAGATGGCACAGGTGGCGGCGGCGGAAGTGGCACCATCCAAAACTAAAAATTACTAAGGGACAAAATAACTATTCCCAGTAAAACTCTATATACCGTGTAAATGCCAAGCCCCACCTTTGCAAGGAACTTTAGAAAGTAATGAATTGTTAAAATTCCGATTATAAAGCTAACAGTAACCCCAATTGCAATATGCCAAACGTTTACCATTGCCATGGCCGACTCTTCACGAGTTAGAATGTCTTTTCCCTTGTAGAGGATACTTGCAAAAATTATTGGAAGCGAAAGAAGGAATGAAAATCTAGAGGCCTCAAGTCTAGATAGTCCGGCCATACGGCCTGCAGTTATAGTGACACCCGATCTGCTGACTCCAGGAAAGATTGCAAGAGACTGGGATGCACCTACTAACAATGAAATTTTTGATTGAGAAGAGGTTTCCATGGTTAAACCTTGAGGTACTCTTCTGTCGGCCAGGTACATCAGGATTCCAAAAAAAATGAGATTGAAGGCGATAAATAAAGAGTTTCTGCCGTAATCTAGAGCAAAGTCCTTGATTGCAAGAATCAATACAACACTTGCTATTGTTGCAATGGTAAAGTTCACCGCAAATAGTTTATCGACACTATAAGGATTTTTCCTTGATACAAAGTCCCCTAATCCAACAAAAAGTCTAACAACATCCCTCTTAAAGTACACAAGAATAGCCAGTGCTGTTCCCAAGTGCATCATCAGATCAAAAAATACGCCAGGGTCTTTTAGTTCAAAGAAGAAAGGAATAAGGGCCAAATGTCCACTGGAGCTGATTGGTAAAAACTCTGTAATTCCCTGAACTAGTCCGTAAAAAAGTGCCCACCACTCTGTCATTATAAAACTCCAACGCTGTTAACTCCAAAAAAGCTCATATCCTTCTCTTTCAAAGCAAATATTAAGTCCGAAAGGTTCTGGGAAAGCTTATCAGAAATTTTTTCAGGAAGAGCTAGAGACTTTGCATTTTTAGATAGTATTTCCAATACATCACTAGCAGATTCAACAATTTTTTTATGCATTTGTGCGTCTGCACTCTCAAGGGCGAGCTTAGACATCTCAAAGTATTTTCCGTAAACAGATTGAAACAAACCTAAAACTAAATCATCTTGTTTCTTCAATTCGCTTGAGGTGAGAAGGTCGATGAATGCTAATATACTGTCATCACTCATAGGCCCTGTCTTCTGATTAAAGGCCATAAGCTGATATGTTTCTACATTTTGACTTGAAGGGAAAGAAACCTGATAAAGAGAAGTAGACTTTGAGTTCAAAGGAAGAAAACGCACTCTTTGCATTCTTCCCTGATTATACTCGGCTACAAGATTAAGAGAGTCCCCAATCTGTCTAAAGGAGAACTTCTTTGGCTCTTGCTCAAATAATGCACTCACTCTATCACGATAACTGAGGTAAGCACCCAAAAACGGGCCGGAGCTTTCAAAGGTTTGGGCAATAGAGTCAACATTCAACTCTCCAAGCGAGAAGGCTCTTTGAGTCAATCTCTGGAGTTCTGCGACAAATGTCTCTTGTGGAAAACTTCTGGACTTAAAATTATTATTAGTGTTGCTTACATCATTAACTAGTTGAGCGATTGTAGGATAATTCATAGATGCAAGAGGATTAGAACGAACAAAGTCCCCTAGAAAGACACCTAAGTCTAGTGATTTAAGAACGCCCAGAATAAACTCTTCACCGCCTTTTCCTACAAAGTTTATAGTCGGGTCCAGGCTTAATTTCCCCTTTCTTCTAGAGAATTTAAACCTTGGCAGGGCATATGCCACGTGTTCAACTGGATATCCCACCTTAAAGAACTTCGAACTAACAACTTGCTCGCCTGGTGAATAGGTGGCCAAACGGACCGTTTTTAAAGTTGTAACTTCAACAGGAGTTGGAACTTCAAGCCCCCTGAACAGTGGACTAACAAAGAAAAGTGCTAAAAGAACTGGAGTGAAAATTAAAATTGAAACTATAGCAATTAGATTTGAAGGAGTTCTAAGTCTAGTTAGCGAAACGACTTCCTTTAGGGATCTCTTAGAAAATAAAGTGGGAAAATCAAAAATAAAAAACAACGGAAGAAGAACGAAGCCAATTATACTTCTTGGTATGGAAAGGAGCCTTTTTCTTAGAAACTTACCTTGTGCCCTGATCCCCGCAAGGTATTGACCAACAGATTGACCAAAAACAATGGAGCTCAAAAACCTAAAGAGCACAACTAGCAAGACTACTTGCATGTAGAATGAGAAGTCTCCTCCAATTAGCGGTTCAATAGCCTCCACTATTTGCTTAATTGCAGGGACAGACCCATATGTCATAAGTTTAAGTGGCTCAATTACAGCCTGATATACCGGCTCAGCTGACTCTGAAAAAATCATTGGCAGTGTTTGAATTGCATCATTGAACTCAGCAAAGCTAGAAAAGATGTTATAAATACAACCAACAATCAAGAAATCAAAACTCAACCCAAAAATTCGAACGACAGCATTTGATGAGTCATTTTCAGCGTTGGAAACTGCCACAACAGGAGCTCGTTTTATAGTTTCTTCAGTAGTGGTTTCTGGCCTTGGTACTTCATGAGCAGGCTTCTCTTTATTTAACCTCTCTAAAGCAAGCCCAATATCCACAGGAGCAGTAGCATCCTTTTTAGGGGTTTCTGGTACTTCTTCTTCTTCTTCGAAAGACACTTCTGGAACTTCAGACGTAGCTTCTATTTTCTCAGCATCTTGTTCATCAGTCTCGGGAGCTTGTGAATCGTCTGAGGCAGGAGCTTCTTCGACTGATTCTAGTTGAGATTCTTCCCTTTTAACAACAGTACACTCTAGTTCGCCAAGTTTGATTTTATCCTTTAGATCAAGGATAATCATTTTCCCTGTAGGGATTTTCTTTTTATTAATAAAAGTTCCACTTGGCCCACCATGATCAATTATAGATAAAATACCGTGGTTTAAAATAAAGGAACAGTGCTTAGGAGAGATCGTTTCGTGCTCAACTATGGCCTCAGCTTCCTCAGAACCTATTGACAAGGAACTTTTCAACTCAAAGACAGGTTGACCAGAAGCACTAGGGAACTCTAAATAAAATCTAGTTACCACCTCTGCACCTTCAGGCTCTAGAGCGCCCACAAAGGTAGGCGATTCCTTTTTTCTAAACAAGTCTTTAAGGCCCATTACATCTCTCTATTTTCTAAATGATTACACTTATTTAGTTTATCTCAACGGCACATTTTGCCAAGCCTATTGTGTCCCGATTACCCGAGTCCGCTACACAACCTTATAATAAAAATAACAAAATTGGACGACTAATTAATATTTCAAAGAGTTATAGCCGATAAGCAGATTGAAAAGCTGAATGAACGAGGATTTAAACATGCCAAGATTAAAAACAAGTAGCTCCAAAGCAAAAAAGAAAGTAAGGTTTCTTCCTTTATTTTTGGCGCTTCAAATGTTTCTGC
>Ga0208203_1000882_pt1 | contig 12731 bp, 7 predicted proteins | sample DeeseametaMP2914_FD_184167 | JGI IMG/M metagenome (GOLD analysis project Ga0208203, IMG submission 184167) | Marine microbial communities from the Deep Atlantic Ocean - MP2914 (SPAdes) | ecosystem: Environmental > Aquatic > Marine > Oceanic | place: West of Santa Cruz de la Palma, Atlantic Ocean...
GAATTTACGATATGGTCCAGCTTAATAAGATTGTCGATGAAGAGGCAGAGGGGATTGAATTGGCCCAAGAGGAAGCTGATGAATTTTTAGAGGTGGGTGAGATTTTAAAAGAGGAAAATATCGATATCTTTGCCGAGGAGAGTTACGTTGCTGGCCAGAGTTTTTGTGAGGCCATAGAAGAGTGCGTGGCCTCACTTGATGACGAACAAATGTGTCAGGATCTTATGGATCCTGACAGCCGTTGCAAGAGCGAGTAGGTTCGTGGCTTACTGGAATCATCATTCCAGGAAAACTATGGTCATACTTATTCTCAAAAGGAATGAGACCCTTCTCGCGGTTGATATACTTAGTAAAAGCATCCCCAACAGTGACAGTCCCGAGTTCTTCTACAACGAGGAGAGCATCTTCAGTCTCATAAGCATCCCATAGAAGATTAAAGTTTTGCTTACCTCGGATGACCTGCTGGCGATTACTATCTCCCACAATATTGCCATCACTGAGTACACCATGGTTTTGAGTGTTGGTGTCGCCAATAAAGAACCATGTCTCTTGCATGCGCTTAATGCGTGAGTCTTTTCTACAGTAGTTGTAAAGGTTCTTCTTTCCCGTTTTAGAGCGAATGGTAATACAGTCTTTCATTCTTGCGGGAAATTCCAAGGTCACACTATTGTAAGTGAGGTCAATAAGATCGCGCGAGGTGTAGTAACGATTAAAGGCCGCTCGCATTTCAGCTGTATTTTTCACTTGATAGGTTTCTTGGGCACTTGTATGGGACTCACTTGTTCCAATGAAAAGCATTGAAGGTCCTTCAAGGCCATAGCTATAAGAGTGTTGAATTGATTTACTCTGGCGCTCACCCCAGTCAATACTTGAGCGGTCACCATAAGCTGCAAAGTAGGCATTTCCTCTTCTAATTTTTCCTTCTTCGTCTTGAATAAAGCGTGCCTGATAGTAATCAAATTGATGACCATCGTGCTCCTCACTAAGCTTATTTCCTATAATCTCTTCAACAAAGCTCATAGGGGTAATCTCAATATGCTCTGATGGGTTTTTAAGGCACTCTTGGTATTCCTCCCCACCGATGAAGTCATTGCTATTACCAAAGAAGATTGTTCTTCTGTCATTCTTTTGCGGGACATGAGAAAAGAGGCGGCAAAAGCGGCTCAGGTAACTTTTAGGAATATCTCCAATATTCGTTGCGAGGGTTCTAAATTCATTCTTCGTTAAGGTAGATTTAAATTGCTCACGACCTTTCCAGTCCTTGCCGTCAAGAGGAAGATGCTTATTAAAGTCTTCGTATGAACCTGTGATAAGACTTGTCTCGTCTTTTTGCGCGAGTCTTTCAAGTTCCTTCTTATAGCGCTCTAAGGGGCTAAGCTCACTTTGGTCATGGAGCGAGAAGTTCTTATTCGTGTGTAGACCTGGAACCTTTTTATCCCTCTTTAATGTGAATCTGGTTTTTTGTGCAAGCTCTTCACTGTAGTCAAGTTTTAAGAGGCGTGGAGTGAAGTTGCCTCCAGCGACAATGGCATGAAAGGGCACCATAAAGTGAACGGGCTTAAGATTTATGCCCTCTGTGGGGTAGACAGAGACCACTAAAGTGTTTTGAAAGCCAAGAAAGAGGATTTCACTTAAATGAAAGCTAAGGTCGATATCTCCCTGGATAAGACCATCTGGTTTAATTTCACCAATAACCTCACTTGTGGTGAGGTAGTCCCACTCTTCCTCTACAAAATTATGACGATCGACCGTGGCATTCTTTGGCGCAAAAAGGCTTGTGACAATTTTGAGCTTACCTTGATAGAGATTTTCAGGATTCTTAATTTCTTGATAGGCATTGGCCCTCGTAAATTGAGGTTTAAAAACAAAGCTATAACGTTTCTTTAAGGTAAGGTTGAGGTCTCTATTAATATAGAAGCCATCACGGACACTTCCTTCATTTGTGTAAGAAAATTGGGTCGCCATAAGATGAGGCGCCTCACATGTACTCGTCGGTGGCGTCTGAGCCAGATTAAGGTCATAGAAGAGGTCGGCACTATTAAAGGGATTAATTGCGACCTTTCCGTGGACATTTTGATCCCGGTAACGACCATCTTGAATTGAAATCGTATAGTTCATCTCAAAGTACTTCTCACAACTTAAGTAATCGTATGAGAGGAGAAGATAACTTTGAAAACATCCGTTAATATTCGTTTGATGAAGCCTCTCTTCATTGCTGTCGTCGATACCATTTTGTGTGGCCTTGAGGCTTATTTGAGTATTAGGTAAGGGACGATTTCCGTTGGCACTTAACGTGTCGACAAGGCAAATCTCAACGGGATGGCGGCGAATTCTTTGGGTGCTTAGGCGATGCTCACCAGGAAGAAGTAGGCCTTCTCCCACATTGACAGACGCAATGGTGATGCCACTGTTATTAACGATAATTTCGCTCTCTTGCTCATCAGCTTTACTGGCGATGGCCTCGCTTTTATAGGGAGCACCCGTTAATTCAAGAGGAAATTCGGAAAGGTCTGTCAGGCTTCCTTCACTGCTGCCATTGAGGCTTGCAAGAGGAAAAATCCCTGTATGCTCTTTAATATCAAGACCTATGGGTTTGAGTGTGTAGTGGAGATAGAATCGAGAGTCAGGATGATGCTGAAACCCTCTTGGAAAATGAAATTCCAGATTCTCCTGAATCAAACCGGCCTTGAGAACAGATTCTAGTGTCGTTGAACTAATCTTGGTAAAATTATTTTCACGCTCCTCAATAAGTTCTGCACTAATTTGAAAGTGGCCACTTTGAAGCTTTCGCTGCACGAGGTTACCCTCAAGGTCGAGGCGCCAAGAATAGACTTCATGACCTAAGCGAAAGTTATAAAAGGCACTTTGGGTGTCATTATTAAACCCATTATTAAAGAAGCTAAGAGCGATATTCATGGCCTTTAGTGGGGCCTCTTGCAGGTTATCATCTTTATTGATTCTAAGATTAGGAAGATCATCAAAGCGTTGGTCATAGACAAGAGTGTTAAGGTTTTCACTCCATGGATTAACAGTCAGTCTGACTCTCTGTTTACCTGGGTGACCACCAATTCCGGTGACTTCAATAGGGTAATCGATGAGGCGTTCTTGATTAAAGAAGTCCACATCAAAGGTCTCATTAAAGGTGGTACAACCCGCTGTATTCGTCTCTTTTGTTACTGTATCGAATGGACTTTGGATTGATAGTTTTTGGTGCTGAAGGGGAATTTGCAGGGTTTTATCCATTAAACACAGCTTAAATGTCACGCTCTTTTGACTTGGGATTTCTGCCCAGTACTTATTAGAGCCTCTGCCGATAGCATCAGCTTTTGTCGCTGTGATGGCCGCAATATCAAAACTAGCTGTAGTTGCTAATTCATTGATATCGACAACGTCACTTTGATCTCCAGAACATGCGCTAAAGAAAAGAAGTGATGTGAATAAAATCCATGTGATTTTGTTTGTTTTCATTAAACTCCCTGTATCAAAGCTTTAGTTGCAAGCTTCCTGCCAAGGGAGATCATCTTCTTTAAAGGGTTTAAGAGCTTAAAGGTGTAAAAAGTTTTGGCAGTAAGGGGATAAGCAGAGCTTATCCCCCGTAAAAATTAAAGTCCTAAGAGGGAATCAAAGTCATAGTTAGGTGTTTGAGAAACTCCTAGACCACTTCTTCTGAGACCCGAAATATCATAGCCCATGAATTGAGAGTAATCTCTATCCACTTGGTTTCTAAGGGCCTGTTGAGCCTCGTACCACTGCCACTTATCTTTATCTTGGTTACAGCTTTCAAGTTCACTGCCTGTTAGTCCCCAACGTAATTCAATACACTGGTAGGGATCAAAGCTGAGTTTAAAGAGCTTATCAAGTGAAGTCTTGAGGTTTGTGTTGTAGCGCTCGCCATTTGATTTTGTGAAAGAGTACTTACAGCTCGCTGTCTTTTCTTTAAAAATTCTAGCAAGGTCTCTTTGCAGATCAAAACCATTGTAATCGATCTCAAATGAGCTATCTGCGCTAGGGTAGAGGTATTCGTTAATTGAGTTGTAGATCTCTCTTACAGAGGCCTTTAGACGTGCATCACGACTTGGCGTCGAGTATGTTTCCCAGTCCCCATGAGTGCCATAGATATTCTCTGGTAGGTTATCAGGAGCACTCTTATTAATCATGCCACTTGATACTGCTTTATTAACGGCATCAACACGATCGATGAAGTCACGACAAAGATCATCAAGACCAGTACTTACTTCTTCAAGGGGGTTAATGCTAAGACCTTGCAGGCTTAGTCGTGCTCTTACGAAGTGATAAAAGTCCATGGGAACATCATTAAAACGGTATTCTGCGCGACGAAAACTAACCTCTGGTCTTTCTGGGTAGCCTTGGTATTGTTCTAAACTATAGTCAGGAAGGTCCTTATTAAGAGTTTGAACATACTGCTTTCCTCTCTTTTGATAGGGACGCCACTTTACAAAACCAGCGCCACGACTAAGAGGTGAGCGTGAGAACTTTTCACCGTATGAGATATAGGTAATAGAGTTATCAGGGTGAGCATCAATAAGATAAATCTTACCGGCATCTGTAATTTTCGCCACGAGAGCAATATGCCCCGCGGGATCATAAATAATAGAACCGATCGTTAAAGATTCACGACTAATTTTTGCGGGATAGGTATCTTTGAAAACATCTCCACTATCAAAGAGCGAGCCATTCACTCTAAAAATAGCCGTTGAGATAGAGCCAACAATATCATCAAAAACTTGATTGATATTTTCTCCACCTTGAATCTTTCTCATTCCTGTTATTTTATTGCCACTTCTTGAGTAACGAAGATCATCGCCCGCTTCTTTTTGAAGACGCTCGAGTTCTTTTTTAAGTTCTTTGTAGCGAGTTCTTACCTCACGAGGACGACTAAAGAAGTTGTAGCTATCGTACTCTCTTTTGGCCTTGTAGTAAGCTGTCCTTACTCTATCTAGCTCTGGAGAGTAGAATGTAATCCCTTTGGGATAAGCAAAAGGAAGCTTTCTCATAAAAGCAAAATATGATCTTAGAATATAAGGAAGGTCAGCGCAGTCACTAAAGATTGATGTCATTCCTCTTGGATTGTTCTTGGCAAAGAGAGGATTGGCCTTCTGACTTCTAAGGCACTCATCTGTTGTGCGGCATTCTCTTTTTCTGATAGATTCACCGATTTTATAGATGAACTCTGAGAAAAGTTCTTCTTCGTTTGTATTCCATTGTCTTTCGATTTTCCAACTTGTGGAGGCCTGTGCTTGTGCTGTTAGAATGAGCAATAGGGCGATTGCTTTGATCATTTTTCTCTCCTCTATTTATTTAACTTTGAGGCAAATTATGAATGTTTATGACGTATGGCAATAACCCCTGTAACCTTTTTAAACTGACCCCTTAAATTGGTGGTCCCCTAAATGAATTTCTTGCTTAATAGCCGAGGGAAGTAAATCTAAGGAAGCCTGGAAGTGGCACAAGAGAAGGCCTAGGGCTTAACACCAAATAAGGATTTAAAGGGCCTAAGCTATTGAAATAATATAGAAAACCAGAATTTTTCTGCCTTATAACCAATTAAGTAGGTCAGTTTAAAGGGGGTTTTACCGATATGGTGGGTGTGAGAGTCTTTTCTTTTTTACTATTAATCGTCCTCTTCCAAAGCACCACCACCGCCCAAGAAGATGAAAACCCTGACTTCATCTCTGAAGAAGAAGAGCTATGGGTTGAGTACGGTACAAACCCTTACGCCGAACCAGAATCTGGTGGTGGCGATTATAGCCCTTATGAAGACGAGGGTTACTACGAGGAAGAGGGTTATTATGAGGAAGAAGGCTATAGTGATGAAGACTATGACAAAGAATACTCTGGTGGTGCCTATGGCGGACTCAAGGGTGGTTATGGAAAAGGTTATGGATTAACGGAGTGGGAACCGCCAAAGCTACCGGAAGGTGTGGATAAGAATTGGTTTTTAACCAACACTGAAATTCCCAATGTTCTTAAAGACATGCTTATTGAAGATGAGGATGCTCTTGAAAAATATGCTCTTAACGCTCATAGCACATGTGTGGATCTAAGGGAAAATGGTCTTCTTGATTTTTTTACTAATGATCTTAAAGAATTTGTAAGAACAAAACCTAAGTTCTGTGAGGCCATAAAGGTTGAGCGAACAACCATGAAAAATGTCATTTATATTCCTGACCAGTCGGCGCAAAATGGAAATTATGGTTATACGGAAAAGGAAGTAGATCTTCACTACCAAAATTATAGCGTTGATAGTGAGCAGTTAAAATCTATTGAAGGTTTGTCGGGTGCTGACAGTTTAATTTTGGATCACCTTAAAGAAGGCAATCAGTTTCAAATGAATGTTCCAGTGCCGCTCGATGAGCAAAATCATTTAAGTGATAGTGAAAAAGAGAGCTTGAAGTTTACAATTGGTGGTTATAACCAATCAATGAAAGGGGTGAGTCCTCTTCTTAAGTCGACGCTTCTTAGTCGTTTATGGGATAAGCTTGGTGGTCTCGAGCAGATGCAGGCCCTCAATGATTGTCCCGCTCAGTTGCATCTTAATAAAAACCCTAAAAGCTGGGAAATAAATCCTGAGATGAAGGCAAGTAATGAAGACCATTTTTCTGACTTCATGAAAATCTGTAACGCTGATAAAATCGAGGAGATTCTTCCTTACTTAGATGATGGAGTTATGGGAGAGTTTTCAATTTATCTCAAGGCGCAACCTAATCCTCTCTCTCATCTTGTTGGAGTTTGCGAGTCCTGGCCAGAGGCTGGAGTGGTAACACCTAAGGAACTGCCACCAACAAATCTTGAGAGAGTTCTTTACAACGCTTCTATTTTTAAGAGTGTTTTTGGCAGTGGTTTTGGTGGTGAATCTTACTTTAATCTCATTAATAAGGCCGCGGAAGGAAGTCTCAGTGAGGCGGAACTTACGGCGTTGACGGATTACACAGCGAATGGTTCCTATGACCGAATTAACGCCTATGAGATGTGGGGGAGAGTCGGCGTATGGTTTGCTACTCCTGAGGACCCTAGTGCTTCTATGGAGAAGTATTTTGAAGATAATTTTCCAAGACCAAAGCGTAAGGACTTTGAAACTGATGAAGAATTTAATCAGGCCTACGCAAGCTATATTCAAAATCGGAATCAATTTTTGCCTCGACTCTATGGGAGTCCTGAGCAACGGGCTCAAGTTGAAGAAATGATGAAAGAGAATGAGACGGATCCAATGAGGGCTGCAGTTAGTGGAACTCATTTAAGTCAAACCAGTAGGGACTTGAGAAGCGCTATTGAGAGCCTTGACGGTTTTAAGGGTGTGACTTTTGGGGGGCATCAACTCTCTGGTCACCTTTTTAAGGGGATGCGCTTGAGAGAGGGCGCGACTTTTGAGCCTGGTTTCTTTATGTCCACTTCTACCAGTCAGCAAACTGCTCTTAGCTTTTTAGGAATTCATCGTGGTAGTTATGCTGGCATTCAAGAAGAAAGGGATGAAAGGAGTCCTCATGAGGAAGTTACCGGCTATCTCTTTGTTGTTAAGAATGAGCATGGGGCTTCCGTCGCCAATTACAGTCAGTATAAAAGTGAGAATGAAGTTCTTCTTCATCCCGATGCGCAGTATCGGATTTTAAAAATGGAAACGCTTGAGGTTGATGGGACAACTTATCCTAATGCACAAGTCGTCTATATTGAAGAAATAGGGCGCTAGAGTTCTTCTTGATTTAATCTTTGATTTAATTGTTTTAGCGTTTTCTTCCATGAAGGACCTTTTCGGGTATTACGGCTTGCTTTCTTTTTGGACTCTTCTAGGCGCTTAAGGAGAAGGTTAGTGGTGGTCGTGTTCTTGGTTACTTTTAGAAATTCATTGGTATCAAGAAGGGGCTTAAAGTATTTACGAGGATTCTTATCTTTTGCTTTTAACTTTTCCCATTCGTTTGGATCGAGATTATGGGCTTCGCTTTTGATGACCTTCTTTCTGTGGTCTAAGATTGAAAGATAGTGCTCTCCTGCCTCTTGTTCAATTTCATAATCTTTGGCCTTGTCATAGAGAAGAGTCCTTCCTGAGAGAGTGGCAAAGTGAGTGATATGCTTGCTCTGATCTTTATTGTCGTCTCTTTCAATGAGGTGATTGACCATCACTTCGGTTCCTCTGACTCCCATGGAAACGTGAGACGCTTTTATTTGGATTGCGTTATCCTTTTTGGCCTTTACCTTAAAGTGGGCCCGCATTTTACCAACATTGAGGTTTAGGAGCGCTTCTCGATCAGATTTGGTTTTGTACTTCCATTTTTCAAAAGTGAGGGAGGACTTTGGCCCTAGGGTGAGTATACTCATATCAACCATTTCTAATTTGATGAGAGAACCTTTTTCAGTTGTTAAGGTTTCGTTGGGGTAGATTTTATCGTCTATTTTTAAAATTTGGTCACCCTTATGATGGGCCTGGCCCTTTAAGAGGATAACCTTTCCAAGGTAGCGTGGAATAACGGACTGACTTTCTTTATCAAAAGCAAACTCTTGGGCGAAGAGGGAGAAAGAAAAGATGAAGAAAAAGAGATATTTCATAGAAATAGTATCTCTTTAATAGGGTTGTGACTCAATAGGGAATAACTGTCTTATATTGAAAATTAAAAAAACGATTAAATTCTACTATCGAAGAGGTATAAATGGTTTTGCTATCAAGGGGTGCAATATAACGATAAGAGCTCGTGAGGGTGCTTCTTTGATCAAAGCGCTGGGCTTGACTAACACTTGCTCGAGAACCTAGAAAATCGTGCTTGCGCTTTCTTTCTTTGAAAAATATTTTAGGACTAAAAGAGGTTTTAAGCTCAACGCTATTGGATTTTGCCCATGGCTTAAGTTTCGCGCTTGGAAAGTGGCTCAAAGTTTGATTAAGGTTTTCCTTAAGAAATTGATCACGCGGACTTAAAGTATTTTTGTCCGTTTTTGTGACTTCGTTGAACCAAAAGTCGCTCTCTTGTGTGTCATCAAAAATCACTTGATCAATGAGGTGATAGTAGTAGTGAATGATGTCGCTATTTCGGGTAAAGTCCTGCCACTGCTGATAACCAAAGATGGGCTCCATCAAGTTTTGATAGCAGAGTTTTAAAAACTGCTCAAAAAGGTAGGCCCCTTTTGATTGAGCGCCATAGGTTAAGTCCCAGTTGCCAAGAACACGTCCTGTTGGGGTGTCAGGTATCCATGCTCTAATCAGATCAAGATACCTCTTGGCTTGATAGCTATAAAGATCACATTGAAGGTTTTGACACTCAAGTAAATTGATCCGCTCCTTACTTTGAAAATGATCATGAGTTCTTTGGCAGGCATACTTTGGTGCGGGGAGATTTACACTATGAAGGTCGTTAAAGAATATATTGGAGAGGATGAGATGCTTCTCATTGGGGTTTTCGACAGTGAGTTGGTCTTGCTTGAGGCCAGAAAATTGATGCTCCTTCCTCCAGGCCAGTAAGGGAATGAGTCCTGTGCCCTGGCGTTTGGCAATGATCCCCCTGCGCTCTAAAGAAATATGACCCTCGCGATCACTAAAGAGCCAGTTGGCGCTAAGAGGGATATGCTGGAGTAGGCCCCTCGCCTCCACACAGTTTTTGGCCTGTGAGACTTGCAAATGCGCTTTGAGTGAGGCGCAGCTTGAGTAATTTTTTAAAGGGAAGGCCTGGCATAAGTAATAGCCTTCGCTCTTTAATCCACTTGGAAAAGAGTCCTCAAGAAGTCCTCTTTGAGTCTCATAAATAGTGATAGATTGAGGTTTCTTTTTCTTACTGCGATAGAGTGTGATCTCTCTGGTATTTATGGCCTCTTGTCCTTCAAGGCCTGTGACGAATCCATTACTGACTTCTTCTATAAAGTAGTCAATTTGATCGGCAGAGCCTGGGCTAAAACAAAAAGACGTGTTTTGATTGCGACCCATTAAAAAGAGAGGAAGCCCCACAAGGGTGATGCCACTTTGAAAGTCGGGGTGCTTATCCCAGACACATTCCAAGAAGGGGGATTCGAGTGAGGATTGAAGGGATTGGGTGCTAAAGGCCATGAGAGGATAGGAGTTTTCTGTCCTCTCTCCGTGTAAGGCCCATCCATTGGTTTTTTCAAAGCGAGGAAAGCGCCTAATAAAAGGGTTTCTTTCAAAAAGATTTTCAAAGAGATTGGCCTTTTGAAGGAAGGGAATAATATCCGCTAGGGATTGATCATTTTGATGAGTGAGGTTGCCCACAAGTTTTTCAAAATAGAGAGGGGATATTCCTTTCGCAAGCCCCTTAGCAATGAATTTCTCCATGGAGAGTTGCCCAGTGGCGGTGGTGAGAAAAGTCATGGCCTTATAAAGGGCCAGGGAGTCTACTACACTCCAAGGTTCAAGATGATCTTGTTTAAAGAGAGAGCGAAACTGACGCCTACCTTTATTGATGCCTTCACTGTAGGTTTTTAGAAATTGAAGGGAGGGATCATTATCAAACTCATCCCTTTCCTTTTGCGCCTGATAGTAAAAGCCTTGCTTCGCCATGAAGACATCACAGCGAAAAGCGTCTTGTTCTTCGTCGCTCTTTTCTCTGTGTTGTTGGGAGAGCTCACTTCTTAGGGCTTGCTGAATAAATGTGAGTTGATCTCTTCTATGGAGGGCGTGAAGGAGACCTAAATTATAAGAGAAGTCCTCTAGACTTTGGGCCTCTATATGAAAAATATCATTTTGATCAGAGTGAAAAGAGCTCATTGGGTGTAGCCGGCCTTTTTATCAACGAGAGCAATATTTTCTTTGATCTTCGCTTCACAAATTTCTTTGAGTTCATTGGGCTCAGGATACTCTTCAGGTTTAAAAACCATGGGTTCATCTATTTTGACGTAGACATGATGAGCTTGAGCCTTACTGATATCCCAGTGCTTAGCATAACTTGAAAAGGAAACATTAATGATGGGAAGTTTCGTTTGGTGGGCGAGGTGAAAAGCTCCTTTTTTAAAAGGAAGAAGGCCTCGACCGCGTGAGCGTGTCCCCTCTGGCATAATCCACACTTTAATGCCCTTTTTAATCATCTGCTCGCCAGCTTGATTCATTGCCCCTAGTGCTTTTTTCTTTCTTTTACGGTCTATGAGAATATTGCCGCTTAACCAATAGATCTGGCCGATGAAGGGGAAGTATTTAATAATTTTCTTTCCGATAGAAACAGTCTTTTTTGAGACGAAGGCGCCGACCAGGAAGAGGTCCATATTGTCTTGGTGATTGGATAGAATGATGGCGGGACCTTGAATCTTTTCAAAGTTCTCTCTTCCTTCAACGTGAATTTTAATTCCCATAATGGGTAACATTCCAAAGCTTAAAATTCGGCCCAGAAATAAGGTATTTCCCCCATAAAAAGGGCGAAAAAGGCAGTAGATAATACCTATCGTACAGCTGAGGATAAGATAGATTAGGCCTAGGAAAAGGCGGATTGCTTTAATCATAGTTACTCTTGTTATTTAATGGGCATCTCTATGCTAAAGCTTATCTTCTGGGTGTTTGATTGAAAAGCATTGGGGTTGATGGGGGTGCTGTCCACGTACTCGATATTAGCAGAAATATCACTAGCGAGTTTATTATCACTTGAAGCATGGGGATTGCGATAGTGAAGACCTAGGATATTACCTTCCATATTGTTGTGACCCGTTCTGTTGGTGTTATAAAAACCAGGAGAAGCGTCGGACTCCACTCTAAAGCTGCCAATATAAGGCTCATAGTGACCAAAGATAAGTCCAGCAGTGGCAATATGGCCGAGGTTGCGATTGTCTGGCGCTTTGTCATTATAGAGGTATTGCCCCATAAAGTTGAGGCCAAGACTATCGCTCATGAAGAATTTAAGACCGCCACTGACATTGTAACCAGAGAAGCCATAGAGAAAATCAGAGTTGACTTGAGAGCCACCTGAAACACTATTTCCAAGATATTGAGACTGAAAGGCAGCGCCTGTACTTAAGTTATTAAAGGACCAGCGCATGGCCTGGAGATCGACACTTAAGAGGTCTCCACTCATGTCTAAGCCAATCGTGCTCATGGTAAAAAGAGGCGTGCCATCTTCGACGATGCCGATTCGTTGGGCGAGATTGAGGTTATTAGGAATGGCTTGCTCAAATTTAAAAAAGATCTTATGATCGGGGGTAAAGTCGTAACTAAGTTCTAACTCTGCGGCTAAGAAGGCCGCACCCGTAAGAAGAATTGGAGAATTGTAGTCACTCTGGTCAACAGCCCCTAGGGCCAATTCAAACCACTCCACAGGTTCCCAATCGAAGTAAGCGTGTCCTAAGCGCCACTGACGCCTCGGTGCGTATTCATCAATGATGAAACTATTATTGGAACCCACTTCTAAGTTAGCCCCAAAGTCGAGTTCAAACTCAAGTGTTTCCGTCAGGGGATACTCAAAGGCAATATTGCCTGTAATCCCAAAGACCCGTGCTTTCACTTGATTATTATTCACGTGGTCTCCCCCAAGAGTGATAGAGGAGTCGATATCAATATTTTCAAACTTTTTTAAGAATTGATTTTCTGCAAAACTCTGCTGACCCAATGAAGCCAGTAGAAAAAGAAGAGAGAGTTTCTTTTTAGTGCTCATGAATATCCCAATTTAAAATTATCTATGACTATTGTAGTTGAGTTTTTAAGTTGTACAACCGTATTTTTTTTCCGTTGAGTTGGGTTCGTCTCGCCTTTGGCGCATAATAAGATAAATAAAACTAAAGGGAATTTATGATCACAATCG
>Ga0208203_1000888_pt1 | contig 12671 bp, 12 predicted proteins | sample DeeseametaMP2914_FD_184167 | JGI IMG/M metagenome (GOLD analysis project Ga0208203, IMG submission 184167) | Marine microbial communities from the Deep Atlantic Ocean - MP2914 (SPAdes) | ecosystem: Environmental > Aquatic > Marine > Oceanic | place: West of Santa Cruz de la Palma, Atlantic Ocean...
TGCTAGATCCGTCAATATTCTTGACTTCACTTGTTCTTTTCTCAAATTTCATGCCCGCGTACGGACTTTTTCCCTTCCTAGTAAAAAGACGCTTAATCTTCACTCTGTTCTCCTTAATCTGAATAAATGTATGTTCGACTGTGTTGCTATAACTTAATTAAAAGGGAGCGAAGTTCTTTCGTCAACACAATATCTGGTTGTTTTTTATCGTCAATTTTATGACAAGCACTACATGTAGTATTAACACTCTGTTCCGTTTAGGATTATATTTTTTAAATCATTGAAATCTCATTCTAAAAAAAATCTGGCCTGTATCTAAGTTTTTTAGAACGTCCTAGCGCGGTTGTCGGCCATTTAGATAAATTTTATTTTTGTTTTTTGTCCATTTTTCCTGGTATTGGATTTTTACTTGATGATTTAGAATGAGAGAAACTCTAAAGGGGTCTATGTATAGTTTTCTTGTTACCATTCTTATCAGTTCAGCTCTCTGGGCAAACTTCACTGATAAACAGATTCAATCTTTGCAAAGTAAGTCTCAAATAACTTATCAAGACTTGGCCCATGAAAATCGCGGTTGTCCAGAAAACTCAATATGCTCCAAAGAAATGGGCGATAAAATGATTCAATGGGATCGTTTTATGAAGTCGCTAGATCCTATAGATGTTAAGAGTCTGGAGGCCTACAGACTCAAGCATGGAATACCTGTTTCATTTCTCATTAAAAAAGGCGGCATACTTGGAATAGACCCAATCCTATATAAGTCAAGGTGTGCTCACCACAACCCAAAAGATTCAAAACAGGCCGTATTCAAAGGCATGCAATTCTTTAGGAACAACCCCAATAGTGAACTTGTTCACTTTGACTCCGCGTGGCTTGGAGAGACGAAGTACGAGCTACCATTTGAAGATATCCCCATCATGGTAAAAGATAAGCGTCTTGTGGTGGTAAGAGATCATGAGAACAAGTTCTTTCACCTCGGAATTGATGAGAAGGGAAAGTGGAAGGTCATCAGTCCTCAGAAGAGCGAGATTAGAATGGCGATGCAAACAATTGAGAACACTGAGTGCGAGGAGGTTAAGCCCGGTGCTCTACATCTAAAAACATTTTGCAAGAAAATCTGGAATTCGGATATAAAAGGCCCACAAACAATTAGACTCTCGTGGGCATGTCATTGATACTTTCTATTCAATAACTCTTAGGAAATTCATTCTTGTAAAAGAGCTTTTTTCACTATCTGAGTAACAAACAGAGGCATGACTTCTTTGGGTGACGACACCTCTTAGACGGTCTTGAAGATCGGCATTTACTGCATAGAAGTTAACTTCTTTTATCTTGTAATTGGCGCCACTCGCTTGAGTACCACTTTCAATATAAATACAATTAACTTCAGTGTCCAAACATCTACTATCACCTTCAGAGAAGGCATAGATCCAATACGGGTTGGCACCAGTCTTTACAACTCTAGAGGGCTTAACACTTCTAGAGAGTGCTGTTTCAACGTGGTCGCATATGTCGGCCATTTCATCCCTATCATCGACTATAATATTTTTAAATGGAGACTGCTCACTAGAGCTGAAAGTTAGAAGATTGCCACGATCCTCAATTCCAAGCTGAAAATTTGGAATTGAGAAGTTTTCATCGCTAGAGCAAGTTTTCTTTGATCCATTGTATTCGACTTTAACACCTTGGCTGGCAAAACCTCTAAATAAAGATTTCTTTGCTTTCAGGTCAACACAAAGCGTTCTAATTGTATTTGCTTCAGTAGAGCTCAAGGTTTCGCTAGTTTCAATTGAGCGTACTTTGTCCAATCTCTCATTCAAATCCTTGTCTTCATCAATTGGAACTCCAGCCCCACAAGACGCGAGCACTAAGCTTATAAGAGTAAAAACGGCATTCTTCATTATTATTCCTTTATGTAGGATATATTTTTGCTGGAGTGCTTAAGTCTGTCAACATAGCCCCTAAACCACTGGGCATTTAGCTTTTTGAACATTTGGGTTTCAAAGTAGTCTGGACCTTTGGTGCCCCCAATTTTAATACTGTCTAACAAGTAGTAGTTTGTCACAGGCGTTACTTTTAGAAGTGCCGCCAAGGCCTTCTCAGTTTGATTAAAACTATTGTCAGTAGAATAATATTGAGAGTAATTTCTAAAAACAAAATACCCTTCACTGGAACCAGTTTCACATAGGTCTCTTATTTCATTTTTGGTTATCTTGTAATAATTTCTAAAAGTCTCTTGAACTGTTTCAGTATCTACAAAACTCTCTTCTTTAATATATGTGTATAGATCTTTTTCACCATCCACCGGCAATGCCAACATAGGGTTTGAAAGAACTTGTGAAGAGGCCGCCAGGGCCTTCCAGTCTTTTACAAGGCTAAATTTTTGTGAATCTTTGTGCAACTGCTTCCCGTAGGTCAATAAATGATTATGAAAGGCCGGACAGTAGTTTTTATTAGATTGGGCAATGCCTAAAATCTTTTCCATTTTAAGTTTTTGTTTATACATGCCTAAGAAGTAGGCCTCTTTGTCATTGAGTGAGTCTTCTGAAACTGAGGCAATCGATCTAGAACGTCTTGTTTCACTAAGCTCTGAATAGAAAAACTGCGGTTTTTCATAAGATTCCTGCTCAAGCTTCACCCGCTTATATTTAACATTTAATAAATTCGGTGACTTAGTTGCGCATGATGCAAGAAATAAACAGAAAAATAGTGGAACAAACTTCATAGGACCTCCCCTATATTACTTATCGGACTGATCAGATAAAAGTTAATTACTTTCAGTTAAAGACATTTCGTGTGCAGCGGACAAGGTCTCTATGACCTCTTGCGATTCTTTGTCGACAACTCCCATGTACTCAACAAGAACCTCAGTTTCGTCTTCATCGTCTTGTGCTTCTGTGGGATCGGGTAGATCTAGGTCTTGTAATTGGTCTGCCTTTTTCGGGCTATAATTGAAATACGCCCAACCACCTGCTCCAAGTGCCATAAGAGCTATGAACTTATAAGCACCCCTGGCGTCCTCTCCACCTATTGGCCCAAGTTTTTTTGCAATCTCTTTTGCTTGTTGGATCTGTTCGTAGACACGTGGATCGCTAAGCTGTGCTTGCTTCTCAATGACGGCCAACATCTCCTGATACTTACCTTGGCGAAGCCTTGCTACATTTATCCAAAATCTTAAAGGGTCAATATCTTGAAGCTCTTTTTTAGCTTTTCTAAGCTTCGCCTGAGCACCTTGATCTGAGTTGTGGGCCACCCGATTGACAATTGTACGATGGACATCTTTGTATTCTTTATTAAAAACTGATTCAAAAAGTTTTACCACTACGTTTCTTTGTGCCCACGACATCTTACTAGTCGCGGTCAATAGTTTATCTAGGAGTCTAAACTTGTTGATGTACATTAAAACTAGGGCCATGCCTTCGTTCATAAACTCCCTTTTTCTGGCAACTAGAATCGCTTCAGGGTGGGAATTAAACACACCTCTAACATACTCTAAAGAAAGTGATTGTCTTCCAGGTGCCAGTCTTCCAATGTGATTTGAGAGCGACTCAGAAGATAGTCCAACGCTCTCATGGAACTTTTTGATAGTGTCCCTGCATAGGCCATCACAATGATCTTTGCCTTGCAACTCACTTAATGATTTTCTTACCAGGTTGTACTCATCAAAATATGCGCCTAAGTTTCGATAGTGTCGCTTTAGAATTTTTTCGACTCTTTTAAGTTCCCGCTCTACATTGGCGGAATTTCCAATTCGACCTGACGACTCTGCCACCAAATAAGGCGAGATACCAAAGTCTTCTAGAAATTTTGTAGGGTTTTTAATATCAGTCTTATGAGCAATACGCAGAGCTTTAGCAAGTACGGAGTAGTTATTGATTACTAGAACCGAAGTTTCAACAGTATCAAACAAAGACTTGTAAACACCAATAGTATCGTGAAGTTTACCCGAAAGAAACTTCTCCTCTACCTGTTCAAACTTTGCTAAGGCCTTCCTAATTTTGGTGGGAGCTAAGAGTTCTTCTCCATTGGTATGTGCTCTTAACTTCTGGGACATTCTTTCCAGCTTATTGATACGATCCACACTCTGAAGGTCGGCACCATAAATGTTAGCGATGTTTTCTCTAAACATCAGCTCACAGATCTCCTGAGAGAAGGTACTAAACGAAATCAAAAGTAAAAGAATGAGGTTTTTCATCTCTTGCCGTATCGGATATAATGGGTAAAAAGTTGACTAAAAAAGGACTAACACTATGAAATATTGGCTATTTAAGTCCGAGCCTGACGAGTTTTCTATTGATGATTTGCAGGCCTCAGGCACCACAGCTTGGGAGGGTGTTAGAAACTACCAGGCCAGAAATTTCATGAGAGATGAGTGTAAAAAGGGCGACCTCGTACTTTTTTACCACTCTAGTTGTAAAGAGATTGGCGTAGCTGGCGTGGCAGCGGTGTCCAAAGAGTCGTTCCCAGATAGTAGCCAATTTAATGAGGACTCTCCCTATTTTGACAAAAAATCCAGTAAAAACAAACCGAGATGGTTTTGCTGCGAAGTTAAATTTGAAAAAAAATTTAAAAAGGTAGTTCCTCTTAAAGAAATCAAAGAAAATAAAAAGCTTAAAGATATGTATCTAGTTCAAAAAGGTTCCAGACTATCGGTCCAACCTGTCAAAGAAGATGAGTTTAAAGAGGTCCTGGAGATGTCCAGGACCTGAGTTTTCTAGATTTGAGTGTAGTTGCCATTTGCTTTTGAAACTCCAAATTCTACGTTTGTTTCAAAAGATGTTTTTTTGCCTGCGGAATTGACTTCAAAACGATATTTTCCAGGAGCTAAAACCTTGTAAAACTCCCCTCTTGAAAAGCCATAACTTCCCAAGTTCTTTCTTTCTGGTGAAAGCTTTGTAATCTTAACAGTTCCTTCAGTCTTAGAACTTTTAAACTTAAACCCTGCACCTTGATGGATAGATTCAGCAAAGACCATCATGCTTTCTTTGTTGTCTTCATAATGACCTTTAATATCACTGTAATTTGGCCATTTTGAGTCAGAAAGCTCAACAGTAACCTGCAGATCGTTATGCCAAAAATAAGACCAATCCTGCATGCCTCCGTGTAATTTATACCAGTCAGCGCCGTTGGTAACGCCGTCCTTAAACTCCCTTGAAGTTCTCATTGGATAGTTCTCTTGTGCGTATCTTAAAGACAACTCCCTAACCAGTGCATCCAATGGATGCCTGTCATGAGTTGAGTCCCATGGATAGTTAACAACTACCGCCCCGCCATGAAAGTTGGCTGAAAGGGCAAAGTTGCGCTTAGTATGAAGCTTCATTACTGCTACAGTCTCAGGCTGTCTTTTAGTCCATGAATTGGCATCACCCTTTGTCCAGTCCGGAAAATTTCTATTTAGATCAACCCAATTTGCATTTCCACGTCTTTTTCTTTTGGATCCGTCAGGGTTCATACTAGGCATGATAAATAGCTCAGTGTTATTAATCAGAGAGGTTATCCGGGCATCTTTACCATAACCCTCAAGAAGATCTTTAATGAAGAATTGAGTCAATTCTCTTCCAGTAATCTCGTTTCCGTGCATGCTTGAGATATATTTAAATTCAGGCTCGGTCTCGTCTACGCTTACATTGTCGGAGATCTTTACCATCCAAAGCTCTCTACCTTCAACTGTCTTTCCGATAGACTCAAGTGACATAATATCAGGATATTTTTTGGCAAGTGACTTCAATGAACTCGTGATCTGTTCAAATGTGGGATATCCAGAGTTAGAAAAGGATTTTGAGTGGTTATGAACACTTTTAACCGTGCTATGCTTAACACCCAATTGTTCTAACCACTTCTTAGTTCCTTTGGGACCATATAGCTCAAAGCCCTCAGGCGAAACGTGATCAATGGTCAACTCCACTCTGCTTGAAGCAATCTTTAAGAAATCTGGTTCAAGCACAAAGAGCTGCTCTTGTACGACAGCGGAATGGGCCATACAAGAAAGTACTAGACCTATAAGTAGTTTAAACATTCATCCTCCCAAGGCCTTTCAACCTATATGAGTTTATAAAAAATATAAAGAGAGCCTGTAAATAAGAGACTATCTTAAGATATAAAGTCGATTTCTGGACGAAAACAGGGATAAGAATCCACTAGAGGTCTCAAGCTGACCGAATACAGCAGATTGATCACTCCCCAGGTTGAACTCATCTTTAACCTTTAATGATACAGGCTCAAGAAAGAAAACCTTTTGGGACATTGTGGCCACAGCGAGCCCATCCTTCCATTTAACAATTGATGAGATTCCTTCATCTACAAGAGACTGCTTCATTATTACCTTGCCGGTGGAGTCTACAATGGCAACTTTGCCAAAAACGGTGCCGACGACCAAGTTTCCATTCATTTTAATGGGAGCATGGGCAACTTTAAGAGCAACAGTTCTTAAAACTACTCCATTGTCAGGATTTACGAATTTTAAGAAATCTGAAGCGGAGCCAGCAACAATCTTACCATCAAAATAAATAGGGTCGACATCCACATCAACAAACTTCAATCCACCACCTAAGCGCTGCTCCCACACAACTACCCCTTCTTCCATAGATAGAGATACAAGATAGCCATCAGCAAAGCCCACAATTAGTCGATTTTTATAAGGAAGAGGTCTGGAAACTCTCTGAAGTGTTGTAGTAAAAGGGACTGAGCGCTTATAAGACCAAAATACCTTACCAGTGGCCGCATCCAAAGCCACTAATCTATGATCGCGCAAATGAAAAAACATTCTACCACCTGAAACAACAGGTGCACTTTCTACAGGGGAGCCAAGATCGATTGAGTACTCTAACTCACCGGTAATGTAGTTTCTTGCAAAAACTCTTCCTTCAATTGAGCCATAGATCACAAGGTCTTCAAACAAAGCAGGCTGAGCGTTGATGGCCTGTTTTTCATCAGCTTCCCAAAGAAGCCTACCACTATCAAGCTTGTAGCTTCTCATTACACCGTCAAGGGATCCCATAAAGACTAAATCTTCATATACTAGAGGTGAGCCAACACCAATTGGCAGATTACCTGAAGAATAGTTTGGATCTAGGTTTTTGGCCCAAGCGACTGTGAAGTGCTTTTGCTCCTTCTTGGGAGCTTCCACGGAGTCAACGCTCTTTTTTAAAGATGAACATCCAACGATCAGAAATAGGGCCAGAAGCTTATTCATTAATTCTACTTTTTAATTTGTTGAAGATATAGGCGAGCATACTTGGCATACTCAGTGTTCTCATGATTCTTAACCACATGATCTAAGAAACTTTGGGCCTTTTCAGCATTTCCTTTTGCAAGGTGTAAACGCCCAAGCTCCAAGTAGTTCTTCGCTTCCAAAACTTCGTAGTTAGCGCCAACCAAAGACTCATATATTTCGATGGCCTTGTCTTGTTGGCCAAGATCTTCGTAAACAGGAGCCAATTTTGTTCCTAGAAATAGGTACATTTGAGTTCCGGCAGTATACTCACCCAACCACTTCTCAAGAATTTGGGCTGCCTCCGCTCCTTTATTTTCATCAAGAAGCTTTTGCGTCACACCTAAAACAGCTGGAACAAGATTGGGATTCCCAACAAGTTCAGACTTAACATTAAGTAACTCTTTAACCGCTTCATCTGAGTTCATATCACCTTTAGTAAAGGGCTCAATGATGTTGGATTGAACAGCATATGCCTGGTCCAACATAGCACTCTCTTGCTTGTTGCTTTGATTCTTATAGATACTGATCGCAATAACTGCCAATACAACAATGACACCTGCAATCATAATAGGTTTTTTGTTTTCGTTAATGACATGGCCTAAATCTGTTTTATTAAGAGTTTCATCCAATGTCTGAGCTTGTGTTTCGTTGGCCATAAATTATCTCCATTTAATTTAAATCCAAAAAAGTATATGGTTAAATTCAATAAGTTGTCAAAGCTGATTGGATCAATTAGGATTTTAATATGCGTTTATTAATCATTGTTTTTACTGTATTTTTCTGCAACGTATCAAGCCTTTATGCTATGAATCTAGCTGGACGATTAGGCATTGGACTATCCAATCAAATTGTCACAGGCATTGATACCTTATCTTTAAAGCTACAAAGAAATCGCTCTACTGCATTTGGTGCTCTACTTGGGCTAAACTCAAGCTCAGACGCATCAAACTACGCAATTGGTCTAAAAGGATATAGGGTCATTTACGATGAGCCTCAGTTAAACTTCTATTCAGCATTCACCGGTGCTTTGTTTACATACGAAGATGAAACAGATGATACCGATAGCGGGTATCAGGCCGAGGCGGCATTTGGGACCGAGTTCAGTTTTCAAGGCCTAGAAAGCTTAGGCTTTAGTTTTGAATTTGGTCTTGGAGTGGTGAAGCATGAAGGATCAACAGCTGTAAGAACAATTGGACATAGCGTTCTATCTTCTGCGATCCACTTTTACTTATAATGAAATTAAACTTTCTTCTTATTATTTTTGCCCTTTCCAATACGGCGCTGGCACAGTTCAACCAGAACTTTGACATGGACGACGATTTGGAAATTGGGGGTGATATATTTTCAGACTTCAATGAAGATCTTGAAGCAGCCCAAGTGGAAGAAGATGAAAGGTTCTATCGCTACTCTAGGTTTGTAAGTTTTAATTTGGGTGTAGGCATGACCACATTCTCTGGAAACAGAGGGCTAGCTTACGAAGACAATCACCCATCCTTTGGTCTTTCCCTAATGTACTTTTTAGACTTCCAAAATGTCTTTACCATGGGAATTGAATACTCCGAGCATACAATGTTTATCGACACGTTTGTTAATGGACACCGAACACAAATTTTAGGTGCAGTGGAGACCAGCATGCTTAGGCCATTCTTTGGCTTTAGATACTATATTGACACCTCAGACTTAGGCACGGCCATTACCTATTCCAATCCCTATCTAACTGGAAGATTGGAATACTGGTACCAGACGAACAAGTTTATTGAGCGAAAAAATATCAGCGATGAGTCTGATGGAGGAATTGGAGTGGCCTTTGGAGCAGGCCTTGAGTTTCCAATAGAGTTAAAAAAGAGATACTTTAACGTGGAAGTGCTTTATCACCGTGTTAACTTCTTTGATAAGCATACAATGGACTATAGGCAAATTCCTGAAGATGACCCAGACCATGACTTTGACGCAAGGCCTAGTGAGTACGGTTATGAGGATCTAACAGGAAATGCCTTAAGTGTTTTCTTTAACTACGTTCTTTCTTGGTGAGCGCCACCTAGGATTTGGCGGCGCTTTTCTGTAATCTTTTTTCAATATCTGTACTTGTTCTAAAAATTAAATGCACAGGAGTGTTAACAAATTGAAACTCTCTTCTAAGCCCATTTTGTAGATACCTTTTATAGTTTTCAGGAATTCCCTGAGACTTATTAGTAAATAGTAAAAATGTAGGAGGAGAAGCTTTCAGCATGGATGCATACTTCACTCTAAATCGTTTTCCAGCAGATTTGTTCAGAATAATTGGATGCTTATCCACGAGATAAGAGATTGTTTTATTCAATCTTCCTGTCGAGACCTTTTGTCTTCTAATAATCATAGTGTTCATTAGAGAGCGCTTAAGGTGGGAAAAGTAGCTTCCTTTTTTAGCGGAAATTGGAACAAGTTCACAGAATCCAAGCCAAGGAATGGTTGCCCTTAAATCAAGAAGCCATTCTCTTTTCTTTTTACCATCATTCATAATGTCTTTCATAAGATCTACCTTATTCAAACAAATGATGATCGACTTTCCTTTCTCCAGGGCAATATCACAAAGTCTTCTGTCTTGGTGAGTGATTCCTTTTGTGGCGTCCACCATAAAGATAACAACATCACATTCGGTAATTGCTTTTAATGAGCGATAAACAGATTGCTCTTCAATAAATCCTTTAACACGCTTTTGTTTTCTAATGCCTGCAGTGTCAATGATCTTGATTGATCTATATGGATTTTCTTCTTCAAGTTCTTCCGATTCTTCTTCTACATCATCTTCGACTTCTTCAAGGGATCTTTCCAGATCCTCGACTTTAAACAGATCATCCTCTCCAAGGTCTTCTTCAACCTCAATCTCTTTATCGTCTTCATCATCATGACCATTTCGAAGATCGGGAGACATTTGATCATAGGCAAAGAGTTCTTGCTCACCAAATTGTTCTTCGTATTCTTGAAACTCTTCCAATAAGGCCATGTTATTTTTTCGAAATTTATCATCCACAGCACCCAATTCTTTTGCTTTGTCGCCAAAGAATAGATCAAAATATGCCTCAATTGGATCAACAGTAGCTCCAGGAATGTCAGATACCAGTGCTCTCTGAGCACCTACGAATCGATTAAGAAGTGTGGACTTTCCAGCATTGGGTGCTCCAATGATTGCGACACTTCCAACAACGTCGTGATTTGGTTTAACTCCTTTTTGGATGTCTTTTTCGTCACTCTCTTTTTTCTCAAAGTCTTGAGCAAAAGTGTAGAGTCTATCCTTTAAGTCTTTAAGACCACGGTTATGTTCAGCGGAGATGATCATAAAGTCATCTTCTTTAAGACCTAACTCGTAGAAGTCGGCCTCATCGCCCCACTGCTTGTCAGAGTCAAACTTATTGATCAAAAGCCACATTTCCTTTTTTGTTGTTCTAATGTAGTCGGCGATAGTTTTGTCAAAAGGAAGAAGCCCTTCTCTAACGTCTACTACAAAAAGAATTAAATCAGACTCTTCAATTGCTAGCTTTGCTTGCTCGGCCATTTCATCAAAGAATGGCTCGGCCGGCGCTCTTTGCTTTCTTTTATCTTCTTCAATCTTTTCAGGATAAAATCCACCCGTGTCTACCACAATAATGTCTGTTGGGTTTTCTCCTGTTGGAGATTCAACAGAGCAGATATCGTAGTGTCGATCTCTTGTCACACCCGGTTGATCAAAAGTCATTGCTTTAAAGGACTTCTTCATCAAGCGGTTGAAGACCGTGCTTTTTCCAACGTTCGGTCGCCCAATTAAGGATACGACTGCTGAGCGGTTTCTCATTTTTGTCTCCAAACTCTATTTGACTTGTTTGTTCTTGGAAGTCCAAGGTCGTCTAGAACGTAGTTGTTCTTAAACCATTTTGGACTTACTTTTACGTGCAGGTTCAGGTGAGTTCTAGCTCCAACCATAGCCTCAATTTTCTTTCTGGCATTTGTGCCAATTTGCTTAATCACACTTCCCTTTGATCCAACGACGATAGCTCTTTGAGATGGACGGTTAACAAGAATAGTTGCTGAAATTTTACAGTCAAACTCTTTCCCGTCTTTTGTTGTCATTGGGTCTTGGTAATCATCCACGACCACTGCTAGCTCATATGGAAGTTCGTCCTTTAGAATTTTAAAGGCCTGCTCTCTGATATACTCGCTCGCAAAGAAACGCATGTTTTTGTTGGATACATCACCTTGAGGATAAAAGTGTGGGCCTGGCTTTGCTTCATCAACAAGAGCTCCAGTAAGGATGTGGATATTGTCTCCTGTCTTTGCAGAGATTGGGATATATCGTTCCACGCTTGGAATTAACTCTTTGATTTTTGCAAAGAGCTCATCCATCTCTTCCTCAGACTTATTTGCTCTATCTTGCTTAGTGAATAGAACCCATGTCTTTGAAAGCTCTCTATCAAATGCCTTCTTGAAATCGATTACATCTTGAAGTGGATCATTATTTAGATCTACTAATAAAAGGTTTAGATCAACGCCTTCTGCACCAAACTGCGCCTGCCCCGTCATACGAATATTGATTTCTTGGTTTGAGGAGTGCGCGCCCGGAGTGTCTACTAGAACAATTTCTGTTCTATCAACAACAAATACCGCCTGAAAGTGATTTCTCGTTGTTTGAGGCTTAGAGGAAACGATACTTAGATCGAAACCTAAAAGTTGGTTAGCAAGAGTGGATTTTCCTGCATTCGGCTTTCCTAAAAGCGCAACCATAAGGTGTTTGTTGTGTGGGTGCTGATCGGTCATTAACATTCTATATTCTCCTGTATTAATTCATTTGTTTTAGAACTAGGCGTGCAAGCTCTTGCATGCCCTTCTTCTTGGACTTATGTGTAATCTCACCTAGTTTTTTGTCTTTAATCGAAACTGAAATTTGAAAGAGCTTCTCTTTTGTGCCTTCGACTTCTGATGAGCTGTACTTAGGCACTTCTTTGTAGATCTTTACGAGCTTTTCCTGAAGCCTAGATTTAGCGTCAAAGTCATTAATAGAGCTCAGTTCAAAAAGATTGGAGTGTTCCTGCTCGTACATTTTAAATATTTCCAAGCACCGCTCTCTAGCCCTTTCAAGGCCAAAATTTAAATAAGTTGCTCCTAGATATGCCTCAAAGCAATTGGCCAAAAGAGAATCCTTGTTATGGCCTTTCTCCCTATATTCTCCCTTACCAAGCATTATAAGCTTGTCAAGGCCACACATTCTCGCAAGCGAACTTAGGGTTGTTTCATTTACAATGCTACTTCTAAGCTTGCTAAGTTTGCCTTCCTTAGTATTGGGATGGATGGCCATAAGTCTTTCAGACACCACGAGCTGAAGTACAGAGTCACCCAGGAACTCTAATCGTTCATTGTTTTTTAGTTCTTCTTTGGATTCATGAGCAAAAGACTTATGAGTAAAGGCCTCAAATAGTAGATCTGGCCCTGAAGTGTCCAGGCCTAGCTG
>Ga0208203_1000889_pt1 | contig 12670 bp, 9 predicted proteins | sample DeeseametaMP2914_FD_184167 | JGI IMG/M metagenome (GOLD analysis project Ga0208203, IMG submission 184167) | Marine microbial communities from the Deep Atlantic Ocean - MP2914 (SPAdes) | ecosystem: Environmental > Aquatic > Marine > Oceanic | place: West of Santa Cruz de la Palma, Atlantic Ocean...
TGATGGTGAGATTGGTATTGCTAAGAAAATTATGGCCTTTAATCCTCGAACGGCCTCAGAAGAAGCGGTGGGTGTTATCGCCATTAAATTTGAACCTACTGCCTTAAAGGTTGAGGCTGCTAAATCACGTAAAGCTTATTTAGAGTCTCTTGTTACAACATCTCTTGTCGCTATTTTCTTCTTTGGTTTTGTATATTATCTAACGGTTAGACCAATAGAGGAAATTACTTTTCAAATTGAAGAAGCGATTCGTGGCAGACGTAAGAACTTAGATAGTCGTTTTCTTTTTAGAGAATTATCACCTCTTCGAAATAGTATTAACGCTCTTCTCTCTCGAATTAGAGAGCTTAATAATGAGGAAGACGATGAATTCGCAGAAGAGGAGAGTGACGAAAGCTATGTAAGACAGCTTCAAGAGTTTATGCTCGGGTGCGCTGGACCTGCATTAATTCTAGATTCACAAAAAAACTTGGCAACTATCAATGTTGAAGCTGAGGATGTTACTGGGATTCGTGAAAGTGCGTCTCAGGGTATGAGCCTCTTAGATGTGTCCCGAGAACGGGGGTTTGCGGCTACGATAATCGAACTTTGTGACAATAGTGCCAATAATATGGGGACGAATCAGCAAGGTGAATATGATTTGCAGGGGATACCTTATACTATTCATGTTGCTTCCTTGGTTGGAAAAGATAGTTTTGCGAAAGCGTTCTATATAACGTTTGTTAAGGTAGATTAATGGCGATGGCAGAGAAGATGTCTGTGAAAATGGTAAAGAGTGTAAAGGCCCCAAAGGAGCCTGGCACCTATTATCGTCTTCTCTGCATGACTGGAAAGAATAAAGGCTTCTCCTATTTCCTAAATTCTAAACGTGTCGTTATGGGAAGAAGTGAAAAGGTTGATATTCAAGTCCTCGATGGGAAGTCGTCTCGGGAACATGCGGAGCTCGCCCTCGTTGGAGATCAGTACGTTCTGACTGATTTAGGTAGTCAAAATGGGATTGTTATAAATGACCTCAAGGTAAGTCAGCACCGTCTTGTAAATAACGACAAAATTATTATCGGCCAAACAGTATATCGCTACAACAAGCTAGAAATAGAAAATAAAGAGGTTGTTGCTGTAGACGATGATGAAGATGAGTTAGAGGAATACGAAGAGGAAGAAACAAAGAAAAGCTCAAAGAAAAAGGATAAGCCTAAAAAGAAAAACAATATCATGGTGATTGCTATTGTCTTACTTGGCGTTGTTTTTCTCCTGCCAGAGGAAGAAGCTCCTCGAAATACAAAGAGAAAAGGCGCTGCTATTGGTGCCGTTCAAAATGATGTTTTAAAAATTAAGGCTTCAGGGAATGATGGAATCACAGATCCCGAGGTGAGAGATAAGTTTCGTGCTTTTATGCATAGGGGACAAAGAGAGTATCGTGAAAGAAATTACTTTAGAGCGATCGAGCAATTTGAACTAGCTCTGATATTGGTGCCAGGCCAGGTAGACGCGATTTCTTATAGTGAAAAGGCTAAAGAAGCCCTTGATCAGTACCTTAAGTCCCTGAAAAGCCAAGCTGAACAGGATCGTGGGGCCCTAAAGTACCGATCCGCACTGAATAAGTATTGTACAATAATATCATTCCTTCAGAATTATCCGGAGGATGAACGCTATAAGGCCGCAGAAAAAGAAGTAGAAGTGGTCGAAGAGATTTTAGGATACCAGAAAGGTGAATATAAGTGTTTCTAGAGAAAATGAACCTGTCTTCAATGTAGATCTCTCTCAAGAGATCGAAGGCAATAATGGGGCTCCTCTCACATTCTTTGTGGGAAGGGGAGACTCATGTCAAATTGTTCTGGATGATAAACAAGTTTCAAGGGAGCATGCGAAGCTGACTTATAGTGCTGGTCAGTGGGTACTTCAAAAAGCGAGTGAGTTTAATATGCTCGCTGTGAATGGAAGTAACTGTAATGAGTCTCAACTTAAAAATGGAGACCTTATTACAATTGGTCCTTTTGCCTTAAATGTTTCCTTAAAAGACATTCCTACTCCAATAGAGGAGAGTCAAACTGATGAAGACCTTGGCTCACCTTTTGATATTCCCGCAGATGAAAATCCAACACTTTCTTCTGTTGATGTGGGACTCGGAAGCGATGAGGTTACAGAGCTCTTAAACGAAGATCTTGAAACACCTGAAGAAGATGATGGAGAAAGTCTTGATGATCCAGATCTCAGTGCAGATGCAGAAACCCAAGCCTTGGATGATCTGGGTGACCTAGATGATATTGATCAAGAGCTTGGAGATGGTGAGGAACAATTTAACGAAACTCAAAATGAGTTTGCTGATGACTTTTCTGGAGAAGGTGAAGAGGACTTTTCAGAAGGATTTGAAGAGGGTGGTGAAGAAGAAGGGCTTGATGACTATGGAGAAGGCTACGATGATAATTATGAAGTTGATGAGTATGATGATGAGAAAACTCAAGTCCTCAAAAGTTTCGCTAACTTTAAATTAGAGCTTCTTGGAGAATTTGCGCCCTACGATACCTTTAGTATTGATAAGCCTGAAACATTTATCGGTCGTGACCCTGAAAAGTGTGACATCGTTTTAAATGACCCTGAAGTTTCTGGGGTTCATGCCGTTATTAAAAAAAATGCGATTACGTGTACTCTTGAGGATTTAAAGTCTGCCAATGGTACTTTGCTTAATGGCGAGCGAGTTAATTCTCATGAGTTAACGTCCGAGGATGAGTTTTTAATAGGCTCTACCGCTTTCACAGTAAAGATTCAGTCTGACTTCATTGAGCAGGAAAAAGATAGAATTATGCCAGTTGATGAAAATCAAGTGGTGGAAGTTCAAGAGGTTGTCGAAGTTGATGAGAACTTTGAAGACCCTGATGGAATCGTGATTGAGGGAGACGGTTTAGGCAGTGGGGCGCTTGATGATAAGCCTAAGTCACTCTTTTCAAAGGAAGCATTAAAAGATCCTCAGCAGCGAAAGAAGCTTCTCTATGTCGTTGTTGGACTTCTTGCTCTTTGGGTATTGCTCGATGAGGAAGAGCCTGCAAAGGCACCCGTCCAACCTAAGAAGGTGGTAAAGACTGAAGAGAAAAAGCCAGTAAATGAAAATCAAAAGATTTTAACTCCAGAAGAAAAACAGTACGTCGAACAACAGTACCTTCTTGCTAAACAGTATTTTGAAGAAGGAAAGTATTCTGAGACGATAATGGAGTTGGATAAGATTTTTGCCATCACACCGGACTATAAAAATGCTAAGCAAATTAAAGCGCTTGCTAAGGAAGGCCTCGAAAAGCTATCTCGTATCTTAGAAGAAGAGAGAAAAGAGAAGGAACGAAAGATAAGAGAACTAAAGGTAAAAGAACTTTTAGTTAAAGCGAGAAAGGCTGTTAAGGAAAATAAAACGGATCTCGCTGAGAACTTATTTAAAGAAATTCTAAGTCTTGACCCTGAGAACTTTGAAGTAACTCAACTTAAAATTCAAATCAATGCCTATAAAAAAGAGCAAGAAAGAATAGCGCTTGAAAAAGCACAGAAGGAAGCCGAGAGAAAGAGACAGTTACAAGATCTCTCTCCGGGGAAGACCTACTACTTATCAAAGGAATGGTATAAGGCGATTTTGAAACTTCAAGATTTCTTAAAAGGTGAAAACTTAGATGAAGATTTAATTCGTGAAGCTTCAGACATGCTTGATAAGTCTAAGAGCAATCTCAACAAAGTCGTGAATCCACTCATTGGTAAGGCCCGTTCTTTAAAAGAAGGTCAAGACCTCAAGGGAGCGTATCAGCTTTACTTGGATATTCTTAAGTATCATCCTGCTCATGAGGAAGCCCTCAATGAAATGGATCAAATTAGGGAGCAACTTGAACTACGCTCTAAGCGTGTCTATCGTGAAGCTATTATTGCGGAGTCTTTGAGTTTATATAATTCTGCTAAGGAAAAGTTTCAGGAAGTTCAGCAAATTAGCCCTACGGATAGCGAATACTATAAAAAAGCAACAGATAAGCTTAAGGACTACTTGGATTAGTTATGATTAATTTAAAGAGCTTTGCTGCAAAAACTGACCAAGGTCCCTATTTGCAGATCAATGAAGATGGCCATGAAATTGACCTTAATCACCATCTCTATATGATTTTTGATGGCTTTGGGGGAAGTAGTGTCGGAGATAAAGCGGTCGACCTTGTTAATAATACGGTGAAATCTTTTTATACACGAATAGGTGGTGACCCTGATTCCACATTACCTTTCTATTTTAGTCCTCGCTATCTTATTGAGGGAAATGCACTTGTTAATGCTATGGAGTATGCCCACTTTCTCTTAAAAAAAGAAAATAAAGATAAGGATATGAATAGCCGTGGAGGTGTTTCCTCAATTGCAGTCGCTCAAGCGGAAAATATTCTTACTTTTGCCTCCACTGGTAATTGCCTCGGTCTCTTTTATTCAAAAGGCGAACTGAGAACAGTATGTGAGCCTGATAGCTTTGAGCTTATTTCTGGAGATCATTTTGAAAGACATTTTACAACCGCTCCCGCATCTGGTTTTGGCCTCTTTGATCAACTTCATTTAAAGATTCAAGAAGTTCGCGTTAATAAAGGGGATAAGGTGATTCTCTTAACTGATGGGGTCTATGCCAGAGTAAAAGAGTCTGAAATAAAGGATGTTCTTCAACGAGAAGGCGCTAATAATCAGGAAAAGATTGAAGAGCTCTTTAATCTCGCCAATGGAAGAGGAAATCTTGATAATCAGACTGCAGTAATTTTAAATTTCTAGTCTCCTCACTCATCCTCTATTGATTAGCCAGGCTAATTAAGCGAAAATAATCAAGAGGTTATCTATGAGTGAAAAAATATTAGTGGCTGATGACAGCCCAACAATTCAAAAAGTCGTTGGTATTACATTAGCGAAAAGTAATTATGAGCTTTATGAAGCTTTGAATGAGGATGAACTCTTTCAAATGCTAGAGTCTGACCATTATGATCTGGTACTTCTCGATTTTAACCTCTCTGAAGAAAATGATGGTTACCAAGTCTGTGAAAAAATACGCTCTATAACGGGAACAACAAGAATTCTTGCGATGCTTGGTACTTTTGATACTGTTGAGGATTCAAGGCTCGAGGAGCTTGGTGTTTCAGAGAAAGTTGTTAAGCCATTTGAAAGTACAAAGTTTATTCAAAAAATAAAAGACAGTCTTGCTGAAGAACTTGGCTCACCACAGTCATCGGATAATGTCGCACTTGATTCATCTCTTACGGAAGACCAAGAAGATGAAGATGAGTCTTCTAATATTTTCGACGTAAAGGATGACGATCAGGATGAGTGGTCAATATCTGGGTTGGAAAATGGTAGTGACTTTTCAATTGAGGATGAGGACGACAGGAATTCATTTGATAGTGGAGAAGTGAATCCTTTGGATGAACTTAAAAGTGAAGTCGAAGGGTGGGGCATGAGTGTTCCCGGAGTGATTGGCGAAGAAGATGAGCAAGCCCTTATGCCTTCGCCCCTTACAGAAGCTTCTTCAAAGTCGGATGAAGATATCGCTGCCCCTAAGAGCAATCTTGTCTCCCTTGATGAGTTGATGAGCGATGATGATGATGAAGAAGAGCTTGATAATACAGACCCTGCCATCAGAGTGAATTTAAAAGAAGATGACGTTAATCTTGAAAGTGAGATAAATGAAGACGTAAGCCCTGATGATTTTTGGGCCGTTGATGAAGAGACGCCAGCCGAAGATGTCCAGCACGTAAGAATCGACCTCGAAGATGGTGACGAAAATGATTTCGTTGTTGAGGAGCATCCTATCGTTGAGGTGGGACCAAAGCTTGAAAAAGACGAGGCCTATGAGCCTACAATTGAGGCCCTCAATGAGTTAAGTGAAGTTTCACCAGAGGCTGACGGAGATTTCAAGAGTTATACACCTGTTGATGCCAAAGCTATTCTTGAAGAGTTGAGACCGCAGCTTAAAGAGATGATTAAAGAAATTCTTCAAGAAATGGGAGCTGAAGCGACTGAAAAGGTGGCTTGGGAAGTTATCCCTGATTTAGCAGAGAATTTAATCAGAGAAGAAGTAAAGTCTCTCTCTAAGAAAGTTCAGGATAAGCACTCACTCAATTAAATCTTAGGCTTCCTGTGAGATGGGCTTCAATGAGACCATCTTGTTTTTTTAGAAGGGCTTCACCATTCTTTCCAAGACCGACAAAGAGACCACTTTCTTTGTTTTTCCCATTGAGAATAATGACTTCTTGATTTTGATGAACACAGTAGTCTTGAAATTCGTTGATAACACCTTCAGAGGTTAGGCGATGCGAATGAATAAATTCGACAATTTCAAAAGGGAGTTCTTTCTTATATTGAGACGAGAGTTGCTCCTCGAAATTGAAAAGGCTTCCAACAGGGTAGTCAAAATTTAATTTTGTTGTATCTGCTTTAATATTGAGCCCTATACCAACAGCTACTCTCTGACCAACAAGTTGGCACAGTATTCCACCGATTTTTTCCCGCTTCTTATTGATGAGATCATTTGGCCACTTAAGTGAAAGCTTAGGTCTAAAGAATCGAGATAATAATATTCCAATTTCTAGTGGGGTGAGTGTAATCGTCGGATTGGGAGAAATATCAAAGCTGAAGGCGAGTGCTTCATCTAAATGTGACCAAGGAGCTCCTTGGCGACCGACACCTGCACTTTGATGGTCAGTTGAAACGAGGATATCTGTATTTCCCTGAGAGAGAAATTCTTTAACACGTGTTTGGGTAGAATCAGTTTGTTCTAAATGGACATGATGCATAATGGTTCTTTAATTCTAATAAGCCTTTTGGTAAAAAGATAGTATTACTCCTCATACGAAAGGTTAACTATGTCACTCATCCAAAGGGCTACTCCCCGTAAAGTTTCATTTACGACTAATATTAATCCCTATGCCGCAGGTTCTGTTATTGCTGAATTTGGTCAAACTAAGGTTCATATTACGGCCACAGTAGAAGAAAATGTTCCGCCTTGGATGAGAAATCAAGGAAAGGGCTGGGTAACTGCAGAGTACAATATGCTTCCTGGTTCAACCCATACAAGAAGCCGTCGTGAAAGAAGTAAGGTTGGCGGAAGAACTTACGAAATTCAAAGACTCATTGGACGCAGCTTAAGGGCTATTGTCGACCTGGAAAAGTTGGGGGAAAGAAGTATAAATATTGATTGCGATGTTCTTGTTGCAGATGGTGGCACGAGAACAACATCTATTTCAGGTGCCTATGTAGCACTAGCACTTGCCGTTAAGAAGCTTCAGGCAGAGGGCTTAATTAAAGAGAGTCCCCTTGACTCTCAACTTGGAGCAATTAGTGTTGGTGTCAATACAGATGGAAAAATCATTGCTGACCTCAACTATGAAGAGGACTCAAGCTGTGAGACTGATATGAATATTGTTATGACGAGAGAAGGGCAATTCATTGAAATCCAAGGGACTGCTGAAGAGAAGCCATTTAATAAAGATCAGTTAGCAGCCCTTCTTGAAGCGGCTGAAGAATCTTTAAAGGTTGTTTTCACTGAACAGGATAAGGCGCTGTCATGAGCCTTGAGATAACTCTCGCCTCGGGAAATGCTCACAAAGCTGAAGAGTTTGCGAGCCTCTTTCCTGGTAATATTCTCAGTATTGTTGCTGCTTCTGAAAAAATAGAGGTCATCGAAGATGGTGCTACTTACCGTGAAAATGCTCTAAAAAAAGCTATGGGGTATTACGAAAAATTCAAGTGCCCTGTAATGTCAGATGATTCTGGCTTAGATGTCGAAGCTCTGCCTGGAGAGCTCGGTATCCACACCGCCCGCTTTGGGGGAGATGATTTAAGTTCCCAAGAACGCAATGCACTTCTATTAAAGAGGCTTGAAGGAAAAGAGGGGGAGGAGAGAAGAGCGCAATTTGTCTGTGTTCTTTGCTTTTACTTGAGCCCTGAAGAAATTTTCTTTTTTGAGGGAAGGCTAAAGGGAGAAATTTCTCTTGAACAGCAAGGAGAAGAGGGTTTTGGCTATGATCCTGTATTTTTTCCAGAGAAGGCTCCTGAGGGGAAGACTTTGGCCGAAGTGCCCGACTGGAAAGGGCTTAATGGCCATCGCAGCCTGGCCTGTCAGGCGGCATTAAAATTCTTTGCAGAAAGGATTGGACAAAACTGATGCCCTCCATTATAAAAAGCTACTCAATTGAAATGATCGGAGCGTAGCGCAGCTTGGTAGCGCACTTGCTTTGGGAGCAAGGGGTCGCTGGTTCGAATCCAGTCGCTCCGACCATCTTCAATTAATAGGCTTTCCTTTTTTGATACAATCCCAGCTATTTTAAGTTCCTTTTTTTTAGACGCGACTGTCTTTGATGCTAATCGTATGCTGTCGCATACGCTCATCATCAAAGCGCCTGTGAGTCAAAGCACTTTAGGGGAGGGTGAGGGCTATTCCGGTGAGTCCTTTGTATTGGGTGCTTCGACCTGCGCATGAACCGACCATTTTTTCTTCAAAGGTTTCGAGGGCTTCGTAGCGGGAGCAAAGGGCGAAGGCTTGACCATCGTGAAGGTCTTGGATTTCTATTTGGAAGGAGTAGTAGCCGCCAGCATCTTGTCTTTTGGCGAGGGTGAAGAGGACGCGGTAGTGGTTGAAGTAGGCTTCTGTTTGGCTAAAGCTTTGAAAGTCGGGCTCTGGGATAAGAATTGTTTTTACTTCAGAGGTGGCTTCAGGGAAGCAAGTCTGGTGAGGAGGACAAAACTCCTTTTGCCACATATTTGCCTTGATTGTGTAGGCGTAGGAAGAAGGGAGGATTGCTATGCTCAATAAAAGTAAAAAAAATTTCATTATAAACCTAATTTCAAAGGGTATTTCCATAAAGCTAAACATTGGTTAGCCTAGCCGGATGTTACGAATTCAGATCCTCCTTTTATCACTCTTTTTTTCCTTTTCAATATTTGCCTTGCTGCCAGGTGAATATTCGTCAAATTGTTTTCCTCATGGAGAAGGTCTAAAGGACTCCTTTCAAAGCTCTGTCCTTGTGAGTGAAGAGCGTTTTGAGGGAAAGTTTATTCTCTTTGAAGGACCGGGCTGTAAAAAGTCAGTACTAACTGTTGATTTTACTGCGGAGATGAATTTCCCCGAGGAAAAGGAATTTGGTCCTTTGGACTTGAGGGTAGGTAAAGCCTTTATGGTTGTAATGGATGAGAAATTGCGCCAAGAATTTATGATGCGTAGTTTATGTGGGGACTTGCAGCTTGAACTCTATGTTCCTTTTGAGATTCAAGGTCTACAAAAGTGCGGACCATTTCCGGTTCCTGCATCGGGGACTCTTGTTTATGATTACTTTAAAAAAGAGGGCCATGATTTTTCATTAGGTGGTTACCCCCTCCTTTGGATTCTTGATGAGAATAGGCGCCCTGCGCTAACAAGCCGTATTGTTTATCGCAAGAAAGTACCCCATTCGAACTAAAAAATCGGAGTTTGCGCGCTGTCTAAAGTAGCCGATTCCTTGTATTTAACGCCCTTTGGGCCTTCAAATTCCCTATTATTTCTTGTACACTTTGTGAGTGCTGTCATAAGCTTGAGAGTACACACAACACACAAAAAACACGAACACACACATGCAACGAACAGACACGAAGCAAAGCAAAGGATTCGCTTGTGAAGCTTAAGAGACTAGTTATTCAGGGCTTTAAGTCATTTAAAGACCGCACCACTATAAATTTTGATGACGGTATTACCGGAATCGTAGGCCCTAACGGCTGTGGTAAATCTAATATTGTTGATGCCCTCTTTTGGGTAATGGGTGAGCAGTCGGCGAAGCACCTTCGTGGTAAGTCGATGAAGGATCTTATCTTCTCGGGTTCATCCAAATATTCTCCCGGTGCTTTTTCTGAGGCAACACTCGTTCTTGAAAATACCAATGGAAAACATATTCATATTGGCTCAAAGGTAAGTTCTCCCACGGAAATTCAGCTTACTCGTAAGCTTTATAGAAATGGTGAAACTGAGTATCGTATTAATAATGAGCCTGCCCGCTTAAGAGATATCCAAGAAGTTTTCATGGATACTGGTGCTGGTGCAAAATCTTATTCAATTATCGCTCAAGGTGAGATTAATAGACTTGTTCAAGCAAAGCCTGAAGAAAGAAGGGTAATGATTGAAGAGGTTGCTGGAATTACTAAGTTCAAAGCACGTAAAAGAGAGTCATTGAGAAAGATTGAAGCGACTCAGTCTAACCTCAGTCGTCTTAATGACCTTCAGGTTGAAATCGAGAAGAATTTACGTGCCCTTCAAAAGCAGGCTGAGAAAGCTGAGCGCGCAAGAAGTCTAAAAGAAAAGATTAAGCGCAATGATATTGTTGTTCATGCTCATAAGGTTTTTGAAGGTCTTAAGACTTATAGAGATGATCAGACTCGTGCCAATGAATTAGAGCTAGATATTGAAACGGCTAAGACAAGAAAGAATAGCCTTGAAGTGTCTCTTGAAGATGAGAGAATTCAAAAGGACGAGCAAACTGAGAAAATTGAAGCTCTTCAAAGCGAATATAATGAAATCTCAAGAACTTTAGCGGCCTCTGAAGAAAAGCTTAATTATCTCTGTAAAACTGTTACTGAGAAAGAAAGTCTTGTGGAAACTCGTCACAAGGAAATGACTGAGATTCACGAGGAAATTAATAATAGAGAAGAACGTCTCACTCAGCTTAAAGCAGAGAGAGAGAATCTTGAAAGCCAGCGAGAAGAGGGCTTTGACTTTTCTGAACTTGAAGAAGTAGTCGAAAATTTAAAAGAAGAAATGGAGCTTAAAGCTGAAGGACTTGATCAGCTTAAGGAAGAACTTTCAACGGCTAGGGAAGAGCTCAATGAGCTTGATCAAACAGTGTTTAGAAATTCTTCACGAATGGAAGAATTTGCTTCTTCACTTCAAGACATTACGACAGAGATTGAAGCTCTTGAAAAACAATATTCTGGTGTTAGCAAGGACATTGCTGATGAGAGAGAAGCTTCCTTAAAAGCGAGTGAAAAAGCCGAAGAGCTTAGCAATGAAGAACGAGAAGTTCGATCATCATTGGATGAGCTTAAAGTTCAACTCAAAGAAAAAGAGCAAAAACTAAAAGAGAAGCAAAAAGAGTTAATTCAAAAAGAAAGTAAACTCACTTCTCTCGTGGAGATTAGAGAATCTTTAGAGGGGACTAAGGAAGGAATGGCAAAGTTGATGGAAGACCATCCACAAGGCTTTGTTCTTCTTGGTACCCTCATTAAATGTGCTGACGAATTCGCTGCTGGTGCACAGGCCCTTTTAAGAGATTACCTTCAGGTGGCAGTTTGTAAGAGTAATGAAGCTAAAATGGATCTTCGCTCTTGGCTTGAAGCAAATGCCAATTTAGGTCTTGATGTTCTTATTCCCATGGCAGATTCATCAATAACTGATGAAACGTTAGAGAGATTAAGAATTAAGTTCCCCGAAATTAAGGCCCTCAGTGAAGTGCTTGAAATGGAAGGTGAGCTTAAGTCTGAGCTATCAGCTTTTCTTAATGGACTTTATCTCGTGTCTGACCTTGAATCTGAAAAGGTTCTAGGACTTGAGGGATCCTTTAAAGCAATCTCGACATTTGATGGTCATAAAGTTGTAAGAAACGCTCAAGGTGCAAACCTTATTGATTTTACGAACCCTGAGAATACCGGGGCTGGTGTTGTTGCCCGTAATAATCAAATCGAAGAACTCACAATTGAGGTTGAGGCCTTAAAAGAAGAAGTTCCTCAAATCGAAGAGGCCACGTCATTCTTAGAGAAAGATCTTGAGGCCATGTCATCTCGTTACGATCAGATTAGAGATGACCTCTCTGATAAAAAATCAGAAGCGGCTTCTTTAAGTTCTGCTCTTGAATCGAAGCTTGCCAATATGGAGGCAGGGAATGCTCGTCTTGAGATTTTAAAAAATAGAAAGACTGAAATATCTAAGCAACGTTTTGATCTTCTCGAAAATGAAGAAGGGATGAATAAGCAGTTAGAAGAGGCTAAGGAGCGAGTGGAAGACCTCTCTGCTCAAGTTGAAGATATTGAAGAGAGCACCAGTTTCTTAAGAGATGAGTATTCAACAAAGAAAGAAGAGCTTGTTGAGAAACAAGTGCAAGCAAAGTCATTTAATGAAAGACTTGAAAATACTGATCGTCAGATTAGTGATGTTGAGTCACAGATTGAAAGACAAAATCAAAAGCTTGAATCTCACAAAGAGCTTATTGAAAATTACCAAACTGAAATGGAGAATATGACGGTTGAAATGGAGGAGCTTGAACAAGCAAATCTTAATACGGCCGAAGGTCTTCAAGATAAAGAAGAGGTTCTTAACAATCTAAAAGACTCTCTCGGAGAGTTGCTCCTTGCAATGAAAGAGAGAGAGGATGAAGCGAAGAAGCTGACAACCGAAATCAGCAAGAATGAGAAAACGCTTGTTGAAATTGATAGTAAGCGCTCTCGTATTGTTGAGGATGAAGAGCAAACAGTTCGCAATATTTTTGAAAAATATAGAATCAACCTGAGAGAATCTCTTGGACGTTTCCTCGAATATGAAGAGGACGACTATCGTGGTCTTGGTGATATTTCATCAATGTTCTTCATGGAAACGGAGAATGGGACGATTGAACTAGAATGCGAGCCCTATGAGTTTAATCGCCGTTATGGACAAGATTTAAAAGACTGCGAG
>Ga0208203_1000897_pt1 | contig 12527 bp, 14 predicted proteins | sample DeeseametaMP2914_FD_184167 | JGI IMG/M metagenome (GOLD analysis project Ga0208203, IMG submission 184167) | Marine microbial communities from the Deep Atlantic Ocean - MP2914 (SPAdes) | ecosystem: Environmental > Aquatic > Marine > Oceanic | place: West of Santa Cruz de la Palma, Atlantic Ocean...
GGCATTTCAGAAGCAATAGAAAAGTCAGATGACTCCGTTGGTTTTTACACGCTGCCACACTGCGCTGATTTCAACGAAATGAATGACCCAGCCGTGCAGGCTCGTTTCAAAAAGGGTCCTATTGCTATTGTAACTATTATGGAGAAAGGGCTGCCTCCTATGGGTAAGCTACTTATGCAGCAATTAGTATTTTTTATTATTGGTAGCCTTTTTGTTGCAGCCGTTGGTTGTTTAGCTCTATCTAAAGATGCGCAAACAGCAGAGATTTTCCAGTTATTGTTTGTTACTGGCTTCTTTGGTTTCGGTTGGGCCTCAATTCCTTACAGCATTTGGTTCGGACATCCTTGGCTTGTGACTATAAAGTACCTGATTGATGCTGTGATATACAGTGCTGTTATTGCAGCAACATTTACATGGCTTTGGCCAGCTGCTGTATAACAAATCAGTTGATTAAGTTGATATAAGCCTCTGTTATTAGAGGCTTTTTTATTCATACTTATCTTACGACTGCGTTCAGAGTGTAGCGTCATTACTTTGTTTTAAAGGGGCTAGCATGTGGAAGCTTGCGATTTTTAACGTGTGGATTGTTTTACTTTCTACCGGGTGTTCGGGGTCTTTTTCAACAGTAATAAATGACTCTAACTCAGACCTAGCCGGAGATAGAACCTGTCAGCTAGAAACCAAATATGGGGTAGACTCTTTTGAAGGATTTTCTTATAAAACAGTAAGCTCTTGTAATGAATGGCACGGGCAAATACGAAACGATAGCGACTATACCATACGCTGTATCAATACCATCAATGGCGCAAAAGCAAACACCATACAAGCCAGCCCGAGAGATAAAACAAAACTTGAGTTTATTGGACCTACGTCAGGAAGACTGAAGTATCATTGCATGAAGTGGGAGAGAGGCGCCTTTGTCTGGAAAGATTATCACCAACGAAGTTACCAAGTTCTTCTTAAAGTGGACTCTGGAAAACGCTATATAACCGTTAAAAACCTTTCTTCTTCTGACCGAAAGTGTTTTATTAAGGATAAGAGTGAGCAGGTACTCGTTCAAAGTGTGGTAGGAGAACGACAAACCCTTGGTTGGGTAAGAGCTCCTTCCGGTGATTTTTATACGAATTGTATTTTTGCATAGTTTTATAGGTCCTTTGTCACATTATTTGAACTAGATACGTCTTTTATATAAATGGTTAAGTGGAATTACTTTGTCTTTTCATCAGAATTGTCCAAAGAAGGTCATCAACAAAGCTAAAAAAGGGGATAAATTTGCTTTAACGCAAATTTATGAACTTTATAAGGCGCCAATTTTTCACTTAGCGTTCCAGATGTTGAGAGACGAACATAAAGCTAACGATGTGTTACAGACCGTTATGTTAAAAGTCATTAATTCAATTAAAAATCTGTCTAATATTACAACCTTTAACGGTTGGATAAAGAGAATTACTTACAATACTGTTATAGACATTATTCGAGCCAATCAAAAGCTTGTTGATATCGGTGATGAATCCGAATTTGATTATTCAGAAGATGATATTGTGAATAACCTCAATAGTCCTAGCTGGGATCTGGAGCAGTTTTTAAGTATCTTAAGCGAAAGAGAGCGCCTTGTTGTTTGGCTTTATGCAGTTGAGGGGCTTAGTCACTCAGAAGTGGCAGAAACTACTGAGGTTAGTGAGCAAAATTCACGAATCATATTCAGTCGAGCGATGAAAAGCCTAAAGTCTTTAGCCGAAGACCCACGGTATAGCGGTCAGCAGGTGGGAGAGTAGCATGAAAGAACATGATGATTCTTTAATTCGATCAAAGATTAGTGACTCTGCTGAAAACTTGGAGGTTAAGCAACCGTCAACTGACCAAGATCGCATTTTTCAACGAAACCTAGATGACTACTGTGAGGATACGAGAAACCCGGTAGGAAAAAAACTCTCACGCTGGTTAGTTGCTGCAACAGTAGTATTATCAGTCGGTCTAGTATCTGTCTTTATTGGCAGCTCTACAAACCAACCAGTTGCAGGTAAGCAGGAACTGTCTCAATTAATAGCCTCTTCAAATCAACTTGAGAAGCAATTAGCTGTTTATGACGAATATAGTCTCGATGCAAAAAAATTTGCAGAGTACATGAGGCTACGTTCAGAAATTGAACTAATTGATCAGCAACTTAATCAACATTACCTGGGTGATACGACAAGTTTGAACTTAGAAATTAATTTATTGTGGAGAAAAAGAGTCAATGCAGCCAAAAACCTTAAATCGATTTATGAATCAGAACAGCTGCTAGCTAGGATTTGATATGAAAAATGCCTTCAAAGTTGTTTTTTTGATGATTGCTTTGGTTATTGCTGGTAATAGTGAAGCAAGTAATCTTAAAGCAGATAAGAGCAGGAAGTTGTTAGATAATATTCGTATGGACATATCCGAGACTCTGGATAGTATTGCAACCATTGAATCTCACAACGATTGGACTGTTTATTTATCTAAAACCGATGGAAAGCTCGTAAGAATGGGCCTTGTTATTGAGCCCTCAACGAATACGGTTTTATCCGTAGCAGCAGATGGTACTGCTAAATCTATGGGGCTAGTAGCTGGTGATGTGATAACTGGCATCAAAGTTAATGACAAGAGATTTGATGAGAATCTTTCTGCAGCTCAGTTCACTCATGGCGATGAGCTTGAAATCAAGGTTTTGAGAAATGGTAATATTCTAATACTGGCCAAGCAGATCGAGTCTAGTTTTATACCAAATTGGCAACTTTACTCTTCATCCAACGATACATTAGGGAAGACAATACAAAATGCCAACGCAAAGCAGCTTTCAATGAACCTTCAATCTAGCAAATCTACGGCATTACTGAATAAACTTGAAAGTCGTATTAATTTCATGCTCAGCGAGATATACAAACTGGAGTCAAAAGAGGGAAGCTTACTTGATCTTAATTTGAGTAAAGTAGCGAGAGTTAGTACAGAGCTTGGAGTGTCAATTGATAGTAATAATAAGGTCTTGAGTGTTAAAGATAACAGTAATGCAGAAAAGGTGGGCCTGCAAGCAGGAGATATCATTAAAGGCATTAGCCTTAATGATAATAGTCAATATAGTGATAGCTTGACATCGGTTAAGTTAAAGCCCGGTGATAGGTTTAAATTAAATATTTTAAGGGGCAAGAAAAATGTCTTACTCGCAGGCACTATAAAACCAATTGTTAACCCTAGCTGGAGCATGACCGTGGACGGACAGTCTAGATACAATGAAGGGGGGTGTGGAGTTATTACAACGATTTATGACCCTCCAGCTTCTTGGTATTTGTTTAAAGCACGAGTTGCAAAAATTAATGGTGATAGAGTTATTGGCAGCGGCTTGTCATACGAGTTACCCGCTGGAATGAATCAAGTGAAAATTTTTGAGAAGATACCGAGTTCAGAAACTGGGTTCTCACTATCCAAAAAGTACCGATCTTATACAAGAAGTAAAACCATTAACTTTCTAGTAAAACCAAATAAGAAGTATTACTTGGGGAGTAAGTTGATTAAGTCTAAAAGGCACAAAACTCGAACCGGTGAGTATTGGCAACCGTACGTTTGGAAAGTTGAGGATTATGAGTGCTCTTTAGATTAATGAGCACTCATAGAAAATTGCTATGCTAAAAATGCCTTGGCAGTATCAATAATCTTAGCTTTAGAGAATAAGAAGTGACGTTTTTTCCCACCAACTTGGTTCCAAAGAACAGCACTTCTTATCGCAGAAAGAAGCAGCGCTCGAATTTTTGATTGATTCGCTGCTTGTTGCAAATATTGACTATTTCCAGTCACTTGAACCTTTGTTGGATAAGTAGAAATGGTGTCTTTATAAATATGGGCCAGTTGATCAATTAAATCCTGATCAATCTTCTCCTGGTATTCATACATTCGCTTGGCCTGAGAGACTCTGGAGGCCATGACTTTCTGCATATTATTATCATTAGAGAACCGTTTTTGCAGACTCAGGACACTCACAAGATAACGACTTAAGTCAGCATCTGTTTTCGGCCCTGATAATAAATCGATTAAAATGTTAAAGCCAGTGGTTAAGTACTTGTGGCTATTATAAATCGACTCGGTATTATCCGGTTCAGTGATAAGCAAACTTTCAAGCATCACTTCCACATCAACTTGATCTGCTTGGCCATCTTTTGAAATATCTTTAACGCAACTAATTGCCTGACAAATACCAGCCAAGGCTATTACTGAGTCTGAAAAATTATAGTGTGTCATATTATTGTTGAGTGCTTTCTATGATACCGCCACCAAGGCAGATATCGTCATTATAAAATACTATGGACTGGCCTGGCGTAACAGCACGTTGAGGTTCATCAAATTCTACCAACCATTCTTCATCACTTACGCGGCTAATGTTACACTGTACATCTTCTTGTCTGTAGCGGGTTTTTGCGGTGCAACGAAATTCATCCGCTGGGGGCTCTTTTGCGACCCAGTCCAACTGCTTAGCATTCAGTGATTGGCTCATTAAAAGAGGGTGGTCATGTCCCTGGACCGCGATTAATACGTTACGCTCTAGATCCTTTGCTGCGGCAAACCACGGGATTTCAGGTGCGTCTTTGAGACCTCCGACACCTAGTCCTTTTCGCTGGCCCAAAGTATGGTACATCAGGCCGTTATGCTTACCAATAACGTCACCTTCTGGTGTTTCAATATTGCCGGGTTGAGCTGGCAAATATTGCTGAAGAAAATCGGTAAACTTGCGTTCACCAATGAAGCAGATTCCTGTGCTGTCTTTCTTTTCTGCCGTTACTAAATCTTGCTCTTCAGCAAGGCGTCTAACCTCTGGCTTTTCTAACTCTCCGACTGGAAATAAAGTTCTGGCGATTTGCTCATGCCCCACAGCGTAAAGAAAATAAGACTGATCTTTATTGGTATCTAAACCACGCAGTAGTGTCGCTTTGCCATCCTTCTCGCCACGACGAACATAATGTCCGGTAGCGATATAATCAGCGCCTAGTAACGTCGCGTAATCAAGAAATGCCTTAAACTTAATTTCTTTATTACACATAATATCAGGGTTAGGCGTTCGCCCGGCTTTGTATTCAGCTAAGAAGTGCTCAAAAACATTGTCCCAGTATTCAGCTGCAAAGTTGATGGTTCGAAGCTTAATACCAATCTTATCGCAGACCGCTTGGGCATCTGCCAAGTCTTCGGCAGCTGAGCAATATTCAGTATCATCATCTTCTTCCCAATTTTTCATGAACAAGCCTTCAACTTGATAACCTTGCTCTTTTAACAGGTAAGCAGAAACTGATGAGTCTACACCGCCGGACATACCAACGATAACTTTTGTTTCTTCAGGTGCTTTTATGTCTGTAGTCATATATCTCTATAGATGGTCATGCAAAAAGTTTAAACTTTGTTGCTGTAACAAGTCTTCGTCACCACTGTAATGCAAGGTATCAAGCGGATAGCGGTAACCGCTGAGGTAATCTTGTAAACACTTTACAATTAATCCGCTGCGGTGTGCATTTAGGCAGCCCACAACTTCTTCTAAGGTCATCCAGTGTGCAGCAATAATATCGGGGTCTTGTGGTGCAGTTTCAAGGCTTCCATTAACCGAGCCAGTAAAGCAGAAGCGCTGGTAATAATTACCATTTCCAGCAGGGTTTAATGTGTATATCCCTACCAAGCCTTCAGGTTCAAAATCTAACCCAGTTTCTTCTTTGACTTCACGTATCACAGCTTGCTCAATACTTTCATCAGGATCAAGGTGCCCAGCGGGCTGATTAAAGGCAATGCCACCATTTGAAGTATGCTCTTCAACCATGAGAAACTTGCCATGGGATTCGATAATAGCAGCAACGGTTACGTGGATTGGTAACATAGCAGGTACCTGATGAGATTAAGCGCGTATCATAGCTTATTTACGGCTTTTACTGAACCTTTTGCTGGGTTTATGTGAGAACTGAGAGGTTGATGCTTTAGGTGCGTCGACATCAATAACTTTGTAGTCGCCAGGGGCGAGCCTCTCTAAACTCCAGGGGCCGATTTGGGCTCTTATTAAGCGCAAAGTAGGGAAGCCGATAGCTGCTGTCATGCGCCTGACTTGTCTATTTTTGCCTTCTTTTAACGTTAACTCCAGCCAAGTATCGGCAACATTTTTACGTTCGCGAATAGGAGGGTTTCTAGGCCATACGTTTGGAGCCTCGATTAAACGGACCTTAGCCGGCTTTGTTCGGTACTTTTGTATTTCGATACCCTGCCTGAGAGGTTCTAAATCATCGTCAGATGGCGAACCTTCAACCTGTACCCAGTAGGTTTTAGCCATTTTCTTTTTAGGGTTAGCGATCTGATGTTGCAGTCGCCCATCGTCAGTTAATAGCAATAATCCTTCTGAGTCCTTATCTAAGCGCCCAGCGGGGTAGATCTTGGGGATATCAACATAATCTGCCAGAGTTGAATCCCCAGGCTCGCCTGTAAATTGACATAAGGTATTAAACGGCTTGTTAAATAAAACCAGTCGGCTCATGATTTGTTCGAAAAGTACACAGTTTTGAAATGTGTATGCATTGTAACGACTTATGCATGCATTTTCATACTTATTGTGTTTAAAGTTTAATCTATTGGGCATGCAGGACTTTTTGTTTTCGCGTATAATGTCGCGCACTTCATTCATAAAAGGTAATGCCAACAGACGGCTTACCGTAATCAGTTTGGATTGCAAAGACCTTAGGAAACTGTATGACAACATCAAAGATTATTTATACTCACACTGATGAAGCGCCAGCATTGGCGACTAAGTCATTCTTGCCAATTATTGAAGCTTTTACTCAAGCCGCTGGCATCAGTGTCGAAACCAGTGATATTTCGCTCGCTGGCCGTGTTATCGCTAATTTTCCAGAATATTTGAAAGAAGAGCAGCGCATTCCTGATGCTTTGGCACAACTTGGCGAAATGGTGAAAAAACCAGACGCAAACATTATCAAGTTACCAAACATTAGTGCCTCTATTCCTCAGTTGAAAGCAACTATTAAAGAGTTGCAAGACAAAGGCTATGCTCTACCAGACTACCCAGACAGCCCTTCAAGTGACATCGAGCGCGACATTCGCTCTCGCTATGACAAGATTAAAGGTAGCGCGGTAAACCCTGTCTTACGTGAAGGTAACTCAGATCGCCGTGCACCTAAAGCGGTTAAAAACTTCGCTAAAAAGAATCCTCATAAGATGGGTGCTTGGTCTGCTGATTCTAAATCTCACGTTTCTAGCATGACATCAGGCGACTTCCGATCGAATGAAAAATCAATGACGCTAGAAGCTGCGACTGATGTAAAGATTGAGTTTGTTGCTGACAATGGTGATGTGACTGAACTAAAACCGGCTTTCCCGTTACAAGCAGGTGAAGTCATTGATTCATCGGTCATGAGCAAAAAAGCATTGGTGAGCTTCTTAGAAGAGCAGGTTGCTGAAGCGAAAGAGCAAGACGTTTTGTTCTCGTTACACATGAAAGCTACCATGATGAAGGTTTCAGACCCAATCATTTTCGGCCATGGTGTAAAAGTATTCTTCAAAGATGTGTTCGCCAAGCATGCGCCAGCGCTAGAACAAGCGGGCGTTAATGTTAACAATGGTTTTGGTAACTTAATCAGTAGTTTAGATGATATTCCTCAGGATGTGCGTGAAGCTATTGAAGCGGATATTAAAGCTGTTTATGAGCAAAACCCTGAGTTAGCGATGGTAGATTCTGATAACGGAATTACCAACCTTCATGTCCCAAGCGATGTGATTATTGATGCTTCTATGCCTGCAATGATCCGTAACTCGGGTCAGATGTGGGGACCAGATGGCGGTACCAAAGACACGAAAGCGGTTATTCCAGATAGCAGCTATTCAGGTGTTTATAAAGCGACGATTGATTTCTGTAAAGAGCACGGTGCTTTTGATCCTACAACTATGGGTACGGTTCCAAACGTCGGCCTAATGGCGCAAAAAGCGGAAGAGTATGGCTCACACGACAAGACCTTTGAGATGGCTGGTGACGGTTCAGTTCGTGTGGTAGATGCCTCAGGCAACACTTTACTTGAGCACAAAGTAGAAGAAGGCGATATCTGGAGAATGTGTCAGGTTAAAGATGCCCCGATTCAGGACTGGGTAAAACTAGCTGTTAATCGTGCGCGTCTATCAAGCACGCCAGCAGTATTCTGGTTAGATAAAGATCGCGCTCATGATGCTGAGTTAATCAAGAAAGTCGAAACTTACTTGAAAGATCATGATACTGATGGCCTAGAGCTACATATTTTAGCGCCAATTGAAGCGACTGAGTTCACGCTAAAGCGCGTCAAAGAAGGCAAGGACACAATCTCTGTTACGGGTAACGTATTACGTGATTACCTAACCGATTTGTTCCCAATCCTTGAGTTGGGTACAAGTGCTAAGATGCTTTCGATTGTTCCGCTAATGAACGGCGGTGGGTTGTTCGAAACGGGCGCTGGTGGTTCTGCACCAAAGCACGTTCAACAGTTCGTGAAAGAAAATCACTTACGCTGGGATTCATTAGGTGAGTTCCTTGCACTAGGCGTGTCGCTAGAGCATATGTCTGAAAAGAATGGTAACAAGAAAGCGCAGGTATTGGCGGACGCATTAGATGTCGCGACGGAAGCTTTATTGTTAAACGGTAAATCTCCGTCACGCAAAGTTAATGAGCTTGATAACCGTGGTAGCCACTTCTATTTAGCAATGTACTGGGCGCAAGAGTTAACTAAACAAGATACTGATGCTGAGCTTAAGTCTCAGTTCGCTAAAGTTGCTGAAGAGCTGACAAGTAAAGAGCAAGCCATTGTTGATGAACTTAATAAAGTTCAAGGCCAAGCGATGGACATTGGCGGTTATTATTCACCGGATCATAAGCTGGCTTCAGATGCTATGCGACCTAGTGATATTTTGAATGAAGCACTAAAGCTCATTGATTAATCCGCAGTTAGTTGATGAAAAGGCGCCACTTGGCGCCTTTTTTTATGGGTGCGATTGGGACTTGGCTTGGGTTTATTGTTGCAAATGCAATCATAGGTGGTAGTATTTGTTCACTAGAAAAAATAAGAGTGAAGCAAGATGCAGGAACATGACAATATAATCCTACCTGACTATAAAGAGTATCCGCCGGAAGAGATGAAAGCCCGATCTAAAGAATTCTATGATGAAATAAAGCGTCGCCATACGGTGCGAGAGTTCTCAGATAAAGCTGTACCGAGAGAGGTTATTGAGAATTGCCTTAGAGCCGCAGGTACTGCACCAAGTGGCGCCAACCACCAGCCATGGTTCTTTAGTGTTATTGGCAGCCCAGAGGCTAAGAGAGAGGTTAGAGTTCACGCAGAAAAGGAAGAGCGTGCTTTTTATGATGATGGTAAAGGCGGTGAAGTGTGGCTTGATGCACTAAAACCCCTAGGCACCGACTCACATAAACCATATCTAGAAACGGCACCTTGGTTGATTGCGATTTTTGCCCAACGAAGAGGGGGGCTGCACGCAGGGGAACAACGTAAAAATTATTACGTGCCGGAATCAGTTGGAATCGCTACGGGCTTTTTAATTAATGCATTGCACTCTAGTGGGCTTGCTACGCTTACGCACACGCCAAAACCGATGGGCTTCCTCAACACTATTTGTGATCGACCAAAATCTGAACGTCCTTACATTCTTTTGGTGGCGGGATATCCCGCAGAAAAAGCGACGGTACCAGTACACGCTACCGTTAAAAAACCACTAGAAGATATTGCTGAGTTTATTTAATTGTTGTTAAGCCGAAATAACTAGTGTCATAGGTTGGGCTAAGTAATTTAGCTTAGTCCAGCTTATTGTACCAGCGGATAATTTCTTTTTGATCGCCGGATAGCTCAAGACCCGCATCTTGTTCTTTGATGGCGTGCTGAGCGAGTAACTCCACAGCTTGTAGCTCAAGCTTCTTTAGGCTGTCGATTAGCGTCTGACGTTGCTTTTGTGTCAAAAAAGATGCCAGTTGTTCATCACGTTGATGAAGGCTTGCTGTGACTTGTTGGTACAGCTGTTGGCCTTTATCGGTGAGGTAAAGCTGCTTTTCTTTTTTATTGTTGGGTAAGGCGCGCTTGTCGATGAGCTTCTTATTAAGGAGCGTTTTTACACCACGACTCACCGTATAACTGTCGAGCTTTGTCTGAAAAGCAATTTGTGCGGCTGAAACTGGAGAATAGGTGCCGACATTAAGCAGTACGCGGAGCTCTCTAGAGCCAAGGTCGGTAATTTTGCGTATGGTTATATCTCTACCTAATTGTAGGATGTTGCTGATGACCGCGATACGGTATGGCAAGTGATCATCTAACTCGTAAGGTGGTTGTTGCTCAGTATCGTTTGGTGGCGTTTTCATATTTTAGCGACTTCTTTTTATGTTTTGTCATTGTAACTCATTTGTTTTTATTAGAGAAATCTTACATAAATGTTAATGCTGAGTCACCTTAGATTTCAGCTTTTAAATTTCTTTAGAGTCAATTATAGTCAGACCATCTAACGGGCTTTACGCTAACGCCCCAGAGTTTTGCAGGCTATAACAACGAGGCAACCATGATTGATTTACGAAGTGATACAGTGACCCAGCCGACCGAGGCTATGCGCAAAGTGATGGCAAAAGCCGCAGTTGGCGATGACGTGTTTCACGATGACCCAACTGTAAACCGATTAGAGGCGTTGATGGCCGAGATGTCAGGTAAAGCCGACGCTTTATTTGTGCCGTCGGGAACTATGTCGAACTTGGTCGGCTTATTGGCGCATTGCCAACGTGGTGAAGAATATATCGTAGGGCAGGATTATCACACCTATCTTTATGAAGCGGGCGGGGCGCCAGTGCTCGGCAGTATAGTGCCGCAACCAGTGCCAGTTGAGGCCAATGGCATCTTAGATTTGGATAAGGTTGCCGCCGTTATTAAAAAAGATGACTATCATTTCGCACGAACTAAGTTGCTGTGCTTAGAAAATACTCATAACGGCAAAGTGATTCCTCTGGATTATATGCAGCAAGCTTACGATTTCGCTCAATCAAAAGGCTTGGGCTTACATTTGGATGGGGCTAGAGGCTTTAATGCCACTGTGGCTTTGGGCTGCGAATTAAAAGACTTGGCTCAGTATGCTGACTCAGTATCGATCTGTTTATCTAAAGGCCTAGGTGCGCCAGTGGGCTCAGTATTATGCGGTGATAAAGACACCATTAAGTGGGCGCGTCGCTGGAGGAAAATGGTGGGTGGTGGCATGCGCCAGGCGGGCGTATTGGCTGCTGCCGGTATTTATGCGTTAGAGAACCATGTCGACCGTCTGGCTAAAGATCATGCTAAGGCAAAGATTCTAGCAAAACGTTTGGAGCAATTTGATGCGTTATCGGTCAAGCCTGAGCTAGTCCAGACCAATATGGTATTCATTAAAACTACAGCTGATACCGCCCAAGGACTTGCGAAACACCTTGAGAGTAAAGGAATTCGTATCATTCCAGGCGAAACAATGCGTTGGGTCATGCATTTAGACGTAACTAGTGAACAACTTAACTATGTGTGTCAGCAGGTCGAAGAATACTTTAGTTAGCCTCTGCTTTTTCATGTCGTTGAGCGTCAAGATGCACGGCTTTGGCACCATACGTGATGTAGCGTAACTGCATGGTAGTGCGCTCTTTAAGGGCGCTGCGTTCTGCCGGCTCTAAATCTAAAGCTTCTGCACCGGCATTAAATACTAAGGTGACTAAGCCTTCGGCCAATGTAAAAGATTGGTCGCTGGTATAGCCAGACTCTTGGGCCAAGTAGTCGCTCAACTCTTCTTTGAAGTGCGTAATCTCGCGCGCTACTGCTTCACGAAAAGCCGGTGAAATACCGGTTCTTTCACGAAGTAGTAATCTAAAAATGTTAGGATTCTTCTCAACAAATTCCATAAAGGTGTCGACAGAAGTTTGAATCACGCTGCCGTTAAGTTCGATACGACTGCGTGCTTTGCGCATCAGTTTACGCAAAGTGATGCCGGATTCATCAACCAACGTTAAGCCTAGCGCTTCCATGTCGTCGAAGTGGCGATAGAAGGAGGTCGGGGCAATACCAGCCTCGCGTGCAACTTCACGTAAACTCATGCTCGAGAAGCTATGATCGGCTGATAAATGGGCTAGAGCAGCCTGAATAATGGCTTGACGGGTTTTTTCTTTTTGTAGTGCGCGTGGGCCTAGCATCATGTAATATTTGTTGTTGCAAAGTAGCTCTAGTATAGAAAACAAAAGGTTAAGTGTACAGCTGTACGCTGGATTGCAATAACCGTCATCAGAAGTTATACTGTGCTCAGTTTTTAGCGTACAAGTGTACGCTGTAATAAAGAGGTAAAAGAATGTCCAACACAGAAACTCCCGCCAAAGAACCTTCGCACAAGAAGGGTGAATTAATTTGGCCTAATATTATATTCTTCGGTTTAAGCTTTTTAGTGGCTGTAACCGTTGTGCCATGGTTCGGCATTGAGTATGGATATCATTGGTCTACTTGGATGTGGGGTATCGGCTT
>Ga0208203_1000900_pt1 | contig 12507 bp, 9 predicted proteins | sample DeeseametaMP2914_FD_184167 | JGI IMG/M metagenome (GOLD analysis project Ga0208203, IMG submission 184167) | Marine microbial communities from the Deep Atlantic Ocean - MP2914 (SPAdes) | ecosystem: Environmental > Aquatic > Marine > Oceanic | place: West of Santa Cruz de la Palma, Atlantic Ocean...
AGAAGTTAAACGATCATCATAGACAATTATATAAAGAAACTGCGAATGAGCTTAAAAAACTTGATAATGAACTTAGCGAAGCAGGTGAAAATTTAAAAACCTTGCAAGCTCAGCTAAAGATTCATGACCCGGAAAAGTTGCTCAAAGAACACTCGGCGCTTCAAGTTACTCTCACAAGGCTTGAAACCCACCAAAGGGAGCTATCATCAATCTTTGAGGAAATTGAATCTTCAAAAGAGGCCCTCAAAAAGAACTCAGAAGAGATAAAGCGCCTGGAAGAAAAAAGATCTGAAAATGTAAAACAGATAGAGATTCAAAAAGATGCCCTAAAAGCCAGAAAGCTTGAGGGTGCAAGGCATATTTGCATAGAGGAGTCGATCGAAAACAATGTCTGTGTTGTTTGCGACAATGAAAATGTCACCCACTTAAACCTTAGTGAGATTCAAACAGAGCAAGAAAAGATAGCCCAGTACGAGGCAAACCTTGAAAAGCTCGACCTCGCGGCAAATGAATTGTTCCAATCAGTGGAAAGGGCACGCACATCGCAGAAGTCCCACCAAGCGACTGAAAACAAACTTAAAGAAAAGGCCACTTCTATCAAGGGCCATTTTCTGAGCTCCAACTATGGTGCTCTTGAACCTCTGGGCCTTGAAAAGGAAGAAGACCTTTTGTCCCTTGAAAAGTCTTTAAAAGAAAAACTGGCAAAACTCAAGGAAGATGTGGAGAAGGCACAAGAGCTTAAATCTAACATGCACACCGTTACAGAGAAGACTCGCTCGCTGAACTCGCAAACTAGCGGTTTGAAGCAAAGGCTAGAAAAGTTAAAAGTTGACGGCGAGGCAAGTTCAAAACGCCTGAGTTCCCTTAAGCAAGACCTTGAAGGCCATGAAGAAGATATTTTTAAAATTTCAGAATTGAAAGATTCTTCAAAAATTAAAGAATTTATTGATTTACTTGAAAAGGTTCAGGGAGTTCAAAATGAAATGCACTCTATGGAACAAAGCAAGCTACACTCCTCAGAAAAATTAAAAGATTTTGAACAAAGGCTTATAGAAAATAAATCAGGCCTTGAGAAGTTGGTTAAAGATTTTAAAACTCTTGATGAAAAGATTAAGGCCATTACAGGCGGTGCCGATCCGCAGGTTACTTTAAATGAGCTTGAAAAAGAATCAGACCTGTTCGAGTTTAATAAAAGAAAAATAGAAAATGACTTAAAATCTCTAGAGATTGAAAAAAGCGCTATTTTTTCAAGGGCGCACACTTTCTCAGAACAGCTAAAAGAGCAACATTCTCTTCTACTTATTCACTGGCAACAGATGACAGACCACTTAAATGTTGAAAGACCCAAGCTTTCCGAGGAGCTGGAAGGTCCTCTGGAAGAGATCGCAAAGCAGGAACTGCCTTGTGATGAAGAAGTGTTAAAAATAACAAAAGAGCTGACCCAAGAGTGTTTGGGACTTTCAAAAGAAGAACTCTCTGAGTTCCAAGAAAGAATCACTGAATACAAAACGATCCTTGCACGACAAAACGCTGCTAAGGAGAAAATCAAAGAACATAAAAAAGAGCTTCAAAAAGCACAAGAGTTAAAGTCTCAATGGGAGGAGCTGTATCAACTGATCGGCAAAGACGAGTTTAGAAACTATATTCTGGCCATGGTTGAGAAGGTCCTTATCCAGCAGACCAATATTGAGCTTGGAAAGCTTTGCGATGGCAGATACTTAATTCAGCATAAACGAGCATCTAGCAAGCTCTCCCCTGACTTTTACATTATCGATAAATTTCGTGGCGAAGAGCTTAGAAAAGTCAGCACTCTTTCAGGTGGCGAGACCTTTATGGTCTCATTGGCCATGGCGTTGGCCTTGGCGGAACTTACCCGTGGAAGCGCGGATCTTGACTCATTTTTTATAGATGAAGGATTTGGCACCTTAGATCAAGACTCTTTAGAAGATGCTCTGGCCATGCTTCAGGATATTGAGACTCGCGGAAAGCAGATTGGACTAATATCTCACGTTAAAGAGCTTACCCAGAGAATTCCGGTGAATATCCACCTTCAGAAGAATCAACTGGGCAATAGTAAAATCGAAATCGTTTACAATTAATTTTTCTTTACGGCCTGGCATGGCCCAATAGAGCACTGAACCTGATACTCCCCTGCTTGTTTACAACCTGTCGCCTTAAAGTGATCATCACCAAGTGAGCTCACTTTAACTTTCTCAAGTTCGCAGTTAAAGTCGTACATTGCACGCTTTGCGACAATTTTATCTTGTGAAGGTTGATTCTGATGAGCGCAAGACAGAGCTAGAAGACAGAGTACAAAAAATTTCATATTAAACCCCTTTTTATCCGATTGTACAAAATGGTATTCGCCATTACAATGAGGGAATGATTATTGACACTCATGTACATATGTATCCAGGCCTTGAATACGGACTGCAAAAGCTTGGAATTGATATTAACACCCAAAAGCTTCCTTTTAAGAAAATAAAATCCATTGGTTTAAAGCATAGACAAAAGTGGAACATGCTTATGCAGGATGCTGCCTCCAACATGCGCAAACTTCCCCAAAGAGCGTTGCCTTTCGTTGAAAAGGCTCATGCCCTTTCCACCATTGGAAACGTCGCAATTTGTTGCTCAAAAGAAGACCTTATTAAGAGCATGGATGAAAACGGCATAGACAGATCAATTGTAATAGCCCACCCTCCACTGATTCCTAACGAGTTTATTTTATCAGAGTGCAACAACAACGACAGGCTTTTACCTGTGGTTAACATTCCTAACACTGTAAAAGACCCGAAGAAGGCCTTAAGAGATTATGTGGATCAAGGAGCTGTTGCCTTAAAAATTCACGCGGCGGCGGATGGAAAACAAAATGAGGACAATCATTACAGACTTTTATTAGAGCAGGCCAATGATCTGAAGCTTCCAGTTATAATTCACACAGGTTGTATTCATATACAACCTGCGTATAAAAATCCTGACATGGGCCATGCCAAACACTTTGAGCCATGGTTTAAAGAGTATCCAAATGTAACGTTTGTTCTGGCACACATGAATTATCACTATCCTGAGACGGCGATTGAGTTTTGTGAAACTTACCCAAATGTATATTGCGATTGTTCATGGCAGCCTGCCGAAATCATAGACGAGGCGCTAAAGAGAATACCAAAGAAAATAATGTTTGGAACTGATTGGCCTTTAATCGGCAGCAATCAAACAACAATGGTTAAAAGAACCGAGAGTTTGCTGATTGACGAGGCCGTAAAGGAGCAGTTTTATAAGCAAACTGCTCAAAAGATTTTTAAACTATAGACACTCAGGAGCTTTGGACAAGTCGATGCTTCCACCTTCAAGCAAGATAGGTTTAAACTTTTCACGTATAAAGTTCAAGTGACACTGCTCAAACACAAACATGAAATCATTGTGCTCCACTTTCTTTCTGTCTCTACAATAGCTCATGATATCATCCGCATTTTCCGATTGCTCACAACAATCTACCGTGTTGCACTGAGCGGCAGCGTGCATTAGACCCATTGAATGCCCAACTTCATGTATCAGTTCACTGACAATCGCTTCATCAGAGAGATATTCAACCCTATTGCCATTGGGAAGCTCAAAAGCGATTTCTCTTGGATGTTCTACTATTGCAAACCTTCCATGCTGTATTCCAAGTCCTTCAAATTGAGCTCCCGTCACCAACAGCATAAGATCCACTTCTTTCATGACCTTTTTTTCAGTATTGGCCTTCATCGCTTTGTAGGCCTCTTTGGTAATTCTTTCAACAACTCTTTTATCATAAGAATAGCTAATCCTTTTTAATCTTTCACGGTCGTTGATCCCTTCGAGAGAGAGTTTTCCAAGTTTGTAATCAAGAAAGTCATAGCTATCAACGTGCTTTACATCGAGTTCAATTTCGCCTGCGGTTGCTATTGAAAACTTTTCCACAAGCTTTGGCGCAATTCTCTCAAGATCCTCTTTGGTTGATGTTGTTCCATAACCGATAAGTGCAACTCTAATGACTGGAACATCTCTTTTTGAGTACCTTGTTGTCTTAGAATCAGAGTAAAGGTCTAATTCCTTTTCAAATAGATCCATTAAGAAGTTGGCATTTGCATTTGTACTTAAAAGGAGTACAGAAAGAATTTGAAGTGTCTTGAGTAGTTTTTTCATGTCTTCATAATAGGCCAAAACATGAAAATCTCGATTCACTTTGAGTATTCTACAGGGGGTGTTAGGATTATGACACTAATTAAGTATATGATTTTACTAGTGGATGTAATCGCCCTCTGATTCAAGGTTAATATTTTTATCAGGCACGTATGTTCGATCAAACTTAGTCTGCGCTTCTTTTATAAAATAATAATGATAAGAAACAATGAGCTGGGCCGCCCTCTGCACGGCCTCATCAGTCATGACTCTGGATACTTCTTTAAGCTCGCTTTCTCGATAGTCCAAAAACTTACTTCCCAGAAACTTTAAAATATAAAAATTAAACTTCTTGTAAATATCCTCCAGATGAACAACTTCCTTTCCAACTTCGGTGGAACTTCCAGTCTCCAATATCGCCAGTAGTTCCTTTTTCCTATAAAGTTCCTTGGATAACTCATTTTTCTGATCGATAATCAATTGGTTTAGCTTGTGAAGGTTAAGAACATTTTGTAAAAGCTGTGCCTTCGCCTTGGTTAACTTGACTGACTTAGCTTCTCCAAGTTCTTTGTAAGCATTCACAAGTAATGCATCAGAGTTTAGATGGGTAAGTATCTTAGTGTTAAAAGGGTTTTCATAAAATGCAGCTACTTTGGACAATTCATTTACACTAAAATTCTTCATCAACTGCTTTTGTATTCCAGAAAAATACTCAACAAGATCAAAAGACTTGTAAAATGATTTATCTCTGGGAGATAGCAAATTATATGGTGTGTATGGATTTGTGGGATCAGGGTTTAGATTCTTTTTTACACTTGCAACAAAGCTACCAAATTCCTGAATACGAGTTTTCTCTAAAACTTCCTTTACGCCCAGATATTTTTGGGTCTCATCTGCAGATACAGAAAAGCAGGCATAGATAGTTGATATAATTAAAAACTTACGCATGCCTGCTTATCGGAATTTTATAAAATTTCTTTATTAGAATTCTACGTGCCCTGGTGTTCTATGGAACGGAATAACATCACGAATATTGCTCATGCCAGTGATATACATGACCGCTCTCTCAAACCCAAGGCCAAAGCCTGAGTGAGGAACAGTTCCGTGTCTTCTAAGATCCAGGAACCAATCATAAAGATCTTCTTCCATGCCCATTTCATTCATTCTCTTAACGAGCTTGTCGTAGTTTTCTTCTCTTTGGGAACCACCAATAATCTCTCCTACACCGGGAACTAGAATATCCATAGCTCTAACAGTTTTTCCATCGTCATTCTGCTTCATATAGAATGCCTTAATATCACGAGGATAATCTGTTACGATGACTGGCCCCTTAAAGTGCTCATCAGTAAGGAAGCGCTCATGTTCGGTTTGAAGGTCAGCGCCCCACTCTACTTTATACTCAAACTTTTTATTGGACTTTAAAAGAATGTCCACAGCTTCAGTGTAAGTGATTTTCTTGAATGGAGTCTTTGCAACGTTCTCAAGCTTTGCCTTAAGCCCCTTATCAATAAAGCGATTTAGAAATTCCAGCTCTTCAGGGCATTTCTCCATTGCGTAATTGATCATGTACTGGATGTACTCGGCTCCTAAAGCTGCGATATCGTCAAGGTCAGCAAATGCAACCTCGGGCTCAATCATCCAAAACTCAGCAAGGTGTCTTGGAGTATTGGAGTTTTCAGATCTAAAGGTTGGACCAAAAGTATAAATGCTTCCTAGAGCAGTTGCGAAGGCCTCTCCTTCAAGTTGTCCAGTAACACAAAGATAGGCCTGTTTGCCGAAGTAATCTTCACTCCAGTCGATCTCCCCTTTGTCAGTTTTTGGAGGGTTTGCAGGATCTAGAGTAGAAACTCTAAACAACTCTCCGGCACCTTCAGCGTCCATGGCGGTCACAATTGGAGTATTAACGTAAAAGAAACCCTTTTCATCAAAGAACTTGTGGGTGGCAAGTGCCAGGTGGTGACGAATTCTAAATACGGCACCAAAAGTATTCGTTCTTGGTCTTAGATGTGCGATTTCACGCAAGAACTCCATTGAGGTCCCTTTCTTTTGCAATGGGTAATCCTCTCCGACGTTTCCATAAACTTCTACAGATGTTGCGTGAAGCTCAATAGACTGCTTGCCTTGAGACTCTACAACCTTTCCTGTAATTGCCAGTGACGCTCCAGTTCCACACTTGGAAAACTCTTCATAATTTGCAAGATCAGCGTCAGCAATTATTTGAAGATCTCCCTGGGAACTACCGTCATTTAGAATAATAAAGTTAAAAGTTTTTGTCTTACGCTGAGAGCGAACCCAACCTTTAACAACAACTTCCTCACCTACAGGTTTTTGAGCGTAAAGCTCCTTTACAGTCCAACGTTTCATTCATTGCTCTCCGTAAATTGATTAACAACTTCTTTTGCCTCTGCCCATGTAAGACGAGGTCCAAACTGAGAAACTATTTTTGAGCTTGCAAGACTTGCAAGGCTTCCAGCATCCGCCATACCGTGTCCATGAGTTAGCGCGTAAAGAAACGCGCCTGCAAACATGTCACCCGCACCGTTAGAATCAACAGCAGTGGTTTTGTATGGTTCAATATCTATAAATGTTGTTTCGTCCCAAAGAATCGCGCCGTTCTTACCCAAAGTAATGGCAAAACGTTTCGCGTGCTTCTTCATTTCTTCTCTGGCCTTCATCATGTCGTCTGTTTGAGTGAATTCCATTGCTTCCGCTTCATTACAGAAAAGAAGATCAACTCCTCCATCAAGGATTTCGGCCACATTGTCTCTAAAAAACTTAACCATATTCGGATCACTCATTGTGAAAGCAACTTTCACACCATTTTCTCTAGCAATTTTCTTTGCTTTAAGCGCAGCTTTCTGCCCGCTTGGACTGGCAACAAGGTAGCCTTCAATATAAAGCCACTTTGAGTTTTTAATCTCTTCTTCAACCAACTCGTCCTCACCAAAAGTAGCGGTGATTCCAAGATATGTGTTCATTGTTCTCTCCGCGTCAGGAGTAACCATAACCATACATTTTCCAGTTGTGCCCTCTGGAGCTGTTTCCGGAGTGTACTTAGTGTGAACACCGTTTTCTTTAAGATCTCCCAAATAAAACTTTCCAGTTTCATCATTGGAAACTTTGCATGAGTAAAATGAGTTGCCACCGAACTGACTTACTGCAATAACTGTGTTTGCGGCACTTCCACCACAAGCTTTTTTAATCTCGTCATTTTGCATGGTGTGAAGAACTTCTAGAAGTTCATTTTGACGATCTTCCTCAACTAGGGTCATTAGCCCCTTTTCAACGTTATTGTCAGTGAAAAATTCATCATTTACTTTGAATTCCATATCGACCAAAGCGTTGCCGATACCATATACATCGTATTTCATCGAAGCTCCCAATTTTTAAGGTGTTTTTCGCAGTTACAATACCGAATTTACAAGGAAATAGCTAGAGATAATGGCCCTCAAAGAAATGAGGGCCAGGTCATTTTTTTAAAACTTATTGAAACATAGCATCACATACTTCTTGTGGAGTTTTCCACCATGATCTGGCATTTTTATAGCTACGACTTCTCTGGCCGTTAAAGGAAACCCTTATATCATCAGCGTAGCCAACTTTTGAGTCTTCAACAAACTCAACACATTGGTTATAGATTTCATCCTCGCTTTGACCAACAAAGCTGAAATGTTTATCTTCAATCTTTCCGGAAGCCGAAGTGTATCTAAATGAAACAGGTGTGCCAATTTGGTATAGGGCAACTGTTTGAAGCTCCATACAGATACTTTCCTGGCCATTCCAATGACCAAATTGAATATCTCCAAAGTCATACCTTCTGCCATCTGCAGAAACTTTAAACTTTGATGCGTAGTTAATATTGTTCCTATCAGAAAAGTCCAGGCATTGATTGTAGAAATCATCAAGCCCATTAGCAGCAATATAGAAATCATAGCTATCTATCGAGCCTTTAAAATTAATTAAGGCTGGTCTTGGAGGCCTTGGTGGTGTCGGTGGAGATGGTGGTAGTGGTAGCGTTTGTTCAAGCCTTACACACTCTAGTTCTGAGAGGTTATGCTCCATTTCATATTTTTTTTCTGCTCTTTTGCATTGGCGCAGAGAGTCTCTACATGTTTGTTCTTCAAAAACATTTTGTCCCAAAACGCTCCCTTGATACTGAAGTTCCACAAAGCACGTATTTGCTAATGCTGAAAAGCTAGTTAGAAAAGTTGTAGCAAGAATAAGATTTTTCATAATTCTCCTGATTTATAGAAATTAGAAGTTTCAGCTACCACACCACTAGACGCCATGCAAAAGAAAAATAAAAAGGATGTAATATTACTACAATACGGTCCTACATAAATTCATAAGCTTACAAGAACTTGGCAGAATTATCTTACACACACCTAGGCTGAGAACTTAAGAAATGGCTTAAGTTGGTATATTTACTAGATGAAGTTAAAATAGGTTTTATGAAGATATTTATAAATTTTATGCTACTGGTTTCGCTTTTATTGTCATTTAACTCCATTGCAGAAGAGAACTTCTTTTCTGAGCAAGAGTACGAAACCCCAAAAGAGGTAGAAAAGGCTCGGTCTGAGTATCTTAAAAATAAACCAAACACCACCTATTGTGATCAAGTCAAAAAGAGTTTTTCCCATACTCGCGATGAAATTGCAGAATATGCTCAAATGTTTAACAAGAAGGCAACCGAATGCGTGCAAAGTCTAAAGTCAGAACAGTCATTTCAATGCTTAAAGGCTGAGCTTGATTTTTATAAAAACGTAAGAAGCTGCAAAAGAGTTTACGAAACGTCCTTAAGCGGCTCTTCCCCATCAAGTCGCAAGGCCCTGGCAGAGAGTTTTTTTAGCTGTGAGGATGAGGCAAGAGGAGTAAGAAATACAATTTTAGGAAAAGAAGAATGTAAAGGTTATGAACCACTAAGAGACACAAGGAATCACCCCAACCCATTGAGGTTCACAAACATCATAACTAATATATTGGCTCATAATGAAGCTCCCATGGTCTCTGAAGTAAAGCTTAGCACAAAGCTTGATGATAAAAACGAAATTAAAAAGAAGTTCAAAAGCTGTTTTAGACAAGCGTGGTTTGAAACAAAAAAGCACTCTTTCATAAATTCAGATCGATCCGAAAAAAATGACCTATGCTATGACTACAAAGAAGTAGGAACATGTCTTAGTACCTCTACCACAGGTCGTTTTCGATGCGTATACGGTCGCCGCTCAGGGGTTCAGGTGAGCGATCAAATGACCTTTCTAAGTAAAAAGATGGCAAAAGTGCAAAGTGAAGCTAAGGAACTTTTTGGAAAGTGGGTCACCCACTCCAATCTTGAAACATGGAAGCCCAACTACTTTAAACTCTATGACAATTTAGGAAATGAAATCCAGGGTGGCGGAAAGATAGATTACACCCTAGATGTGAATGGGAAGTTCGTTACGTCAAAGACTGAATTTCAAGTGTGGCAGGAACATAACCTAACCTATATCCCAGAGTTAAAAGATGGATACAAACTCGAATGGAGAGACAAAGACAGAGGTCAGATCAAGTGGGCCAAACTTGGGGAGAATGTGCAGTCTCAATTAAGGAAGGTCTATGAGGACTCCTCGAGACTTGAAAAAAAATGGAGATACCACTATTCGGCCAACACAGACACTCTAACTCTTTCAGCAAGTATTGGTGGGGAAAATGTTCTTACCGTCCAATTAAAGAAAAAAGAAAATACAGGATCACAAGTAGTCTATGACTCAGAAGTTTCAACGCCTGCTGTTTCTGATGAAAATGGAGGGGTAGAGGTAATACAACACAAGAAGGTAATGGAAACTAAGAAAGTAATAGTGAATGAACAAGTGGCAAAAAGTGAGATTAACAACGAAGAGTCACATTCAACCATGCCAGAGACCGAGGGAGCGGAGGATGCACTTCTTGACCACAGGCTCAAAACTATGACTGCTCACGAGAAAACAGTTCTAATGCTGGAATCTAACTGTGGTGAAGGAGAGAAAAACAACAACCTCAACTACTTTAAGATCAAGAAAGATCAAATTTTTACAAATTTATATAGAGACTTAGTCGATTTAAAGTGTGGGGCAACAGAGAACTCTGGTTGCAATGATCCCCAAGTCTTCCAGAAAATGGTTAATTTCCGAAAAACCTACGAGGGCCTTGCACAGGAAGTAAAACAGTGGCAACGTCTTGGTTATGTAAGAAATCCTGAAATGTGCTCACAGCTATATTTAAAGTAAATTTTATAGCATACTCCTCACCTAGCTGTCTTTTGAACTGCCCAGGGTGAGTTTTTCTCATTAAATGTAAACGTCATACACCGTGCTCTTTTTTCCAAAGGAAATCTCTGGCGTCTCTATCAATGGAGATGCCTTAGAAGAGCGCTTTATCACCAATCTTTTATTGGTTTCCCTTAGAGCGGACCCTACTTGAACAATATCAGAGTCAACTTGAACAACTTCTCGGAATATCCGCATCTCTTTTCTTGGAGCAGCCTTTTCATTTTTTTGTTCATACATTGGATCGTAGTACGCCACATCAAAATCCGCTCTTCCTGAGATCAAATCTAGAGCGCCTCTTGGGATAAATTCAAACCGAGCATCAAACTCAACAAACTTTAAAGCATTCAATATTAGTGCCTGAACAATAGGATTTCTTTCACATGCGAGCACATCGCAGCCCATAGCTAAAATAAGCATTGAGTCTTTTAAAGTGCCTGCCGTAGCATCGAGAACTTTTGGTCTTGGCCTACCTTTTTTTATCCCCAATGCCTTCGCAAGTGGCTGGGAGTAGACAGAGTTTTTATTGAAAAATCGCTGATGGTATTTAAGTTGAGACTCTAGTTCAAAAGAAACTGGACCGGAGGTTTTGCTTTGCAAAAAAAGACGATGATCTGAGTCATATTCAAATTGTTCATCTCTCTCCAAGTGAGGCTCCAACAGGGCGGCTTCGGCCGGAAGGGCCTGCTTAAAAGCAATAAAGTCTATTTCTTGTTCTTTGTTAAAAAATCTCATAAATCCGAGTCACATTAGCATATTTTTGCGCTATATACTAAGGTTGAAATAACACATTTTCATTTAAAAGGTACGTATATATGAGCTCTGTTAATCCTCGCGAACAATATCCCTTCTATGTCGGTATAAACAAAGAAGAGGAAAACCAAATGCTAAACACCTTAGGCCTTGATTCCGTAAAGGAGCTTTTTGAGCATATCGGAAAAGAGCATTTGATGAATGGACTTGACTTGCCCTCTCACAAGTCTGGAGAAGAGCTAAAAGATCACATAAAAGAGATTGCTTCTAAAAATAAAAAAGCAGTCAATTTCATTGGCGATGGGCTTCAAGAGATCTCAGTGCCTTCCATCGTCCCTATGGTTTGCTCAATAAGAGGCCTTACCACCGCCTATACTCCGTATCAGCCTGAAAGAAGCCAAGGAACCCTTCAAAGTTTATGGATTTACCAATCGGTAATTAGTGAGATCACTGGCTTTGAGGCAATCAACGCCTCTCTTTATGAGAGATCTACTTGTTTACATGAGGCCTTTAACTGTGCTCTTAGAATGTCTAGAGGAAAAGACACTGTGATCGTTGCTGAAAATATCTTTCCTGGTGATAAAGAAGTAATAGATACCTTGATTAAAGAGACTGCTTTAAAAGTAGTTTATGCTCCGATTGATAAAAGTACCTCTCGAGTGGACTTAAAGAAACTTGAAGCCCTAATTCAAGAAACTCCGACAGTTGCAGCGATAGCTTTCTCCCAAATAAATAGTTTTGGCCAAATAGAAGAGTTTGATGCCCTAACAGACCTTGCCCACAGCAATTCAATACTTGCAATCGGCATTGTGGACCCAATCGCACTTGCAAATGACGGCCTGAAAGAGCCTGCAGCTTGGGGTGCGAACAAAGAAGGCGCTGACATCATGGTCGGCGAAGGTCAACACTTGGCACTCGCCCCTAACTTCGGCGGACCAGGTCTTGGGATATTTGGTGTTAGAAATAATGACAGGGTCAAGAATGGTCTACGAGCTAGTGCTGGTAGATTTATTGGGAAGACCGTAGATGAGTTTGGCCAGACTTGCAAAAGCATCATTCTTTCTACCCGAGAGCAACATATTAGAAGAGAGAAGGCCACTTCAAACATCTGTTCCAATCAATCCTTCATCGCCACAGCGGCGGGAGCATCCGTTTTGGCACTTGGAGACAAGGGCTTAAATGAAATATTTAATAAAGCTCATGCAAATGCGAGACTGGCAGCTCAGGAACTCACAAAGTTTGAAGGTGTGAGTCTAAAATTTGAAAATGAATTTTATAATGAAATCACCTTGAAGCTAGATATGGATGTTGACGAGCTAATAAAAACAGC
>Ga0208203_1000901_pt1 | contig 12501 bp, 2 predicted proteins | sample DeeseametaMP2914_FD_184167 | JGI IMG/M metagenome (GOLD analysis project Ga0208203, IMG submission 184167) | Marine microbial communities from the Deep Atlantic Ocean - MP2914 (SPAdes) | ecosystem: Environmental > Aquatic > Marine > Oceanic | place: West of Santa Cruz de la Palma, Atlantic Ocean...
GCGTGAAGAGCAAATGGCCGAAGGCCTACGCCCTAAATACGATGGTCGTGGTTTAAATCTTTCTGAAGATGAAATTAAAGCAAACCTTGAAGCGGGTAAACCTTACGTAATCCGTATGAAGATCCCAAGCGAAGGCACGTTTAAGTTTAACGACTACCTACGTGGCGACATTGAGATCCCATGGGAAAACGTAGACATGCAAGTGCTACTTAAAGCGGATGGTTTCCCAACTTACTTCCTTGCCAACGTAGTTGATGATCACCACATGCAAATTAGCCACATTTTCCGTGGTGAAGAGTGGATCAACTCAGCGCCTAAGCTATTAAAATTATACGAAGATTTCGGTTGGGAAGCGCCTGTACTTGGTCACTTACCGCTTCTTCGTAACCCAGATAAATCAAAGTTATCGAAGCGTAAAAACCCAACTTCAATCAACTACTATAAAGAAATGGGTTACTTACCAGAGGCACTATTAAACTATTTAGGCCGTATGGGTTGGTCAATGCCAGATGAGCGTGAAAAGTTCACATTAGATGAGATGATTGAGCACTTCGATATGAAGCGTGTGTCTTTAGGCGGCCCTATTTTCGATATCGATAAGCTTAGCTGGTTAAACGGTATGTGGATCCGTGAAAACTTATCTGATGCAGAATTAATGCAACGTTTTGTTGATTGGAAATTTAATACTGAGCTATTCGCTAAAGTATTGCCAGAAGCAAAAACGCGTATTAATACGCTTTCTGACATGGTTGACCTAGCGGGTCACTTTGTAGGTGGTATCCCAAGCTATGACCCTGCGCTATTAACCGCAGGTAAAGCGGGTGAAGATGCAACGCGCCAAGCATTACAGTTCTTCATCTGGCAATTAGAAGGGTTACGCAGTTGGGAAAAACCAGCGATTTTTGCTATCGCAAAAGAAGTGGCCACTTTCCATGAATTGAAGATTAAAGACTTTCTTGAGCCAATCTTTGTGGCGATCACCGGTAAGACATCTTCAACATCAGTACTTGATGCGATGGAGATTTTAGGCTCTGACTTATCACGTGCTCGTTTACGTGTAGCATTAGCGCATATTGGTGTGTCTAAAAAGCAAGCTAAAAACATTGAGCGTGCATACCGCGATTATCCACAAGCATAATCGTGATGAAACTTCCAAAAACCGAGCTCTATGCTCGGTTTTTTGTTTATAGCTGTAGCTGTTAAAAGTGCCAGCTCGGTAATAAATAAAGCGAAGTTGGCCTCAGTAACTATACGCCTTACCTTTACATACAGTCGCAACATCGCAGTTTTGATAGTCACTGGTAAAGTCTTTACAGCTTTCTACCCAGTAGCCATTACCGCCTCTATTTACCACTTCAAGCTTTAGCTGCTCAATAGCGATACTATTTACCTCAGTGGGGTTATAGCCACCAGATTGCACTGAGCGTTCACCAAGACAACTAAGCCCTTCAACCTCACCTAAATAATAGGCGCCACTCTCAATAGCCTGTTGTTCACTTATAAATTCTTGTAATCGCTGTTTTTCAAATTCATAGGTAAACAAATTATAGGGGCTGTTTAGTCTTATACCTATGTTGCCGCAGGCTGACAAAGTTGCAAAGGTGATGAGTAAAAGTAGTAGTCTAGTCATGTTTTTCACCTCAATTTAGTTTTCTTACTTTATCGCTAAAAGTGCCTATGTGTTGTAAAAAATTGTTGGCTAAAACTGCATATATGCATTTAATCATGCATTTTAATATGACTAAAACGCGCTTGAAAATGTAACTGAATGTGCATGTTTGTTAACTTTGTCGATTAATTAGCTCTTAAATAAAACGATAAAAAGTTCACATTCTAATAGCGGCTGACAAGTTTAGATTATCGTTATGGCTTGTTTTATAAGCTTAAAATTGATTTTTTCGTTGTTTAGGTAATTTATTTGTTAACCCTAAGTACAAAATGCTACACGCATGTAGCTTTCTTTTAACCCCCTTTGTGATTGAATTGTCTATACAAGTGGTGAAATGGATATTCACAAATCTTGAATAACTATACTTACCAACTATCCAGGGGATACTAATGCAAGTTAAGACCTTATCGATTGCTGTTGCAGCAGCAATTTATAGCGCCAGTGCAGCTCATGCTGTCGGTGTAGACCAACCATTTAAACAAGCAAATGTTTTAAAGCCAGCTAGTTTCACGACTGAAGAAATCGTCAAATTAACAGAAGAATTTCATACCGCAGACTCGCATAGCATGCTGCAGAATGACGGTTTAAACGTGCAAGTGAATGGCCAAAAGAGCAAATTCAACGCAGAAGGCCTTGATGGCGAGCATGTTTATATTGTGACACTTCGTGAAAATTCAGTTGCTCTAGAAGCGCGTAATTTTGAATCACCGCTTGCCCGCACAATGAAGGCACAAGGTGTTAGCAAAGTATTTGAACAAGGCCAACCAGCGATTGCTGCGGTAACTGAATATCAAAATAAGTTATTAAGCAAACAGCAAACAGTGATGAGCACTGTAACCGCTGTAACAGGCCGAACTGAGATGCGCCGTCAATTCACGAAAGCACTTAACGGTTTCTCTGTAAAAATGACTGAGCAAGAAGCTCGCCGCGTTGCCGAGCTTGGCAGTGTCGCAACGGTGATGCGTTCTAAAAATTATGACTTATTGTCTGATGAAGGTCCAAAGCATATCGGTGCCGATCAAATTTGGAATGGCAGTAGTGTACCAAGCGGTATCAAGGGTAAAGGCGAAGGTCAAATTGTCGGTATTATCGATACCGGTATTAATACAGATCACCCATCTTTTGCAGCCGTTGGCGGTGATGGCTATGAGCACCAAAACCCGTTTGGCGACGGTGTTTACGTTGGTGACTGTGTTGAAGAACCTGAAGAAATTCAATGTAATAACAAACTAATTGGTGTGCGTTCTTATGACGTGATCACTGATGTTTATGATGCCATGATCCCAGGCTGGCCAGCCATTGGTGAAGATTACGGCGGTCACGGTTCTCACGTTGCTTCAACAGCAGCGGGTAACGTAGTTAAAAACGTACCTTACATGGTAATGGGATTAGGTGAGCAATCTGACGGTGTTGTCATCAAAGAAGATGTTTTCCCAGAAATCTCAGGTGTTGCACCGCACGCAAACATCATCTCTTATCAAGTGTGTTACCCAGACAGTGCTGACTATGCGGGTTGTCCGGGTGAGGCATTGGTTGCAGGTATCGAAGATGCGATTTCTGATGGTGTTGATGTAATCAATTTCTCTATCGGTGGTTCTGATTCAAATGTGTGGGCTGATGCTGTACAACTTGCCTTCTTAGCAGCGCGAGAAGCGGGTATCAACGTTGCGGCAGCCGCAGGTAACAGTGGTCAAGCATGTGGCTCAGCTGAGTGTTTTGGCTATCTTGATAACTCATCTCCGTGGCTTGCTCAGGTCGCAGCTACAACGCATGGTCGTTCTGTTGTTGTTGAGACGGCTGTAGAGTTCGCTGGTTTTGCCGATGAAACGCTTGGTTCAGAAGTACCAAGTTGGTCAGAAACTGGTTTAATCGGTGGTGCGGTGAATGCCAATGAGATCACCGGTGTGGTTGTTTGGGCTAAAGACTATGAAGATGTAAATGGCTACAAAGACAGCAATGGCTATTGTACTGCTGAGTACCCAGAAAACACCTTTAATTTCTATAAAGACGGCACTGAAATCGCGGGTGCAGCGGATGGTAGCACCAATGTTATTGTTATCTGTCAGCGTCATGAACCAAGCGATCCTAATGCAAACGCACGTACTGCAAAAGTAGATAACGTAAAAGCGGGTGGTGCAGACGGTTATATCATGTTTAACCGCGATAGAGATCAAGCAACTGTAACTGAAGGTTATTCATTACCGGGTGTGCACTTTACATATGATCAATGGAATGGTGTTTACCCGAATGATGGTTTAGAAGACTGGGTTGATAGTTCTTTAGAAAAAGGTCACATGATCACCATCAAAGAGACCTTGATTGAACGCCAAGTAAATGAAGAAGATGCTGACTGGTTAGCAACATTCTCATCACGTGGCCCGTCTTATTCTAATGTTGAAATCCTTGCCCCAACACTTGCTGCCCCAGGTGTGAACATTCTTGCGGCTTACTCAGATGAGCATCCGTTTACAACGCCACACGGTCAAGATTATAACGCAATTAGTGGTACGTCTATGGCTTCACCACATGTTGCTGGTGCCATGGCGTTACTGCGTCAAATTCACCCTGATTGGTCAGCCACTGAAGTGCAGTCAGCATTAACCATGACTGCTGATAACGTGGTTAAATACCATCGCTTAAATGATAAAACGGACGTCGTTGATACTGCTGAAATTTACCGTGCTGGTGCAGGTCGTATTAATGTTGCTAAAGCTGCTAAAGTAGGCTTTGTAATGGACGAAACAGCAGAGAACTTCTTAGCTGCAGATCCATTCAATGGTGGTACTCCACATCAATTGAACTTACCTAACCTAGTTGATTTTACTTGTGCACCTGAATGTCAGTGGGTTCGTACTATCACAGCAACTGAAGATGGTACGTGGACGGTTGAGCACGGTGACGTGGTGAACTGGTCATTTGATACCAATAAACAAGCTGTTCAAAATGGTGTAAACATTGAGGTTTATCCAAAAACTTTCTCACTGAAAAAAGGCGAAACGCAAACTATCGTTGTGAAAGCATCAATCATGGATACCCAAGATTGGTTTAGTAACTCAGAAGTTGAGCTGCATTCAAACTTACACTTTAAAGCCGCTGAAGAAGGTATTTCAGACGCTCATTGGCCAATGGCATTTAAATATGACCGTGGTGATTTACCATCGCGCTTAAATAAGGTGATCCACACTGATCAAGGATCATTTACTGCACCTAACATTCAACTACCAAATGTTGATGCACCTGTTGCGCGTGTATATCAGCCTGGGAAAGCAGAAGTCGAAACGATTTCATTGCCTAAAGATAACGACAAAACTTATCCGTGGTCGATTAATCGTGTTGAAGGTTCAGTCGATGCGAGTGATGTACTGGATGAGGCAACATTCACTAAGTTCATCAGTGTACCTGCTAACAGTAAGCGTTTAACGGTTGAAATCATGGGTTCTGAATCAGAACTTGCAGGCACAAACGATGCTGGTAATGCCCTTATCTATGTAGGTAAAGACTACAACGGTGATGGTCAGATTCAAGTTCAAGACGAAATCCTATGTGTATCTAACCATAAACTTTATAACAACTTCTGTAATATCAATAACCCTGAAGAGGGTGAATATTGGGCTGTTATTTATAACTCATACAAAAATGATTACCCAGAAGGCGATATTATTGAGACATTTAGCTTCACAACAGCTGTTGTATCTGGGCAAGTATCAGAGCAGTTGAGTGCTACTTTACCGCAAAGCAATGGTGTTAACACAGTTGATATGACTATTAACTGGGATATGGAAATGGACATTGATGGCGTTTACTACTCGCTGGTTGATGTTGGCAGTTCTGCGACAAATATGGGCGATTTAGGTTCAATTCCACTTAAATTGATCCGTGGTAAAGACCACGTCCATGTTGATTCACCAAAAGCAAAAGTGAAAGCGGGCGACTATATCCCAGTAACGTTTGAAGTATTGGCGAATAACACTGGTATCGATAGTGAATATAGCTTTGAACTTGATATTCCAAATGGTTTAGCACTGCACAAAGATAACGTACTTATCTCGAGCACATCAGATGTCAATGTTGAAGTGGCTGATGGTAAGTTAGTACTTACTGGTACGCAGCTTGATACCAGTGATGTTGCACCAGATTATATTGTGACAAATAGCATCACTGACGAAATGTGTCGCACGCCTAATTTTGGTAACTCAAATCCGGGTGGTTATGTTGACTTGAGCGAGTTTGGTATGACACCTGTGTTATCAGGTTTTGCTGACAACGGGCTACCAAATTATCGTCGTGGTTGGATTATCCCTATTACGCAAGTGTGGGGTAGTCAATGGGACCGTGTAAGTCTTTATAACAACTATGATCACGTAAACTGGTATAACAATTTTATTCAGGTTAAAGGTATCGGTACCATTGATAACCTAGGTTCACCTTACCTACAACCTGCACATAGCCGTTTCCCATACTTCTCATTCCCGTATGAGAATATTGCACCGCTATGGCGTGGCTATGCTGTCACTGATGGTACTTATAACCGTGATATCCTTTCAATGGGCTTAAGTTCATCAGAAGGTATTACTGTTGCTGGTACATCAAGTGGTTGGGCAATTATTGAGTTTGATAACGCAGCTGACTACGGTGAGTTTAACCGCAACCGTGAAACCGGTCTGTACGAAGGTGTGCGTCGCGACAATAGCTTCGATTTCCAAACTATTTTTAATGCACAAACACGCTTTGGTAAAGGCGAGCATGAAATCTACTTTGCTTACGATAATATCGACTTTGGCTCAACAGATGCACGCGGTAGTATCGGTATCGCTGGTTATAAAGGCTTTATTAATGAATACGGTCCGTTAGAAGGCTTCTTAGGTGTCGATATTGCGTACAATAACCTAGATGAAGTGATTCAAGATGATCTTGTTGTATGTATGGACTACGTAGGTCCTGAATCTTCACAATTTGAAGTAACGGCTTGGATGGAAGTTTTACCAAGCGGTGCAGGGCAAACAATGGAGTTTGAAGCACGTACGCAAATGTCGGGAACGATTGACAAAGTTGTGACAAATACCATTGAAGTTGCAGGTAACATCACTGTTGTAGCAATTGATGATATGGTAACTGAAGAGCAGACACCAATCAGTTTTGAAGTACATCACATCGACGAAACAAACTCTAAAAATGAAATCTCAATTATTGCTGAAAATGCAAGCTACGTTGTAGAAGGCGATACTGTGACGATTACACCAGATCAGTACTTCTATGGTGACATTGAGGTAACTGTGGTGGTATCTGATATCGAAAATCCATCTGATAAAGCGCAAACATCGTTTGTGTTAACGGTGAACTCAGATGGCGTTGAGAAACCAACAGAAGTAACGCCTGAACCAGAGGATGACTCTAAAAAAGGTTCAAGTGGTTCACTTGCATGGTTCACTGTACTACTTGCTGGTTTTGCAGGAGTAAGACGTCGTAAGCTAAAACGCGACTAATCTTTGCAAAAATGAGTGATTTAACAAAAGGGCCTCTTGGCCCTTTTTTCGTTTATTATTATTACCTTACATTGGTATGGGGGTATGTTTTCACAGCTATAAAGTAATTTTAATGTTAATGATATGTACAAAACGCTACACAAATGTACACCTAAATTTAATTGTCCCTGTGGTTATATTGTAATCGCAAGCAGTGAAATGGATGTTCACAAGCTTGAATAATTATTCTAATTAACTATCCAGGGGATACTTTATGCAAGTGAAAACACTCTCGATTGCTGTTGCCGCAGCTCTCTACAGTGCTAGTGCTGCTCACGCAGTGGGTGTTGATAACAATCAAGTTAAACACCAATTAAAAGCACCAAACATCACATTTGAAGAAGTAAAAGCATTTAGCAAAGAGATTAACCAAGGTGACTCTAGCAACATGCTGCAAAACGATGGTTTGAATGTTCAGCTAAATAGCCAAGCGAATAAATTCACAGAAGAAGGTATTGATGGCGAACACATTTATATCATTCGTTTACGTGATAATTCAGTGGCACTTGAAGCCCGCGATTTAACGTCGCCATTATCACAAACACTTCAAGCACAAGGCGTTTCAAAAGTATTTGAGAAAGGTCAAGCGACAGTTTCAGCCGTGACTGATTATCAAAATAAACTACTTTCAAAACAACGTACTGTAATGCAAAGCGTGACAGCTGTGACGGGGCGCACAGAGATGCGCCGTCAATTCACTAAAGCATTAAATGGTTTCTCTGTAAAAATGACAGAGCAAGAAGCAATGCGCGTTGCAGAACTTGGTGCAGTTGTTTCTGTGATGCGTTCGAAAAACTATGATCTTCTTTCTGATGAAGGCCCTAAGCATATCGGTGCGGATCAAATTTGGGATGGCTCAAGTGTTCCAAGTGGCATCAAAGGTAAAGGTGAAGGTCAAATCGTAGGTATTATCGATACCGGTATTAACTCAGACCACCCTTCATTTGCTGCTGTAGGTGGCGATGGTTACGAACATGAAAACCCGTTTGGTGCAGGTGTTTATGTAGGTGACTGTGTTGAAGAACCAGAAGAAATTCAATGTAATAATAAATTAATCGGTGTGCGTTCTTATGATGTGATCACGGATGCATTTGATGCCATGATCCCAGGCTGGCCTGCAATTGGTGAAGATTATCAAGGTCACGGGTCGCACGTTGCTTCAACAGCTGCGGGTAACGTCGTTAAAGACGTGCCATTTATGCTAGCAAGCTACGGTGAAAATACCGATGGTAATATCTTAAAAGAAGGTTTATTCCCTGAAATTTCAGGTGTTGCACCGCATGCAAATATCATTGCATATCAAGTATGTTACCCATCAAGTGAAGAATACGCAGGCTGTCCTGGTGAAGCACTTGTTGCGGGTATCGAAGATGCAATTTCTGATGGTGTTGATGTAATCAACTTCTCAATTGGTGGTGCTGATTCAAATGTGTGGGCTGATCCAGTACAACTAGCATTCTTAGCTGCGCGTGAAGCAGGTATCAATGTTGCTGCGGCAGCAGGTAACAGTGGTCAAGCATGTGGCGCAGCTGAATGCTTTGGTTATTTAGATAACTCGTCTCCTTGGCTTGCACAAGTTGCAGCAACAACGCATGGTCGTACTGTTGCTGTCGAAACCGCGGTTGAATATGCAGGTTTTGCTGACGAAACCCTGGGTTCAGAAGTACCTAGCTGGTCAGAAACTGGCCTTGTTGGTGGCTCAATTAACAGCGAAGAAATTACCGGTGTTGTTGTTTGGGCTAAAGACTATGCAGACGTAGATGGTTTTAAAGATTACAACGGTTACTGTACAGCTGATTACCCAGAAAATACCTTTAATTTCTACAAAGATGGCACCGAAATCGCAGGTGCGGCTGATGGTAGCACCAATGTGATTGTGATCTGTCAACGCCACGATCCAAACGACTCAGCAGCCAATGCCCGTACTGCAAAAGTTGATCATGTGAAAGCCGGTGGTGCAGATGGTTTCATTATGTTCAACCGTGTCCGCGACCAAGGTACTGTAGCTGAAGGTTACTCATTACCGGGTGTTCACTTTACTTATGACCAATGGAATGGTGTTTATCCAGAAGATGGCTTAGAAGACTGGGTAGATAGCTACTCAGAAAAAGGTCATATGATCACCATCAAGCCAACAGTAATTGAACGTCGCGTTGATACGGACGATGCGGATTGGTTAGCAACCTTCTCATCACGTGGTCCATCATATTCAAACATTGAAATTTTAGCACCAACGCTTGCAGCACCAGGTGTTGATATTTACGCGGCATACTCTGATGAGCATCCGTTTGTAACTCCACATGGTCAAGATTATGCAGCGATCAGCGGCACGTCGATGGCATCACCACATGTTGCCGGCTCAATGGCGTTATTACGTCAAATTCACCCAGAGTGGACGGCGGCTGAAATTCAATCTGCATTATCAATGACCGCTGAAAACGTTGTTAAATATCACCGTTTAAATAGCGAAAGTGATGTTGTAGCAGATGCGAAAATCTACCGTTCAGGTGCTGGTCGCATCAATGTTGCATTGGCTGCTAAAGCGGGTTTTGTAATGGATGAAAGCGCGGATAACTTCTTAGCTGCTGATCCATATAATGGTGGTACGCCACATAGATTAAACTTACCAAACCTAGTTAACTTCTCATGTGCACCTGAGTGTCAGTGGGTTCGTACCATTAAAGCAACAGAAGATGGTACCTGGACGGTAAGCCACGAAGATGTAGAAAACTGGGCGTTTGACGTAAATACGCAAGGTAAGCAAAATGGCGTAAACATTGATATCTTCCCGAAAACCTTCTCGCTGAAAAAAGGTGAAACACAAACAATCATAGTTAAAGCATCAATCATGGATACCCAAGATTGGTTTAGTAACTCTGAAGTTGAGCTTCATACAAACCTTGTTTTCCATGCTGAAGAAGCGGACATTCCAGATGCGCATTGGCCTGTGGCGTTTAAATATGACCGTGGTAACTTACCATCATCATTAGAGACGACAGCTCACTCCAACGTAGGTACTTATGTTGCTAAAGGTATCGTCTTACCAAGTGTTGAAGCACCTGTAGCACGTGCATATCAGCCTATAAAAGCAGACATCACCACGGTGACTTTACCAAAAGATGATGACCGAACTTTCCCTTGGGCTATGAATCGCACAGACGAAGTGGATGCGGCAGATATTCTAGATGAAGCAACATTTGCTAAATTTGTAACGGTACCTGCAAATTCAAAACGCTTAATTGCAGAAACAGTGAGTGTTGAGTCTGAACTTGAAGGCACTTTAAATGTAGGTAATCCTATCATCTATGTAGGTAAAGACTACAACGGTGATGGTATTGTACAGCCACAAGACGAAATCTTGTGTGTATCAAACCATAAGATTTATAAAAACTTCTGTAATATCAATAATCCTGAAGAAGGTGAGTATTGGGTTGTTGTTTATAACACCAATAAATCATCAGTAGATGCAGTTGAAGAAACCTTTGAAATTGCGACCGCGGTTGTATCAGACCAAGTTGCATCAGGTATGACTGCAAGCCTGCCGGGTAGTGATGGCCAAAATACCGTTGAAATGACAGTAAACTGGGACATGGATCTTGATGCTGACAGCGTGTACTACTCACTATTAGATGTAGGTACTTCGGCTGTGAACTATGGCAACCTAGGGTCTATTCCATTTAAGCTAAACCGCGGTAACGATGTTGCTCACCTTGATGCGCCATATTCAGGTGCAAAAGTAGGCGATATGATTCCTTACACGTTTGAAGTGTTAGCGAATAACTCAGGTGCTGATCGTGAGTTCTCATTAGAACTTGCTATCCCTGCTGGTCTTGATATCAAAGCTGAAAACGTTGCTGTTTCAACAGCATCAGAAATCAATGTTGAAATTGCAGACGGTAAAGTGATTGTAACAGGTACGCAAGCAGATACCCGCGATGTTGAGCCTGATTATATCGTGACAGATAACATTACCGATGAAATGTGTCGTACGCCTGATTTTGGTAACTCAAACCCGGGTGGCTATGTTGATTTATCAGAGTTTGGTATTACGCCAATTCTATCTGGTTTCGATGAAAACAATCTTTACAACTCACGCAGTGGTTATTCGTTACCAATCGCAAGTTTATACAACGGTGCTTATGACACATTTAGCCTGTATAACAATGCTGAAAATACCAATATCCAAAACTCGATAATCCAAATTCGTGGTATGGGTACAGTGAATACCAATGGTAGCCGTTACTTCTACCCTGTACATAATCCGTTCCCTTATAACTCATTCCCATATGAGAACATGGGTCCATTATGGCGTGGTTGGGAGTTTACAGATAGTGGCTTATTACGTTCAGTAATGTCAGTTGGTTTATCGTCTAGCGAAGGTATTTCACTCGCAAGTACCACAACAGGTTGGGGTATTGTTGAGTGGGATAACGCATCAGACTACGATGATCCAGTGTATGACCGCACAACGGGTAAATACACTTACACCAAACGTGATAACTCATTTGATTTCCAAGTGTTATTTAATGCAAATACACGCTTTGGTAAAGGTGAGCATGAAATTTACTATGCATACGATAACCTAGACTATGGGTCGACACGTCCTGCAGGTAGTATCGGTTTACAAGGTTTCCGAGGTGCCCAGTATGAGTATGGTCCACTTGAAAACTACCGTGGTATTCAAATCGCTTATAACAACCTAGATGAAGTGATCAGCGATGGCTACGTGGTGTGTATGGACTATGTAGGTCCAGAGTCATCACAATTTGAAGTAACTGCATGGGCAGAAGTAATGCCATCAGCTGCAGGTCAAACACTTGAAATTGAAGCTAAAGCGGCAATCTCAGGTCTTAACGACATGACTTCAACAGCAACTCTGGCCATTCCTGGCAACATCACTGTTGTAGCCCTTGATGACATGGTAACAACTGAAGAAACACCAATTAGCTTCGAGGTTCATCACATTGATGAGAAGAACTCGAAGAATGAAATCTCGGTAATTTCTGATGACGTAACCTATGAAGTTGATGGCGATACAGTCACGATTACACCAAATGAAAACTTCTCTGGTGAGACTGAAGTAACGGTTGTGGTGTCTGATATTGAGTATCCATCAGATGCTGCAAGCACGACCTTTATGTTAACGGTTGAAGCAATCAATGACGCACCGGTAGTGGTTGTTGAAGCAAGTGCTCAGCAAGTTACGGAAGGCAGCGTAATTACCCTAGATGCTTCAGCATCACATGATTTAGATAACGATGAGTTAACTTTCTCATGGGAAGGCCCAGGTACAATCGCAAGCCCAACATC